>Ga0265338_10001931_pt1 | contig 32347 bp, 29 predicted proteins | sample 42126metaG_FD_193579 | JGI IMG/M metagenome (GOLD analysis project Ga0265338, IMG submission 193579) | Rhizosphere microbial communities from Carex aquatilis grown in University of Washington, Seatle, WA, United States - 4-21-26 metaG | ecosystem: Host-associated > Plants > Roots > Rhizosphere...
GGATTCGGCTTCCAGCAGATGGTTTGAAAACGTCAATGACGCGGACTCGCTTGCGTCGAGCCGGTTGGAAAACACGAGCAGCGATCCCCGGCAAATGGCGATTTGAGTCTGCGCCGAGGTCACCTGATTCGAAAATTCGGCAATTGCAGCGGCGTCATTTTCATGCTGTGCGTTATCCCCTCGTTCGATCACGATCAGCGATACGACCAACACGGTACAGGCCAAAGAAAGGGCGATGGATAAATATTGTTTCATAGGGCGAGCAGCGCGGACAAATGAAATGCGCGTCCACTCATCTCCGAAACTTTAGCAAAGGCGAAACCGATTGGACAAGAATGGATTTGCTACGATTCCGTTACGCCCGGATATGGCCCATGGAGCGCGGCTTATGGCGTTTACCGGAAACACCTTTTGAACTGGAGGAAACGGCGGATTTTTCTCACGGCCGGGCTCCGTTATCTCCGTTTGGTCCTGTAAAACGTTTTGCTTTGCCGAAGCGCGCCGGCGGGTGAAATATTTGTGCAGCGGGCAGGGGACTACCCGCCCTGCCTTTCGGCTTTCTTAACCGTTCGCCGGCGTTTGGGCCGCAACACTTGCTTGATCGCCTCCAACAACTCCTCGGGCAAAAATGGTTTTTGCAACACCCACGCCGCTCCGAGCCGCTGGGCTATGGACAACAATGGCAGGGCCAGGGCATCTCCCGACATCGCAATAACCGGAAAATCGGGAAACTTTTGCTTGAGCTCTTTGATCGTTTCCAGCCCCTCCCGGTTGGGCATGAACAGGTCAACCAGCGCCAGATCAACGGGCGTCGAAAGGTATCGCTGCATGCCTTCCAACCCATCGGCGGCCAAAACCACTTCATAACCGGCGGAGGCAAGGATTTCTTCAATAAGCATCCTTGTATCCTCTTCATCATCCATGACCAATACTCGTGACATATTCGGAAGATTACCCAACTTCCCAACTACTCATACGGTGGCAAAAGCGAAATCTTTCCAGATCGCGTTCAATGACTGCGGGAACTTTTGCCTCCGTGTGGGGCGCACCGTTCTCAATGCATTATCGGCTGAGACAGCTGACGCTACAGTCCAAACTGGCCCATTACCCGATTTTTATCGACCATAACTTAGCATTACATTGTCATTTAATCAAATTCAGGCTGGTAATCCTTTTTCGGTCTAAAAACGCGTTTGTTAATCGTCAATCCCCCCAAAGATATGGAACTGACCAAGGAATAGCCCGGCGAAGAACCGGAAAACTTAATCCTAAAAACCCCATCAATCGCGAACCGCCGTAAAACATTCTTCAATGCCAGGAGTTCCGGTCATCGTCTTCATCGTGAGACCAGCCAGGTCCCTTGCGCACAAAAGCCACAACGGCAAAGATGACAAAGACCGCCACGGCGATAACAATGGCCGGGGTAAAAGCCCAGCACTCGGACAATACGGTTCCGATAAATCCCGCCATCACCAGGCCAAGGGTGAGTAATCTTATCCTGTGCACAAGGATGTGAATAGCAAGGCGGGTTATAAGTAGCAATTAAAGTCCGAGACCATTTGGAATATCTTCATTATCGCTGTTTACTTCTGCGACCTATCCCTTACCCAATTGCCGTTGGTCATCGGACGTACAGAACATCTCCACATTCGGTGAAACCAAGTGGTGACAAAGTGTGCAAGTCAAAAACCCACCGGGCCAGCCCGGAAGTGTGGGTCTTCTCACATGGTTTCCAGCCAAGAGGTTATAATCGGCATTCAGCCCAGGGTAGCTGTCGCAACCCTGGGGGCTGATGGATTCAATTCCATTGGAATTGAGCGCCATCAATGGCGGTCGCGGTCGCGGTCGCGGTCATGTTCATGTTCACGGTCGTGGCGGAAGCGTTCGTTGCGGGTGGCGGGTTTTCACCAAAATGGCCGCCAACGGCATCAGCGCCGGTTTGGGCGGTTTCGAAGCCGAGGGGACGGCGGCATTGACGATCCTGGCTTATCAGGTGTTCCTCCGGGCCGGCGGACAATGGAATCAAACCGTTTCTGCTCCCGGCATGTTCTATTCGGTGCTTACGGGAATCTGTGTGGGCATGGGAACGCTCTTCTTTTTCCTGCTATTTCAAAAGGGCGGTCCGCTTTCCGCCGTCCCGATGATTCTGGCCGGTGGCGCGGCTATCATGGCCACGGTGGGAATTTTCCTTTTTCGTGAACCGGCTTCGTGGCCGCGGATCATCGGCATCGTCCTGTCCATTGTAAGTCTGCTGCTGTTGCGGAAATAAATCTTAACCTTCGGCTCAAATCCGGGTGGTCGGGCACGCCCTGTGGTTCGTCAGGGAGTTGAGTCCGACGTCTTTTCGGCGGCGTTTTTACGAGTGACATCGGCGATAACAACGTGCATCCACCCTTGATCGCGTTCTTGAACATAATTCAGGTCCCAGTTTGTCCAGCCCCGGCGTTTGGCTTCGCTGGCCGTAACCGTTGAGGCCACTTCCTTAACATAAATGATGCGCTGCGTTCCCGGCAAAGGAGACCCTTGATGGACGATGACTTTAAAATGTGCGTCATCAACATCTTCAATGGAATAGTTGGGCGAGGTGGGAAGGTTTTGATTAAAATCCCGGTTGTAGGATCTCTCGTGAGGAGTGGCGCACCCAACGACCAAAACCACAAGGGACGCATTCAATAACAGCAACCGGAAAGTCCGGGAGAATTCATTTGTGTTCATACGGTAAAATTAACTGATTCTGACTGGCTGACCATAGGGTAAACACCCCATCACGCGCGCGAGTCCAAATCCGGCTGGGGTGAAGACCCCATGGCAACCCCGTGGTGGTGTGTTATCATGTTGCAATGAATCTGTTATTACTATTGGTTATTTTGCTTTTCCTGTTCGGCGGAGGTGGATTTTACTTTGGCGGTCCTATCGTCGGCGGCAGTGGCATTGGCCTGATTCTGTTGATCTGCCTCATCATCTATGGCATGGATGGATTCCGCACGAAAAGCCCATAGGTTGGCGCGATGCCGGACTATGGCAGGCTGTCGTCCGCCTGCTCCTGCACGGCAGAATTCCTCGCGATTGGCTCGCGGTGCCGGGAGGGTCGCGCGTTTAGTCGATGACTTGCTCGTCATGGCGCCTTGCATTTATTGAGGGCCGGCAACGAGTTGTTTCATCGGGCCCAGATGCCTTTACCTTGTCCGCCGCGCAGATGGCCCGGGGCGAACAATTCGATGCGGGCACGGCCTGGCGGGCAATTCTCATCGCTTCGATGACCAGCCTGGTTTTCAAGGCGGGCGTTGTGGCCGTCCTGGGCGGACGCGAACTGCTCCGGCTCATCTTGATTTTTTTCGGCGCGGCCATGCTGGCGGGCGGCGCCACCTGTGGCTCTGGCCGCAATGAGGCGCTGACGCTACTGGAGCAGATTTCATTTGCTGGAGAGGCTTTGGAACGATTATCGCCGCTTGCTCCCGTTGAAACAGGTTTCCAGCGGCGGCGATCACTGAAAAACCGGCGGGTTACTTCGGCGTGGTCAACACGGGAAAATCCAGTTTGCCCCTCGGACCCCATTGCGCCAGCTCGCCATCTTTGAAATAAACATAATAGGCGTCCTGGGTTTTCTTGTCGGTGTATTCCCACAATTGCAGACGCGCGCCGTTGGTGTCGGTCGTTGAGGCTTTGGCGATGTAATTATCGCCCAGGATTTTCCGCACCTGCGGTTGGGTCATGCCGAGGTCGAGCTGGTTGAGCTTGTGTGCCGTGGAGGTTGAACAGCCAAAGCCGGCGCAGATAACCAGGGCCAGAAAGCCGAAACAGACGAGAAATTTGTTCATGGGAATCAAGAGGGTTGGCCGCTCTCTAATGGAAATTGTTTTGTGACGTTGCGCGGTTCGCGAGAACTGTCTTACCTCATTTTCATTGTCGGCAATTTTGTAACCTGGCAGCCGGACCGTCAAGCACCTGATGAATGCCGCCCGGGTTGCCCGATTCGGTCATTTTCCGAAAAACCAAAGGGGATCACGGGTAAAGCGGCGTTGCTGCACCGTCCAATATCGGGGCTGCACCCGACGGCTGCCTTCGTTTTCTTCGGCGCGGCCGGCCGACGCTACAAGCACCCGGTAACTGATGGATCAACCGGCGGGGTGATGTTCTTTTGCCGGGGCCGGTTGGTTGAGTGCCCGGTCGTTCGAAGGGTCGAGAAATTTTCGCAGCTGGTGGGAAAGCTCGATGAAATTGATGGGTTTTTGAAAAACAAACCGCAACGGGGCATGGCGGGAAGCCGTCAGGTCCGGCGGCTGGTTCAGGCCGGTCATCAGAATGACCGGCAGGTTGGGGCGGAGGGTGCCCAGCTCTTCGGCCAGGTCGGCCCCCTGCAAACCCGGCATCGTGTGGTCGGTGATGACCAAATCGAAATCGTCCGGATCGGCGCGCAACGTGTTCATCGCTTCCAAACTGTCCGCCCGGGTGATGACGCGGTATCCCATGTTGCGCAGGTGTTGCTGCATCATGTTGAGGACCGGCATCTCATCGTCCACCACGAGGATTTGTTCACGGTGTCCGCGCAGGATTTGATTTTTATCCACGGTGGCCGGGGCCGGCGCGTCCTGGGATTGGGGCAGGTAAAGATGGAAGGTGGTTCCCTGGCCTTCCACGCTGCTCACCTTGATGTATCCGCCGTTGCGGCTGATGATTTTTTGGACGAGGGTCAGCCCCAGACCCGTGCCCCGGCCGGGGGCTTTGGTGGTAAAGAAAGGTTCGAAAATCCGTTCGATGACCTCGGGGCTCATGCCCCGGCCGGAATCGCGGACCACGAGGTGAACATACCGGCCGGCGGGGATGGCCAGGGCGGCGGCCGAAGTGGATTCGATATTGAGGGCATCCAATTCGTAATCCAGCCGGCCGCCTTTCGCCTTCATGGCGTGTCCGGCGTTGGTGCCGAGATTCATGATGACCTGGTGTATTTCCGTGGCATCCGCCTCCACCACGTCCTTGTCGGTCCGGATGTCAATGTGGATGGCAATGGATGAGGGCAGGGTGGCATGTAGCATTTTCACGCCTTCCTGGAGCAGGGGACCGAGCTTGAGCGCCCGCCGCCGGGCATCGGTCGGCCGGCTGAAGGTGAGGATGCGTTTGATCAGGTCCCGGGCCCGGGCGGCGGACTTGAGCACCATTTGCAGGTTGTCCCGGGTGGTGCCTTTGATTTGCGGATCCACCAGGGCCAGTTCCGTATAGCCGAGGATGGCGCAGAGAATGTTGTTGAAATCGTGGGCCATGCCGCCGGCCAGGGTGCCGATGGCATCCATTTTTTGGGCGTGCAACATTTGCTTTTCGAGCCGGGTCCGTTCCGCTTCGGCCTCCTTGCGGTCGGTAATGTCCTGGATGAACCCCTCGTAATGATGGATGACGCCGGTGGCGTCCCGGACTGCGCGGGCGCTTTCTGAAATCCAGATGACCCGGCCATCGCGCCGCCGGACCTGGTATTCCAGCGCGTGGACCGAACCGGTCAGCTCAATTTCCTGCTGGAACCGCTCCCGCAGCGTGGCATCCACATAAATCTGGTTTCGGATGTCGGACACCTGGTCGATCAATTCTCCGGGGTGTTCGTAACCGTACATCCTGGCCAAGGCGGCATTGACGACCAGGTAATGGCCATCCGGTGTGCTTTGATAAATACCTTCGATGGCATTCTCAAACATGCCACGGTACCGGGTCTCAGCCTCCTTCAGCTGCAAAATCGTTGTGTCAACGCTCATCTCGCTGGCGCAGGTGTAAGCAGTTCACCTGCCAATGTTTATGGGTCAGTCCGGGTGGTGCGACGTCCCCACGTGGCAGGTCGGCGGACCCGCCCCGGATGGCGGTCAGGTGTCAAAATCAATCATTACTTGACGGGATGGTGTGATTTAAGAATCTTCCTCTACAAAGCATGAATTGGAAGCGTGCGCTGAATTACAGGTCTCTCATGGCTGAACCTTGCTGGAGATTGCTGCGAGTCTTGTTGTTCGTGATGATGCTGGCCGGTTCCGTCCGACCGGGTCCCGCGCAAGTCATTATCAAGAATTTTACCGGTGTCAACCTGACCGACGCCTTTGGTCTGGGGACGCCCGGGACGCCGCCGGACACGATGGGCGGGGCCGGCACGAACCAGTTTGTGGAGTTCATCAATGGCGCTTTCGCCATTTATGACAAAGCCGGTGTCCGGCAGTCGTTGATTTCCGACATCACGTTTTGGGAAAATGCCGGCATCAGTACGGGGACAATTGCCGCCGGGCTGACGGATACACGGATCATCTACGATGCCGGCAGCGACCGCTGGTTTGCGTCCGAGTTGACCACGGATAACACCCACAATCAGGTGTTGATAGGCCGTTCGGACACTTCCGATCCCGGGGGCACCTGGAAGGCCCTGCATTTCACCGCCAATTCGGGCTTTGGCGATTACGACACGCTGGGGGTGGACTCCACCGGCGTGTACATCGGGGTGAACAACTTTACTGGCGGCGGTTCTTTTACGGGTGTCTCGTTTTTTTCGATTCCCAAGTCCGATTTGATCGCCAGCACGCCGACCCTCGCCAATATGACTCAGTTTAACAACCTCGATGATACGACTTTCGGCTTCACCCTGCAGGGCGTATGCAATCCCACCCACGGGCCGGGTCATGGCGTCATCATTGCGATTGACGACATCCTCAATGTTTTTGACCGCACCTCCATCTCCAATTCCGGGTCAGCGGGCGCGACGCTTGGCACCACCGTGCATATCAGCGATACCTTTGATGGGTTCCTCAACCCGGCGGTCCAACCCGGCGGTGCGACCGTGGATGCGCTGGACGATCGATTCAGCGCCGCGGTCCGCCAGTCCGGCAGCAACATTTTCATGGCCAACACCGTTACCATCAATACGCGTACCAACCGGGACGCCGTCCATTGGCTGGTGTTGAAGGAATCCAACAACACCATCCTCGGCGAAGGGGTCATCTCCAATGCCAATTTCGATTTCTTCCAACCTTCGATAGCAGCCAACAGCAGGGGTCAATTCCTGGTGACATTCAACCGGTCCGGCTCCAATGCCCCCGCCGGTGACATCAGCATCTATGGCGCGGTCGGCAGTGTCAGCAACAACACCGTGACGATGGGTCCGCCGTTCCTGATCCAGCAGGGTAATGTAAGCAACTTTACCATCAGCTTTGACCCCCACCCCGATGGTTTCTACCGCTGGGGCGATTTCAGTGCGACGATGGTGGACCCGACGGACGACAATCTGTTCTGGTGCATCCAGGAGATTCCGGCTTCGTCGACGTCCTGGGGCACGCAAATCACCCTGATTTCGCTCGCCACCAACCGCCCCAGCCTGACCATAGCCCCTTCCGGCACCAATATGCTCGTGGCCTGGCCGTTGAGCACCGACCCGGGTTATGTGCTGCAATCGACGACGAGTCTTGATCCGCCGGCCGCGTGGACAGCGGTTACCAACATCCCGGCGGTCAGCATCAATCAAAATATCGTTTCACTCCCGGGTCTGGCTCCCGCAACGTTCTTCCGCCTGCAGAAATAACCTGAAATGGACCGGTCATCGGCCGGTTATCCGGGGGTTGCCACCGGGCCTCAAAAAGGTTTAACTAAACCAGTTTATAAAACGTCCTAACCTGTGAAGCCTGACCGGGAGGACTGGTCGGTTTGCGGGCAGGAGTTTTGGGACATCGTGGAGGAGGACATCATTATGCCTGACGACAATCATGGGACCAACGGACTGACTCGGAGGGATTTCATCCGGGTGGGAACAACCGGGGCGATGGGCGTGGCCCTGGCTGGCATGGGCGGGTTGCCCGTTTCAGCCGCCGACACCCCGGGCCGGCTGCCGCGCCGCCGTTACGGGCGGACCGGACTGGAGATCAGCGCGCTGGTGGGGGCGTATGACTGGAGTCCTGCCGTGATCCCGCTGGCGGTCGAGTCCGGGGTAAACTACTGGCACAAAGCGCATCGCTGGACCGCCGAGACCATGCCGGCGGCAATCAAGGCCCAGCCGCGCGAATCGTATTATCTGGAAGTGGTGGTGGACCGCGTCGGAGGCGACCACATGAAAGGCCACATTGACGAGGAGCAGCACTATCAATTTGTCAAACAATGCGTTGCGAAGTCCGGCGTGGGGTACTACGACGTGTTCAAGTTCCACTTCGGCTACCATTCGGTGAATGAGGCGAAGACGGAGCCGGGGATGGTCCGGGCCTACGAACGGCTGAAAAAAGAGGGACTGGTCAAGCACCTCGCCATTTCCCAGCATCATTACAACAATATTGGCGGCGACATGGCCTACGACATCCTCACCTGGCTCATGGATAATTCGCCCTACGAAGCCGCCCAGTTTTTCTACACCTACGGCGACAAAAAAGAACTGGAAGACGTGCTGGCGCTGGCCAAAAAGAAAGATTTCGGCGCTATCGCCATGAAAACCATGGGGGGAGTGGGAAGGGCGGCCACGGACCAAAAATTCCAGACGCTGCTGGCCGAACCGCGCTTCAAGGGTAGCACACCCGGCGCGGCGATGGTCAAATGGCTGATGTCCAACCCCAACCTCACCGCGGCCGTCATTACCACAAGCAGTTTCGACCAGTTGCAGGAAAACTTCGGCGCCGCGCGCTCAAGCGCCATGGGTGCCGGCGACCGGCAGACCCTCGGCCTGCTGGCGGCGTACAATAAAGGGCTGACCTGCCTGCTCTGCGCCGACTGCGTCTCTCATTGCCCGGAACACATTGCGATTGCCGATATCCTGCGCTATGAACGCTATGCGCTCGATTACCACGACCTGGCCCGGGCTCGGGCCGAGTACAAGACACTGACGAAGGATGGCACGGCCTGCGTGGCCTGCGGCGACTGCATGCCTGCCTGCCAGGCGGACATCAACATTGTGGCGAAGTTGAAGGAAGTGCACAAATTGCTGGGATAATTTTGGAGTGCGGCGACACATCGCCGCTTTCCCCCGACGCGATCCCGCAATGCGGGACATCATCTGAAAGTGGGGACATGGCCGCGCGCTCGACGTCCGGTTTTTGGCGGTTGCCCGCCAGGCGCGTTTGCCGGCACGCCTGGCATAAATAATCGTAAAAGGAAATCCGTGCACAAGGTGAACACAAATAAAATGGCGGAGGAGTCCTGGTCGTCGCCCAAGGGAAAATTCGCGGGCGAGGGCAGGGAGGTTTCGGAGGCGTTGGGTCGCAAGCCGCAGTCCACGGACCTGCTGGAGCGGCATCCCTTCGATGTGGAGATTTGCCGCATCGCGCCGGGGAAGACGCCCTACCCGTATCATTCGCACAGCGCACAATGGGAGTTTTACCATGTGATTTCGGGCAAAGGCATCGCCCGGCACAAGGAGGGAGTGACAGCGATTGAACCCGGCGACGCCTTCGTCTTCAAACCTGGCGAGCCGCACCAGCTGATCAATAACGGCAAGGAGGATCTGGTTCTCTACGTGGTGGCGGACAATCCCCTGGGCGAATCCTGCCATTATCCCGACAGCCGGAAATGGATCGTGCGTTCACCCGAACGCCGGTTGATCCGTTCCGAACCGTTGGATTACTACGACGGTGAAGAATAAACTGTTGGCGGGCAGCCTCACGTCCCAGCCGTTGCTGACGGCGGCCGTTGAAGCGATGAGTTCAGATTGAATAGAATCCGCCGGCCGGGTCGCCCTGGCCCTGGTTTTGGGCGTGGAGACTGTCGCCGGCCGGCTTCCCGGGCGCGTCAGGCGCTTTTTCGCCCGGACCGCAAAGCGCAAGGCCCAGCGTGGAAGACCGGAGGCTCAACAGCCGGGCCGACAGGAAATGAATGGGGCGGCTGGCGCCAATCTCCGATTGTGGGTGCAGGTGCATTTCAGGATTTGGGTTTCAGGATACGATCATTGCGGTTTCTCCGCTGCAACAACAGCAGGGTAAGCGTGCCGGCCAGCGTGGCACTGCCCGTGTTAAAGGACGTCTGGGTGGCGCTGCCGTGCGCTTTTTGGTTCATGGCCAGTCCGGCCGATCCGCTCAGGCTGGTGCCGGCATTGCGTTTGAGGATTGTGGTCTCCGAAGGCAGGGAAAGGTTGTTTCCCTGGGCCAAAACGGTTCCCGCAGTGATCAGGACCAGTCCGACGCCGAGAAAAAGTAGCATGAATGACCGTTTCATAATTTGTTCCTGTTTAGCTTCCAAATTTCTCACCCGGGAATCGGTCGATCCGTTCGCCGAGGTATGCATACTTTTTAACACAAACGAATTAAAACTAAACGAATTAGGGACACATGGCGGATTTGAGGGGTGAATTGCATCCAGCGAGGGGTGGAATGTGCGGCTCCGTATTCAGGGAGGCTGCTGGCTGACGGCAAAACAGATATTTCGAAGGAAATATGGACTTTGGAGGGAATAGCTGTTTTCATCGCGTAAGCGTTCACCAAAGCCGTTTATGTCGACAAACCATTTGAGCCGTCGGCCATTCCCGCAAACTGGCGGATGAACCATGAACAGCCCGAAACAAAAATATTCCATCTACCGCGACAATGATTTGATCGCCTCGGATTTGCTGTCCTTGCCCTCGATCATGAAATTCATCAGGAACGACGCCCGCAAGGAACATTCCATGGGGCGCCCAGCCTGTTATATGATTACCGGTTCGCAGGGATTCAGGCGCGGGGGCAGCCATTTGCGGGGCCGGGTCATTTGGGACGGCTGAATCCTCCTGCCCCGGGTACGGCCCCGACCGGCGGTTCTGACAATAAGTACGCCGAATGTCGAAATAAAGCTTGCTGAAAATCGAATCCCGGCGAAAATTAAGACATTAAGCATGACCGATTCGAGTTCAGGCCTCGTTGGGCGTTTGTCGAAAGTTCTCCTTCAGTCTAAAAGAGCGGAAATGTATTTATGACCATGTTTCTTTTTTGGTGTGCCATTGGAATTGTATCCGGGGTGATATTTGGTTCCTTCTTTGAATGGACGCTGCACCGTTATGTCATGCACCTGCCCGTCAAGTGGTTCCGGTTTCCGTTCGAACGTCACGCCCTGGTGCATCACCGGATTTTCAAGGCGGACCACACCTACCATCTGGTGAATGAGTGGGACAAAAAAACCATTCCCATGGCGTGGTGGAGCGGGCCGGCGATCGTAGCCGCGTGCCAGCTGCCGTTTTTGGTCTGGGCGCTGTTCTCGCACAAATGGGGAATTTTGTGCGGCGCGGCCGTGGCGTGCACGCTGTATTTCACCGCTTATGAATACATGCATTGGTGCATGCATCTGCCGAAGAAAAGACATGTGGAACGGTCCGGCATCTTCTTCCGCCTGAACGGGCACCACCTGTTGCATCACCGTTACATGGGCAAGAATTTCAACGTGGTGTTGCCGCTCGCCGACTTGTGCTGCTTCACCCTGCTGCTGCGCTCCCGGGTCGCGTTTGCCCAGGCGCAGGGTCCGTCCGTCCCGAATGTGCAGCCCGCCGGAAGCCGTCGGCGGAAACCGGTCATGGTGGCCCCCCAGTATTGACGCCAACCGATGTCCCGCAATGCGGGCCGGAAAAAAGCTCAGGCCGCGCGACCCAGGCACCCCCCTTGTCCCTAAAAGATAATGCCTCGATTGTCCAGGAGTTTGAGGTCCACCATCCGGGGTGAACCGTTCGCCGCCAGTTCCACGACGACTTCAAAATCGCTTTTGCCGTATCCCTGCCGGTCGATCCAGACCCAACGACCTTGCGTGAAGCGGGCCGGCGGGCCGTCGTGGAACGGCTGACAATGGTAGAGTTCAAAGGCTTTGTCGTTGGCCAGTTGCAATGCTGTGGTCCGGGCTTGATCGGCGTTCAGCGACGAACCTTGCCGCGCACCCGTGCGACAACCAACCAGAAGCAGGGCGAAGACGATAACGCACAACGTTCTCATAAAACAATCTCCCGTTACAGTGGTTCAACCGTCCAATGACGCTAAGCTCCGGGTTCCTCCCTGTCCATCAGATTCTGGATGGCGCCGGTAGCGCCGGGTCCGACGTTGAGAGGGACGCTTCCAGTCACGGTTGGCTGCCTAAACCTGCCGGGTGTCCTGACTCTGAATCAACAATGCGGAGATGACCCGTTTGACCTGGGTGGAGGTCAGGATGCCTTTGAGGGTGGAGGTAAATGCCTCTTCGTTCAAACACTGTCTTTGCACATGGACGGTGTGATCGGTCACGCTCAGGGGATAGATGGTGATGGAGTATTGGACGGTCAGGATCGCAAATTTATGATTGTTGATGGCCGGAGCCGTGATGGCGAATTTATAGCTGAGGGTGTTGTTGGCGGTCACTTCCTGCTCAAGGGAGCCGATCAAGACGCCTTTGGTGAGCTGGCTTAAAACCGAGGCCTGTTCACGTAAGATCGAGGTTGGTGTTCGTTGATTGACCGGCTCGGAAATTTCACCCCACATGTTTTCGGCGCTCATAAGTGATTGTGTCCTCATGATACCTGCGCGAGCGACAACGGCAAACAAATTGGCGGCCGGTTTTCTGTCTTTCCGGAAGGATGAAGAGACCGGCAGACAATCGAGGTCGGTCTGCATCAGGCGGCTTTGGAGATCAACGAATTTTTGCAGAGGGACAGGTCGCCATGGGGCTCCCAGGTTCGTTTTCCCGAAACCACTTCGATCTGCTCATTTGAACCCCGGTCGCCTGCCGGCAATACGATTGCGAGGAAAGCAGTTGTTTGACGGCGGGTCCGTTCTGTTTGTTGTCAACAACCGCTTGGATTCACAGCTCTCCACTTCAGCCAAGGCATCGGGGATGACCACCGTTTTTTAGCATATGCTTTTCACATCCTCACGCGTGACGAAGGCCTTCGGGTGCTGTCCAAACCGGTAAGAGCTCCTGCCAATACGGCAGGGCCGGAAGCGAGGTTGTTATGTCCAGCTATTGCTATGAAGCTGTGGATGCCGGCGGGCTGAAGATCCAAGGCGCGCTGGAGGTCACCGATCAGAACGAGGCGTTGAAGCGGATCAAGGAAATGGGGCTGTTTCCGACCCGGGTGGCGCAAGCCACGCCGTTTCGGCGCCGGCCCCGCCGGAGGCTGGCCGTTTCAGGAATACTCAAAATCCCGGCACTGCGACTGCCGCACGGGAGAATCAAGCCGGCTGCGCTGACCGTGTTCACCCGGCAGCTGGCGACACTGGTTGACGTGGGGATGCCGCTCCTGCGCGGATTGCGTCTCCTGCAGGAACAGACGGAGAACCGCGCGCTCAGGCGTGTCATCACGGACGTGGCTGCGGCTATCGAGAGTGGGAACACCCTGTCGGAGGCCCTGGAATTCCACCCCAGGGTTTTCAGCCCGCTTTTCGTAAGCATGGTCAAGGCGGGTGAAATCGGCGGCATGCTTGAGGTGGTGCTCCGGCGCCAGGCGGAGTTCATGGAAAAAGCGCTCAAAATCAAAGGCAAAATCAAGGCCGCCATGTTTTATCCGGTCACGGTTATGGCGGTGGCGGCGGGCATTCTCACCCTGCTGATGGTTTTTATCATTCCCCGGTTCCAGACGGTCTTTGACGGGTTGCTCAACGGCCAGCCGATGCCGGCGTTTACCGTGCTGGTCTTGAACCTCAGCGAGGCGTTCCGCAGCCATTATCTGACGGTGGGAATGGCGCTGTTGATCTTTGGGGCGGCGTTGCAGGTTCTGATTCGCACCCCGCGCGGCCGACGATGGTTCGACCGTTTCAAATTGATCGTCACGGTGGTCGGCAAAATCGTCCGGAAGACGACGCTCTCACGATTTGCCCGGACCCTGGGAACCCTGCTCGGCAGCGGCGTGCCCATTCTTCAGGCGTTGACGATTGTCCGGGAAACAGCCGGCAACGTCATCGTGGGTGACGTGATTTCCAAAATCCATGACAGTGTCAAGGAGGGGGGAACCATCGCCGCGCCGCTGAGGGAAGCGCGGATTTTTCCGCCCATCGTCTCGGGCATGGTGGATGTGGGCGAGCAGGCCGGCGCGTTGCCGGACATGCTCATGAAAATCGCCGACACCTGCGATGAGGAGGTGGACAATGCCGTCAGCGCCATGACGTCATTGCTGGAACCGATCATGATTATCTTTCTGGCGGTGGTGGTGGGCAGCATTGTGATCGCGATGTTCCTGCCGATCATCCAGGCGGCGGGAGGCTTCAACGGGGGAGGCGGTGCTGGCGGGGGCATTTAGGGGTGATGTCCCCGCCGGCCAATCTTCGGGCGGGCCCTGACCGGACGGGAATTTTTGTCGAAATCCAGGTGGGACAGGGTTAGTCTGGATCCATGTTTCTGGTCACGTTAAACAAGCCAAGGCAGTTGCTTCACCTGAGTTACATCCAGCATGTCACTCCGGATGAGCTAAAACGCGGCCGGGAAGACATCGAGGCATTGCAGGCGGATTTAGAGCCGGGTTTTCGCGTGCTGGCGGACTTCGAGCGTTTAGATTCCATGGACCTGGCTTGCCGGACCGAGCTGGGACGGATCATGGAACTGGCCGACCGGGGTGGTGTCGGTTTGCTGGTGCGCGTGATTCCCGATCCGAGCAAGGACATCGGTTTGGATATCCTCGCCCTCTTCCACTACCGGAACCGTCCCCAGATGGTGACGTGCAAGAACATGGTTGAGGCGGCCGAAAAACTTTCGCTTTGAAGCCGGCCGCGCGCGCCGGGGAACTGAAATCACCCGATGCGCCGACCGTCGGTTCAATGGACGGAATGCCCGTGCCGGCAGGAATCTGGTCCAAGCCATGAAACACTCCTGCAAACTTCCTAACCCGGGTTACAAAGTTTTGTAGGCGCCCTGAGAGGTCGGACCCTCCGGGTCATGGGTTAGCGGTCAGTCGGTGCCTTTTTGGCTCAGGTGGCCGTCACGACTTGCGGGCGCGGGGTCCGGGGCTGGACGTTGGGGACGGACGGGCCGACGGCCTGGGGGAAATGGATTTTGGAGCGCAACAGGAGAGTGCCCAGGCACAAATCGGCCAGCGGGAGGACGACATTAAAATTTCTGCCCATGTAACGATGGTGCAGCAGGTGATGGCCGTTGAGCCGGAAGAAGATGCCGGAGCGTTCGACGTTGCGTTTGCGCGGCAGGTGCATGCACCAATGCATGTATTCATAGGCGCCGTAGTACACGGCACAGGCCAGCGCGGCACCGCAGATGATTCCCCATTTACCGGAAAGCAAGGCTGCCAGCAGGAAAGGCAGCAAGCCGATGGCAATCAGCACCGGCCCGTTCCACCAGGCCATCGGGATGGTGAATTTGTCTTTTTCATTGATGAGATGGTAGGTGTGGTCGGATTTGAAAATGCGGTGATGAACCAGCGCGTGGCTCATGTACGGGTAGGTGAATTTTCCGACCGGCCGGTGCATGACATAGCGATGCAGCGTCCACTCAAAGAATGAGGCGTAAATGACCGCAATGATAAAACCGATGGCGGTCCAAAATGAAAATAAAGACATCAGATTGTAATGTGTTTATTCGTGACGCGGCGGATTCTGCCGGTGCTGCGGGTTTTTGACAAGTCATTATGTGGGGTGCCGTGGCCGAAAACCCTCGTCCGGTTCCGGGGTCTCGACAAAGCACGCCGGAAGGGTAGGTTGGGGCAGGATGAAAGGTGAAGTGGTCTATCTTTACGCGTTCGACGTGGCGAATGAAATCATCACGCCGCGCGTTCAGGAAATCCTTTCGGAAAAACCCTTCCCGTTTGAGATCCGGATGGACCGCACGCTGCCGAAGGACATGCCGCTTTACAAGCCGCTGGCCATCGAGCCGCACCCGTTGCCCGCCCGGTTGCGTGGCGCGCCCGTTCGGTTGCTGATTCGCGTCTATGACGTCGGCGTGGTCACAGTGATGCTGCGGGTGGCGTTTGCAGCGGGTGCGCTGGCCGAGTTGATGCCCTTCCACAATCCGAAGCTGGAGAACGGCGAGCTGCTGGACGCAGTGGCCTTGAAACTGTGCGCGGAGGTTTGCGACAATCTCAAGGACCTGATGGTGGGACGCACGGAGTTTCCGCCGCCGCCGGAGGCCTACACGGTATTTTGCCTCACCGACCTGGCCGGGATGGACGATGTGAACCGCTGGCTGGGCGAACAGCGGCGCGAAGTGGCGGGCCTGCTCACGGAGACGGCGGCCAACCAGTTGAGCGAGGCGCAGGTGGGCGAGGTATTGCGCATCCAGCGCTCGTTCGAAAACACGGACCTGGCGGTGATTGACTGGGACGCGGCGCTGGTAGTGGATCTGACCGGTTACGTGGACGACGTGTTATACGCGCTGGAACTGGCCAACTTGCAATTGGAGGAATTTCGGGTGATGGACCGCCGGCTCGACACGTACCTCGACCGCGCCTACGACGACCTGGAACGGCGGCGGCTGCCGATGTTTGGCCGGGCGACCAAGACCCTGCGCCATTTGCGGCGTTTTCGCGTGGACGTGGCCAAGCTCACCGACGAGGTTACGCACATCACCAAATTTTTCGGCGACTGGCACCTCGCCCGCGTCTATCTCGGCGCCCGTGACCGTTTCTATCTCGACCAGTGGCGCGCCAGCGTGGAACAACGCCTCGCCCAGCTTGACAAGCTTTACAGCGTCTTTCACGCCGAGGTGAACGAGCAGCGGATGTTGTGGCTGGAAGCCATCATCGTGGTTTTCTTCGCCATCGACCTGCTGATTCTGTTGTTTGTCAGGCGCTGACGCGGTGACCGGCGCTTTGGCTTGGCCAACCGGGTCCGCCATGGTTAAATCTCCCGCGTTGTTATGCGTCCGCTGATCCAGGAAATCGATACCACCCACACGCCGGAATCCCTGGTCGAGAACTTGCGGGACCGGTCGCGGCGCGGCGAAGCGAAGACGGGCGATGGCGGCGTCGTTTTGCTGCGCACGTCATCGTTCGACTCGCCCCAGGCCCGGTATTCGCTGGTTGCGGCAAAACCGTTTCTCACTTTCCGTTCGTTCGGTTCGCGCTGTGAAATCACGCCGCACGCTTCGCGCCTCGTGCCTTATGTACAATACGGCAATCCCTGGCAGATCCTGGACGCGCTGCTGGCGCGCTGCGAGTTGCTGGACGAGATTGACCTGCCGTTTCCCCTCGGCGGCGGATTCGGTTGTTGGGGTTACGACCTGAAGAATTTTGTCGAGCCCAAACTCCCGCGCCGCGCCGTCAATGATCTTGAACTGCCGGACAGCCACGTGGGTTTTTACGACAGCCTGGTGGTATTCGACCATCACCTCGGCAAGGTGTGTGTTGTTTCCACCGGACTCGCTGCCGACGGGTCGCGGAGCGAGGATCGGGTTCGAACGCAACTCGAATTTTGGCAAACCCATCTACGGAAAACCCTCACCCCGGCCCTCTCCCTTTCGGAAAGGGCGACGGAGAATGATTCGTCAGCCGGAGACGAGGCCTGTGATCTCCAAAGCCGCTCCGACTCGCGAAAGCTTCCCCCTCTCCCGGGGGAGAGGGCGGGCGTTATTTCGAATTTCTCCCGCGCCGGCTTCCTTTCCGCTGTCGAACGCGCCCAGCGTTACATCCGCGCCGGGGACATCTACCAGGTGAACCTTTCACAGCGGCTTACCGCGGCCGGTAATTTTTCCGGTTGGGAATTGTTTCAACGGTTGGGTGCGGTTTCACCTGCGCCCTTTTCCGCGTTCATGGATTGCGATGCTGGGAGGCGGCACGGCCGCTTTCAGATAACGTCGTCGTCGCCGGAACTGTTTTTGCGCCTGAGCGGTTCCCACATCCAGACCCGGCCCATCAAGGGCACCCGCCCGCGCAATGCCGACCCGACGCGCGATGCGCAGCTCGCCTACGAACTGCAGACCAGCGCCAAGGAACTGGCCGAACTGGTGATGATCACCGATCTGCTCCGCAACGATCTGGGCAAGGTATGCGAGTTTGGTTCAGTGCAGACGCCGGAGTTGGCGCGGCTGGAGCGGTTTGCGCAGGTCCAGCACCTGGTCTCGACGGTGGAGGGCCGGTTGCGCGGTGAAGTGACGCATCTAGCGGCGCTGGCGGCGTGTTTTCCCGGCGGCAGCATCACCGGTGCGCCGAAATTCCGGGCGATGGAAATCATCGACGAATTGGAGCCGTTGGCGCGCGGGCCTTACTGCGGCTGTCACGGTTATCTCGGTTTCAACCGCGAAAGCCAGTTGAGCGTCACCATCCGCACCGCCGTGTGCCAGGACGGCCTCGCCCATTTCCATGTGGGCGCCGGTATCGTGGCCGATTCGAATCCCGAAGCGGAATACGAGGAAACGCTGGCCAAGGCGGCGGGTTTTTTGGCGGCGTTGAATCGATCGCGGCCGGATACGGATCTCGCGATGCGGGAAGGATTGCCGGCGGTGAAATCAGCCGGTTGAACTTGCTGCCGGCGGCCGGGGCTTCACAAATCCGGGCGCGAGTTGGCAATATCACTGGCGAACTTCCAATCCACCGCTTCCACATGGCCGTCGGCAAAAACCACATCGCCCTTGCGATTGTGGCGCACGGTCAGCAGATCGTTTTCGGGCATCCAGCGACCGTCCTGGATGAATGCATCGTCCGAGGGATTGTCATTGGGGTTAAGCGAACCCCGCTCTTCCGCCAGCATGATTTTACCGGCGGGATTGACGAGCCGCGATTCCTTGAAGAGCTGGACCATTGGATTGGCAGGATCGCCGATAATGACCGAGGCCATGCCATAATTCTGGTTGGCCCCGGGATCCAGGCCGACCGTGCTGCTGTCGGGACTCAAACCATAGCCGTTGAAGCTGTAGCTGTAAAGGTAGGGGCCGTCGGAATCGCGGTAATGGTAAGCCAGCCGTTCCCGGGTGTCGTCCAGAGGGCACTGGAGCAGGCTGCTGCTGGCGTTGGCGAGCGAGCGGAGGATCGGGCTTTTCTCAACGGTGGGTTCGGTGGCATTCACCCGCCAATAAATCCAGTCTTCTTTGCGAAAACCATTGTGTCGTGAAGCCAGGCCCGGAAAGGCGTCCTGGTTGTCATCCACATACAGTTTCATCCCGGTGCCGAGTTGTTTGAGGTTGTTCAAGCAGTGGGTCTGCGCGGCCTTGCGTTTCGCGTTGGACAGCACCGGCAAAAGCATCGCTGCCAGGATCCCGATGACGGCGATGACCACCAGCAGTTCAATCAGCGTGAACGCGCGTTTTGAACCCATGTTCATTCAGACAAAGCGAGAAAAGGTTTGTTTCATGGTATTTGTGTCAGCCTCGGCCAGCGGCCGGCCTTCGATTTCATTTCATCAATCCTGATTTTCCCGTGGTCATCGCCATGATGCACGCAGTTGTCCTGTTTTTACAGGAAATCAAATCAATGGTCGTGACGGCGAGAGACGGTTGGGGGTTTTCGATCGACGTCAGGCAGAAACGCAGGGGTTCATCTTTCCCCGGGGTGGCGGTTCCGCCGACCCAGGCCAGTTTGGAATTGGGTCCGGTCGGGCCAAACCCGGTCCGTCCGCGTTTGTAATTCCAGTCGAGTATATCGCTGCCATAAAGCAACTGGTTCGTTGCTGACGAACCGTCTTCATACCGGAACACCACCAGGCAAACGGGGGTTTTATCCGGCGATGCAAAAAAGGCCCCGTGATAAACATAGAGCGCTGCAAATTTCTGGTTGACGCCAATATCCAAAAACTGTTCCGGGAAATGCAACCCCCGGCTTTCGCCGCGCTCGCTCCAAAGACACATCATCCCGCCGATCTCGAGCGGTACGTTGTCGAACACCTGGAACCCGCGCGGGACCGACTTCCAGGCGGGAAAGCCGCTGATCTGGTCGAAATAGGAGGCGGGCGTGCTGTAATGGCTGGTCAAATCAATCGGCGTGGCCAGATGATTGGCGATGGCGCGCTTCCCGCCGGCAAGGGTGAACTGGTGTGTGATTTGGTGGCGACAGACAAATATCGTCGCCGTGCCGGCCACGAGTAATATTGCGATGGCGCCCGCTGCGAGTGTCGTTTTTGCTTTGGTCCAGGCCATGAGTTTCAATGCTCCTTGGAGGAGGGTTAAGGTTGAACTGCCGGCGGCCGCGCCTTTTGCCAGCGCGGCGGCGGTGACGGATTGGGCCAACGCCGCGGGTGCGGCGTGAACAGAGTTGGCGGAAATCGTTCCGGCCAGAATAGCCGTAGTCAAGGAGACGCCGCGCCGGTGGAAAAACCGATGGAGCTTTTCCAAGGCGCGGCTGACGCGCTTGCGAGCCGTGTCCTCGCCGGTTCCCAGTATGTGTCCGACTTCCGCCAAAGATTGGTTGTCAAAAAATCGCAGCAGTACGGCCTGCCGATCCGCTTCGCTCAGTGCTGCCAGGGCCTCGTCCAGACCGGGTGCCAGCTGGCGCCACGTTTCGTCGGTGGCCGGGGATGAAAATTCACTTTGCATTTGGGCCTCCTGCTCGTGTTGTCGGCGCCGGGCGGCGGCGCGGATTTGGGCGAGCGCGACAAACCGCGTGGTTTGGAACAGCCAGCCGGTTAAAATGGTTTGACCGGAGATTTTCCTCGCTTTTTGCGCCAGGATGATGAAAACCACCTGGGTGATTTCCTCGGCCAGATGCGGGTCGCGGACCTGGCGCAAGGCGGCCGAATAGACGAAGGGGAGACGCCGGTTCACCAGCGTCGTAAAGGCCGCTTCGGACCTGTGCCCGGCGTATTCCTGCAACAAGGCCATGTCATCCATTGCCTGCATTCACCTATTAAATGCCCGTTCCAGCCGGAACCGGACAACTTATTTTTTGTGGGTTCAGCTGTTTGGCGCCCACGCTTTAGTATGTGGTGAGTTTGTGGCGCCGAACCGGCACCCTGAAGGGCGGACACCAAACGCAATTTTTCCGCCAGACACCTTTTTCTGCTCGCCGAATCACGCTGTTTCAGATAGTTGAAAGACCATTAGGAATTAATGGCCCATGATCGTTTTTCTCAACGGCCAGTTTGTGCCCGAAGCCCAGGCGGTTGTCCCCATCAACGACCGCGGTTTCATGTACGGTGACGGGCTGTTTGAAACGGTGCGGGTCTGCGGCGGCCGGCCGTTTCGCATGGCGCAGCATCTCGAGCGGATGGCGCGGGGCGCGGATTTTTTGAAAATCAAATGCCCGTTCACTCCGAAGGAGTTGCAGGATTTTGCCGGGCAGCTGATCGGGCAAAATCAAATGCCCGAGGCGATTTTGCGCGTGACGTTGACGCGGGGCCCGGGTGAGCGCGGCTATACGCCCGGGGTCGGCGGCCGGCCGACGGTGGTGATGACGTTGCATGACGCGCCGTCACTGGAGCGTCCGGTCCAATGGAGCCTCATCACTTCGTCCTGCCGCATTCCGGCCGCGGATCCAATTTCATCCTACAAGACCCTGAACCAGCTGGCGCACATCATGGCACGCCTGGAAGCCGTGGAACAGGGTGCGGATGAGGCCTTGCTGATAAACACGAACGGCGAGGTGGCCGAAGCCGCAAGTGGCAACCTGTTCTGGGTTTATCAGGACAACATTTGCACCGTGCCCACCGGTCGCGGCGTGCTGCCCGGCATCACGCGGGCCGTGGTGCTGGAAATCTGCCAGACGTTGGGCCTGCCGACGAGCAAGCGCGTCATCAAACCCGATGCCTTGCGGAACTCCGAAGGCATTTTCATCACCCAAAGCGCATTCGGCATCGTGCCGGTGGCCGTCTTCAACGGCGAAACGGTCGCGCCATCGCCGCTGGTGGGCCAGATTTCGCTCGCATACGGCGAAATGCTGGCCCGGCCATAAGCCCGGTCGGAAGTGACTAATCATTAAAATTAGTCATCATCAAATCGTATCTGCCCCCATTGCAACTGGTTCCGGCGGCGCTATTTTTAGGTGGAAACCGACAATGATGAACGTGGCACCCGTTGCCGGTTCAGAAAGCGAAAGGCCATTATGATTATCAATGCCAGCGCAGAACATTGTCTGTCTTTCATCAGCAGCCAGCTTCAAGGTGCAAAAAAGCCCGGAGGGTTTGTGGACAAAAATGTCCGCCGTGCGGTGACGATTTCGCGGCAGGCCGGGTGCGGCGCGGTGCTGGTGGCGGAAAAGCTCGCCCGGTATCTGCAACAGCATTCATCCGGGGATGCCTGCCCCTGGACCGTGTTCGACCGCAACCTGATTGACAAGGTGTTGGAAGATCACAACCTGCCGGTCCGGCTGGCCCGGTTCCTGCCGGAAGACCGCGTTTCACAACTGGAAGATATCGTGGCCGATGTGTTCGATTTGCATCCGCCGTCGCAGACCATCATCCAGCAAGCCACCGAAACCGTGCTCAAGCTCGCCGGGTTGGGTAACGTCATTCTCGTTGGCCGGGGCAGCACCGTTATCACCGCCCGAATGCCGCACGTGCTCCATGTCCGGCTGGTGGCCCCGCTCGAAAATCGCATCGAGCACGCCTGCCAGTTTTACCCCGAATTCAACCGGACCCGGGCCGAGGCGCGCAAGTTCTGCCTCGGCGAGGACCGCGCCCGGGAACGTTATCTCAAAAGGTATTTCAACGCAGATATCAACGACCCGCTGCTCTATCACCTGGTCGTGAATACCGGCCTGGTCGGTTATGATGAGGCCGCGAAATTGATTGGCGACGCGGTCTTGCATTTGAACTAGGGCGACTTCGGTCTTGGGTTGCAGTTTTGTCTGTGGCTTAATCTCCGCGTGCCTCGCGATACCCGAGATCGTTTTGCCCGTGCGCGTCGTAAACCGCGCGGGGGGGGCGTCTTTCGCTGGTTGCTCGTGTTCGCCATCATCGCTGCCACCGTCTGGTTCTGTTGGCGGCACGAACGACCTAAAAAAATCGTCCATCCCCGGCCCACAGCCCCGACCCGGGTGCAACAGAGGCCATTGGTAATTGGACGCCAGGCGCCCGGCGATTTCCCGCGCCCGGTGCGCGACGTCTTCGAAGCACAGGTGGCACTGGCCCGGCGGGGGATTTCGCCGGGATCGTTGGACGCTGCGCTGGGCTCGCAGACGCGGGCGGCGATTTCGGTTTTCCAGGAAACCCAAGACCTGCCCCGGACCGGTTTGCTCGATACCAACACCCGGGTGCGGCTGACGCTCGATGCGCCCATGCTGACCACCTATGTCGTCACGACCAATGACCTCGCGCGCCTGCAGCCGCTCGGCAAAACCTGGCTCGCCAAATCGCAGCAGTCGGCGCTCGATTATGAGACCGAGATCGAACTCGTCTCGGAAAAAGGCCATGCGCATCCCGAACTGGTCCGGCGGCTCAACCTGGGGGTGAACTGGACCAACATCGCCCCCGGCACCGTCCTGCATATCCCCGCCGTGGACTATCCCCCGCCCGCGGACAAGGCGGCGTTGGTGGTCATCCACCTCGCCGAAAAATTCTTGGAGGCATTCGACGCCGAAACAAATTTGATCGCGCATTTTCCCTGCAGCATTGCGGCGCGTTTTGACAAGCGACCGGTCGGCGAATTGCGCGTCATTGTCATTGCGCCGAATCCGAATTACACATGGGACCCCGAATTGTTTCCCGAGTCGCCCGAGGCAAAAACGTTGGACCACAAATTGATCTTGCAGCCGGGTCCGAACAATCCCGTCGGCGTGGCGTGGATCGGTCTGGACAGGATCGGTTACGGCATTCATGGCACCCCCATCCCGGAGCAGGTGGGGCGCACGGAATCCCACGGCTGTTTCCGGCTGGCGAACTGGGACGCGGACTACCTGTCGAAACTGGTGTGGACGGGCATGCCGGTATTGGTGGAACCGTGAAGCGTGGCTTCCGGGACCCGATTCCAAAAAGACGGTCAAATTATCATTGCCCGATGGGATGCTTTGGCCTAATTGTAAGTCAGATTTAACAAAGAAAAAAATTATGCCTATTCTATTGATTGCCGGGGTGGTGCTGCTGATTGGCGTGGTGCTGCTGATCGGTTTTGTGGTCGGCGGCTATAACAAGCTGGTCACGCTGCGCAACCGTTTCAAGAACGCCTACGCGCAGATTGACGTGCAGCTCAAGCGCCGCTATGACCTGATCCCGAACCTGGTGGAGATTGCCAAGGGATACATCAAGCACGAACGCGAGACACTGGAGAACGTCACCAAGGCGCGCAACATCGCCTATACCGCCTCGCAGGCCGCCGCCGCCAATCCCGGTGATGCCGGCACCATGAAGAACCTGGTTTCCGCCGAAAGCGGGCTGGCCGGCACGTTGAGCCGCCTGATGATGGTCTCCGAACAATATCCCGACCTGAAGGCGAACCAGAATATGATGCAACTCACCGAGGAGCTGACCTCCACGGAAAACAAGATCTCCTTTGCACGGCAGGCTTACAACGATTCCATTATGGTTTACAACACCGACCGCGAAGTGTTCCCGTCGAACATCATCGCCGGCATGTTCAACTTCGGCCCGGCGGAATTGTTCGTCATCGACAAACCGGAGCAAAAGGACGCGCCCAAGGTCTCCTTTTCGTAAAATCGTTGAATCGTGGTTCGTTAAATCGGCGGGGTAAAGGCAACGATAGCTGCCGGTTCAACGATTTGACGGTTTAACGATTTAACGATTCACGAACATGGACTTCTTTGCCCAACAGGACAAGACCCGGCGCAAAACCAAGCTGCTCGTTTTGTACTTCATCCTCGCGGTGGCAGCCATTGTCACGGCCTGTTACTTCGTCGGGTTGGTCGTTTTCTCCGCCGCCCAGGCCCATCGTCATCAATACGATGAGCAAATGCAATTGGCGCTTTGGAACCCGCAATTGTTCTTCGGCGTCACGGTCGGCGTGCTGGCGGTCATTTTCATTGGCAGCGCCTACAAGACCAATGAACTGTCCGGTGGTGGCGGCTCGGTGGCCATGTTGATGGGCGGCCGGCCGGTGAACCCGAACACGCTTGACCCGAATGAGCGCAAATTGCTGAATGTGGTGGAGGAAATGGCCATCGCCTCCGGCGTGCCGGTGCCGCAGGTCTATGTGCTCGACCAGGAGCAGGGCATTAACGCCTTTGCCGCCGGCCATACGACCGGCGATGCCGCCATCGGGGTCACGCGCGGCTGCATTCAGATGCTTTCGCGCGACCAGTTGCAGGGCGTCATTGGCCATGAATTCAGCCACATTTTGAACGGCGACATGCGGTTGAATCTCCGGCTGATCGGCATCATTTTTGGCCTCCTGTGCATCGCCACCATCGGCCGGGTCCTGTTGAGCACGCGCAGCCGCAGCAGCCGCGACAACAATGCTCTGCCGATTATCGGACTGGCATTGCTGGCGCTCGGCGCCATCGGCGTCTTCTTCGGCCGCCTGATCCAGGCCGCGGTCAGCCGGCAGCGCGAATTCCTCGCCGACGCCTCGTCCGTGCAGTTCACCCGCAATCCCGAAGGACTTTCCGGCGCGCTCCAGAGAATCGGGCAATACAGTTTCGGTTCGCGCCTTGAATCCGAGCATGCGCCCGACATGTGCCACATGTTTTTCGGCAACGGTCTGGGCGACCCCTTCTTCGGCCTCCTGTCCACTCATCCGCCGATCCCCGACCGCATCCGGGCCATTGACCCGGTGTGGGATGGCAAATTTCCACCGCTGGATGAAACGCAAAAAGAGGTGGTCAAACGGGCGGCCATTTCCGAATTGGACCGCGCGTCGAAAGCCATGCCGGACTTTTTCAAGACCGTGCTGGGTGGCGCCGTTATCGCTTCGGACGGTGGCTCATCAACGCCGCCGGTCATCCGGTCGCGTTCTGTCCTGCCGAGTCTCGGCAATCCCACGCCCTTGCATCTCAAATATGCCGAGCAATTGCGCGAGTCGCTGCCCGAAAGCGTCAAAGCTGCCGCGCGCGAACCGCTGGATGCCATGGCGCTCGTTTATGCCATGCTTTTGAGCCCGGACGAGGCGATGCGCACATCGCAACTTGCCGGCCTGGCCAGCCGCACCGCGCCGGGAATTTCCGAAAAGGCGGGTGCGTTGTTCCCGGACGCGGCGTCGACCGCCGCGCGCGCGCGCCTGCCGATGGTGAACATCGCGCTCGGCGCGCTGCGACAGTTGAGCGCAGAACAGTTCCAGCAATTTTCTGGAACGCTCCAGTGGCTCATCGAAAGCGACCAAAAGATCGAGCTGTTCGAACTCGTGCTGCAAAAAATCCTTCTGCACCACCTCACCCCGCAATTCAGCCGGACGCGTCCGCCGATCGTCCAATATTACACGCTCAAACCGCTCGTGCCGGATTGTGCCGTTGTGCTTTCCGCCCTCGCCAACGTCGGCAGCGCCGATGCCGCCGCCGTTGCCAAGGCCTTTGAAGCCGGGTCGCCGTATCTGCGCGCGCCGGACGATGGCAATCTGATGTTGTTGCCGCGCGAGCAATGCGCCGTAGACAAGGTTGAAGCTGCCCTCAACCGCCTCGCGCTGGCCGTCCCAACCATCAAAAAGAATTTGATCGAAGCCTGCGTTTACACGGTCGGCGCCGATGGCGTGATGACGGAAAGCGAAGCCGAAGTGCTCCGGGCGGTCGCCGACACCCTGGATTGCCCCATCCCGCCTTTCGTCTCGACGGAATAATCCGGGTTTGGCGGCGGGCGGGACTCACTGGAGTCGCACGGTCAGTGTCAATGACTGGGCGGGAAGGCTGCCACGGGCACCAGGGCCAGCCATTGCGTCGCAACTTCGGCCGACGTCAAGGTGGCGGATGGCGATTGAAAGCTCTTCAAATCTGCGCGCAGCTGTGCCACGGGGGAAAGCTTTTCATCCTTCGGTTTCGTCTGGTTGTGGATTTCTGCCGCCTGGCGCAGAATGGCATCGGCACCTTGATAGCTGGCTAGTGGGGCTGCATCCGCCATGGCCGTCCCCATGGAAATGTCAGGCATCGAACCGAGTCTCAAATGCAAATGCCAGCCAGTGAAGGGTCAATGATCATGATGCGTTTTAATTTTTGGTTGGCCCGACGAGGTATCGGGTGAGGGCTGTAAGGGCAGTTGGAGGGTGAAGATTGCACCCATGCCTGGTCCATTACTACGGGCGGCGAGTTTGCCGCCCATTTCGTTGGCGGCAAGGGCCGCGCTATGGAGCCCGAATCCATGTCCATTTGGACGTGTGGTGAACCCGTGGGAAAAGATACGGGTTATATTTTCCGGGCTGATGCCAACGCCGTTGTCAGCGATCTCAATGCAGAAATCATCTGGCAGGCAATTTCGAATGCCAACAGTGACAATTTTTTCACTGGGCCCGCTTTCCTGGCAGGCGTATTTGGAGTTTTTGAAACAATTGACGAGGATCTGGAGAACTTTGTGTTTGTCGAGAATCGCCTCGGGATTGGCTTCATAATGGCGCAGGACGCTGATCGAATGACGGGCATAAGCCGCCGCGTGGACTTTCAAGGCGCTTTCAATAATTTCAGAAACACTGCATTTTTCATAAATGCCGAAGCGTTTTGCATAGGCCTGTTGGGCCGCAATGATTTCCTTGATGTGTTCGACATTTTGGCCAAGGTCGCGCAGTTCTGCCAGCAAGCCTTCCTGCTCCCGGGTCAAATGAATGGAAACCTGGCGAAGCAGTTGCGGAACTTGGCGCGCTTTTTCGCCATTGGCTCCAAAACTGGCGGCTGGCTGTTCGAGCAGGTCGGCAACCTTGGCGAGGCTGCCGATGTGAAGTTTGCGGGTGCGGTCGGTGATGACGGTGGTGGAAACGTTGACGCTGTTGAGCACGTTGCCAACGTTATGGAGAATATTCGCGGCGATTTCCGCCTGACCGGCCTGCCGGGAGACTTCCAAGAGTTGGCGGTGAATGGTTTCCGCTTCCAGCTGAATGCGTTTGCGCTCTTCGATTTCGTTTTGCAGCAAGGCGGTCTTTTCGTGGAGGCTGGCCTCGGTGCCTTTGTGCTCGATGATTTCGTCGCTCAGCTCGCGCGTGCGGCGGTCGACGCGGCGACGAAGAGCGGTGATCCAGGTTATTGAACCGACCAGGGCAAGGGTGACCGCCCCCAGGAGCGTCAAACTGCGTCGAAAGTTCCACCATGGAGGTGTTTTCAGCACCACCACATCGGCCGGGGAACTTAACAGAATTTCCGGCGGACCATCGCTCTTTTTGACGCTGCTGGTAAAAACGCCGGTGACACGCACGCGGCTTTGCGGGAGCAGCTGTAAAAAGGGATTCTTGCGTGTGTCCAACCGGGCAATGGCGACGCGGTTTGGAGAAAGTTGTAATTCAAGAAGCTGTTCCAACATATTCGTGCTGACACCGAGGAGTTTGGCGTCGGTTTGAATCAGGGTGGACTCATGGGTTTCACTGTTGATTTTATCGGGTTGGACCAGCAGCGGTTGAGGCAATGGGACATGACGGAGTTTTTTGACATTGCAATTGCGCAGGTGAGGTGACAGCCGGTCGCTTTCCGGTATGCCGACAACTTCCACCAGATCTCCGACCGCCCAATTCCCTGTTTTGGTAGTGGTGAAATGAAGGCCATTTGTACCATCCATTAAATAATACGTCGGGCCGCGAATAAAAATAATCTGGCCGGACACCTTGACGAAGGGAACTGACGCGGCGTCGGGATCGAAAGCCAGAACGTCCGATGCCCGTCTGGTGGGCAGGCTAAAGAGATTTTTTGGCGCTGATCTGATAACGGTGACGTCGGATGGCGAATTGATTTCAATGGCGGCGCCATCGACCTGGTTATATTTGGAAATGAATACCGTTGCGACTCCCCGCACCTTGACCACTGAATTTAAAAACCGACTCCAGATGTCGGAGTCAAATCGCGAGAAGTGCATCAGCATATCGCCGCCCGGCATTTTAAGGGTCAAAAACCCTGAGGACGGTTGCACCGCAATCACTATTCCTTGTACTTCGACCCATTGCGATTGAACGCTGCCATTCATCAACTCGTTCCAGGTGGGATGCTGCGGTTCCGGCAACAGGCTCCGGCCGATCACGTTGAATCGCGAGTAGGAAACTTCCGGCCGGTTTTGCCGCCATTGGATGGTCCCTTCAAATTCACACAAATCTCCTACCTGGAGCGCCGCCGGCTGCTCATTGGTCGTGGAGATTGAAATTCCCTCGGTTTCGCCCCGGACTGTTCCTCGCAATCCGCCCGATGTGACATTAATCATCGTTCCTTTGAGTTTGAAAGGATAGGGGATGCCGATGTCGGTATCTTTGAGACGCCGGATTTGTTCGATGCTGGTGAGCCGTGGCAGCGGTTGACTGGCATTGGTCTCTGAAAGCGTGCGAAAAACGGAATAATTAAGCAATGTGCCCCGGCTCGTGTACCCGGGCTGTCCGAGTGCTTCTATGCCGGTTCCCTTATCGCCAGCCTGGGCCAAAGGCGTGAGAATTTCGACCTGCCCGGACTCGTCCTGGACGGTCAAACTCTTTCCCGGATTGACATTAACCACTCGCCCATGAATTTCAACCGGTGCTGGATCCAGGTTGGTTGAGCCGCTGATAAGACTGCCGATCGTCAGGCCGGGATATATCTGCCAATTGCCTTCTGCGGCGCTGATGATGGCGACTTGATTCATGCTCGGTACGAGAATTTTGCCCGCGTTTTTTCCACCATGAAAACCGGTCGCGCCGGAGGCGAGGCCGTTCACGCGAATATAATTATGCAACAACATGGTTAAGGCTTTGATATCACCCTGCGCGACGACCACTTCCGCCGTTCCGGAATCACCTTTTAAAACGAGCCGCAAGTGACCGTCCATTCCGCCGGCGTCGTTCACGGTTCCTTCAAACTGAGCCCAGACCGGTTCGGCCATATTTCCCCAGAGTTGCGCCGGGGTCAGCAAGACTGGCGCAGCCAGATTTGTATGCCCCACAACGTTAAACCGACACTGGCTGTCATAATCCAATATCAAGCTCGCACCATCAGCGGCGGTGATATAAAACTGGTAAGCCCCGGGCGATTCAATTTGCAGGTCGCCAACGTAATGCAACACATAGTTTACCTTCGGATTGCTGGTTTTCTGTTCATTCGAAGCCGTGATGAATGTGGCGCTGAAAAAACCGGCCACGCCCGAATAATCCGGCGTGAGTTTTTTCAAATCCGGATTCTCAGCGGTGATCCCCCGGTAACATTCGGATTCCAGGCCGGGCAGAAAATGTCCGGGCGCATTTGTATCCGCATGCCAAAGCACGGAAGCCGGAATACGCCTGCGTGAAATTCCCGGTCCTTCGTATTCCACGGCCAACAGCGGCTTCCGGGTGCCGTGATGATAAGTTAATTCCAGCGCATGTTTGCCCGCACTCAGGTACACGCGTCCGGACTGTTCGGTGAAATCGCTGTAACGGTCGCCTTCGACAATCGGCGTTTTTCCCAGAAAGGCGTGGCCGTTGCCGACGGTCATTGTTCCTTGTACCGTGACTTGCGTACCGCTCTCGATCGCGTCGGGGATGTTTTCTGCTTCCAGCCAAAGCCAGCCGCTGTTGTCCGCCAGGATCAAACCGGAATGTATCCGGTCCACACCGTAAACGACGCCGGTCAGTTCGGCCTGAAATACCTCGCGCGTTTTTAATTTGAGCGGTTCGGCCAGTTGGCCGACACACGTGATCGAGGCTGGCACAACCGGGCTGTCGGCGGCGCTCGCCGGACCACAGTATGCTAAAATCATGCTGATACCGAGAACGCGCCAATGGGACCCGCACGTGAACATAACTAGCTATGGTAGGGCAAATGCATGATCGCGGAGCGATAGTCCGCCCGTTTTCAAAAACAGACGATCGGCAGTGAGCGCCGGTTCCAAACCAGCCGGGGACACCCCGAGCCGATGACGCATCGTATTATTTGTGGTATCGGCAAAAAGTGCCGGGACTTTAGGGGTTTTTGTTGCGTGAAACTTCAAATCCGGGAGTCCGGCAGATTCAATTGAAATCGGGTATGTTGGGTTCAGTTAGAACCCGAACAACCGTTTCCGGCTGATTTCAGCACGGACGAGGCGGGCGGAATCAGGCGCGTACCATGGCGTGCAAGTCTGCCTTAAGCGCAGCCACAATTTTCTCATGCGCGGTGTTCACTTCTGCGTCCGTCAGGGTTTTGTCCGTCGCACGATAGGTAAAGGCATAGGCCAGGCTCTTTTGGCCTTCCGGCACATTCTTGCCGCGGAACACATCAAACAACTCGACCGTTTCCAGGTTCCCCGGTTTGGCCTGCTTCACCACTTGCAACACGGCGTCATGGGTCGTGGCTTCCGGAACAATCATCGCCACGTCGCGGCGGATGGCCGGGAATGCCGGCAGCGATTTGAAGGACTTGTCCGGGTTTCGCCGGGCCAGCAGCAGGTCCAGGTTTAATTCCGCCAGCAACGCCGCATCACGCAGATCGTATTTCTTTGCCAGGGCCGGCAGCAACTGGCCGAACTCACCGATTTGATTTTTACCGAGCGAGATGGTCCCCGCCTCGAGGAAGAGCGCCGTACTTTCCGCCCGGCGGGTGAAAGTCATTCCGCGCAGGCCGAACTGGTCGAAAAATTCCTCCAGTAATCCCTTCAAGTCGTACGCGTCGAATTTGGCGTCGCGTTCGGCGCCGCTCCAGAAGGGCAGGGCGCGCTGGCCGGTGAGTGCGAGGGCCAGACGAGGCTTTTCAGAGAAGAGGTTTGAGCCGGCATTCGTTCCCTCCTTAGTGCTGAACACCTGCCCGATTTCAAACAACGCCACGTCGTAATTCTTGTGGCTGACATTGTGCCGCAACGAATGTATTAAACCCGGCAGCAGACTTGGTCGTAACACGTCCATGTCCGCACTCAACGGATTTGCCAGGACAGCCAATTCTGCATTCTGCATTCTGCATTCCGCATTGCCGATCAAGGTCTGCCCTTGCGCCTCGTTCAGGCCGAGCCCGCTCAAAATCCTTCGCGCCTCGGCAATCTCATCGTGGACGGAGTCGAACGCGTTCGCGCCGATGGCGCCGCGCGGTGGTGTGGCCGGGATTTTATCCACCCCGTGCAGCCGGGCGATTTCCTCGATCAAATCCACCTCGCGTTTCAAATCCACGCGAAAGGTCGGGATTTGAAACGTTACCGGTTCGGGCGGGCCGCTCGCGCCCACCGGCCGCACCTTGTGGCTGGCCATCTTGAGCCCGAGTTGGCCGAGGTAAAACTCACATTCCTCCGGCTTCAAATTGATGCCGAGCAGTTCGTTGGCTTTGTGGTGGCGCAGGGAGATTTGTTTCGGCTCAACCGGCTTTGGATACGCGTCCACGACGCCTTCGGCCAACTGGCCGCCGGCGGTTTCGAGGATCAATTGTGCGCAACGCTGGCTGGCCCAGTCGCAAATGCCGATGTCCGCGCCGCGCTCGAAGCGGTAGCTGGATTCGCTGCGCAGACCGAGCGCCTTGCTCGTGCGGCGGATATTGGTTGGCGAGAAGTAAGCGCTCTCAATGAGCACGTCCATGGTCCGGTCGTTGATTTCCGTGTTCTGGCCGCCCATGACCCCGGCCAGGGCGATGCCTTTCTGTTCATCGGCAATCAAGAGCATTTCG
>Ga0265338_10001932_pt1 | contig 32332 bp, 27 predicted proteins | sample 42126metaG_FD_193579 | JGI IMG/M metagenome (GOLD analysis project Ga0265338, IMG submission 193579) | Rhizosphere microbial communities from Carex aquatilis grown in University of Washington, Seatle, WA, United States - 4-21-26 metaG | ecosystem: Host-associated > Plants > Roots > Rhizosphere...
GTTGTTTGCACCTTGCGCGTTGCTGGAAAAACTGTTGATACGAGCGAGATCCCGCTCGGCCTTCGCACCGTTCGCTGGGACGTGGACACCGGGTTCTGGATCAACGGCCATCATTTGAAAATCCATGGCTGGGGACAAAAGCCGGTCGACGAATGGCCGGGCCTCGGTTCAGCCCAACCGGACTGGCTTCATAATTTCACCCTGAATTTAATGAAGGAGGCGGGCGCGAACTGGGTCCGCTGGGGACACTGCACCGGCGGCCCGGCGCAAATCGAAAGCTGCGACCGTCTCGGACTCATGGTCGAGCAGCCGGGCGTGGACGGCGAATCCGACACGATCGGCGCGGCGTGGAAAGTTCGCGCGGCGGCGTTTCGCGACCTGATTGTTTATTACCGAAACAATCCTTCCATAATGATTTGGGAGGGCGGCAATCGAAGAGTCACCCTCGCGCACGCCCAGGAATTGCGCGATTACATGCATGAATACGATCCCCACGGCGGACGCGCCTATACCCTCCGCGGCGCCGACCAGACGGACGCTCAATTGATGGATGTGTGCCTTGGTACCGAAGGCAGTCATGAAATCAAGAGCCTGCCGGTGGTCGAAGGCGAGTACGATCGTGAAGAATCGCCGCGGCGCGTCTGGGATGATTTTTCGCCGCCGAACCTGGGATATCCCGAAGGCCGGGGCCAGACCTACAATTTGACTTCCGAGCAGTTCGCCATCAACGAAGTCAGGCAATATGTTCACCGGGTCGGCGCGCCAAATCACTCCGGCGGCGCGAATTGGATTTTCTCCGATTCAACCAGCGGCGGACGCAACACGGTTGAAGTGGCCCGCGCGAGCGGCGAAGTGGACGGCGTGCGTTTGCCAAAGGAGGCTTATTACGCCTGCCAGACGATGTTTCGCGACGACCCGCAAGTCCACATCATCGGACATTGGAGCTATCCGGCGGGAACAAGGAAAACAATGTACGTCACTTCAAATTGTCAGGATGTGGAATTATTTCTGAACGGAAAATCGCTTGGTCACGGAAGGGTTTCCGACCGTCATCTGTTCACCTTCCCGGACATTGCCTTTGAGCCGGGCGAAATTAAAGCGGTGGCCAGCCTCGATGGCAAGGCGGCAGCCACGCAGTCCATTCATACGGCCGGTGCGCCCTTCGCGTTGCGGCTGACAACGGTTACCGGCCTCGGCGGATTCCGCGCCGATGGTTCAGACATTGCGCTGATTGACGTTGAAGCGGTGGATGCGAACGGCAGGCGTTGTCCGACGTTCCAGCAGCGGGTGGATTTTGAATGCATCGGCCCGGCGATCTGGCGCGGCGGTTACAACAGCGGCAAGACCAATTCCATCAACAACCAATACCTCGACCTCGAGTGCGGCATCAATCGCGTTGCCATCCGCTCGCAGCTGCAGCCCGGAACGATAACCGTCACTGCAAAATGCAACGGCCTCAAGCCGGGAACGGTGACAATGAAATCCTCGCCTTTCGCTGCTGAGAGCGGATACGCGAATGCATTGCCCGCGCTGCCTGCCGCGGCGCCGGCCAAAAAGCCGGGCCATGTTGGAACCGGCCGGCCATGAGATCATCCGACTGTAACCGGCCGGAGTTTCCACGCCTCGTTAATTTTTATAATTGGCAGCTCGAAGATTTCCTGTCAATCAATCTGCCGGCATCCTGTTTTGCCGGGTTGCCCGCAAACACGTAAAACGAGCAAGAGGTTGATTCATTCCATATGATCCGACTGGACCAGGCCCTGGTTGAACGCGGCCTTTGCGAAAGCCGCGAACGGGCCAAACGCGCCGTCCTCGCCGGATTGGTCCGCATCAACGACCAGTCCGCCCACAAACCCAGCGATCCCGTCAAGCCCGATGACCGGCTCACCCTGGACGCCGGCGAAAAATACGTCAGCCGCGGCGGCCGTAAGCTGGATCATGCCCTCCAACACTTTAAACTCGAGGTCACCGGGCTGACCGCGCTCGACCTGGGAGCGTCGACGGGCGGATTCACCGATTGCCTCCTCCAGCACGGTGCGGCCAAAGTTTTTGCCGTGGACGTCGGCCGGGGCCAGCTCGCCTGGAAGCTGCGCCACGACCGGCGGGTCGTGGTCATGGAAAAGACCAATGCCCGCCACCTGACCCCCGCGCACTTTCCCCCGCCGTTTGTCCCGGCCGACCTGGCCGTGGTGGATTGCTCGTTTATTTCGCTCCGAAACATTTTGCCCGCCGCGATTGCATTATTGCGGTCGGATGGCAAAATCGTGGCGCTGATCAAACCGCAATTTGAAGCCGGCAAAGCCGAGGCCGACAAGGGCCGCGGCGTCATCACCGACCCGCTGGTGCACGAGCGGGTGCTGCAGCAGCTGCAGGAGTTCGTCGGCGCCCAGCCCGGTGTGCGCTGGCAGGGCGTGGTGGAATCACCGTTGCTCGGACCGGCGGGCAACAAGGAATTTTTGGCGTTGATTGAAAAAACAAGCTGACAAGATCAAACGCGTCGGGCTCATCGGCAATTCAGAAAAAGCCGCCGGTGCCGACAGCGTGCGCAAGGCCGCCCGGCTTATCCAGCGCGCCGGGCGCCGGGTGTTTTGCGACGCCACCACCGCCCGGATGGCCGGATTGAAGGAACGGGTCTGCCCGGACGCCGCCACGCTGGCGGAGTCCGTGGACTTGCTGGTGGTGTTTGGCGGTGACGGCACGATGCTGCGCGTCGCCCGCGACATTGCCGGTTCCGACACGCCGCTGCTGGGCATCAACATCGGCGGGCTCGGCTTTCTCACCGCCGTACCGTCGGATGAAATGAACCGCGCCCTGAAACACGTCTGGCGCGGCGAATTCAAGTTCGAGTCCCGCGCCCTGATCGAGGTGAGCGGACACTGTCAGGGGCGGCGGATTCATGAAACCGCGCTCAATGACATTGTCATCAGCCGCGGCGCCATCTCCCGGCTCATCAAGCTGGATGTGAGCGTGGACGGCGAACTGGTCACCCGCTACCACGGCGACGGATTGATCATCAGTTCGCCAACGGGTTCCACGGCGTATTCGCTGGCGGCCGGCGGCGCCATTGTCCTGCCCACCGCCGAGGTGTTCGCCCTGACGCCCATCTGCCCGCACACGCTGTCCAATCGCCCGCTCATTTTACCGCTGTCATCCACCATCCGCGTCAAAGCCGTCAGCCCCGCGCCCGCCACCATTTTGAGTGCCGACGGCCAGTTCGTTGCCGGCCTCAACGCCGGCGACGAGGTGACGATCCGCCGCAGCCGGAGCACGGTGCGGCTGATGCACCTGGCGGACAGTTCGTTTTTAGAGGCCCTGCGCCGCAAGCTGCACTGGCGCGGAGCGTATTTATGAAAGGCTGAAAGCTGAAGGCTAAATGAAGCAAAGCCTGAATTAACCGATGAATTTTTTACTTCAGCCTTCAGCCTTTAGCCTTTAGCCTTTGCTCCCGTGGTTCGATTAAAAGACATTGCCCGGCATGCCGGTGTCTCGGTGATGACCGTCTCGAAGGCGTTGCGGGACGAGCCGGATGTGTCCGCGGCCACGAAGCTGCGCATCAAGGCGCTCGCCCAGCAGATGGGCTACGTTCCCGACTCGTCCGCCCAGGGGCTGCGCACCCGGACGACGAAAATGTTCGGTCTGGTCATCCCTTCGAGCATGAACCCGATTTTTGCACGCATCGCCTACGCCATCGAGGAACGCGCGCATGCGCTGGGCTACGACCTGCTGCTCACCCACACGCATAACATGCCGGACCGCGAGGAGGTCTGCCTCCGGCGGTTGCTCTCCCGGCGCGTGGATGGATTGTTCATCTCGCCCGTGTATCGGTTTGAAGCTGAAGCGCGGGTTTACAGTGAAGTGCTTGCGCGCCAGACCCCAACGATCCTGCTGGGGCCACCGGCGCCCTTCTGCAAATCATTCGTCAGCGTGAACACAGACGAACAGGCTGCCAGCTATACCGCGACGCAACATTTGCTGAAGCTCGGCCACAAGCGGATCGCCTACCTGACCGGCCCGCCCGTGGCGCCGTGGGCGCATGAACGCTATGAAGGCTATCGTCGCGCGCTGCGTGAAGCCGGAATCGAACTGGACGACAAGCTGGTTTTTGCCGCCGGCAACACGATTGAGGATGGCACCAAGGCCGGGCTGCAGATGCTCAACGAATCCTGCCACGCCACCGCCGTGCAGGCGGTGAGCGACTCCGTGGCCATCGGCTGCGCCCAGGCGCTCTCCACCCAGGGCTTGCGGATTCCGGAGGACATTTCGCTCGTGGGCTACGGCAACATCCCGATCGCGGAATATTTTCGCGTGCCGCTGACCACCATCCGCCAGCCGAAGTACCGGCTGGGGGTGGCCGCCGTGGATGCCATGATGACCCTGTTGAAGCATCAGCCCGTCGAAACCAAACGCCTGCCCGCCGAACTCATCGAACGCAAAAGCACCGCCCCGCCCCGAAGTCAGGCGAGTTGAAGCGGTTCGAATTGTCTTCCCAGAATCGGCGCGCTGTTTGTCTTCAGCCAGTTTTCCAGGATTCCGGCGTAGACGTTGCGGAAATCCACGGTGTATTTGATGTCGCCTTGAAACAAATCCTGCGGCGCCAGGCTCGGGTAGGTTCCCAGCAACCCCGCCTTCACCTTGTTCCCGACAATGAACATCGGCGCCGCGGCGCCATGGTCCGTGCCGCCGTTGGCGTTCTCCGCCACGCGGCGGCCGAATTCGCTGAAGGTCATCACCAGTACGCGCTGCAGGTTGCCCTGCGCCTTCATGTCCTCCACGAAGGCCTGCACGGAGTCTCCCAGTTCCTTCAGCAGCCGCTGTTGGGTCCCGATCTGGTTCGTGTGGGTGTCATAACCCCCCTGCGAAACATAATAAATCCGCGTCGGCATTCCGCCGCCGATAAGCTTGGCGACCAGCTTGAGGGAATTGCCGAGCTGCGACGCCGGATACACCGCCTGGTTTTGGACGCGGGCGGCGATGTCCCGGACCTTGTCCGAGCTGACCTGCGCGTCGAGCGCGGTGCGTTCGATGAAATCCGTCATCGAACCGCCCTGCATCGGCATTCCGGCCGCCAGCGAACCGATGGTGCCGCCGGAATTTTCGTCGGCGGCGGATGCCTCCACACCATTCATCCTTTCGTAAGCCATCTCCGTCAGGTTCGTTTCGCCGGGCTTGGTGCGGTCGTTGGACATGAAGCGGTAATTTTGCGGATTGTTGAAGCAAATGCCTTTTGGCGTCTTCGCAAAGAAGGACTGCGGCATCTGGCTGCCAATCGTCACGCCCACGGTGGGATCGCAGCCCGCACAGGCATTGTCGAAATAGCGCCCCAACCAGCCGTACTTTTCCACCTTCTCCGCATCGCAAGCAGTTTGCCAGATTTCCGTCGACCGGAAATGCGAACGGTTCGGGTTCGGATAGCCGACGCCCTGCACGACGGCGAGATGGCCGGAATCATAGAGGCTTTTGAAGCCGGTCATCGCCCCGTGAAGCCCGATCTGGCCGTTCAAATCCAGGACCTGCGCGGCGGAAAGACCGAGCTTGGGACGCGCCTGGTGATAATGATCGTTGCCGTACGGCACCACGGTGTTGAGGCCGTCATTGCCGCCGGCCATTTGCAGGACGACCAGAATGGTCGAGTCCTTGCCGGTGACGACTTGCGTGGCGGCGTCCGCCGCCGCGCTTTGCAGGGCGGCCATCGTGTCGGCCAGAAACACCGGCACCGTCCAGGACAGCGCGCTGCCGAGCACGGTGGTCCGCAAAAACTCCCGGCGCGTCCGAAGCGTGATTTCATTTTTCATAATTTCAAGGGTGACGCGTGACAGGTGACGCTTGACGCGAAGAACCCAATTTGGTTGCGATCACTCATCACCTGCGCTTCGCCCCATTTGTTTTGTTGCCTTTTCATGTCACCGGTCACTCGTCACCCGCCACCGGTCATGCCACCTGGTATTGCGGCGTGGCCATCACCAGACGGATGGCCGCGAGAACGTCCTCGTCGTTTAGTTCTTCTTTTGAAGCGAGAAAATTGCGCAACGCCTTTTCCTGGTCGCCGGTGAGCGGCGACTGCAACAGCCGGTGTTCCAGCGCCGCCACGAGCTGGTCCCGGCTGGCGCGTTCGGCTGGCGTCAGGATTTTCTCCGCGTCCACACCGCGGGGCGGGGCATTTTGCAGGTGGCGCGCAATGGCTTCCCCGCCCTGCCCGCCCGGTTTCCGCGCAAAATCGCCCGCCCCGAACATCGAATAATTCCCTTGCACAATAGCCGCGGCGAGGTTGTAGCGCATTAAAAGCGAATTGGTGGTGATCCAGGTCATGCCGCCGTCCCAGCCCTTGACATTCGGCGGCGCGAACAGGTCCTGGCCAAGGTTCCGGGTCATGGCCCAGCTGGCGGCCGCCGGCGGCAAATCACACTCGAGCATCCGCACGCTGCCCACCAGCCATTGCACCGGGCTTTTGACCTGGTTGCGGACAATATCCGGGGCGTAAAATTCCTCGCTGCGGAACACGACGCGCTGCAGGTATTTGAAATAATTCCCGCTTTCGCGGAAGACGGCGGCCAGCGCGGTGTTCAATTCCTCCGGCGGAGGTTGTCCCGCAAAATAGTTCCACAATTTGGCGGTGATGAACCGGGCCGCCTGGGGCTGGGCGACGATCTGGGCGATCACGTCATCCCCGTTGAGGTCGCCGGTGCGTCCCAGAAAGGTTTTGGTGCCGTTGTCATGAAAACCCGGCCGGTAAACGTACTTCTGGTTCAACCGGTCATACGACCAGCCGGTCAGGGCGCGCGCGGCCTCGGTTATATCCTTCTCGGTGTAATGGCCTTCGCCGAGCGAAAACAGTTCCATGACCTCACGGGCGTAATTCTCGTTGGGATGCTCCTTGCGGCTCTGCGCCTGGTCGAGCCAGATCAGCATCGCCGGGTCCCGGCCGCTTTCGAGCAGCAGCCGCTGCCAATTGTCCGTGGCCAGCCGGCGAAACAGCTCGTTCTGTCGCCACATGAGGTAGGCGGAATTGGGGACCTGGCGCACCTTCTCGATGCTGGTCGCAAAGTGGCCGTGCCAGAACAACACCATCTTCTCTTGAAACGGCCGCGGTCCCCTCGCCATGCGATTCAACCACCATTGCCGCAGTTCCAGCATCCGCGCGCCTTGCAGCCGTTGTTGCTCCTGCTGCAGCTTTTTGCGCTCCTCCGGCGTCGCGTCTTTGGCCGCCTCCCGTGTCTTTTGCACATCTTCGACATCCGGTACCGCCCACACCGGAGCGGGTGTGAAATCGGAGATACTCTCGTAATCGATCAGCCGGGAAACCGCCTTGTCCGGCCCCAGGTCCGCCAGCTTTTGGATTTCCGCGGGCGGCCCGCCAAACCCGGCCCGGTTCAACAGATGCGCTGCCGTCCCCCAGCTCCAACGACTCTTTGAAAGCGGCTTAAGCATACGTACTCAAAGACGTAAGCCGCGCTTAAAAAGTTTCAGCGAAGGAAACACGCGGCTGGGAAGCCGCGTTCACTGGCAGGCAGGATGCCTGCCTCCACCGTGAGGCACGCTTCCCGGCGTGCCAGCGAAAGCGGCATCCTGCCGCGTTTTTTTGCCAGACGGCAAACAGGCAACGCAGTTTCAATCTGCCACCAGTCGGAACGTCGCCAGCGACGTGTGGCGCGCCCCGGCCGGCGACAACTCGCTGCGAAACAGGCCAATGCCTTCCACCTGCCAGTCGCCAAAACTGTGGCCGTCATGCGCCAGCGCCCGGGGCACCAGTCTTTCGGTTCTATGACGGCGGTATTTTTGGAACCGGCCCAGTGTGGCATGCGCCAGAAACCTTTCCGGGACCGGGTTCTCGGCAAAAGGCGAAAGCGCCCGCTCCACGGCGGCCTGCAAATCCGCCAGGATCTTGTCGCCGTCTTCAATGCCAACCCAGATTACCCGGGGAGCATGGACGTCAGGAAAAAATCCAATGCCTTTGGCGGACAAATGAAATGGACGGAAACCGGCGCATGCGCCCGCCAGGGAATTTTCCAGGGCCGCCACGGAATGGATCGGAACACTGCCGAGGAACCGGAGGGTGAGGTGCAGTTGATCCGGCTTGGTCCAGCGGACCGAGTCCGGCGGCGCCAGCGGCTGCAGTTCACGCTGCACCCGGATCATCTCCTCCCGGACCGGTTCCGGAATTGGAATCGCCACAAACAGCCGGAGTTTCTCCGCTGAATCATCATCTGCCATTGCCCCGCAATCTGTTGTGCTGTCCGCTGGAGTTCAAGCTTTAGCTTGCATCGGGTGCACCGGCTGAAGCCGGAACCATGCCATGGAAAAATCTTTTAACCACGGATGGACACGGATCGGAAAAGATTTTCGCCGGGCAAACCGGTCACCAATCCGAACACCTTTTGGGTCCGGAAAGACCACCTTTCGCCTGGTCTCCAACCGCGTCCGTCCGTGGTTTAGTGAATAGACAGGCTGAAGCTTGAGCTCGAGCGCCTGCCGGCACCCCGTTTTTTTATTCGACACTCAACCCTCAACTTTCAACACTCAACCCCATGCAATGGCCTGCCGATTACCACATGCACACCCCGCTCTGCCGCCACGCCACCGGCGAGCCGGGCGAATATGCCGCGCACGCCGTGGCCGCCGGCCTCACTGAAATCGGCTTCTCCGACCATTCGCCCATGGCGCGCGATGATTTTGACAGCTGGCGGATGCGCAATGATCAGCTCGACGAATATGTGGCCAAGGTCCGCCAGGCACAGAAGGATTTTCCGGACCTGGCCATCCGCCTCGCGCTCGAGGTGGATTATCTGCCCGGCGGGGAGGAATGGATTCGCGACCTGGCGGCGCGCCATCCGTGGGATTATTTCATCGGGTCGGTGCATTACATCTCCGATTCCTGGGCCATTGACGACCCGCAGAAACTGTCCGAATGGAAACACCGCGACGCCGGCGAGGTCTGGACGGCCTATTTCGACCGGTTGACGATGGCGGCCGAGTCCGGTTTCTTTGAAATCATCGGCCACGCGGACCTGCCGAAAAAATTCGGGCACCGCCCGCCGCCGGATTGCATAGCGCTTTTCGAAAAATTCCTGGCCGCGGCGAAAAAACATGATTGCGCCATCGAACTCAACACTGCCGGCCTGCGGAAGGATTGCCGGGAAATCTATCCCAGCCGCCGGATCCTGGAACTCGCGTATCAAATGGGCGTGCCCATCACGTTTGGCTCGGATGCCCATGCGCCCGGGGAGGTGGGAATGAATTTTGCCGAGGCCGTGCAACTGGCGCGGAGTGCGGGTTACCGGGAATGCTGCCGGTTCCTGCAGCGAAGACGTCAATTGGTGAAGTTCTGATTCTGGACCTTCCGCTTATGTTCACCGCCAAACCGGACCGAAACCAGCAATTCGCCCTCCTCTGTCTCCTCCTGATCGTCGTCACAGCCGCACTGTACTGGCCCATGTTGCACCACGGTTTCATCAACTTTGACGACGACGAATACATCACCGATAATGCTCACGTTACGGCCGGATTGACCTGGCCTGGCGTGGTGTGGGCTTTTCAGAGCGGGGATTCCGCCAACTGGCATCCGCTGACGTGGATCTCGCACATGCTGGACTGCCAGTTGTACGGGGTGTTACCCGGCGGCCACCACGGCACCAACCTGCTCCTCCACATCGCCAACAGCCTGCTGCTCTTGCTGTGGCTGACCCGGTTGACCGGCGCCTTGTGGCGCAGCGCCCTGGTGGCCGCCCTGTTCGCCTGGCATCCGTTGCATGTGGAGTCCGTCGCCTGGGCGTCCGAACGCAAGGATGTCTTGAGCGCCTTCTTTGGGCTGTTGACCTTGCTGGCCTACACGCGCTATGCGCAGGAGGTGACAGGTGACAAGTGTCAAGTGACAGGAACGGCCTCCATCTTGTCACGTGTCACCTGTCACGTGTCACTCTTTTACTTTCTGGCCCTGTTCTGCTTCGCCTGCGGTCTGATGTCCAAACCCATGGTCGTAACGCTCCCCTTCGTTCTGCTGTTGCTGGACTACTGGCCGCTTCATCGATGTAACCGTTCAACGATTCCACGGCTGCTTCTCGAAAAACTGCCCTTCTTCGCGCTGGCTATCGCCGCGAGCGTGGTTACCTATCTGGTTCAGACGGCCGGCCGGGCAATCTGGGCATCATCCGGGATCTCGTTTTGGTCCCGTGTCGCGAATGTTTTATGGGCTTACGAACGCTACATCTCCAAGACCTTCTGGCCGGTGGATCTGGCCATCGTTTATCCCTATCCGCTTCACTGGCCTTTGGGAGTGGTGATCGGAGCGGGGGTCTTTCTGGTGGTATGGTCGGGGTTGTTTGTCTGGCGCCTGTGGCGGAATCCGTACTTGTTCGTCGGCTGGTTCTGGTTTCTGGGAATGTTGGTCCCGGTCATCGGGCTGGTCCAGGTCGGTTCGCAATCCATGGCGGACCGGTACATGTATCTGCCCAGCATCGGCCTGTTCATTCTGGTCGCCTGGAGCCTGAACGATCTGGTGCATTGGCGCCCCGACTGGCGGCCGATGGTGATGGTGACGGCAGCCGCGGCGCTGATAGGCTGTCTGGCCATCACCCGAGTCCAACTGGGCTACTGGCAGAACAGCATCAAACTGTTCCGCCACGCCATTGAAGTGACCACCGATAATTTCGTCGCCCTCACCTGCCTGGGAGAGACATTTGAACATCTCAATCTGAAGACAAATGCCCTGATGCTTTGTACCGAAGCCGTGCGGATCCAGCCCAACAGCCCGGTGGCCCAATATAATCTCGGCATGTGCCTGGTGCAAAACGGCCAGCCGGACGAGGCCCTGGAACATCTCAAGGCGGCGGCGCAGCTTTCGCCCCGCAATCCGGACATCCAATACAACCTCGGCGTTTTCCTGCTGTTGCACGGCAAAACGGACGAGGCCATCGGTTGTTTCAATGCCAGCCTCAAGGAACGAACCAACTTTGCCGGGGTGCATTACCGTCTGGGACAGGCCTGGCTGCAGCAGCACCAGCCCAAGACCGCCATTTTTCATTTTCAAGAAACGCTGCGCTTGAAACCTGACTTCGCTGATGCATTGAATGAACTGGCCTGGACCCTGGCAACGGATCCCCAGCCGGAAATCCGCTCCGGTCCGGAGGCCGTCCGGCTGGCCCGGCGCGCCTGTGAACTGACGCATGATCAGCAGGCCGCCTTTCTCATCACGCTTTCCGCCGCCTGCGCGGAGACCGGCCAGTTCCCCGACGCCATTGCCACCGTGCAAAAAGCCCGCGACCGCGCCACCGCGGCCGGACAAACCAACCTCACCGTCCAGGCCGAAGAATTGTTGAAACAATACCAGGCGGGCAATCCCCATCGGGAAACCCGCTGATTTTTTCAAGGCCCGCCAACCCCACCATGACCACGGCCAATCTGACCCGGAATCAGCTTCGGGGCGTTATTTGTCTCGCGCTCGCCCTCGTGACGGCGGTTTTATATTGGCCGCTGCTCCACCACGGCTTTGTCACTTTGGATGACGAAGCCTACATCACGGCAAATCCCAACGTTCAGTCGGGTTTGACCGGACCAGGTCTGATTTGGGCGTTCCAAATCGGCTATGCCGCCTATTGGCATCCGCTGACGTGGATCTCGCATATGCTCGACTGCCAGTTGTACGGTTTGAATCCAGCGGGTCATCATCTCACCAGCCTGCTGTTCCATATTGCCAATACCCTGCTGCTGTTTGCGTGGCTGAGTCGATTGACCGGTGCGATGTGGCGCAGCGCCTTCGTGGCGGCCTTGTTTGCCTGGCACCCGCTCCACGTGGAATCCGTGGCGTGGGCTTGTGAGCGCAAGGACGTGTTGAGCGCCTTTTTCTGGATGCTCACGCTCCTCGCGTACACGCGATATGTCACGGGTGACAGGTGGCGAGTGACACAGGCTGGCGACGCTTCGTCACCCGTCACCCGTCACCCGTCACTCTGTTACTGCGTGGCCCTGTTTTTCTTCGCCTGCGGATTGATGTCCAAACCGATGGTGGTGACGCTACCCTTTGTCCTGTTGCTGCTTGATTATTGGCCGCTGGGGAGGGTGACGGGTGACAGGTGGCGAGTGACGGGTGAAAAAAACGAAGCGCCCTCAACTCTCAACCCTCAACTCTCAACCCTGCTTCTTGAGAAACTGCCTTTCTTCGCGCTGGCGGCGGCGGGGAGTGTCGTGACCTATTTGGCGCAAAAGGGCGGCGGAGCCTTGTGGTCCGCGGGACTCCCGCTCCCAGTGCGCCTGGCCAATGCCCTGGTGTCATATTTGCGTTACCTGTCCAAAACCTTTTGGCCGGTCGACCTCGCCGTTGTTTATCCCTACCCCCATCATTGGCCCAGCGCACTGGTGATCGGAGCGGCATCGCTCCTGGCATTCTGGACGGGATTGGCGCTCTGGCGGGCCCGGCAAAATCCCTGGTTGCTGGTCGGCTGGCTCTGGTTTTTGGGGACGCTGGTCCCCGTCATCGGCATCGTGCAAGTCGGCCCGCAATCCATGGCGGACCGCTTCACCTATCTTCCCGGCATCGGCCTGTTCCTTCTCGTCGCCTGGGGCTTGAACGATTTGGCGACGGTTCGCCCGCCCTGGCAGCCAATAGTGACGCTGCTGGGGATTCTGGCGCTGGCCGATTGCCTGGTTGGCACGCGGATCCAGTTGGGATTCTGGCAGAACAGCCTCAGCCTGTTCCGGCACACCGTTGCCGTGACGCAGGACAATTACATCGCCATCAACTTCCTGGGACGCGCCCTGGACAATGCGGGCAAGCCGGATGAATCCCTGCCGTTGTACGAAGCATCCGCGCGCCTGGAACCGCACTATGCGCAGGCGCAATTCAACCTCGGCATGGCCTCCCTGCACCGGAACCGGCTGGACGAAGCGTGTGAACACCTTGGCGCCGCGGTGCAGTTGGTGCCGGAGGATGCCGGGGCGCGCTATTATCTGGGGACGGCCTTGCTCGCTGCCGGCAGGCTCAATGACGCCGCCAGCCAATTCGCCGAAGCCGTTCGCATCAACCCTGGCCTCGCCTCAGCCCACGCCCAACTGGCCCTGGCCCTGGCCCGACAGGGAAGAACCGCCGAAGCCATCGTCCATTTTGACCGCGCGGCGCGATTGGAGCCGGACAACCCCGAAGCGCATTTCAATCTCGGACTGGCCCTGCTCAACAACCATCAGCCCGCCGAGGCCGCCGCCCAATTTGCCGCGGAACTCCGGCTCACGCCGAATGAAACCAAGGCGCATTACCGTCTCGCCCAGGCCCTGCAACAGCAAAATCAATCGGCCGAAGCCGCCCGACATTACCGCGAAGCCCTGCGGCTGACCCCGGATTTCCCCGAGGCGAAACGGGAGCTGGAAGAAATCCTTGCCGCCCATCCGGAGTTGCGTTGAACGGCGCAACGTAGGGCAGGCGTCTCGCCTGCCCGTCGGCAAACCCGTAAAACTGCTTGCGCCGACGCGCTCGCCCTGCTTCATATTTCGCCCGTTACCACCAGATTAAGCCACCATCGAAAACCGGCGAAGCTGGACATGCCAGCGACCTTTTGCATAACTTATGCACGTGAAGTCATCGAGCCGAATTGTTAATCCCAGGGTCTGACCATGCGAACCACCAATTATAAATTCATTCCCGGAATGCTTGCCGTTTTAATGTTGATCGGCGGCATCATCAGGGCCTCCGGCCAGACCAATTCCATTTCCAACGACGAGATCCGCACGGTCATCACCGCCGTCGCGAACCATTGGCAGCGTGCGCTGGCGGACGGGGATTATCCGGCAGCGACGAACCTGGCGGCGGCCCAGGCGGCCAAGGCACCGGTGGGCATCACCTGGGAATACGCCTGGGGGGTGAATCTCTACGGCCAGTTGCACGTGACCGACGCCACCGGTGACAAAACTTTTGAAAACTTCGTGCTGAACCACAACCTGATTTGTGCGCGTTATTACGCCTGGCTGAAAAACCTGACCAATACGCTGGCTGACGCGTCCGGACTTCCGGCCTTTCAAAGGAGCAACGCCGTTCTGGGCACTTTCTTTGGTTTGGACCGGCTGGATTATTGCGGAGCGATGGCGGCGCAAATGCTGGAAGGCGCGCTGCATCATGCTGCCGGCCTTTCCCAGGAGGAACTGCAAATGGCCCAGGTCACGGCCAACTGGATCACCCACGTCCAGTCCCGGTTGCCCGACGGCACGCTCTGGCGCTCCACGGCACAGGGCGGCACAATTTGGGGCGACGACCTTTACATGAGCTGCCCGTTCCTGGTCCGCTGGTCTCAATACACTGGCGACACCAATTATCTCAACGACGCCGCGCAGCAGGTGATCAACATGGCCGGCTATCTGCAGGACACCAACGGCCTCTGGTTTCACGGCTATTACCAGCGCACGCATTCGGTCAATGGCATCAAATGGGGCCGGGCCAACGGCTGGGAGATGATCGCCGCCACCGAGGTCCTTTCTGTCCTGCCCGCCAATCATCCGGCCCGCGAAAAAATCCTCAACATCCTGCGCCGTCATATTGCCGGCGTGGAATCCGTGCAGGCGCCCGACGGCATGTGGCACCAGGTCCTGGATCATCCGGAAGCCTGGGCGGAAACCTCTTGCACCGCCATGTATGCCTACAGCATCGCCCGGGCGGTCAACCGCGGCTGGATCAATACCACCAACATGGCCGTGGCGCGCAAGGCCTTTGCCGCCATCGCCCGTATGCAGGTCAGCCCCGCCGGCGTCGTCAGCAATATCTGCCCCGGCACCAGCCTCAACACCCGCCTCGCCTATTACACCGACCAGATCAGCCTGCCCCCGTCCACCGACGACCGCCACGGCCCCGGCCTCGTGCTGCTCGCCGGCGCGGAAATACTGCTGGAACCGAAAGCCACCCTTGCCGCCGAAGCGAACCCCGAGCAGGCCTCAAGGTAGGGCGCGTCACTCCGTGCGCGCCGCCCGGTGATGTCTGGGCAGGCGCTTATCATTCACTATTCGCAGCGGGCAGAGGACTGCCCTCCCTGCCGCATTACGCTCCGGCTGGACACTTCCGCCGCCTTTTGCAAGACTCCGCGCCGCGTGAAACAATCAATCGTCACCTTGGACATGGAAGGCGTGCTGACGCCGGAAATCTGGATCGCCGTCGCCGACAAGACCGGCATCCCGGAACTGCGCCGCACCACGCGCGACGAGCCGGACTACGACAAGCTCATGCGCGGCCGCCTGGCCATCCTCGACCAGCACGGGTTGAAATTGTCCGACATCCAGAACGTCATCGGCACCTTGAACCCGCTGCCGGGCGGCCGGGAGTTTCTGGATGAACTCCGCTCCTTCGTGCAGGTCATCATCCTGTCCGACACCTTCGAGCAATTCGCCAGCCCCCTGCTCCGCCAGCTCGGCCAGCCCACCCTGCTCTGCCACCGGCTCATGGTCGAAAACGACCGCATCACGGATTATCAGCTGCGCCTCCGCGAGCAGAAGCGCGAAGCGGTGGTCGCCTTCAAGCGGATGAATTACCACGTTATCTCCGGCGGCGACTCGTTCAACGACATTGCCATGCTCACCGAGGCGCACGAGGGGATCCTGTTCCGCGCGCCGGACAACGTGAAGCAGCAATTCCCGGAATTCCCCGCCGTGGAAGCCTACGCGGATTTCATGGGGCTGATCAAACAGGCAATGGGATAGCTTTCGGAGGGTGGAGCTCCGCGACGCCCTAATTTTTTTATATGGTCAGGGGCTCGTGGAACTCGCCCCTCCGAAAGATCAATCCTCGGCCTTAAACGTCCTCGAAATCAAATCGCGCACCGCCTGCCGCGGCTCCTTGCCTTCGTAAAGCAACCGGTAAACCTCGTCAATGATCGGGGTTGGCACATTCTTCTCCCGCGCCAGCCGGTGGGCCGAACGCGCTGTCGGATGACCCTCCGCCAGCTTGGGGTTTGAGCCCTGGATCGCCGCCATGGTTTCGCCGCGCCCCAGGCGCTCGCCCAGGTCGCGATTGCGGCTCTGCTTCGAGAAACAGGTCAGCATGAGGTCTCCCAGCCCGCTGAGGCCGGCAAACGTCTCCGCCTGCGCGCCGCACGCCACGCCCAGCCGGCGCATTTCGGACAGCGCCCGCGTGACCAGTCCCGCCTTGGTGTTGTCGCCGTAGCCCAGGCCGTCGCTCACCCCTGCGGCGATGGCAATGATGTTCTTCAACGCGCCGCCGTATTCCACGCCCAGGACGTCCGTGCTGCGGTAGATGCGAAATTCCGGGCGATGAAAGAGCCCCTGCACCGTGCGCGCCGTGCCGTCGCTCTCGCTGGCGCACACCACCGTGGTCGGGATGCCCAGGGCGACTTCGCGGGCGAAGCTCGGCCCCGAAAGCGCCGCCACGCGGTCCGCCGGTGCGTGCTCGCGCAAAATGCGGCTCATGGTGTCGCCGGTTTCAAACTCGATGCCTTTGGTCACGCTCACCAAAATGGCCGGGTGCCCCTTCAGTTTCGCCGCGACCGACCGGAAAAACTGCGATGGAATCGCCAGGACCACGCACTCGGCCCCGCCAACGGCCTTTTCAAAATCCAGCTCCACCGTCCAGTTTGCCGGCAGCTTCACGCCCGGCAGATACCGTTCGTTTTGCCCGCGGCGGAGCTCCTGCAACGTTTTGGCGTCAATGTCCCAGAGCGTCACGGCGTTGCCGTTTTCCTGGAGCACCTTGGCCAGGGCGGTACCCCAGGCGCCGGTGCCCAGCACGGTGGTTTTCATTTGGCTCCCTCCTGAATCTCGGTTTTTTTTCCAATCCGGCTTTCGGTTCCCGCCATAAGTCGTTTGATGTTCGATCGATGTTTGTAAATGGCCATGGCTCCCAGGGCGGTGGTCACCAGGCCGAGGAAAAGGTTGTGTTCCGGCAGGCACCAGACCGCCGCCGGCAAGGCGACCGCCGCCGCAATGGAGCCGATGGAAACATAACGGGTCAACAATGCGGCCAATAGAAACGCCGCCACCGCGATCCCCACCGCCAGAGGCGCCAGCGCCAGATAAGCACCGCCGCTGGTGGCGATGCCTTTGCCGCCCTTGAATTTCAGCCAGCAGGTGAAATTGTGGCCGAGCACCGCGGCGATGCCGGCAACGATGCGAAGCGTTTCAACATCGGCGGCCGGTCCGTTGAAGGATTTCATCAATAGCGGGCATACCCAGGCCACGGCGGCGTAACCCTTGAGCGCATCCAGGAGCAGCACGGCAATTCCCGCCGGCTTGCCCAGTACCCGCATGGCATTGGTGGCGCCGATGTTGCCGCTGCCAACGGTCCGGATATCGACGCCCTTCACCCGCGCCGCCAGATAACCCGTGGGAATCGAGCCGAGAAAATACGCCGCCACGACGATGATGATGCAAGCGAGCACGCCGGGAGTTTATGAGGCTGCCGTCCAAATTTCAAAGGCCAAAGTTAAAGTTGGAATTCAAGCTCTAGCTTTCCGGATTGCCACGCTGAAGCGTGAATGCCCACGGGCTGCTGATTTCAGCTTTTAGAATGCCACGCCTGCTGGCAGACTCCCCGCATGGCATCTAAGGTCAAAGTCGCCGTCCTCGGCGCCGGCTCCCTCGGTCAGAACCACGTCCGCATTTACGCCGAACTCGCCGCCGCCGGCCAGGTGGAACTCACCGGCATCTTCGACACCAACGCCGACACCGCGCGCAAAATCGCCGCAAAACACGGCGCCCGCATCTTCAATTCCGTCGCCGAAGCCGCCGCCGCCAGCGACGCGCTCAACATTGTCACGCCCACCACCACCCATTTTGAACTCGCCAAAACCCTGCTCACCCAGGGCAGGCATGTCCTCGTCGAAAAACCGATGACCGATGACACCGCGCAGGCTGCCGAGCTCATCCAGCTGGCCCGGCAAGGCAATTGCGTGCTGCAGGTCGGCCATGTCGAGCGGTTCAATCCCGTGTTCAAATACCTGGAAAGCGTCGCCACCCAGCCGCGCTTCATCGAGTGCCACCGCCTCTCGCCCTACCCCGCCCGCTCCACCGACATCGGCGTTGTGCTCGACCTGATGATTCACGATCTCGATGTCGTGCTCGCATTTGTCAAGTCGCCGGTGACGAGCATGGACGCCGTGGGCATACCGGTTTTGAGCAAGAGCGAGGACATCGCCAACGTGCGCCTGCGTTTCGCCAACGGCTGCGTCGCCAACCTCACCGCCAGCCGCATCAGCCCGGAGCGGATGCGGAAGATCCGCGTGTTCAGCGGCCCGAAGGATCCCTGCTACATCTCCCTCCATTACAACGCGCAGGAGGGCTTTATTTATCGCGTCGCCCGCGACGACGAACCGGAAAGTTCGCTGCTGAAAAAAGTGCTGGCCGCCAAGCTCGGCCTGGGCAAGGACTCCGCCATCGTAAGCGAGTTTGCCGGGAAAAAGATCGTCCGCGAGCCGGTGCCGATCGCAAAGGAAGAGCCGCTCAAGCTGGAACTGCAGCATTTTGTCGAATGCGTCCGCGAAAAGCAGACGCCCATGGTGAGCGGCGAGTCCGCCAAGCTGGCACTGGACCTCGCCTTCGAAATCACAAGGCAAATCCAAAACCAAAAAACTTAGCGCCGAGATGCAGAGAAAATGCGATGAAAGGTCTTTATGGAAATGAATTCGCTTTTGCCCCTGCCGGGGCTTGAATTCGTTTTGGATGCTTTCCCACAGCTGACGCGGTGGGCTACTATCTTGCGCCACTCCGTGGCTGAAATCTGATCGTGACCCCAAAAACCTTCATGCTCATGGCCGGTGAGGCGAGCGGGGACCTGCTCGCGGCGGAGCTGGTTTCCGCGCTGCGCGAAAAAATTCCATCCTCGCCGCGCTTCCTTGGCGCCGGTGGGCCGAAGATGGCCGCCGTCGGTGTCGAACTGGCGTTTGACTTGACCCGGCATTCGGTCATCGGCGTGTCCGATGTCCTGAAGAACTACTTCAAATTTCGCCGGCTGTTCAACCAATTGCTTCAGCTGGCGATTGACCAAAAGCCGGATGCCATCATCGGCGTGGATTACGGCGGGTTCAACCTGCGCTTCGGCCACGCCATCAAACAATACGTCCGCAAACATCCGGACGGTTGGAATCCGAAAATAATTCAGTTCGTCTCGCCGCAGGTCTGGGCGTCACGCCCGGGCCGGGCGGACCGGCTGGCAGCGGATTATGACCTGCTCCTCAGCATCTTCCCGTTCGAAAAGGACTGGTACGTCCGGCGCGTGCCGCAATTGCGCGTGGAATTCGTCGGGCATCCGATGATCGACCGGTTCATTTTGGAGGGTCAGGTTCCACGAGCCCCCATGCCAGAAAAGCCAGGGTCGCCCGGAGATCGCCCCACCGAAATTCTGTTGTTGCCCGGCAGCCGCAAAAGCGAGCTGCAGCGGCATCTGCCGCCGATGCTCCGGGCGTTGGATTTGATTCAAGATCAATTTCCGGAAGTTCGCGCAAAAATGGTCCTGCCGAATCTGGAATTGAAAAAAGAGCTGGTAATATCCATGAACCGGATTTCAAAGGAATTGTCCCGGCGCGGGCGAAAGCTTGGCTTGAACTCCATGCCCTCCGCCCCGGAAAACTCTTCGCGCAACATTGAATTCCAAATCGGCAACCTGCCGCAGGCGCTCAGGCAGGCTGAAATCGCCATCGCTTCCACGGGGACGGTGACGATGGAATGCGCATTTTTCGGCGTGCCGACGGTGACGCTCTATAAAACGTCGTGGCTCACCTACGAAATTGCCCGGCGCATCGTCACGGTCAAGTCGCTCACGATGCCGAACCTGCTCGCGAAGGAGGAGATTTTCCCGGAATTCGTCCAGGACGCGGCCACGCCGGAAAACATCGCCGGGGCCGCGCTGGCGCTGCTGCAAAACGAACCGCGCCGACAGAAGATCAAGTCGCAGCTGGCCAAAATCATTGCCACGCTCGGCGAACCCGGCGCCGCGAAACGCGCCGCTGGCGCGATTGCCCAACTGTTCGCCTAGGAGCGCGGACGAGCCGTCCGCGCCCCGACAACAAAATGTCAAAACCATGAAAGACCTCACCAACCCAGCCTGGATCAAGGTGAAAGGATTGCTGTTCCTGCTCATCGGAGCAATTGCCGCCGCCTTGATTTTCCTCGACAGCCCCACCTGGACCACCGCCCTGCTGCTCGCCCTGGTGATCTGGAGCTTCTGCCGGGCTTATTATTTCGCCTTTTACGTCATCGAAAAATATGTCGATCCGGCCTACAAATTTTCCGGGCTGTTCTCGTTCGTGAAGTATTTGATGCAACGGCGGCGATAGGTTGAGCCAAATTTGCCAGGAATCGTCCTCCTCCTCGTCCCTCGTCCCCGGTTTTTGCTTTCGACTTTCAATCACGAGCACGGGAACGAAGGACGAGGATGATCCAGGATCTCGATCACGAAGTGCCGGCCCATCCCCGCTTTGACTTTCCGCATTTCCCTCATTACCCTGACTTCATGGAATCGCTGCACGCGCCGTGGCGCATTGAATACATCCTGGCGCCAAAACCGCAACTCGACGACAGCCTCTTCACGCGCATCGCCCAATCTAATGAGGACGTGGCCAACCGCGTCATCGCGCGCGATCGCACCTGCTTTGCCCTGCTCAACACCTATCCCTACAACGGCGGGCACCTGCTGATCGTGCCCTACAAGGAGGTTCCGGACCTGAACGGCCTCACCGAGGAGGAGCTGGCGGATTTATGGAAGCTCACCCGCCGCTGCATCAACGCGCTAACGCAGGTGATGAAGCCCGACGGCTTCAACGTGGGCATCAATCTCGGCAAGGTCGCCGGCGCCGGCATCGCCGGACATCTGCACATCCACGTCGTGCCGCGCTGGAACGGCGACACGAATTTCATGCCCGTGCTGGCCAACACCAGCGTCGTGCCGCAGGCCTTGGACGAAGTCGCCGCCAAATTGCGGGCGGCGTTGGCGCAATGATCCTTTCCGCTTCTGAAAATGTCCACTGAAACCCTGCATTTCGAGAACGCCCGCATCGCGCAGCAACTGTTCAATAACGAGCCGCGCAACCTGCAGACGCTCGAGGAACAGCTCGGCCTCAAGGCCACCGCCCGGGATGGCTGGATCAAGCTGGAAGGCCCCGCCGATGCCGTCGAGCGCGCCAAGCATCTGTTCATGTCGCTGGAAAGCATGCTCAAGGCCGGCTCGCCGGTGCGCAATCGCGACTTCTCCCACGCGCTGAATGTCGTGAAGCACGAAGGCATTGCCACGCTCAAGGACCTGGTGGGCGACCGGGTCACCACCCATGAGCGCAAGCCCGGCGTCACCGCCAAGACCGTCGGCCAGAAAAAATACGTCGACGCCATCCGCAAGCATGACATCACCTTCGGCATCGGTCCGGCGGGCACGGGCAAGACCTACCTGGCCGTGGCGATGGGCCTAGCCGCGCTGCGCGAGGGGAAGGTTTCCCGGATCATTCTCACCCGGCCGGCGGTCGAAGCCGGCGAGGCGCTCGGCTTTCTGCCCGGCGACCTCTACGAAAAAATCACCCCCTATCTCCGTCCGCTGCACGACGCCCTGCACGACATGCTGCCCACGGAGGAAATCCAGAAGCATACCGAACGCGGCACGATTGAAATCGCCCCGCTCGCCTACATGCGCGGGCGCACGCTGAACAACGCGTTCATCATCCTCGACGAGGCGCAAAACTCGACCACCGAGCAGATGCTGATGTTTTTGACGCGCCTGGGCCACGGCTCGAAGGCGGTCATCACCGGGGACGAAACCCAGATTGACCTGCCGCCGCATAAGAACTCCGGCCTGCTCGAGGCCCATCGCGCCTTGAACAACACCGAGGGCATCGCCATCGTCGAGTTCGGCAAACGCGACGTCGTCCGCCACCCGCTCGTCCAGCGCATCATCTCGGCGTATGAAGAGCACCGGGGCAAAAACAGCGGGCAGGGAATGAAACCTTCCCCGTAGGAGCCGAGGTAAGGAGGCTCAAATCAAAAATGAGAGACTCCTCACGTCGTCTCCTACGGTTTCAAAACATGAACATCGCCATCCTCAACCGCCAACGCACACGAAAAATCAACCTGCGGCAACTGAAGCAAGTCGCGCAGGCATTGCTCGCGGAACTGGAATTGGAAAAGGCCGAACTCGGCATCAACCTGGTTGGCGCGCCGGAAATGACCCGGCTCAATGAAACGTTTCTCCGCCACGCCGGTTCCACGGATGTGATCACGTTTGACTATTCGGACACAGGAAGGGTGGGCAGTCCCCTGCCCGCCGGCGGCGCGCACGGAGTGACGCGCCCTGCTCTTCACGGCGAAATCTTCGTGTGCGTGGACGAGGCGGTGGTGCAGGCGCGCAAATTCGGCACGAGCTGGCCGTCGGAACTGGTCCGTTACCTCGTCCATGGGGTTTTGCATCTGACCGGTCACGATGACCGCCGCCCGGCAGCCCGGCGCAAGATGAAACGCGAGGAAAACCGTCTGCTGGGCAGGCTTTCCCGCCGATTTGCGCTCGCAGAACTGGCCCGGCCAGCTAGAATTCCCGCATGAGGAAGTCTTTGTTCGCCCGCTGGCGCACCTGTTTCTTTACCGGGTTTGTCGTGACCCTGCCCGCGATTGTTTCCATCGCCGCGGTGCTCTGGGTGTTCCGCACCGTCTCCAACCTCACGGACCTGCTCCTCTTTTTCCTCCCCAAAACCATCTCCCATGAGGACGGCGGCACCGGGCCGATCCACTGGTATTGGAGCCTGGTCGCCCTGCTGCTCGCGGTTTTCTTCATCTCCGTCATCGGCGTGCTGGCCCGGTATTACATCGGCAAACGGATGATCGAGTGGCTGGACAATGCCATGATGCAGGTCCCGTTGCTCAACAAATTTTACGGCGCCATCAAGCAGGTCAACGAGGCGTTCGCCGGCAACAAACATTCCTTCAAGACGGTCGTGCTCGTCCAGTTCCCGCGCGAAGGCATGTTTTCCGTCGGCTTCATCACCAGCGAGCAGCACGACGAGATCCAGGCCCGGACGAAGGAAAAAGTCCTGTGCGTCTTCGTGCCCACCACGCCCAACCCCACCTCCGGCTTCCTGATCCTCGTGCCGGAGGACCAGATCATCAAACTGGAAATGTCCGTCGCCGACGCCATCAAATACATCGTCAGCCTCGGTTCCATTTCCCACGGCTACGTGCCGCCGCCCCCCGGCAACGCCCAATCTCTTCACCACGGATGAACACGGATGAACACGGATTGAATACCAAAACAATTCACCCGCTTTCCCCCCTCTTCGCCAACGGAGTTGGGGGAGAGAGCCGGGGTGAGGTGGTGCGTAAATGGCATATCCCCGCTCCCCGCTTGGGCGGGGCGAGGGTAAAGGTATTCCATATTTCTAAATCGCATCCGTGTCCATCCGTGTCCATCCGTGGTTAGAATCTTCCGATGATTGAATCCGCCACCGGCCTGATCCTGCGCACGCGCCCGCTCACGGAGACGAGCTTGATCGTCCACTGGCTTACCCCGCAGTCCGGGCGCATCGCCACTGTGGCGAAGGGCGCCCGGCGCGCGAAGTCGCCGTTCGCCGGCAAGCTCGACCTGTTTTATCGCGCCGATTTTTCCTTCTCCCGGAGCCGGCGGTCCGATCTGCACGCGCTCCGGGAAGTCAGCCTGCGCGACCCGCAAAGCGCGCTGCGCCGGGACCTCCGCCGGCTGCGGCTGGCCGCCTATGCCGCCGGGTTCATCGAATCGGCCACGGAAACGGAGACGCCCCTGGCCGGCATCCCGGAATTGATGAACGGTTTTCTCGATTGCCTCTGCCATCACCCGCCGGCGACACCGATGATTTTTACCTTTGAACTGAAGTTGCTGCACGAACTTGGCCTCGCACCGGACCTGGGCGAATCCCGGCTGACCCCCGGCGCAAAGCAAATCGTCCGCACGCTGACGCAAGGCGACTGGCCGGCGGTCTTGCGCCTCAAGTTGACTCCGGCGCAAAGCAATGAGTTGCAGCAATTCCTTCACGGCTTCCTGATTTTTCACCTGGGCCACCTGCCCAAAGGCCGCGCGGGGGCGCTGGCGGATGAATAAGGCGCCCATTGGATGGTAGGGACATCGCGCTGCGATGTCCCCGCCCGCACAATCGCGGGCGGAATGAATCACACACGACATCCACCACTCCTCATGTTGCGCCGCTGATTGCAGCGCGACGGCACAGCGCGCCGTCCCCACCTGAGCAGGACACTGCCAATCACCGAGGGCGAATGGCGACCAGGTCAGCGGCAAAAGCCCCAAGCCCTAAACCATAATGACTAAAGAATCACCAAGCTCGAAAGAGCAACCGGCCGGCACGTTGGTCATTGGGTCATTTGGAAATTCTTTAGAGCGGTTTAATTAGAACTGTGGCCATTTCGATACCCACACCGCGAGTGGAGCACGGGCTTCAGTCCGCTTCAACATGGATTGGTCCGGCGACATCGAAGCGGCGTGAACGCCGCGCTCCGGCTATAGTATTTTTGAAACCGCTCTAGTCATTAGGACTCAGGAATTAGTCATTCCGCAACGAGCGCAGCTCCGTTCTTGAGCGGTCGCGGCGCGACCGAATGAAGGTAGCCGTGGCTGTTCAAGCCACGGAAAACAGCACAAAACAATCTCCGTCACGGAGCGGCGGTTGAAATCGGCCGGACAATTTTTCAGGCGTCGCCCCGCGACGCAAAGCTTGGGGAAATGCTTTCCCGTGGGATAAATCCCACGGCTATAGTCAAATCTCGCTCCGCGAGAGGTTGCCAACAGTTGAATAGCCCATTCCGCGATGCCGGACTGTGATTAGCCTTGCACTTCAGGCATTCTGTGTTAAATAACTGTGGCTAAACAATCTGCTGCAGTTGTTTCTGCCGCGGCACCGGCTTGAATATGACAAGCCACATGAGCACCGGTCATGAGCATGTTCGATACAAAAGGCCACCCCGTCACGCAGGACGGCCGGAAGCCGAACACCTTGAAAAAGCTGGCGCGGCTGAACACGGCACTGCGCCATCAGGAGCCCGATCGCGTGCCGATCAGCGATTTTTTCTGGGGCGGCTTCACCAAACGCTGGCAGCAGGAACTCGGCTTGCCGGCCGATGCCAACCCCTATTATTACTACGACCTCGACTGGATCGTCACCGTGCCGAACATGGACCCGTGGATCCGTCCATTTGAAACCCTCAAGGAAACCCCCGAGGAGGTGGTGGTGAAAACCGGCTTCGGTTCCATCATGCACAAGCATTTCGAGTTTCCCATGCCGGAAATGCGCGCCTGGGAAACCGATTCCTTTGAGAAGCTGGAAGGCTCCCGATTTGATGACCCGGCCGACCCGCGGCGTTTTTTTGCAGGCGGTGACAATCAAATCGCCGGCGTCGGCGACGGCTTTCAGCGCGATACCCCGCCCTGGATTGAGACCGTCAAATCGCTGCGTCCCGACTTCCCGGTCTACGGCAGCATCATCGAGGTGAGCGAATGTCTCACCCGCCTGATCGGCCAGCAGAATGCGATGCTCTGGATGGGCGAGGAGCCCGAACGCATGGGCGCGGTCATCAACCGCATCGGCGAGTTTTACTTTCAGCTGGCCAGGGCTGAGATGGCGGCGGGCAAGGGGTTGCTCGACGGCTTCGTGATCTGGGGCGATGTGGCCTACAAAAAATGCACATTCATGTCGCCGAAATACTGGCGCACGTATTTCAAGCCCTGGGTGGCGAAGATTGCCGACCACGCGCACGCAAACGGCCTGCCGGTGATCTACCACGGCTGCGGCAACGTGAAGGCGATTTTCCAGGATTACGTCGACATGAAGATCGACGCCTACAATCCGCTCGAAGTGAAGGCCGGCATGGACGTGCTGGAACTGCGGCGGCAATACGGCCACGCCATCGGCTTTTGCGGCAACAGCGACATCCAGGTCTGGGAGACGGGCGACCACGAAGCCATCCGGCACGAAGTCCTGCGCAAGCTCAATGCGGCCAAGGGCGGCGGTTATATATTCCAGTCCGACCACTCGGTCAGCAGTGGCGTGTCCGGCCGCACCTACGATTATATCGTGAAGCTTGTGCGCGATTTCGGACATTATCCGATTGAACTGGGCGATTTTGAGGAAAGGCTTTAAACTAAGACACCAAGAACCATGCAAGACTTGAAACTGCTACACGAGGCGGTCCTCACCGGGGACGCCAAATCCGCGAAAGCCATCACCGAAAAGGCCCTGGCCGAGGGAGTCGAGCCGTTGAAACTGGTGCAGGATTACATGATGCCGGCGATGTCCGAGGTGGGCCGCCGCTTTGAGTGCAACGAGTATTTTGTGCCCGAACTGCTCCTCGCCGCCCGCGCCATGAAGGGCGCCCTCGAACTCATCCGCCCCCTGCTCACCGCCAGCGGCGCCAAACCCACCGCCCGCGTCGCCCTCGGCACCGTCAAGGGCGACCTGCACGACATCGGCAAAAACCTGGTGGCCGCCATGCTCGAAGGCGGCGGTTACGAGGTCATTGACCTGGGGGTCAACGTGACGCCCGAGCAGTTCGTGGCCGCCGTGAAGGAAAAGGGCGCCAATATCGTGGCCATGTCCGCGCTGCTCACCACCACCATGCCGGCGATGAAGACCACCATGGAGGCGCTCCAGTCGGCCGGCGTGCGCCATCAGGTGAAGGTGCTGATTGGCGGCGCTCCCATCACCCAAAAATACGCCGACGATATCGGCGCCGACGGCTTCAGCGAAAGCGCGGCGGGCGCGGTCGCCATCGCCAAAAAGGTGATGGCCTGAACTGGAAGAAGTGGCCCGCAACTGTTTCAACCGGTTCGTGCTCGCCTCCACCCGCCCGGTGGCGATGCCGATCGCGGTGTACCCCGGACTCGCCCTCACCGGCGCGAAGGTCTGCGACGTCGTCACCAATCCCCAGGCCCAGTTTGACGCCCAGGTTGCCCTGCATGATCGCTACCGCACGCCGTTCGTCCTTTCCGCCATGGACCTCAGCGCCGAAGCCGAGGCGTTTGGCTGCACCCTGCATCTGTCCGAAACCGAAATCCCCACCGTCACCGGACGGCTGGTGGCCAGCCTGGAGCAGGCGCAAAAACTTTCCGTGCCCCAACCCGGCGACAAGCGCACAGCGGTCTATCTCGAAACCGTGCGCCGCCTGCGCCGGTTGCCGGAGAAGCCCCTGGTTTTTGGCGGTTGCATCGGCCCGTTTTCGCTGGCCGCGCGGCTGGTGGGAGTGAGCGAGGCCATGGAGATGACCGTGACCGAGCCGGACCTGATGCATTTGCTGCTGGAAAAATGCACAGCCTTCCTCACGGCGTATCTCCGCGCCTTCCGGCAGGCCGGCGCCGATGGCGTCGTCATGGCCGAGCCGGCGGCGGGCCTGCTGTCGCCCCGCAGCCTGTCGCAGCTTTCCTCCGCCTATATCAAATCCATCGGCACCGCGATGGCGGACGGCCATTTTGCAATCATCCTGCACAACTGCGCAGCCAAGGTGCTGCATCTGCCGGCGATGCTGGAGACGGGATTGCACAGTTTCCATTTTGGCGCGCCGATGGACCTGGTGGCCGCGCTCGGGAAGGTCCCGGCCGACGTGGTGGTGTGCGGCAATCTGGATCCCTCCGGGGTTTTCGTGCAGTCGTCGCCGGCGGAAATCACCGCCCGGGTCATGGAGTTGATGAAAGCCACCGCGGCCCGGCGCAATTTCGTGCTGTCTTCCGGCTGTGACGTGCCACCGGCCACCCCGCTCGACAACCTGGATGCCTTCTATCTCGCGCTGAAGATCATGCCGGCTCCGCGCCGATGAGTCCCGCGTCGGAACGGAGCCCGACGCGCTCTCCCGGCTTTAACGTCAGGAATTCTCGCTCGTTCCAGTCCGCGCCCAGCAGCCGCCGCAGCCAGCCCAGGTCGCCGGGCAGCCGCTCAAATTTCCAGCCGCGTCGGCGGGCGATTTCCTTCGCCGTTTCCTCCCACTGCGCCGACCCGGGCACCGGCGTGGCGATGTAGGCCATCCGCTCATAGTGCCGGGTGAACTGGTTGAACTGCTCGAGCAGGTAATCGGCATTGTCCTCGCCGTATTTTTCCACCAGCTTCTCGCGGGTGACGTTGGAGTTGGGGCCGAAGGTGAATTGTTGCGGGCGGATTTCTCCCGGGGCCGGCGAATGCTCCAGCCAGCCGGCACTTTGAAAATAAGTGCCCGGTTGCGCCTCCAGTTGCGCGAGGTAATCCCGGCTGCTGCCCAGCAGCATCCCGATGCAATCATGCGCCCGGGGAATCACGACCGGCAAGGAGCGCGCTTCCAGTCCCACCACCCCGCGGTTGCACAGCCCATAGGCAATGGCGACGGCATCGCATTGCCCGGCGGTCACCGCATCAATGGCGTTTTGCAGCGCGGCCCGCAGATCGTTGCCCGAGCCCTCGTGGAGCCCCATCTCCAGGTGCCGGAACGTCACCTCGGTTTCTACCTCGGCGGCCAGCAGCGCCAGTTCCCGCTGGAAGACCGGGCAGGCGATGACATGCAATCGGAGCCGGTTCATAAACTTTATTTTGATGGCTGCCGTCTCATGGCCGGGGGACCGTCATGGGTTGTTTTCATCAAGCCATTTCAGTTCACCCCAATCTCCCCCATTCTTCCAGCATAATCCGCCGCCGATCATGAAAGGCATCCTGGTATGCCATCATTGGATGTTGGACGTTCGATGTTCTCCGGGGTTCACGGAGTGGGCTGGGATGAGGCGATTTGAGCCGGAAACCTCGTGGCTCCTCACCCTCCGTCCTTCGCTGAAGCTACGGAGGACAGGCGGCCCCATCTTCCCTTGGCGGATGCGAGGGAGAAGACGGGGACAGTACGCGGATACGATCGCTCCTGAATCCGGCCATCTGGCGTGCCAGCCGCGATAGAAATGGCTTTCCGACCCGGGGTATAAATGGCATGCTTTCGGAACGACTTGGGCACCGCCGAAATGATAAAAAAGATCTTCAAATTCTCCACCTTGAGGATGCAATTGGTCGGTAGCGTGTTTCTGCTGATCACCCCCGCCGGACTGGCGATGTACATTTTTCATCTGGAGTTCAGCGGGTTTGTGGTGGGGTTGCTGGCGCTGGCGGCGGCGTGGTTCGGCGGGGAACACTTTATCATGCACCAGGTGCGGGCCTTGTCCTCCACCGCCCAAAAAATTGCCGACGGCGATTTGACCGCGCGCACCGGGCTGAAAGCCACGGGAAATGAACTCGGCCAGCTCACCCAGCTTTTCGACCAGATGGCCGCGTCGCTGGAACGGCAGGTCAAGAGCCTTGAAAACGCGGAAAAAAACCTGCTGAACCGCACCTTTCAGCAGACCGTGGTCGCCGCCCTGGGACAATTCGCGCTGACCAACACGGATCTGGATGCCTTGCTGACCCAGGCCGTCATGCTCGTGGCCCAGACCCTCGGCGTGGAATACTCCGCCGTGTTCGAACGGCTGCCTGGCAACCAGCTCCGGCTCCAGGCCGGCGTCGGCTGGAAATCGGCCTACGACCACCAGACCTCCCTGCCCGGAAATGAAAATTCACCCATCGCCTATGCCATGAACACCGGGGAACCCGTCATCACCGCCGATTTGAAGGCGGAATCGCGCATCTCCGCGTCGCCCTTCCTGGCGGAGCATGGCGTGATCAGCGGAATCACCGTGGCCATCCCCACCAGCGGCCAGGCTTTTGGCATGCTCGGCGTCTACAGCACAAACCGGCGCCAGTTCAATTCGGATGAAGTGCAGTTCCTCCAGGCCGCCGCCACCGCCATCGGCCTCGCCGTCGAACGCAAACGCGCCGATGCCGAACTCCAAAAGCTGGCCGCCTTCGTCCGGCTGAATCCCGACGCGGCGATGGAATTGAACGCCAACGGGACCATCACCTATTTCAACGAGGCCGCCCAACAGCTGGCCGCGTCCGTCAAACGGGACCATCCCGGCGAAATTTTGCCGCCGGAGATCGGCCACATCATCAGCGAATGCCTCAGCCACGAGCAAAGTAAGGTGCGCCTGGAATTCAAAATGGAAGGACGCACGTTCTCCTGGTCGTTTCACCCCGTCATGCCCAGCAATGTGGTGCATTGTTACATCGAGGACACCACTGAGCGGCTCAGCCTTGAGGCCCAGTTGCGCCAGTCCCAAAAAATGGAGTCCGTCGGCCAGCTTGCCGCCGGTGTCGCGCACGACTTCAACAACATGCTCACCATCATCCAGGGCCATACCAGTTCCCTGCTCTCCAAGGTGTCCCTGCCGACGGAGGTGGTGGACTCCGTCCAGGCCGTTTATTTTGCCGCCGAACGCGCCGCCGGCCTCACCCGCCAGCTGCTCATGTTCAGCCGCAAGAATGTCATGCAGCTAAAGCCGCTCCATCTGCAGGACGTCGTCGGCAACATGACCAAAATGCTGCAACGGCTCCTCGGCGAAACCATCACCCTGGAATTTCAGCCGACCCCGGAAAACACCTCCGTTCTGGCGGACATCGGCATGATCGAACAGGTGGTGATGAACCTTTCCGTCAACGCCCGCGACGCCATGACCCACGGCGGCTGGCTGAGCATCAGCGTAGAACCCGTGGATATTGATGCCGCCTTTAGCGATAGCCATCCGCAGGCGCGCCCGGGGCCTTTTGTCCGCTTGCGCGTCACCGACACCGGCTGCGGCATGGATACCGAAACCATGAGCCGCATTTTTGAACCGTTCTTCACCACCAAGGACATCGGCCAGGGCACTGGCCTGGGCCTCGCCACCGTTTATGGCATTGTCAAACAGCACGACGGCTGGGTGGAAGTAAGCAGCGAACCCGGCAAGGGCAGCACCTTCGACGTCTATTTCCCCGCCAGCGACGAGCTCCCGGACCTGATCAAGCAGGAAACCGCGGTCACCGGCCCGGTCGCCGGCGGCACGGAAACCATTCTCATCGTCGAAGACGAACCCGTCCTGCGCAGCATGGCCCGCGACATCCTCGAAGAATGCGGCTACCGGATTTTGGAGGCCTCCTCCGGCAAAGACGCGCTTGACGTCTGGAGCCAGCAGACGGAAAAGATTGATTTGCTCCTGACCGACATGGTGATGCCCGACGGCATTTCCGGGGTCAATCTCGCCGAAAAATTGCTGGCCAGCCAGCCGAACCTGAAAGTGGTCTTCACCAGCGGCTATACTTCCAATGAGGTTGACCGCGACATGCTGGCCCGGACACACGCGACGTTCCTGCAAAAACCCTACACCCACGGCGAACTGGCCAGAACCGTGCGCAACTGCCTCGACAAAAACGACGGCAATGGGGCTTCGGCCGCGCACCCATAACGCCGCATGGAAACCCGTTCGCCAGGCGATGTCTCCGTCGCCATTCTAAGCGACATCCATCTCGCCGGACCCGCCGAGCGCGAGCGCGGCGAAGATTACGAACTTCGCACCATCGCCAATCCCCTGCTCCGCCTCGTCGCCCGCACCTACCGGCATTTGATCTGGATGCGCCATCCGCTCGACCAGGGACGGCAGCTGGACCGCTTCCTGGCCGAAATTGGCCCGGTGGATTATCTCGTGGCCAACGGAGACTATGCGTGCGACACCGGGTTTGTGGGTGTGAGCGACCCGGCGGCGTTCCAAAGCGCGCAGGAATGTCTGGGCAAACTCCGGGCGAAATTCGGCGACCGCGCCCGGTCCACCTTTGGCGACCATGAGCTGGGCAAGCTGACCCTGTTTGGCGGGAAAGGCGGCATGCGGCTGGCCAGCTGGCGCTGCGCCACGCAACAGCTCGGCCTGCAACCGTTCTGGAAACTGGCCATCGGGCGTTACCTGCTCATGGGCCTGGCTTCCCCCTTGGTCGCCCTGCCCGCGAACCAGCCCGACACGCTCTCCGACGAATGGCCGGAATGGCAGCGCTTGCGCGAGGCACACCTCGCCGAAATCCGCGCCGCTTTCGATGCGCTCCAGCCGGAACAGCGGGTGATTTTGTTCTGTCACGACCCGACCGCGCTGCCGTTTCTCTGGCGCGAAGAAGCCGTGCGCCGCCGGTTGCCGCAGGTGGAACAAACCATCATCGGACACTTGCACACCCGGTTGATTCTGTGGAAGAGCCGCGTGCTGTCGGGAATTCCGCCCGTCCGGTTTCTGGGCCGCTCCGTCAGCCGCTTCAGCTCGGCGCTGCACGAGGCGCATCATTGGTGGCCGTTCCGCGTGCGGCTCTGTCCGGCCTTGTCCGGCACTCAGCTCCTGAACGACGGCGGCTATTACACCGTGCAAATCGACCCCGCCGCCGTCCGTCCCGCCCACTTCACCTTCCACCCGCTCCCGCGATAAAAACAAGTGCCGTAGCCGCGACCCTCCGTCCGCGCCACCTGGCCAGGCGCTCAACAGTTCGGAGTTCCGCCTTCAGGCGGTTCCCATTTATTGGAT
>Ga0265338_10001934_pt1 | contig 32315 bp, 32 predicted proteins | sample 42126metaG_FD_193579 | JGI IMG/M metagenome (GOLD analysis project Ga0265338, IMG submission 193579) | Rhizosphere microbial communities from Carex aquatilis grown in University of Washington, Seatle, WA, United States - 4-21-26 metaG | ecosystem: Host-associated > Plants > Roots > Rhizosphere...
TCGGCAGGGTTTCCCTGGCTGCACCTGAACCCCGCTGGCACCACAGGTCCCTTAACTTAGCGGCATTGGTCTATAACGCCGTGGTTGCCGCAACCACGGGGTGCTGGCCGTGCCTCGCGGGCTCTTTAGTCACGGGCTAGCCGCCAGGCCGGGGTAAGCGCTCGCGCTCAGCGCCGCCGGGCCGGCCAGCGGGCGACGTCGGTGGCGGGCGCCGTGATGATGCCCTGCATGGCGTCGATCAGGCCAGCCGCCTCGTCGGCCCAGGTCGCCCTGGTGGTCGCCCGTCCCGCCGCCAGCGCCTCCTCGCGCTCAGCGCAGACGAAGACGATCAGGTGCTGCAGCAGGTCGGAGCGAAGCCGGGCGGTGAGGTCGCCCAGCGTCGGGAAGTACCGATCGAGCGCGTCCCTGGCCTCCCAGAGGGACTCAGAACGGGTGCCCTCCTCGATCACCACCGGCCGCAGGCTCGGGTCGTTCATGGCCTGCGCGCACACCCGGGCGAAGTAGGATTTCGGGCCGAGCGCCGCGAACCGCTCCGTCCACGGCAGCACCAGGCAGGCCAGCAGGTCCCGCAGGCCGGCCGAGTCATCGAGTTCGCTCAGCATCCGCACCCGGGAGCGCTCGACCTCGGCGGTGAAGCGGCGCGCGATCGCCCGGACGAGATCGGCCTTGCTGCCGAAGTGGTACCCGGCCACCCAGTTGTTGCCCTGGCCGGCCGCCTCGGCGATCCGGCGGTTGGAGGTGGCCGCGATGCCCTGCTCGGCGAACAGCCGTTCGGCCGTGTCGAGGATCAGCTCGCGGGTCGAGGCCTTGCTGCCAGCAGGGGACGGGCTGCCAGCCGGGGACGGGCTGCCAGCCGGGGACGGGCCGTCAGCCGGCGGGCGCGCGGTCACGTGGGCGCCGCCTGGGGCACGCGGGCCGGCGCCAGCTGGCCGCGGTTGGGGTTTCCCGCCACCGCGCCGCCGTCCACCGGGATCACGACTCCCGTCACGTAAGCCGACCGCTCGCTGGCCAGGTACAGGGCGGTCTCGGCGACATCCTCAGCGGTGCCCTCGCGGTTCAGCGGCCGCATGGCGGCCATCCGCGCCCTGGTGGCCGCCACCGCCGCCGCCGCCTCGGGGTCCCCGGACATCGAGGCGGCCAGCAGCTGGGTCGGGATGTTACCGGGCGCGATGCAGTTGACCCGCACGTTGTACTCGGCCAGCTCGACCGCCACCGACTTGCTCACGTGGATCACGGCCGCCTTGGACGCCCGGTAGGTGATCACGGTGCGGCCGGTCAGCAGGCCGCCGATGGACGTGATGTTGATGATCGACCCGCCGCCGCGCGACGCCATGTGGCGGGCCGCGTGCTGCGTCCCCGCCATCACGCCGAGCAGGTTGACGCCCATGACCGTCTCGAAGTCGCTCAGGTCGTCGTCGAGGAAACGGGGGAACATCCGCCCGGAGACGCCGGCGTTGTTCACCATCACCTGCAGGCCGCCCAGCGTGGCGACGGTGAACTCGACCAGGTGGCGCAGGTCGTCCGGCTGGGACACGTCTACCTGCTGGAACACCGCCGCCGGGCCGAGCGCCGCGGCTAGCTCCTCGCCCCGCTCTTCGTCCAGGTCGGCGATGACGACGCGGGCGCCCTCGGCTACGAACTTGGCGGCGATCCCGCGGCCGATGCCCGCGGCCCCGCCGGTGACGATGGCGACCCGTCCGTCCAGCTCGTTGCCGTTCACCTGCCCGCCTTTCGCCATGGCGCCAGCGCGGCCGCCAGCCTGCCGGTCACCAGGTCACCGGCAGGCTGTAGACACCGTACGCCAGCCCGTCCTGCTTGAACTCGACCTTGTCGATGGTGGTGGCCAGGCGCAGCGTGGGGATCCGGCGGTACAGCGTGCCGTACACCACCTGGAGCTCGACCCGGGCGAGCTGCTGGCCGATGCACTGATGCGGGCCGAACCCGAACGCGTGGTGGCCCGGGCGCGGCCGGCGCAGGTCGAGGACGTCGGGGTCGGGGAAGGCCCGCGGGTCCCGGTCGGCCGCGGCCAGCTCGATGATGATGCCCTCGCCCGCCCGGATGGTCTGGCCCGCGATCTCGATGTCTTCCTTGGCGATCCGCCGCTGGCCCATGTGGATGATGGTGAGGTAGCGCAGCAGCTCCTCCACCGCCGCGGCGACCACCGCCGGGTCGTCGGTCTGTTGCAGGACGGCGAGCTGGTCCGGGTGCTCGAGCAGCGCCAGGGTCGCCAGCGCGATCATGTTGGCGCTGGTCTCGTGGCCGGCGATGAGCAGGCCCTGGCCCATGGTGGCGGCTTCGGCAGGGGTGATCTCCCCGTCGTTGACCCGCTTGGCCAGGTCCGACAGCACGTCGTCGCGCGGCTCGGCCGCGCGCAGCCGGACCAGGCCGGTGAGGTAGTCGGCCTCCCGCCGGTAGGCCGCCATCGTCTCCTCGCGGTTGGCGTCCCGCTTCATGCCGACCGACGCCTGGTGCTGGAAGAAGTCGCGGTCCTCGTACGGCACGCCCAGGATGTGGCTGATCATCAGCGTCGGCAGCGGCAGCGCCAGCGCCTCGACCAGGTCCGCGGGCTTCGGCCCGGCCAGCATCTGGTCGATCAGCTCGTCGGTGATCTGCTGCACCACCTCGCGCATGCCGTTGACGCGCCGGTAGGTGAACGGCGCGGTCATCATCCGGCGGAACCGGGTGTGGACCGGCGGGTCGGTGTTGAAGACCGACTCCGAGCGGTGCACGGAAACCTCGCGCATGGCCGCGTGCCAGTGCGGGAAACCGGGGAGCCGGTCGTTGACGCTGACCCGGGGATCGGTCAGCAGCGCCTTCTGCTCGGCGTGCCCGGTGATGATCCACGGCGTGCTGCCGTCCCAGATCCGCACCCGGGACACCGGGTTATGCTCGGCCGCCGCCCGCAGCGGCGGCGGCGGGTCGAACGGGTACCCCGCGGCCCGGTCCATCGGGAAATAAGGGACTTCGGCGGTGGCGGCTGGCTCGGACGCCAGGGAATGGGACATGTCGCTCCTTAATCGCCCGGTCGCGGGATCAGCCGAGAACCTGGATCGCTTGCGCGGGGCAGACCGCGGCCGCCTGCCGCGCCCCTTCCTCCTCGTCGGCCGAACCGGGGAAGGCCTTCATGAGGACGACGACCCCGTCCTCATCGCGCTGGTCGAAGACATCGGGAGCAGCGGCGACGCACTGACCTGCCGCGATGCATCTCTCCTGGTCGATTACGACTTCCATGGACGCTCTCCTTCATGCCGACGGTGCCAGTCCGGTCGCCCGTGGCGACCGTAACGCGGCCAGCGATTTAAGTCAATTGATTGATCAACTGTCGGCCGATCGCGCGGTCGCCGCCGCTACCGCGGAAATTATCCGGCTCGCCCGGTGCCCTCAGGAACGCCTATATCTACTGGTAGAGCGATCTTTTCGAGACCGCCAGGCGGTGCGAGCTACCTCTGTCATCTTCGGCTGAGTTTAAGTCACATGGTTGACACGAGCCGAAGTCTGGTGGTCCACTCGCCTGGTATCGCCTGACGCGCATCCCACTGTGCAGGAGATGGACATGGCTACCCAGACCGCAGCGAGCGCCTTCTACCCGCCCGAGGGATTCGGGGCGCCGAAAGACCGCCGGGCCTCCGGCGCCGGCCCAGTTGGGCTGCCGCCCGGCACCCAGGTGTTCTCGGCCGACGACCACATCTCACTGGCCGACGACATCTTCTACCAGCGGCTGCCGGCCTCGATGCGGGACAAGGCCCCGCGCATCTGGTATCGGGACGGCGCCTACGAGCTCGGCGCGGCGGGCACGTCGTTCCTGCCCGCCGCCTTCTCCCAGGTGCTGATGCAGTACGACCCGCTCGAGGGCTCGAGCACGGCCGACCTCGACGCGCGGCTCGACCAGCTCGCCGCGGACGGCGTCGACCGGGAGCTCGCGTTCCCCAACGCGCTGCTGGCGCTGCTGCACTTCCCGGACAAGGAACTGCGCGAGGCGTGCTTCCGCGTCTACAACGAGTACATCGCCGAGCTGCAGCAGCGCGGCAACGGCCGCTTCTACGGGGTCGGGTTGATCAACTGGTGGGACAGCGCGGGCACGGCCCGGACGCTGGCCGAGCTGAAGTCGCTCGGCCTGAAGACGTTCCTGCTGCCGCTGTCGCCCGGCAAGGACGACGACGGCAAGCCGATCGATTACGCGAGCACCGCCATGAGCGGTGTCTGGGACGCGATCGAGGAGGCCGGCGTCGCCGTGTCCCATCACATCGGCGAGGTCGTGTCCGGGCCGTGCGAGGTCAACCCGCTCCTGGTCGGGATGCTGGTCCAGGTCGCCTCGTTCCGCGACATGTTCGGCAAGTACGTGTTCGCCGGGATACTCGACCGGCACCCGGGGCTGAAGGTCGGTTGGTTCGAGGGCGGGATCAACTGGGTCGCGGCCGCGCTGCAGGACGCCGAGCACCTGATGGCGTCCTACCGGCACATGCTCACCCGGCCGGTCGAGCGCGACGCCCGGCACTACTGGAACAGCAACATGTACGCCTCGTTCATGGTCGACCCGCTCGGCCTTGAGCTGATCGACCAGATCGGGGCGGACCGGGTCATGTGGTCGTCCGACTTCCCGCACAACGAGAGCACCTTCGGCTACTCCGCCCAGTCACTGACGGCGGTCGTCGACGCGGTCGGCCCGCAGCGGGCGGAGAAGATCGTCAGCGGCAACGTGCAGGCGTTCCTCGGGATCACCGGGGAGCGGTCGGCATGACCGTCATCGACATCCCGGACCGGCCGGACGTGGCGCGCATGCGCCGGGAGACCGGCCAGCGGCTGCGCGAGTCGATGGCCAGCCGGGGGGCTGACGCGCTGCTGCTGCTCGGCAACAGCAGCGTCGCCTATGCCACCGGCGTGAGCTGGCCGCTGGGCGACTCGGGGCTGGCGCACGTGGACCGGCCGGTCGCGCTGGTGCTGGCCGACGACCCGGTGCCGCACCTGTTCATGCCGCTGCGCGAGGGAGCGGCGGCCGACCCCGGCCTGCCCGCCGACCACCTGCACGACCCGGTCTACCTGGAGTACGACGAGGGCGCGGAGCTCTTCGCGGCGACCCTGGCCGAACTGGTGCCGGCGGGCGCGGTCATCGCCGTCGACGAGCTCACCGGCGCCATGCGGCGTAACGCCGAACGGCTCTTCCGCGGCGGCCGTCCGGCGAACTCCTCCCCGATCGTGAGCGCCGCCAAGACGATCAAGACACCGGACGAGCTGTCCTGCATGCGCCGGGCGATCCAGATCACCGAGGAGGCGATCACCGACGTCCGGCGCGCGCTCGTCCCTGGCATCCGCCAGGTGGACCTGTCCGGGCGCTTCGTCCGCCGCGCGTTCGAGCTCGGAGCGACCGCCAACCTGCTCGACCCGATCTGGCAGGTGATGCCGGCCAGCCGGGCCGAGGGAGTGTGGACCACGCACGGCGACCTGGCGCTGCCGCTGCTGACCACCGAGCGGGAGCTGGCCCGCGGCGACGTGCTGTGGATCGATGTCAGCATCAGCTGGGGCGGCTACTGCTCCGACTTCGGCCGGACCTGGATCGTCGGCCAGGACCCGACCCCGCGCCAGCAGGCTCAGTTCCGCCGCTGGCTGGAGGTGGTCGAGGCGGTCCGGGCGGTCATCCGGCCCGGCGCGTGCGGGGCCGACCTGACCAAGGCGGCGATCGAGGCGCACGGCGACGGCACCAGGCCGTGGGTCAAGCACTTCTACCTCGGCCACGGCCTCGGTGTCGACGCGGCCGAGATGCCCTTCATCGGCACCGACCTGGGCGACCAGTTCGACCAGTCAATGGTGCTGCAGCCGGGCATGATCCTCGTCCTCGAGCCGGTCATCTGGGAAGACGGCACCGGCGGCTACCGCAGTGAGGAAGTAATGCTGATCACCGACGACGGCTACACCCAGTTCACCCACTACCCCTACGCGCCCTATGGCGACTGAGGTCCGGCCAGACGACACCGCGCTCCGCTATGGGCGGCGGGAGCGCGCACTGGCCCAGATGAAAGCCCACGACCTCGACGTCCTCGTCCTCGGGCGCACCGCCAACGTCCGCTACGTGACCGGGGCCCCCACGCTGTGGCTGGCCGGCACCTCGTCGTTCGGCCCGTCCTGCATCCTGGTGCGCTGCAGCGGCGCCATCCACCTGCTGAGCACCTGGGACGAGGGAATCCCGGACGACATCCCCCGGGAGAACCTGTTCGGCCTGACCTGGAACCCGATGAACACCATCGAGGTGCTGCGCCGGGTCGAGGGAACGGCCGAGGCCCGCCGCGTCGGGACGGACACCATGTCACCTGGCTTCGCCGAGCTGCTGCCGCTCGCCTTCCCGGCCGCCGAGCTGGTGGACGGCGAGCTGGCGATGCGCGCCGCCCGCGCGATCAAGACGCCGGAAGAAGTGGCGGCCCTGCGCGCGGCGGTCACCGTGGCCGAGGCCAGCCTGGCCCGGGCGGTGGCGGCGCGGCGGCCCGGCGTCAGCGAGAAAGAGCTGGCCGGGGTGCTGCTTGAGGCGGCCGCGGTGGCCGGGGTGACCACTCCCGCCGTGCAGGACGCGGCCTGGATCACCAACCGGGACCACCCCTGGCGGCGAGTCGGCGGCGACGGCCGGGCGGCACCCGGCGACCTGGTCGCCTTCACCGCCGGGGTCGTCGCGCACGGCTACATCGCCGAGGTCGGCCGCACCTACCCGGCCGCCCGCGACGAGCGCCTGCCCGCCGCGCTGGCCAGCCGGGCCGACCGGCTGTGGGACCGGCTGACGGCGGCGTGCCGCCCCGGTGCCCGCGCCAGCGCGCTGCTTGACGCCTACCGGCTGGCCGGGGAGGCGCTGCCGCCGATGCCGGTCGCCCGCGGCCTCGGCCTCGGCTTCGACCCGCCGGTGGTGACCGCCGGGCTGCCGGCCACCGCCCACCAGCAGCGGCTCGAGCCGGGCATGGTGCTCGCGCTCACCGGCTACGTCTGGCAGCAAGGGGCCGGCGCGGTCTTCCGCCGGGACACCGTCCTGATCACCGACGACGGCCCCCAGCCGCTGTCCACCGACCACCGCTGAGGAGTGCCCGTGCCCGACAGCCCGTTCCCGAGCCCAGAAGAGATCGTCCGGTACGAGAAGGACCCGGCGACCAAGATCGCCACCATCACCCTCAGCCGCCCGGACCGGCTAAACGCGCCGACCAGCGGCGCCCGGCTGCGCTACGCGCAGCTGCTGCACCGCGCGAACCTCGATGATGACGTCAAGGTGCTGGTGGTGCGCGGCCTCGGCCGCGACTTCGGCAGCGGGGTGGACCTGCCGGAGTTCATGGCCGCACTCAACAGTGCCGACGACGGCCCGCGGCTGGCCGAGTACCAGCTCGACGCCGACGACGACGTGCGGCTGCCGCCACCCGACTCGTTCCGCTCCGGCGGGCAGATCGGCCAGTGGTTCGCCAGCCCCCGCGGCGGCTGCCGCAGCCTGCAGGAGTTCAAGAAGATCAGCATCGTCGAGGTCAAGGGCTACTGCTACGGCTGGCACTTCTACCAGGCGGCCGACGCCGACCTGGTCATCGCGTCCGACGACACCCTGTTCGGGCACGCCTCGTTCCGCTACCAGGGCTGGGGCCCGCGCATGTGGACCTGGGCGCAGACCATGGGCCTGCGCAAGTTCCAGGAGATGGTGTTCACCGGCCGGCCCTTCACCGCCGCCGAGATGTACGACTGCAACTTCCTCAACAAGGTCGTCCCCCGCGACCAGCTGGAGGCCGAGACCGCCAAGTACGCGCTCGCCTGCGCGCGTAACCGCCCGACCGACACGGTCTTCCAGCAGAAGCTCTTCTTCGAGCTGTACAAGCAGTTCCAGGGGGAGCAGATGGGGGCGATGCTGACCGGCCTGTTCGAGTCGCTCGGCCGCTACGCCCAGCCGGACCACCCCGGAATGACCCTGGACGCGGACGTCCTCAGCCACGGGCTGGCCAAGTCGGTCAAGGACAACGACACGCTGTTCCCGCCGGACTTCCGCCTCAGCCGCTCCGGCCGCCGCGAGACCGAGTGACGGAGGCTCGCGTGGCGGACAGCACAGAAACGACGCCGGCCAGCGCCGGGCCGCTGGCCGGCTGCCGGGTGGTCGACCTGACCAGCGGCATCGCCGGCGCCTACTGCACCCGGCTGCTGGCCGACGGCGGCGCCGACGTGGTCAAGGTCGAGCCGCCCGCGGGCGACCCGATGCGCCGCTGGTCAGCCGCTGGAGCGCGGCTCGCGGCGGACCGTGACGCGCCGCTGTTCGCCTTCCTCGCGGGCGGCAAGCGCAGCGTGGTCATCGGCCCGGCCGACGAGCGGCCCGGCGGCGAACTCGACCGGCTGCTGGAACGGGCGCACCTGGTCATCTGGTCGCGCGACCCGGCCGCCGGGGCGGGCCGCGGGCCGGCCTCGCTGCTGGCCGCCCATCCGCACCTGGCCGTCGTCGCGATCACCCCGTTCGGCCTGGACGGCCCGTGGTGCGACCGGCCCGCGACCGAGTTCACCCTGCAGGCCTGGTCGGGCGGGATCGTCGGGCTTGGCCGGGGCACGCCCGACCGGGCGCCGGTGCAGGTCGGCGGCCAGCCGGGGGAGTGGCTGGCGGGCGCCTACGCGGCGGTCGGTGCCCAGGTCGCGCTCGCGCAACTGCGCCGCGGCGGCCGGGGGCAGCTGCTCGACCTGTCGATGCTCGAGGTCGACGTGCTCTGCCTCACCTACTACCCGGTCACCTTCTACGAGATGCTCGGCCGGCCCTGGCGCACGGAACGCTCGCTGTTCCTGCCGGGTGTCTCGCAAGCCAAGGACGGTCTTGTCGCCCTCGGCTGCGGCACCGCCCAGCAGTGGTTCGACCTGTGCGCCATGGTCGGCCACCCGGAGTGGATCGACACCAGCGCGCCGCTGCGCATCGGCGAGGCCGCGCAGCGGGTCGCGCCGCAGCTGCGCGAGTGGATCGGCGCGCGGACCGTCGCCCAGGTCCGGGAGCTGGCGACCGCCTTCCGCATCCCGAACGCGCCCGTCAGCAGCGGCGCCACGGTGACCGAGCTGGAGCAGGTCGCCGAGCGCGGGGTGTTCCGCCGCAATCCGCGCGACCAGTTCCTGCAGCCGCGGCCGCCTTACCGGCTGCTGCCCGACGTGCTGCGCCCGGCCGCGCCCGCGCCCCGCCTTGGCGAGCACGCCGCCCCCTGGCCGGAGCCCGCCCCCGGGGGAGACCCGGCCGGGCCGGGGCAGCCAGCCGCACCCGTTCTGACCGCTGGTCTGCCGTACGCCGGGCTCCGGGTGCTCGACCTGACCGCCTTCTGGGCCGGGCCCTCCGCCACGCATTTCCTGGCGATGCTGGGGGCGGAGGTGATCCACGTGGAGTCCGTCACCCGGCCGGACGGCGCGCGCCTCATCGCCGGGATACCGGCGACCGAGGACCAGTGGTGGGAGAAGTGCCCGATCTTCGCCGCCCTCAACACCAACAAGAAAGGCATTACCGTCGACTTCCAGTCCGAACGGGGGCGTGCGGTCCTCCGGAAGCTCATCGCGACGAGCGATGTCATCGTGGAGAACTACACGCCGCGCGTCCTCGACCAGATCGGGCTGGACTACGCGGGCGTGCGCGCGCTGCGCGACGACGTGGTCATGGTCCGCATGCCGGGCTTCGGCCTGACCGGGCCGATGCGCGACAACCCGGCGTTCGCCTACGTCATCGAGGACACGGCCGGCCTCACCTGGCTGACCGGGTACCCGGACAGCAGCCCGGTCGAGCCGTACTCGCTGGGCGACCCCAACGCCGGGCTGCACGCGCTCAGCGGCCTGCTGCTCGCACTGGAACACCGGCGCCGGACCGGCGAGGGCGTGCTGGTGGAAGCGGCCATGGTGGAGGCTGCGATCAGCATCGCGGCGCAGCAGGCGGTCGAGTACTCCGCGTTCGGGACCGTGCTGCAGCGCGACGGCAACCGCGGACCGCTCGCCGCCCCGCAGAACCTGTACCAGTCGGCCGACATCGACGAGTTCGGGCGGCCGGACTCCTGGGTCGCCGTCGCGGTCGCCACCGACCGGCAATGGGCCGCGCTGGCCGGCGTCCTCGGCCGGCCGCGGTGGGCGGCCGACCCGGAGCTGTCGGCCGCGGCGGGCCGGCGGGCCAGGCACGACCTTATCGACGAGCAGCTAGGGGCGTGGTGCGCGGCGCGGACGAGCAACGAGATCGTGGACTCGCTATGGGACGCCGGGGTGCCGGTGGCCAAGGTGCTGCAGCCGCACCGGCAGGCCGAGCTGCCGCAGCTGCGGGCACGCGGTTTTTTCGAGGTCGTCGAGCACCCGGTGGCCGGCCAGGCCCGGCACAGCACCATGGCGCTGCGCATGTCGGACGGACCCGGGCGCTTCCACCGGCAGCCCGCCCCGCTCCTCGGCCAGCACAACCGGGAGGTCCTCGGCCACCTGGGCCTCGACGAGGCCGAGATCGCGGAACTGGAAGCGGCCGGGGTCGTCGGCCGGACGCTACGTGCGGGCTAGCCGCGCTCGGGAGGAACGATGATGCTGAATCTCCGCTCGCCACCGCAACCGTTAGGCTGGCAGCGTGAGCCAACTCAAGCGATCCTCCGGCCGGTCCGCCACCGCGGCGGACGGCGGCGGACCGGCCGGGAAGCTCATTCTGGACACGGCCGAATGGCTTTTCGCCGAGCACGGGATTTCCTCCGTCTCCAATCGCCAAATTGGCGCCGCCGCAGGCCATGGAAACACGTCGGCGGTGGGGTACTACTTCGGCTCCAAGGAAGAGCTGATCCGTGCCCTCATACGCCGTTTCGAAGGCGAAGTCTCGGTGCTGCGCGGCGCTATGATAAGTCAGCTCGGCAATTCTCCCGAGCTGCGCGACTGGATTAGGTGCCTGGTGCTTCCCTATACGGATAACCTGGCCGCGAGGAAGCCGCCGAGCTGGTACGCGCGGCTGAACGCGCAGATCAAGGCCGACCCGGTGATGCGGAAGTTCTTGCTCGAAGAATCCCAGACCCCGACGTATCAGCAGGTCATCGCTGGTCTTGAGCAGGTCGCGGCCGAGCTTTCCGACGTGATCAAGACCGACCGGGTCAAGATGGCGAACCACCTCGTCGTGCAGGCCTGCGCCGATCACGAGCGCTCCCTGGCCGACGGCCTGCCGGTACGCGGAAGAAGCTGGAGAAAGGTCGGGGCGGGTCTCGTCGACGCGCTCGTCGGAGTTTGGTCCGCCCCTGTCTCGTGTTAGCGCACTGGGCCCCAATGGAATTTATAATTAATATCGGCCGGTAGGGGTTCCATCCACCGGCAATGAAATTATTATGGCAGCCATGACGGATATCATATCGAGCGAACCGGTCACGGCCGCGTCGAGCATGGTGGACCGGGTGGTCTTGATCCTCGGGGTCTTCGAGGATTCCGCCGAGCCGCTTACCGTCGGACAGGTCAGCGTGCGCTGCGGGCTGCCCCGCTCGTCGGTGCACCGGATCGTGCAGCAGCTGGTGGGCGCGCGCTGGCTGCGGCGCCAGGACGACGGCTACACCCTGGGGCTGCGCGTGTTCGAGATCGGCAGCCTGGTCGTGCACCGCAGCCGGATCGCCGAGGCCGCCCGGCCCGTCATCCAGGCGCTCTGTGAGCGCACCGGCCACGTGGTGCACCTCGCCGTGCTCGACCAGCAGGACGTCGTCTACCTGGACAAGGTTGGCGGCGCGTTCGCCGGCACGCTGCCCTCGCGCGTCGGCGGCCGCCTGCCCGCGCACTGCACCGCGCTCGGCAAGGCGCTGCTGGCCTACTCGCCCCCGGCGGTCGTCAGCCAGTACCTGGCAGCCGGGCTGCGGCCGCGCACCGGTGCCAGCCTCGCCCGCCCGGCCGCCCTGGCCGCCGCGCTGCCGCCGATCCGTGACGCCGGCTACGCCACCGAACGCGGCGAGGCCGTGCCCGGGGTCGCCTGCGTCGCCGCGCCGATCAGGAAGCTGGGCGAGGTTGTCGCCGCGGTCTCGCTCTGCGGGCCCGGTGACCGGGTGCTGGCCGCCCACCAGGAGCTCAGGTACCAGGTGATGCGGGCGGCGGCCGAGATCTCCCGCGGCCTGCCCGGTTACGGCTGAGCTGCCAGCCGCGCTGAGTTGTCAGCCACCCGGCGCGGCGATGACGTGGCTGGCGGCGATGACGTGGTTGGCGGCGATGTAGCCGAAGACCGCCGTGTGCGCGATGCTGGCGCCCGCACCCGGGTAGGTGCGCCCGAAGACCGAGGCGGCCATGTTGCCCGAGGCGTAGAGCCCCGGGATCGGCACGTCGCCGGTGTCGAGGACGCGGGCGTGCTCGTCGCAGACCACGCCGCCCATCGTGCCGACATCGCCCGGGTAGATCGGCAGCGCGTAGAACGGCGGCGCGTCGACCGGGCCGAGGGCCGGGTTCGGCTGGTGCCCGGGGTCTCCCAGGTGCTTGTTGTACTGGGAGGCGCCCCGCCCGAAGTCGGGGTCCTGGCCCACCGCCGCCCCCGCGTTGAAGCGGTCCACCGTCTCCGTCAGTGCCTGCGGGTCGAGGCCGGCCAGCCGGGCCAGGTCGGCGACCGTGCCCGCCTGCTTGATCCAGCCGTCGGCGATCCACTGCCCGGGGATACGGCCGGGCATCGCCCGGGCTAGCTCCCGCAGCGGCGGCATCGTGTTCAGCCACGGCACCGACCGCCGGTACGCGTCGTCGAAGACCAGCCAGCACGGCACGCCGTCGTTGGCGTACATGGCCCGGCCCACCTCGACGTAGGAGTTGGACTCGTTGACGAACCGCTTGCCCTGGGCATTGACGAAGATGGTGTGCGGGTAGTCCCGGGCGATCGTCAGGCTGGAGCCGCCCAGCTCCCGGCGCGGCGTCGGCAGCCAGATCGCCTCGTCCAGGTACGCGGTCTTGGCGCCGAGCGCGATGGCGGCGGCCAGCACCTCACCGGTGTTGCCCGGGTTCGCGATCGACCAGCTGCCGTCATTGCGCTGCGTCTCCCGGCTGTACTTCAGCCGCATCTCGCCGTTGTGCTCGAACCCGCCCGCCGCCAACAGCACGCCGTGGCGGCCGCGGACTACCGCCGGCTCGCCGTCGTGGTCGGCGCGCACGCCGACCACGCGCCCGCCCTCCACCACCAGCTCCTGCACCGCCGTCCCGAGCCAGATCGCCGCCCCCTGGTCGAGCAGCAGCTTCGTCAGCTGCCCGACCAGCGACATGCCGTTGGTGAACAGGTCCTCACCCCGCAGGCGGGACAGGTAAGTGCGCAGCATCACCCGGGCCGTGAGCCCGAACGCCCCGAGCGTACGGAAGTAGGCGAACAGGCTGTGTATCTCATCGGTGGTGACGGCCAGGCCGACACCCTTGCCCAGGCCCGCGTGCACCCGCTCCCGCCACGGGCCGAGCTGGCGGCCGTCCCACGGGACCCCCTCGACCGACCGGCCGCCGGCTTTGCCGCCCGGGTAGTTGTCGTAATAGTCCGGGTAGTCCCGGCACAGGAACAGCCGCAGCCCCTGCTGCTGCAGGAACGAGATCATCCGCGGGCCCTCGGCCAGGAAGGCAGCCCGGCGAGCGGCCGAGGAAGGCTGGTCCGGGTCGCCCACCACGGCCTGCAGGTAGGCAAGGCCGTCCGCGGGTGAGTCGGCCAGGCCGGCCGCCCGCTGCAGCGGGTTGTCCGGCACCCACAGCATCCCGCCCGACATGGCGGTAGACCCGCCGATGACCGGCTGCTTCTCCAAGATCACCGGCCGCAGGCCGGCCGCGCTGGCCGCCAGTGCCGCCACCAGCGCGCCGCCGCCGCTGCCGACGATCACGATGTCGAAGGACTCGTCCGTATCCGCCATCGGCCTATCGTCACCGACCGGGGCCGGACGCGGTGACGACCTGGCCGCTCAGCGGGACAGTACTGCCCGCCGCGGGCGGGTGACCGCGTTAGCCCTCAGCCCGGCGGGGACTGCCGGCCGGAGGTCCCGGGTCTCGGTGGCCGGATTCAGGCGCCCGCCGGGCAGCCCGGCGGTCCGCTCCCAGCCGCAGGGCGAGCGCGGCGGCGGACAGCAGGAACAACGCTCCGGTCACGCCCAGCCAGTGCCACAGGTAGGGGCTCAGCGGCAGCGTCGTCGCGGCTGAGAAGCGGGCCGGCAGCCGGAAGATCAGCGGAAACCAGATCAGCAGCAGCAGGCCGGACAGCGCCACCGGGACGCGCAGGTAGTTGATCCACCCCACCGTGGGCAGACTGGGCGGCCGGTGCCGGAAGACCCCGCTGACCGACCGGTCGGCGAGCGTGTACAGCGGCACCAGAAGCAGGTCGTGGCCGATGACCGCGCCGGCGAACCAGACGGCGATGCCGATCGGGTTGTTCGGCAGGAGTTCGGCCGCGGCGTACCCGGCCAGCCCGAAGCAGCCGAGCATGGTGAGCAGGTGCAGCGGGCCGGCGCCGTACCAGCGCGAGAAGCGGCGCATGTCAGCCTCGGAATTCCAGGCTAGCGACCCACTTGGTGCAGTGCACGCCGGGGCTGGCGGGCACGATCACCCGGGCCGGGTACCCGTGGTCGGGAGTGAGGTCGGCGCCGTTAACCCGCAAGGCGAGCAGCGCGTCGGGATCCATGATCTGGCCGGCGGAAAGCACCACCTGGCTGAATGCCCCGCCGTGTTCCAGCGATTTCACCAGGACGCTGGACGGGCGGGTGACGCCCGCCAGCCGGGCGAGGTCGCGCAGCCGGACGCCGGCCCAGGCCTGGTTGTCGGTGGACCAGCCCTCGACGCAGGCGATCGGCAGGCTGGCGGTGTGCTGCTCCATGCGCAGCAGCCCGGCCCGGTCGAGTGTCACCGGAGCGGTGCTGGCGCCGGCCTCGGTGCCGAGCGTGAGCCGCCAGGCCGCGCCGGTTTCCGACGCCCGGATCCCGACGCTGGCCGCGGTCTGGTTGACCTGGAAATCGTCGGGGCTGGCGACGTCCTGGCCATGCGGTGCCAGCAGCGCGGTCCAGCGCAGCGGCCCGCCCACTGACTGGCCCACCGACAAGGCCGCTACCAGGAGCGAGCCCGCGCCGGCGAACGCCAGCACCCCCCGCCGGGAGATCGTCGGCTCGGCCGGCGCCACCGGGGCCAGGTAGCCGGCGTCCGGCGGCTCCGGCCGGGTCGCGGCGAGGTTGGTGCGCAGTTCCTTGACGAAGCCGCGGCTGCGCAGCGCCCTGATCATGACCGGCAGCTTGAGCGCCACATGCACGACGAACCCGGCGGTGAACACCCAGGCGCCGTAAAGGTGCAGCGGGTAGAACGAACCGGGGAACTTATACCAGGTCTGGATGTTCAAGATCCCCGTCGCGAACTCGAACACCGCCCCGCCGACGAGCAGGAACAGCGACAGCCGCTCCAGGGCGTGCGCGGCTGAGTGCAGCGGCGGCCATTCAAACAGCTTCGGCAGCACCGACCACAGCTTGAACAGCAGGATCGGCACCAGCGTCAGCCCCAGGGTGACGTGGACACCCTGGTTGAGCCGGTACAGCCAGATCGGGTGGGTGGGCCAGCTGAACAGGTAGAAGCCGAGCCAGCCCTTGCCTGGCGTCTGGTCGTTGACCGGGCTGAGGTCCGGGTTGTAGGCGGCGTAGGACAGCAGGCCGGTCACGAACATCACCGGGATGGACGCCAGCAGCGCCAGCCCGAGGACCGAGGTCAGCCAGGGACCGCGGACCGGGCTGCGCCAGAAGGACCGCCGGGCCGGCCCGGGAGGGCTGCTGATGAGCGACTTCACACGCGGTTTCATGGGTGGTTCTCCTCGGCCGCGGCCCCGTCGAGGACGCTGACGGCGGTATCGCAGGAAACCCCGCCTGGCGGGAGCCAGACGAAGGCCGGGCGCGCCGCGACCCCGGCGACCGGGCGGAACACCGCGGCCGGGACCCCGGCCAGCAACGGCTGCGGGCACTGCCGGTAGAAACGGCTGAGCGGGGACGGGTACCCGAGTGGCCGCGCCAGGCCGGTGGTGATGATCGCGCTGAACGAGTGGGTGTCGACCTCGTTCGCCACGCTGCTCAAAAAGCTCGCGATCGCCGCCTGGTTGGTGGCTCGCAGCACGTCGTAGGCCGCGTCCTGGTGCGCGGCCGGGGCCATGCCCGCCAGAACGCTCAAGCCGGGATCGGTCGGCACCGCGATGGTCCCGCCCAGCGCTCGCATGCCCGCGGCCAGCCGTTCGCCGACAGCGCGGTCAGCGCTGGCGGGGATGTCCCGCGACGGATGAAAGCCTGTCAGCAGGACGGCTGACTGGGCAGCGACCAGCACGCCCGCTGTGGTCGCAGCCCACCAGGGCGACCCGCTGCCTAGCGCCAGGCCGGCCAGCAGCGCCACCGCCAGGTACGCGGGCAGCAGGTCGTTGACGCCGCCGCCGCTGTGCACCAGGGCGGCATACCCCTCGGCCACCAGCGCGGCGCAGCCAGCGAGCAGGACCAGGGGCACCCGTCGCCCGCCCACCGCCGCGGCGCCCCCGGCGATGCCCATGGTGGACAGCAAGGCCGTCCAGAACCAGCCGAAGCCGCTGCCGCTCAGCGAGTGCTCGCCCATCAACGCGAAGACGTAGTAGAGGTACCAGCCGCCGCTGGTGAGCGCGAGCACCAGCGTGCTGACGCCGAGCACGGTGACCTCGGCAAGCGCGGCGACCCAGGCGAGCCTGCGGTGCGGGCCCGCCAGCAGCGCGGCGGTCACCGCGGCCCCTTCGGCCAGACCGGTCTGCTTGGTGAGGGCGGCGGCGGCCAGCAGCACCCCGGCGGCGACGGCGCCGCGGGTGCCCCGCATCTGACGGGCGGCGTACAGGGCGCCGAGGCTGAGCGCGAGGAAAAGCGAGTCCACCCGGGCGACGTCGAACCACGTCTTGCTGGCGAAGTAGGTCGCGGCGAACACGCCCGCGGCCCCGGTCCCGGCCGCGAGACTCCCCGCCTCGCGTTGCACCAGGCGGGCCAGCAAGGCGAAGCAGGCGAGCGCGGAGACCAGGGAGACCAGCCGCAGCGGCAGGTAAGTGACACCGAACACGCGGGCGGCGGCGGCCGACAGCGCGAAGTAGAGCGGCGGGTACCCGTCAGGAACGTACCCGGCGGTCGGTGCCGGGTACAAGGGCTGGCCGGCCAGGATGCGCTGCACCTCGACCAGCGAGTTGCCCTCCAGCCATTCGAGGGCAAACGGGTAGCTCAGCCGGCTCAGCGCGACGAACAGGAACGCGCCGATCGCCGCGAGGCCGGCCAGTGCGGCCGCCGCTCGCGCCGCGCGCGGCGCGGTCAGCCGCCAGGGCGGCCGGGCCGGGGCGGTCTGTCCGGCGTCGCGCGGACGCGACCGGATGCCCGGGGTGCTGCTAATGGTCACGCTGCGTATTACATCCGCTGGCCGCAGGGGGGGGCAAGGAAATGCCACCTTACAAACTGGAGATAGCGGCTGGCCGGGCCGGTGACGCCCGTAGCCTCGGATCATGCGAGTACTAGTGACCGGCGGCGCCGGCTTCATCGGATCCTGTGTTACCGAGGTGCTGGCGGCCGGCGGTCACCAGGTCCGGGTGCTTGACGCGCTGTTGCCGTGCGTCCACCCCGGCGGCGTGCCGCCGTTCGACCCAGATCCCGGTTTCGAGTTCGTCCACGGCGACGTCCGCGACCCGCAGGCGGTTGACGCGGCGCTGCGCGGCGTGAGCGCCGTCTGCCACCTGGCGGCCATGGTGGGGCTCGGCGTCGACTTTGACGACGCGCCGCTGTACGCGGGCTGCAACGACCTGGGGACCGCGGTCCTGCTGGCCGCGATGGCCCGCGCCAAGGTGAGCCGGCTGGTGCTGGCGTCGTCGATGGTCGTCTACGGCGAGGGCGCCTACTCGTGCGCCGAGCACGGCCTGGCGGCGACGCCGCCGCCGCGGCTGGCGGCCGACCTCGAGGCGGGCCGGTTCGAGCCGCGCTGCGAGCGTTGCGGCGCGCCGCTGGCATCGGAACTGGTGCCAGAAGGCGCCCGGCTTGAGCCGCGCAACGTCTATGCCGCCACCAAGCTGGCCCAGGAGCACCTCACCGGCTCCTGGGCGCGGGCGACCGGGGGACAGGCGGTGGCGCTGCGCTACCACAACGTCTACGGCCCGGGGATGCCGCGTGACACGCCGTACGCGGGGGTGGCGTCGTTCTTCCGCTCGTCCCTGGCGGCCGGCCGCGCGCCGCGGGTCTTCGAGGACGGGGCCCAGCGCCGGGATTTCGTCCACGTGCGGGACGTCGCCGGGGCCACCGTGGCCGCGGTTGAGGCGCTGGCCGACGGCGGCGTCCCGGGCGGGTCAGCTGCCCTGCGCGCCTACAACGTGGGCAGCGGCACCCCGCGCACCGTCGGGCAGCTGGCGTCGGCGCTGGCCGATGCCTACGGCGGCCCGAGCCCGGTTGTCACCGGCGAGTACCGGCTGGGCGACGTCCGGCACATCACCGCGTCCAGCGAGCGCATCCGGCGGGAACTGAGCTGGCGGCCCGCCGTCTCGTTCAGCGAGGGAATCGCGGAGTTCGCCGGGGCGCCCGCGGGCCGCCTGCCCGGCTGACGGCAGGCGGTTCACCGGCAGGCGGTTCACTGGCAGGCGGGCAGCCTCATCTCGAAGCGGCAGCCGTCCCCGCTGTTCACCACGCGCACGCTGCCCTGGTGGGCTTCCACCACGCCGCGCACGATCGCGAGGCCAAGCCCGGCGCCGCCGCCAGTCGCCGGGCTGCGGGCGTCGGTGCCGCGCCAGGCCAGGTCGAACACCCGCGGCAGGTCGGCTTCGGGTATGCCGCCGCAGCCGTCGGCCACCGTGAGCAGGGCGTCGTCGCGCTCGCGGCGCGCCTCGACGTGCACGCTGCCACCCGGCGGAGTGAAGCGGATGGCGTTGGCGAGCAGGTTGGTGAGCGCACGGGACAGCTCGCGCGGGTCGGCGCGGACGGTGAGCTGGCCGGAGGCCTGGCCGCCGAGCCGCACGCCGTGTCCCCGCGCGAGCGCCTCCGTGCTCGCGAGCACGTCACTGACCAGGTCGTCGAGCGCGATCTGGTCCGCCGACAGCTGCAACGTGCCCGAATGGATGCGGGACAGCTCGAACAGGTCGTCGACCATGGCCGCCAGCCGTTCGGCCTCGGCCCGCATCTGCTTGTGGTAGCGCGGCGGGTCGGTCGCCAGGCCGTCCTCCAGCGCCTCGGCCATCGCCCGCAAGCCGGCCAGCGGCGTGCGCAGGTCATGGGAGACCCAGGCCACCAGCTGCCGCCGGGACTGCTCGAGCGCTCGCTCCCGCGCCCGCGACTGCGCCAGCTTCGCGCTGGTATCCGTCAGCTCCCGGGACAGGGCGGCGAACTCCGCCGCCAGTGGCAGCGCCGGCGGCCGGAACTGGCCGGATTCGTCGCCGAACGACCGCGCGGCCTGCCGCAGCGCCGTGCTGCCGGACTCGACCTGCCGCCCGAGCAGCCAGCTGAAGGCGGACGCGACGACGCCGGCCACAACGCACACCATCACCACGACGCCGAGGTCGTGCCGGGACAGGAACATCGCCTCGGCCGTGCCCAGCGTTCCGGCCACGATCGCGAGCGCGCACACGATGCCGCTGGCCGCAATGGAAAGGCGCAGCGAGGCCCGGCCCAGCAGCCGGATGACGCCCGTGCCCGCCAGCCCGACCGCGCTTGTGCAGCCCGCCGCGATCAGGAAGACCTGCAGCTGGGCGCTCATGACGGGTACGCCTCCCAGCGGTAGCCGACACCCCAGACCGTTTGCAGCTGGACCGGTGCGGCGGGCTCCCGCTCGACCTTGTCGCGCAGCCGGCGGACGTACACGGTGATGGTCGACAGGTCGCCGACCGACCACCCCCAGACCTGCTCAAGCAGCTCAGCGCGGCTGAACGCCCGGCCGGGATGGCGGACAAGGAAGGCGAGCAGGTCAAACTCACGCACCGTCAGGTCAAGTTCCCGGCCGTCGCTGCGGGCACGCCGGGCCGCCACGTCGACTTCCACCCGCCCCGAGCGGACCGGCGGCGCCGCCGCCGCCGTGTCGCTCGCGCGGGCCCGGCGCAGCACGGCCTGCACCCGCAGGGTGAGCTCGCGCGGGCTGAAGGGCTTGGTCACGTAGTCGTCGGCCCCGCTCTCCAGCCCAAGCACCCGGTCGCTCTCCTCGCCGAGAGCGGTCAGCATGATCACCGGCAGCGGCGCCTGCGGCCCCCGCTCGGCTCGCAGGCGCCGGCAAACCTCCAGGCCGCTGGCTCCGGGCAGCATCAGGTCAAGCACCACCAGGTCGGGCCGCCAGGTCGCGGCGATCTCGAAGGCACTCTGCCCGTCCAGCGCATGCCGGCACTCCAGGTCGGCGTGGCGCAAGTAGTCCACGACGACCTCCGCCACGGTCAGGTCATCTTCCACAACGAGAATGCGTGCGTCCACGCCCCGAGTCTAAGAACGCGTGCCGGTCACTGAGAACAGTCGGGCGCTCAATAAGGCGTTAACGCGAAACATTTCCTCAGATCGTCATAACTTCTCGCCAGCCTGCGGGGAAGCACTCCCGGCCGCCCCGGCTGGAGTTCTCCGTTTTGTAAGGCGCTCCCGCCAATATGAAGCCGTTACAAGTAATACGGTCACATCCATGATCGTGGACGTAATCTTGCCGTGCCTAAACGAGGCGCCGGCATTGCCCTGGATTCTCGAGCGGATGCCAGATGGCTTCCGGCCGATCGTCGTCGACAACCGCTCCACCGATGGGTCGGGCGACGTCGCGAGGTCGCTCGGCGCGACGGTGGTGCCCGAGCCGGTCCCGGGCTTCGGAGCGGCTGCCCATGCCGGCCTGCTGGCGGCGACCAGCGACCTGGTGTGCTTCTGCGACTGCGACGGCAGCCTCGACCCGCGGCAGTTTCCCCTGGTCACCCAACCGCTGCTGGGCGGCCAGGCCGACCTCGTACTCGGCCGCCGCCAGACGCAGCAGCGCGACGCCTGGCCGCTGCCGGCCCGGCTGGCCAACTGGGAACTGGCCCGGCGGGTCCGCCGCCGCACCGGCCTGGGGATCCGGGACCTGGGGCCGATGCGGGCAGCGGGCCGCGAGGCGCTGCTCAGCCTCAAGCTGGCCGACCGGCGGTTCGGTTACCCCCTGGAGATGGTGATGAACGCGGCCGACGCCGGCTGGCGGGTGTCCGAGGTTGAGGTGAACTACCTCCCGCGCATCGGGAAGTCCAAGGTCACCGGCACCGTGGGCGGCTGCGTGCGCACCGTCAGGGACATGAGCAAGGTACTGGCCCGGTGACCGCCCTGTCATCGTCCACCACCCTGCTCGTCATCGCCAAGGAACCGGTCCCCGGCCGGGTCAAGACCCGGCTGGTGCCTCCGTGCACCCACCAGCAGGCGGCCGCGCTGGCCGAGGCCGCGCTGGCCGACACGCTGCGCACCGCGGCGACGGTGCCCGCCCGGCGCCGGGTGCTGGTCCTTGACGGCAAGCCCGGCCCGTGGCTGCCGCCCGGATTCGACGTCGTGCCGCAGTGCGACGGCCCGCTCGACGAACGCCTCGCCGCCGCGTTCGCCGCTGTTAGCGGCCCGGCCCTGCTGATCGGCATGGACACCCCGCAGGTGACCCGCGGCCTGCTCACCGTGGACTGGCAAGCGGCCGACGCGGTGTTCGGCCCGGCCGATGACGGCGGGTTCTGGGCACTCGGCCTGCGCGAGCCGGATCCCGCCCTGCTGCGCGGCGTGCCCATGTCGACCCCGCGCACCGGTGCCGTCCAGCGCGGCCGGCTGCTCGCGGCCGGCCTGCGCGTCACCGACCTGCCGCCGCTGCGCGACGTGGACACCGCGGCTGATGCCGTGGCGGTGGCATGCCAGGCCCCGCGCGGCCGCTTCGCGGCCCGCGCCCGTGAGCTCGCCGCGGTGCTGAGCCCGGTCAGCACCGCCCTCGGGGAAACGGCATGATGGCAGGGGCGATCGCCCTGTACGAAGAGGCACTTGGGGAGCAAGCCGCCGCACTGGTGCTGCGCACGGCCGACGGGCGCGGCCTGCCGCTCCAGGTATCCCGCTGGTGCGGGCCACCCGACGCCGTCGACGAGGAACTGCTCCGGCAGTGCCGCGGCCCGGTCCTCGACGTGGGCTGCGGCCCCGGCCGGCTGACCCTGGCGCTGACCCTGCGCGGGGTTCCAGCGCTAGGCGTGGACATCTCGCGGGCCGCGGTGGCCCGCGTGCGCGAGGCCGGGGCGCCCGCCCTGCACCGCTCGGTGTTCGATCCGCTGCCCGGGCACGGCCGCTGGGCTACCGTGCTGCTCGCGGACGGCAACATCGGCATCGGCGGCCTGCCCGCCCGGCTGCTGTACCGCTGCGGGCAGCTGCTCGCGCCCGGCGGCCAGATCCTCGTCGAGGCCGAGCCGGGGGACGTCGACGAGCGGCTGACCGCGCGGCTCGAGCACCCCGACGGCCGGCTTGGCCCGGACTTCCCCTGGGCCCGCATGGGCGTGCCAGCCTTGCTGGAGGCGGCCGCCGAGGCCGGCCTGCTCGTCACCGGGCAATGGAAGTACGGCGACCGCGCGTTCGTCTGCGCGGCCAGGCCAACCGCCGCCGCCGGGTGAGGAACCTTCAGTGCACCCAGCACGCTGCCAGTATCCGCGTCCGCGGATACTGGCAGCATGCCTGTTCGACTGCATCACATCGTGGTTGACGCTCACGACCTGCCCGGGCTGGCCCGGTTCTGGACGCAGGCCCTGGGATGGAGGGTGCTTTCCGAGCGTGAGCACGAGATCGTCATCGGGGCTGACGAGAACGCGCCCGTCGGCATGTGCTTCATGCCGGTAAGGCGCGGCGGGCCTGGCGGCAGCGCCACCGCGGCCCGCCGCGACCGTGGCTCGCGGTACCGGGACTGCTACCGGCTGCCTGAGTGAGTGAGCGCGTCGCGAAATGCAACTCGGCGCAGGACACGCACCCTCAGCCGAGCGCGCCGATGCGATACTGGCCGTATGGTTGACGACACTGCGCGGGACCGGGCTATCTACCAGGCGCTGAAGGCGGCCGACGAAGTTGCGGCAGCTCTCCAGACCCACCTCATCGAAGAGCACGGGGCAGATCCGGACCGAACCGCCCCGCAAGGCCCTTCCAGTAACTCACTGAAGCTGCTGCGACAGGCTCGCGAGCGCCTCGGAGAAGGACTGCGGGCCGTCGAGGCGGACCAGATCGCCGAGTCCGACAAGATCTCGCTGCGCAACCACTAGGAGCCCGCTGAATTAGACCGTTTCACGCGTACTGCCGCACCGCGGCTACAGCGGGAGCGACCCGCCCGTTTCGTCGGCCGGGAGGTGAACGGCGATCTCGCCGCCGAGCCGGAACCCGGCCGGCAGCCCCAGGTTGTCCCCGCTCCAGAAACTGCCCGGATCGTACCGGCCTGCCCGGCGGCCGCCGGGCAGCAGCCCCATGGCATGGTAGGTCACCGCCAGCACCTGCGCGCAGTAGGCCGTCTCCAGCGCGGCGCCGTCGCTTCGGTGCCCGGGGGCGGGCACGCGGCCGAGCAGCCACCGCGAGGCGAGCTGGGCGGTGGACGGGAACGGGGTGCCGTCCAGCCGCGCGACCGTCCGCAGCACGGCGTCTTCCATCTCCCCGGTCACCACCGGGTCGAGCTGGCGCAGCCACGCCCGCTGGCCGTACCGGCGAGCCCACAGGCTGACCGCGTCCCGCAAGTCATGCAGCTGGACTCCGCGGTGACGTTCCCCGGTCCACACATCGGGCAGGGAACGGCCCAGCTCGGCGTGCCACATCAGCGGCGGCAGGTCCTCAATGACGACCGACATGCCCACGTGGTTGACCGGGCTGTTGGTCGCCACCTGGATCGCGCGGTCGGCCATCGCCCGCCCGCGGAACAGCCACACGTCACCGGTGCGGGCGAGATCCACTGCCTCGTCCAGGCTGATATTCGCGGCTGGCATGCCCTAACCTAAGCAGATGCGCTGGCTCAAGGTGCTGGGACTGGCCGCTTTCGCGGGCGTGGCCGCCACCGGCGTGGTGATCATCCGCGACCAGCGGCGCCGTAGCGCCTACACCCCCGACGAAGTCCGGGACCGGCTGCACGCCCGGCTGGCCGACCCCCCCCGCCCGCCGGACTCCCGGCCGTAAGCGCCGGCAGGCCGTCGCCTGCGTCCACCGCTACTGGTGGTCACCAGTTCGGGGCAGCCCTTCGCCCGCCGGGTCATCGCGATCTTCCGGGGAGTCAGGCAGGCCGCCCATACCCGCCTGCCTTTCCAACCGGATGACCTCGCGCTCGATGGCGGTTTCACGCTGCACCACGGTCTTAACGAGGTTGAGCGATACGGCCCTAGTTCCATTCGCCGGGGACGGCCCGCTGGGTGCGTTCGCCGCGGCGGCCTCGGCTGACGCGGAACGCCAGGCCGAGCATGACCGCCCCGGCCGGGTACAGGGCGGCGCCGACTTCGCGCACGGCGAAGGGCAGCTGGGTCTTCCCGAGCTGCCACGGTCCGCAGAACGCGCCGAATCCGATGCACAACGCCGCTGCCAGGAGCAGGATCCACGCCCAGGTGCGGCTGATGATCTCGCCGCCCGGCGGGGGCGGGGGGAGGCCCGCGGCGTCGGCGATCGCCGCTGCTATCGCGTCGGCGTCACTGCGGAGGCTGGGCCAGTACGCCGAGCCCAGGTCGACGGCACGGACCGCGCCCCGCTCGCTCGCTGCCGCTCCGTGCCCGCGGGTCACCGTCAGCCGCCCGTGGCGGAAGCCCACCGCGCGGAGGTCAGCCAGCGGCACCCTCCCGGTAACGAGGATGTTCCGGATTACGAGGGTGTCCGCGGTCAGGATGACCGACTGGGCCAGCGCCCGCCCGGCGAGCAGGCCCCAGCCCGCCGCCGCGAGCGTGATCGCGATCCAGCCGCCATCTGGCACGTGGTCCGTCCTCAGCGTCAGTGCCAGCCACAGTCCTACCAGCGCCGGGAAGCCGCCCAGGCCGAGGGCCATGGCGATGCGCGTTGGCACGGGAGGACGCCAGGTCCGCCCGGTGCCGTCCCCAGGTACCTCAGTGAGCACCACGCGGCGATCGTATGGCCGGAAGCTCCGCCAATCAACGCAGGAAAGGGATACGTAATGATTGGCGGCCGCGTCTTCGCCAGGTGTCAGGTCAGCCCTGGTGCTGGCCATGGGATAATTTGCTGCAAATGTGCTACCAGACCCAGCTGTTTTACCACAACGGCCGCTCGGTGCCGGGCTTCGACGCCGCGGCCCGCGCCCGCACTGGCCGGATGCCCGGATGAGCGAGTCCAGCTTTCCCGCCTGGCTGGCGGCGCAGGCGGCCGACCGTGCCAATCGCGGGCTGACCCGGCGGCTGGTGCACTCCGACAGCGAGGGCCTGCTCGACCTCGCAGGCAACGACTATCTCGGCCTTGCCCGCCATCCGCGGGTCGTGGCCGGCGCAGTGGCGGCTGCCCGGTCGTACGGCGCCGGGGCGGGCGCCTCGCGGCTGGTGTCGGGGACCCTGTCCATCCATACCGAGCTCGAACAGGGGATGGCCGCGTTCACCGGCTTCCCGGCCGCCCTGGCGTTCTCCACCGGCTACCACGCCAACCTCTCCGTCGTCCAGGCGCTGGCCGACGCGGACACGCTCATCGTCTCCGACGCGCATATCCACGCCTCGATGATCGACGCCTGCCGGCTCACCCGCGCGACCGTGGCCGTGATACCGCACAACGACGTCTCCGCCGTCGCCCAGGCGCTGGCGGGCCGTGGCCGGCGCCGGGCGCTGGTGCTGGCCGAGACGGTCTACTCCGTCCTCGGCGACGCCGCCCCAGTAGCTGACCTGGCCGAGGTGACTGCGGCCGGCGACGCGGTCCTTATCGCCGACGAAGCGCACGCGCTCGGCGTCGCCGGTCCCGGCGGCAGGGGACTGCTCGCCGCGAACGGCCTGGCCGGGCGCCCCGACGTGATCGCCACCGGAACGCTGTCGAAGTCGTTCGGCTCCCAGGGCGGCTTGGTCCTGGGCTCGCCCGCGGTCCGCGAGCACCTGGTCAACCGGGCCCGGCCGTTCATCTACGACACCGGACTCGCGCCAGCCGCCGCGGGCGCCGCGCTCGCGGCACTCCGGCTCGTCGAAGCCGCTCCGGAACTGACGGACAAGGTCCGGCGCAACGCCGCGATCCTGGCCGAGGCGGTCGGGGTCGGCGCACCCGCCGGGGCGGTCCTGTCGGTGCCCATGCCGGGCCCGCGCGAGGCACTCGACGGCGTGGCGGCCGCCGCCGAACACGGCCTCCGGATTGGCTGCTTCCGGCCGCCGTCCACCCCCGACGGCGTCTCCCGGTTGCGGCTGACCGCCCACGCGCATCACACCGACGAGAACCTGGCCTGGGCCGCCAAGATCCTCCAGCTCATAGTCGGCGCCCCCTAGCCCCCCGAAGTGGCCGTTGGCACGGCCCCGGCCAAGGCGGAGGAAAGGCGGGTAAGTCCGAACGGTGAGCCGGAGTACTCCGTTACGGCCAGTTAACCGAACGGGGCGGCTGCCTGGCCGGTGCTGATCCGCTAGCGCCGTGTTCATCTCATTGGGGTGATGTCGTCACGGTGCGGTGATGCTTGCCTGGAGTCAGCATCAGGGAGGTGCCCACGGTGCATGACCGGCCAGTCACGGCAGACCCCGGCGGCGCGGCCGCGCGGGCGATGATCGCGCCGCTGGCGCTGGCGCAGTTCATCGCCAGCTACGCGGCCACGAACATGAACGTGGCCATCGGTGCCATCGCCAAGGACCTGGGCACCACGGTGAGCGGGGTGCAAACCGCGATCACGCTGTTCACCCTGACGATGGCGGCGTTGATGATCCCCGGCAGCAAGCTGACTGACATCTGGGGCCGCAAGCGGTGCTTCGTGCTCGGCCTCGTGGTCTACGCCGTCGGGGGGCTGCTGGCGGCGCTCTCGCAGGGACTGCCCCTGCTGGTGGCAGGCTATTCGCTGCTGGAGGGCGTGGGCTCGGCGCTGATGATTCCGCCCATCTACATCTTGGTTACCGTGACTTTCCCCGACGTCAAGTCGCGCGCCCGGTACTTCGGGGTGGTCAGCGGCGCGGGCGGCCTCGGCGCCGCCGCCGGGCCGCTGATCGGCGGCCTGGTGACCAGCGCGATCAGCTGGCGTGCCTCGTTCGGCCTGCAGGTCCTGGTGGTGGCCTGGATCGTCGTCCTCGCCCGCAAGATCACCGACCCGGCCCGGTCTGGGCCTGCGCCGCGGTTCGACCTGACCGGGGCGGTGCTATCCGCGGCGGGCCTGTTTTTCGTGGTCCTCGGGCTGCTGCAGTCGCGGACCTACGGCTTCGCGAAGTCACGCCAGGACTTCACCGTTGGCTCCGCGGTGGTGATACCGAAGGGCTCGGTCTCCCCGGTGTGGCTGTACGTGGCGATCGGCGCGCTGTTCCTGCTGTGGTTCTTCCTGCACGTCCGGTCGGGCGAGAAAAACGGCCGGGACGTGCTGCTGCCGCTCCGGATGTTCCGTAACAAGGTCGCCAACCTGGGGCTGGGGACCCAGACCATCCAGTGGCTCATCCTGCAGGGATCGTTCTTCACCGTCTCGGTCTACCTGCAGGAAGTCAATCACTACAGCCCGATCCAGACCGGGCTGATGCTCACCCCGGCCACGATCGGGATCCTGGCCGCCTCGGCCGCCGCCGACCGGTTCGCCCGGCGGCACCCGCAACGATGGCTGATCATCGCCGGGTTCCTGTCTGCCGCCGTTGGCATGATCGCGCTGCTGGTCCTGGTACGGGCACATGCGGGCATCTGGCGGTGGATACCCGGGCTGCTCCTGTTCGGGGCCGGGGTCGGGACCATGCTGACCTCGTCGGTCAACGTAGTTCAGTCCAGCTTCCCCGACCAAGACCAGGGTGAGATCTCCGGCCTGTCCCGCAGCGTCTCCAACCTCGGCTCCTCCCTCGGCACCGCCCTGGTCGGCTCCGTTCTGGTCGCGGTCAAGCTGCCCGCGGGCAAGCCATTCGCCGTGGCCCTCACCGTGATGCTCGCCTTCACCCTGATCGGCCTGGTCCTCGCGGTCCTGATGCCCGCCGGCCAGCGCCAGTTCAGTGCCGGTGAGTCAGGACGAGGTCCCCCGGCTGGGGCCAGTGGGGCTAGAGGGGCCAGCGTAGGCTGAGACCCTCAACCGAGGATCGGAGACGCAGGTGGAACTCATTGAGTTGAAGGAGAAGACCACCCTCACCCGGGAGGCGGCGGCCGCGCGCCTGCACGCGATCGCTGACGAGCTTGCCTCCAACAACGATGTCGTCATCGAACGCGGGGACCTCCGGTTCGTCGCCCACGTCCCCGATCAGGTCCACCTGAAAGTGGAATTTGAGATCGAGGACGACGGCACCGAGCTTGAGATCGAGCTGACCTGGTAGTCGCCGCTCGCGGGCGGGCGACTACCAGGTCAGCGCCAGGCTCAGACCTTCCGCCAGCGCGCCTCGCATAGCCCGTAGGCGCCGAAGATCAACAGGCCGAGTGCGGCCAGCAGCATCAGGAACTCGCCGAACGGCTGATTGCGCAGCGTCAGCAGCGCCTTGTCGATGCCGCCGGACTGGGCTGCGTGATGGGTGACTGCCGCGTCGATCACCCCCACTCCGGCCAGGGCGAAGACCAGGCCGCGGGCGATCGTCCCGGTCATGCCAAGCAGTTCGACGACGCGGCGGGTGCGGCGGCTCATCCGGGCCGTGTCCAGGTGCTTCATGAACTTCTTGCGGACACCCTCAACGATGAGGGCGATGCCGCAGCCGACAACGACCAGCCCGACCACGCCGACCAGCACCCGCCCGGCCGTGTGCTGCATGACGGTGGCGGTGAAGTCCTGCTGGCGGCCGGACTGGCTCCGGGCGGTGCCGGCGATCACCGTGAACGTCAGGTACGAGAAGCCCGCGTAGATGATCGCCCGGGCCAGGGACTTGAGCCGGGGACCAGCCCCGGGCTTCTCGCCGGTGACGCCGAACGCGGCCTCGCTGAGCCGCCACAGCGCGTAGGCCGCGAATCCGAGGGCGAGCAGCCAGAGCGAGGCCAGCCCGTAAGGCTTGCTCGCGAGCATCTGCAGGGCGCCCTGCTGGTCCGCCTCGCGTGAGCTGTGCCCCAGTGCGACCAGTGCCGCGACCCACCCGACGAGGATGTAAATGACACCCCGTGCGGTCAGGCCCGCACGGGCCAAGAAGTGCGCGAACGGGCTATTGGAAGCCCGTCGGGCGCTGCGCATTACTCCCGGCGCTTGCGTAGAGTGCATACCCGTCACTACCTCGTAAAACCATCAGCAAACGTCAAAGACCGCAAATCGTGCGGGTACGGAAAACTCTGCGGACGTTCAGAGCAATTCCTTAGCATTCCGCCGCGGGCGCCGAGAAGGAAAGGGCGCCGCCAGGATTCCTGACCGCGCGCCGTCCCTGGAAACGCGCCGTCACCGGAAGCGCGCCGTCCCCGGAAGGCGGTAAAGCGAGCCGACGCGAAAAGTGTGAAACCGTTCGCGGCGGGAAGTTGACGGCCCATGTCAGCTGTTGCCAGGCGTAGCCTCGCGCCGCTTGCGGTCGTAACCGCGGCGGCGTTCGTCTTCGCGTTGCTGCTTGTCCTGGTACGGCTGCAGTGGGCGCCGCTCGAGTCCGCCGATCACTCCGCCGCGGCCTGGCTGAACAGCCTCGTCAGCGGCCATCCCGCGGTTGTCAGTGTCATCAAGGCGGTCACCTGGCTGGGCAGCGGCGGTGTGCTGTGGACGCTCATCGGGCTAGCGGTCCTCGTGCTGGCCATCAGGCGCCGGTGGCGGCTCGCGGTCTACCTCCTGGTCACCGGCGCGGGAGCGCTGACGCTGGACCCGGTGCTGAAGGCACTGGTGGGCCGGCTGCGCCCGGTGGTCGCCCATCCCGTCGCCTACGGCAACGGAGACAGCTTCCCGAGCGGGCACGCGCTCGGTTCCATCGTCTGCTACGGCGCCCTGTTCCTGGTCTTCCTGCCCGCAGCCCGCGGTCGGTGGCGCCACGTGTTCACCGCGGTGATCGTCACGCTGATCGCCGCCATCGGCCTGAGCCGCCTGCTGCTTGGCGTGCATTACCTCTCTGACGTGCTTGGCGCCTGGGCGCTCGGCATCACCTGGCTGGGCGTCACCGTCCTCGCCTTCGAATTGTCCCGTCAGGCCGCGGGGGCGCCTGTCACCGATCCAGTGACCGAGGGCCTTGAGCCCGAGGCACGCTCCGACCTTCAGCCCGCAGAACCGGAGACGTCCATGCCTCATGACCGTGCCAAAAAGTACGGCCGCACCGCCGCCGCCATCGTGGTGACCTGGGTGCTGATCATCGGTGCCCTCACCGGGATCGGCAAGCTGATCATGATCACGCACAACGGGAACGGCAACCTGCTCGGCGACCACACCATCACGCACTGGTTCGCCGCGCAGCGCACGGCGACGCTGAATCACCTGAGCCTGATCGCCAGCAACCTGGGGGCGACCCAGGACATTCTCATCGTCAGCGTCGTCACCTGCCTGGTGTTCCTCGCCGTGACCCGCCGCTGGCGGCCGGTCATCTTCCTCGCGGTAGTGATGCTGGGCGAACTGGCCGCCTTCCTGACGGTCGCGGCCGTGGTCAAGCGCCCGCGGCCGGACGTTCCCCACCTCGACTCGAACCTCCCCACCTCAGCGTTCCCCTCTGGCCACGTGGCCGCGACCACCTGCCTTTACGTGGCCATCGCGATCCTGGTCATCGGGCACGCCCGCGGCTGGTGGCGCTACCTGTTCCTCATCCCCGCGGTCGTCATGCCGGTCTTGATCGCCGTCGCCCGGATGTACCGGGGCGAGCACCACCCAACCGACGTCCTCGGCAGCCTGCTGTTCGCCGCGCTCTGGCTGACCGCCGCCACGCTGCTCATCAAGCCGAACCAGGACGCCCTCGACCGCCGGCGCCGGGCCGGCGCCCCCGACGCTGCTGGCACCGACGCTCCCGCCGCCAGCGCGGGGCGGGTGCACCAGTGAGCGAGCTTGCGAGCGAACCGGCAAGCACAGCGCCCGCGAATGCGGCCGACGAGCGCCAGCGAGGAGGGCTCATCAGCCGTGCCGCGGTGGTGGTGAACCCGACCAAAGTGGATGACGACGCCGCGTTCCGCAAGTCGGTCCTCCGGGTCATGGAGGAACACGGCTGGGACGAGCCGCTCTGGCTGGAGACCTCCCCGGAAGACGGTGGCCGGGGCCAGGCCAGGTCAGCGGTGTCGGCCGGGGTCGACCTGGTGCTCGCGTGCGGCGGCGACGGGACGGTGACCGCCTGCGCGGAAGGCGTCGCCAACACCGGAGTGCCGCTTGCGATCATCCCGCTGGGCACCGGCAACCTGCTCGCCCGCAACGTCAACCTGCCGATGGGGCTGGACGACGCGCTCACGGTGGCGCTCGACGGCGATCAGCAGCCGCTCGACGCGGGCCAGGTGAACGGGTCGATGTTCGTCGTGATGGCGGGCCTGGGCCTGGACGCGCACATGCTGGACGGGGCCAGCGAGCCGGCCAAGAAGCGGCTGGGCTGGCTCGCCTACGTGCTCTCGGCGGCTCGCCACCTGCGTGACCGCCCGATGCGGGTGACCGTCCGGGCCGACAACGGCCCCCGCCGCCGGATGCGGGCCAGCACGCTGATCGTCGGCAACGTCGGCTGGCTCCAGGGCGGCCTGCCGCTGATGCCGGACGCCCGCCCCGACGACGGCCAGCTGGACGCCGTCTTGCTGCTCGCCCGCGGCCTGACCGGATGGCTGCGGGTGGCGGCGGGCATCGTGGCGCGGCGGCCCGCTCACGACGGCATCGACCGCATCCAGTTCACCGAGCTCAAGGTGACGCTGGACCGGGCGCAGCCGTGGGAGCTGGACGGGGAGGTCATGGGATCGACTCGCTCGCTAACGGTCATCGCCCAGCCGGCGGCCCTGCTGCTGCGCGTGCCGTCAGAGGCGGCCTGACGCCATGGGCGACCCAAGCGGTCCCTGCACCCCGCCGCGCCTGGCCGGGCCCGTGGCGGAGGTCGAGGCGGGTCCGGGCGGCCCGCGGGTCGGCGCTTTTTTCGACCTGGACGGGACGCTGGTGGCGGGGTACACCGCCGCCGCCCAGACCAGGGACCGGCTGCGGCGCCGGGACCTGCGGATGGTCGAGTTCCTGACCATCGTGCAGCTCGCGGTGCAGTTCCGGCTGGGCCGGCGCGCGTTCGAGACCCTGATCGAGGGCAGCGCCCTGACCGTCAAGGGACGGCTGGCGCTGGAGGTCGACGCGATGGGGGAGCGCATCTTCCAGCAGTCCGTAGCCGACCTCGTCTACCCGGAGATGCGCGAACTGGTCCAGGCCCATCAGCGCCGCGGCCATACCGTGGTGCTGAGCTCGTCCGCGCTGACCAACCAGGTGGAGCCGGTGGCGCGCCACCTCGGCATCGAGTTCATCGTGTGCAACCGGCTGGTAGC
>Ga0265338_10001935_pt1 | contig 32306 bp, 28 predicted proteins | sample 42126metaG_FD_193579 | JGI IMG/M metagenome (GOLD analysis project Ga0265338, IMG submission 193579) | Rhizosphere microbial communities from Carex aquatilis grown in University of Washington, Seatle, WA, United States - 4-21-26 metaG | ecosystem: Host-associated > Plants > Roots > Rhizosphere...
CTGGCGCCGTCCGCGCCGCGTTCAGCGGCGCAACGATTCTCCCCGAAACCCTCGCTAAAGTCCCACCATGACCCAGTGGAGGCTGCGGGGCACAGGATTGCGGAAAATTGGCGGGGAACAAGGAAAAACTCAGCGGAACGCGCCCGCCACGGGCCCCGTTTAACCTGAAATTCGAAGTCCGAAATTCCAGTTCCGCTTATTCCAGAGGCAGAGGAATAAATTCAAAATTTCATTTTCGAGTTATTCCACTGCCGTTCATTCCCATGCCTTAATTTTGCTGCCCTATGGGCCGGCCGTCGGCACGCGCGGCATCCGGCATGACCGATCCACCGGTCCCAGTCGGTCAAACGGATGGTGCAACACCTCGCGATAAAGAAAAACCATCGCATTCAACGCCTGATTCTGCGTGGCAACCGCCACCTTTTTGGCCATCGTCAGATGTGACATAAAGGATTTGATCTCTGACTTGCCCATTTCCCGGGGATGCCGTTTGCCGTGGAAAACAATGAACTGTCGAATCCAATTCCAATAGGCCTCCTCCGCTCGCAGCGAAAACTGCTTAAAACGCATTACCTGGCGAACCTGTTCTCGCAACCGCAACTTGGCGTCCGGCACGAATCCTTCACGAGGGCGAAAAGTGGCCTTTGCCGGTTCGATATTGAAGACAGATTCCTACCCAAATGTCACTGGACAAGCCAGATAGAAAGGAATAGAAACAATTCCATGGAACGAGATATCCCACATTTCCGTGGCATACTACATAGTTAAACGTCATCGCGCATCACCAATTACATATTTATGAAACAAGACATTACATTCACCGAAATTCGCGCCGGCGTGATTAACTCACTCGTGCTGGCGATTGGTTATCTTTACATCACTGGCTTATCCAGCCAGCTTCGCGTTTGGGCATTCATGGTTTTGGTTGCCGTGTGTTTTGTTTTGATGATAAAGTCGCTCGTTGACCTGCTTGCGTGGGCATTCGGTCGAATCGCAGCTTTTTCCGGCAGAGGTCTTGGCAGAACTTTTAGATTTATTCGTTGTTTATGACGCGTAACCAGTCGCCGGAGCCAACGCCGGTTGGCGCTGTCCGTTCCGCTTCGCGGTTCGCGGTTCGCGGTTTTTGGTCGTGGCTCAGCTTTTTTCGTTCGGCATAATGCGTAATCTCTGCGTCATGTTCGTAAGTCTGGGAGTCGTAGCTGCCGGATGCTGTAGCCGCCCAAATTCGATATCCTCCGATGTGGACGTTCCGGTGGTGAGTAGTCAGGCGGGACATACACTGGTGCCACCGTTTGCGTTTAGCCAGTTATCCGCCGGTCGGCTATCAGTCAAGAGCCAGACAAGGCATCGAGTATATTCTATCAGCGACGGATTGCCGGATGTGCGCATGGCTTCTCAGAATCCAATCATTGCTGCTACCGATCAGGATGGCTGGTTCTTTTTCGCTACATCAGTCGCTACGGATGCCACTACACATCAGCCGATGCAGTTTATTTCTGGTTTTGCCATTCGGCACGGTAGTCGGCAGATTGTTTATTGGAGCACGTGGTGATGAGCCAGACGCCTAACAAGTCGCCGGAGCCGTTGGCGCGGTCAGTTCCGCTATCGCGGTTCACGCCGCAGGTCGGCGGTGGCTCAGCTTTCTATGTTAGGCCACATTGAGCGTATGTTGGATTCGCAAACAGTTGGTATTGCAAGACACGCCGTTCGCATTTCGCCGTGGTTTTTTTGCGGCGCGGTGCTTGTCGGCCTTATCACCTGTTTTTACGGTTTCGCCCCGACCTCCTATTTGTTGACCTGCGTTGGGTTAGCTATCGCTTGGTTTGGTTTGGTCGCCTTGGCTTTCAGGAGACGCAGCGAGTGGCTTCGCTTGGTTGCGCTGATGTTCGCCATTTTGGGCCAGCAGATAGTTTGGCGCCGTTTCGGCGGTGGTCGTCATTTCGAGATTTTCCAAGGCGGTTCGGTTGTCATCGCCGTTTTCTCCGCCTTGCTGATGTTATTGCGTCATTGGCTTTATAGGTTTTCCAGATTATTTGACCATGTGGCTTAACACGCTACAGGCAGCGCAGGATGGTCGTTCCAGTTCCGCTATCGCGGACTACTTCATCCACCCCGCGTGCCTGAGCCCTGGTCTGAGCAGCATTACACGCTTATGAATTACTTCATCACGATTATTCTATTGTGTGCCATTCCGGCGTTGTTGCTGTTTGTCTTTTTCGTGGTCGTTCCACGTTTCCGAATGGAGCAGCGAGCGAGCGCACTTCTCGCACAGCATCCGGGAGCCGAGCGGACATCGGTTTATCTGGAGTTGCATTCGACTTTTGCTAGCGGCAAACAGCGGGAGATTGATGCCAAGATTGCCGAAATGCAGCCACAGGGTTGGATTTTTTTGCGAGCGATGGAGGCGAGTCCATTGCGCACGATGTTTTCATCAGGCGGCGGCTTGACGTTGCATTTTATTCGAACGGAGGTTTGAAATATGACCATGCTGCCTAATAAGAGTTAGACCGCCTCGCCATGTCTCGTGTATTCAGACTTTTTGCATACTTCGCTGCAAGTGCATTTGTCCTCGGAGCAGCCGGTTATCTGGTGCTTCATGCAGTGATGCCTGATGGTTACGTATTCGGTGACCTGTCTCGGATGTTTCTGTATCACGAAGAGCACCCGTTCCAGTATATAGCGATCGTCGCATTGACTTACGCTTCTATTGCCACCCCGTGTGCGGCCAGGTGGTCGCGTTTTGTTGATTGGCGTCGCTTCGTTTTGATTGTCGGCATCATCGTGGCTACCATTCTAGTGGCGTCAGTCCCCGGCGGTGTGCTTTGGAAGATTCACGACATGCAGGCAGGATTTTTCACTACCGGAACGCGGTTTTGGAATGACCTCCTTTGGGGCGCTTCGACAGGTTTGCAGACAGGTTGGCTTGTCATTGCGCTTTCACTGCCATATAACATCATCGGCGTTATTACCGGCTACACTGTTACGAATTATGGACTCAAGATTGGAGCACAAGCGGTCTAAGTGAGTTTCCCGCTTGCCGTTGTGGAGGCACTGGTGGTGGGTGTTATAGATAAAATGGAACAAAAAATAAAAGTAATCCATGATTCCTAACACATCCCGGAGCCAACCCGGCGAACATTGTCCGTTCCACCGTTCCGTGTTGGTTTCACTTCGGCGCGACGGGCGCGGTTCACGTTGCGAATCGGAGGTGGCTCAGTTTTTTAAGTAACTATCCAATCGCATGATAATCACCGATGGCGGACTTGACGATTCTCGTGTGCAGGGGCTTCTAGCCCATCATTTCACGTCTGCACGAGCGCAGACCGCCCCGGGCAGTGCTCATGCGCTTGACCTGAGCGGGTTGAAATTGCCAGACGTTCATTTTTGGTCCACGTGGGATGGGGAGGCTGTCATCGGGGTTGGTGCTTTGAAGAGATTATCGGAGATTCACGGAGAGATTAAGTCCATGCACACCGAGCAGGCGTACCGAAGGCGGGGAGTAGGCAGCGCAATGCTCAGGCACATCATTGCCGAGGCGCGCAGGATGGGATTTTCCCGGTTAAGTTTGGAAACTGGTTCGTGGCCGTATTTTGCACCTGCTCGCGAACTTTATGCGCGGCAAGGCTTCGTCGAGTGTGCGCCTTTCGGGAGTTACGTCGCCGACCCGAACAGCGTTTTTATGACGCTAGAACTTGGAAGAGGATCGTGACAGAGAAACAAGTTGCCTGACCAGTCGCCGGAGCCGGAGGTCGTGGTGTTACCCCGAGGTCAAAAAGTTTGGGATACCAATTATTTCCTCATGGCCCGATCCGCATGCGATAGAAGCGGATCGGGGGGATCGGAAACGTGTTATCGGGGTATACGATGGCGCCGCTGGGGTCCGCCGTTAGCGTCCCATCGACAAAATCGGTCCACGGGCCGGTCAGTTCCGATGCCCATTGCACCACATATGGCCGGGTGGGAATCCCGGCAAACTGGACCACGCGATTCGTAGCGGTGGTGGTGATGGAAAGCACATTGTACGGCGGCGAGTTGCTCGTGACGATGATTGCATTCACCGTCCCTGACGCAGTGCCACAACCATCGTTCAGCGTGTAGGTAAATTGGTCGGCGCCGGTGTAACCCAACGGCGGTGTGTAAGTGAGGGAAGATCCGCCCAGGCTCACAGTGCCTCCATGCACGCTCGACGCACTGACGCCGGTGATGTTCAACGGTCCCGCTTTCACCGTGCTGTCGTTCGTCAACAACATCGACAACGGCACGGTCAAAGGAGTGTTTTCCAACGCGCCAATCGTGTCAGCGCCGGCGATCGGTGGTTCCGTGTTGACGACGATCACGGTGAAACTGCAACTGTTCGTCCCCACGGAATTGGTGGCGGTGGCGACGACGACGTTGGTTCCCACTGGGAAAGCATAGGGCGAGGTAATCACCGTCGCGCCGAGTTTCGTCACCACATTGGGTGTGGGCAATCCGCCAACGGTTTCGTTAAAAGATACCGGGGAAGAAGCGCACTGGCCGGGAACGTTGCTGACGATAATGTCCGCCGGGCAAGTCACCGAGGGTGTGGTTTGGATCGTGAGGAACCAACCATTGGAAATGGCCGTCACCGAGGAGCGGGTGACATCGTCCATGACGTACAAACTCCAATAGCCGTTTGGATTTGTTCCGCCGAAGACGCTAGCGAACGTCGCTGAACCGAACGGCGCAGGGTGCGTGTACGGCCCGCCGGGCGCGGGCGATGGAAAGCTGGCGGGAGTTACGTTCACGCTGGTGGGCTTGAAGGCACCGGTGGCGAGCGGGCCATTGTCGGGAATAGCACTGGCGGCGTCATCGCTGAAGGTCAGTGTGACATCGTTGGCGGCGGAGGCGGTGCCGCCGGAATCGGTCATCAGCACAAAGTTCTGCCCTTGCGGTCCGACCAGCAGCAATTCCAAATCATCCGGATCCGGCAGGTTCAGATTGCTGATGGTGAGCGAGATTTTGTTGAGGCTGGCGCCGGCATTGGTGACCAGAATTCGCGAAGGGTAAACATCGGCGGTGAGCGCTCCGGTTTGTTGGACAATGATCGCACCTGGGTCGCGGAATATGTTGCCGAGAATTTCCGTGACGCGGTCCACTCGCTGGGTGACCGTGCCCAAACTGGTGTTGAACAGGCCCGGCGCTCCGTTGTAGGTGGCGGCAATGATATGAGAACCTTCCGAAAGCGCGGTCGTCGAGAAACCGGCCTGACCGGAGCCATCCAGCGAGATTGGTCCGCCGAGAACGGTGGTTCCCTCCCGGAAAGTCACCGTGCCGCTGGTGACGGGCGAGCTGTTCGCCGAATTTTCGACGGTCGCCGTAAAAGTGACGTTGCTGCCGAATAGTGACGGAGTGGCTGAGGAACTGACGGCCGTCGTGGTAGCCTGGTCACTGGTGGTATTGAAGGCGAGACCCCATCCGCCGGAAATGCTGCCCCCTCCTCCAGCCACGTCATCCTGCACGTACAACGACCAGGTGCCGTTCGGGCCAAGGCCGTTGAAGATGTTGGCAAAGGTGGAACTGCCTTGCGGCGCAGCGGAATTGTAGGGCCCAGCGGGCGCCGGCGTGGGAAATGCCGATGGACCGTAGCTGGAGGGAACGTATGTTCCCGCGGTTGGCGCAGTCGAGTCCTGCACGGCAATGCCGGCGCTGTCGTCTAAAACAAGCGTCACGTTGTTCAGCCCGCCGGCAATTCCCCCGGCGTCGCTCAACGGAATAAAATGGGCTCCATTCGGCGCCACCAGCAACACTTCCAGATCGTCCGGGCGATCAATCGTAATATTGGAAAGAGTGAGGCTGACTTTGGAAATCGTTCCGGCCAAGCCCGAGACGGTAATGTGTGAAGGATACACGGTCGCCGTGGCGGGCGAGGTGGACAACAAAGTGATGCCGGAAAGATTGCGAAAGGTATTCCCATTTTGAACTGTGGGAGCATCCACGCGCTGGGAAATATTGGTCGTGCTCGCGATGAAACCGCTGCCGGCATTGTAGTCCGCCGTTATCGTGTGGTCGCCCTCTATCAGGGTGCTGGTAATGAACGATGCCTGTCCGCTTCCATTCAAGGGCGCGTTTGCCGACAGCACCGTCGCGCCTTCGTGAAACGTGACGGTTCCGGTCGTGACCGCTGAGTTGTCCGATTGTTTGCGGACGGTTGCAGTGAATGTGACCGACTGGTTGGTGAGGGAAGGATTGACCGAGCTTGCGAGGGTCGTGGTGGTTGGAACCGCGGAGACAGTCACGTCAATATCGAGCGCCCAACTGGTGATGGTGGCCGCACCATCATCGCTCGAGACATCGTCCACAATGTAAAGACTCCACGTTCCATTCGGATTGGCGGTGCCGGAAAACACTGAAGTCAGCGTCGCCGTCCCGCGCGGTTGGGCGGTTTGGTAAGGAGAAGCGGGCGCGGGTGACGGAAACTCAGTCTGGATATTGTTCAAATTGTCCACACAGGTGGGCTTGAACGAGCCAGCAGTCATCGGGCCGGCATCGGCAATGACGCTCGCGGCGGCATCGTCAAACGTGAGATTGATTCCTGAGACGGGTGTGGTCACCCCTCCCGCATCCGCAATGATCACCAATTTCCCGCCGGTCGGGGAAACCAGGAGTATTTCGACATCGTCGGGCCGCGGGTGAGTCAGTCCCATAAGCCTCACGCGAACCGCCGTGACCGGACCGGCAGCGGGCAGACCACTGGCAGTGACGCTCCATGGATAAGGGGATGATCTCCGATCCGCATTGACGCCAGCGAAAGTGCTCGCGGTGCTGTTCGTAAAGGAAAAGGTGGTGGCACGCGCGCCGAGCATGCTGATCGCCAGCCCCAACACCGCCAAAAGAACCACGGTTGCGCCTGCTCGCGAAGACCCCAGTGAGTCAGGCCGGCCTTTTGATCTCAGCGACTCTCTTCGTTGTCCCCTGCCGTTTCGAAAAAATCCCAGTCCACGCATATTAAAAATTTCCGTTGCCCTTTCAAATCCACACCGAGAATCCCTGATGTCAATCGCCGCAAACGGCTGTTCGCGGCGATTGACACGTTGCTAATCGAATCAATTCCTCGAAGGGAAAATCCCGTTGAGCGCAATGATAAAACTGACGGCTAAATACGGCGGATGGTTGTCATAGGGGAGGCCGTTACCGGTGTTGCCAATGGTAGCGTTCACGCCGCCAAGATTGGCACTGCCGCCGGCGGGAGGCGTATAAGCGTTGACGGCACCGGCCGCGGTATTCGGGATGGCCAGGACATTCCCCGTGGGCACGCCCACGGTGGCGTCGTCAGGATTGACCGTTACGTTTACCGTCAACGCATGAGTGTGCGCAGGCATCTGGTTGATCGTCAGAGTCATGTTCTCCACGCCGCCTATCTGGCCCAAAACGTAGCTGGCCAATCCCGGGCCCTGGCCCCAATGTATGGGGGCGCGGCCGCGCAAATCCGGAAGCCCAAACGTCTGCACTCCGTTGCCGCCGAACGTCGTGCCCAGAATCGAAAACAAAGCCGCATTTTGCGAAATGCTCATGATCTGGCCGTTGCAAAGCGCATAGCCCCGAGGCGCGAAATTGCCCCCGAACATTTTGATTTCCCCGAGAAACGGTTCTGACATGGATTTGCCTTTCTGTTTTTATTTTATTTTGTTTTACCATTACCGCACAAAAGTGGCCCGGATGCGAAGCGGTCGAAAATACACTCACAAACGGCGGAGTGAATCCAACTCTGGCTGGTGTTAATTCGGCGGAAGAGGGATTAGCGGTCTTTGCAGCACATATCGACGCCGGCAAAACTTCTCTCGCCAGCCCCGAAAAATATTCGCCCACGGTTTCCATTGTCATCCCTTTCCCAAAACCAAAATACGTACGCGCTAATAAAAGCCATGCGCGTTAGTGATGGCCCATTCATACGCTTATCAATAGCGGACAGCAAATTATTTTTTATAAAAATGTCGGATTGACGTCGGATACCAGTGACGGAAAAGTTTCCTGGCGATGTCCTGATTTTTCGCAGCATGTCCTAATTCAGGAGAATTTCCGACCTCGACGTCACCCCGCGGCGACGCGCGATGGAGGCGACCGCAATTCTGAACTTGCTGGATTGTTCGCGAGCGGCCCGTGCGTTAGAATGGCGGCACAATGACCCCTGAGACACCGTCACCGAGCGAAACATTTCTTTCTATTTCACTCCGTCCGGAAGATGAAAAAGATGAAGCTTTTTTGCTGGCGGTTTATGCCAGCACGCGCGCGGAGGAAATCGCGTTGACCGGCTGGGACCATTCCACCCATTGGCAGTTTATCGAAATGCAGTTCAAAGCGATGCGAAAAGGATATGCCGCGTCGTTTCCGCAGGCGAAATTTTTGATCATTCTCTTGGACGGCCAACCCATCGGCCGCGTGGTGGTGAATCAAAACGATCGGGAAATTCGCATCGTGGACATGGCGCTTCTGTCCGAGCATCGCGGAAAAGGAATCAGCACCCATTTGATGCAGATCTGGCGCGATGAAGCTTTGCAGTGCGGAAAACCTCTGCGTCTACGCGTCGTGAGGGGCACCCGTCCCGCGAACTGGTACCGGCGACTCGGGTTCGTGCCGGTGGGTGATGACGAAGACGGTGTTTACGATCACCTGGAATTCACCGGCAAATCCGCGGTCTGACATTCCATCGAAAACGGCGGCCCTTACGCCTCCGGTTCGGCGCGATTGAACACCGCCTGGTATTCAATCCCTTTTGCGCTTCGACCGACCGGCACAATAAAAAGATCGAACCGGCCAATCATATCGTGCTCGAAAGGATAGATCCGTTGCTCCAACACGCGGTCGGTCGGCCCCAGAAACGAAAGCGAAAACGATTTGTGATCGTCCGCGTCCGGGTGCGCATGGCGCGGAGGCGTGGCGCGGGTCAATGCAAACTCAACTGATGCCGAGTCGCTCACGCGAACACGAAAAGCCGTGTTCACCGCCGGCAGGAACGTTGCGAGCGTCAGATTATCGAGGGAAACGTGATCCATGTTGTTGAACTGTATTTAGGTTGTCGATTCCAGGGTTCCCGCAGTTGCTACGTCGCCGCACCGTAGGCTCCGCCGGCCGGATTGTAAAGCGCGGAGCGAGCAAATCAGGTTGATTCGGCCGAGCGTTTGCCCGAGTATCGGGGCGGTCCAAATCACTTCGGGTTTTTTATGCGCGACACTTTGAAACTTCCATTGGCTTTTGATCCGGCTCAGTTGCAAGGCGATTTAAATAAGATGCTCGAGAGTGAATTTCTGCCTCATTTCAACACCCGTTATTATGAGGGTGATTGGAGCGTGGTGCCGTTGCGGTCCGTTGGTGGCGCCGCCAACCAGATTTATCCCGACCCGACCAAGAACACTTTCGCCGACACGCCGCTGCTGGCGCGTTGCGCTTATATCAAAGAGGTGCTGACCGCTTTCCGGTGTGATTTACTATCAGCCCGCTTTCTCCGCCTCGCCGCCGGATCCATTATCAAGGAACATTGCGATTACAACCTGAGCGTCGAGGATGGAGAAGCGCGCGTGCACATCCCGGTGATTACCAATCCGGACGTCGAATTTTTTCTGAACAACGAACGCGTCATCATGAATGAGGGCGAATGCTGGTATCTAAATCTGAACCTCAAACATCGGGTCGCCAATAACGGAAGAACGGATCGCATTCACCTGGTGATCGATTGCGTCGTGAACGATTGGTTTCGCAACCTGCTGTCAGAAGCATCGGTGACCGCCGCCGCGTAAGGCATCGAACATTTCCTCCCTCCGAATTTATCCAACGCGTAATTGTTCTTTGCGCAATGTTTCGAGCCGTTCGTAAGGCGCCCGCGGCCATTTGTCGGTCAGTTCAACCAGGCGCGTTCCGGCTTTTTCACGTTTTTGCACGCTGTCCGGCTCGAAGTTCAAAGCGGGATTTTTGGAGTGGAACCGCGCCGCGTTTCGCATGAGCTCAAAATCATTCGAATGATACTCCACCCCAAAAACTCGAGGGAGGAGAGAACAAGCGGCATCGGGTAATTGGGAATAATTCATCAGCACACCGCCATGCGCCAACGTGTCAGCAATTGCGGCTTGGAGAATGGCAGCCAGGACCAGGGCGCTGTATTCATCCGGCGGCATCTGATGCAGTTCCTCTGGACGAATGCCAAACGAACGCGAGTCGAGCATTCCCGGCACCATCTGGCTGCCGGGCTGTTGCTGGTGCGACGCCAGAATTTCCAAAGGCTCCCGATAAATAAAAATCCACGGCACGTCCGGAAACGCCCGCCGTATCAGCGGAAGATGCAGCACCTGCCAACTGTCGAATTTAACAAAGCTTCGCACCGCATTTCCGCGCTTCCGCACTAGGGCGCCAATCACCCATTGCAACCATTGCGCCCGTTGCTCGTCCGCAACGGCTTTTTCGCCCCCATAGGACCTCAACACAAAATCGATGAGCGGCGATTCAGAAATCACCAGGTTCGATTCCACCGCGGCGAGCATCTGCGAAACGAGCGTGGAACCGCATCGGGATGCATGGAAAATAAATCCCGCTGGAGGCTCAACACCGACACTCACTTGTGCCAACACGCTGAAGTGGGTCTGATGGCGAAACAGCCGGTTGAAGGGACGGCGCAACGCCCGGCCAACCGTCTGGTCAAAGAACGGATCGGTGAATCGAACGTCGCCAAGCCAACACCAGTCCGCCATCGGCTCCGTTCCCTCCCAAAAAAGCCGGATTGGAATCCAGCCCTCCAGTTCTCTTTTCGTTGGCACGGTCAAATCCACCTCTCCAGCCAGGCTCGCCGACTCAGCCGCATTGCATCCCGAACGTCGTCCGCCGTGAAGCCAAATCCCCGCTCAGCGCCGAGTCGGACCACCGCTTCAATAAATACGTCATCGCGGCTCGGCTGTCGCAACGTTTCCTGGAGGCTCGCGTCGCGCAAAACCAATTCACGGAACTTTTCAAAGCTTTTATCGACCATGGCCGGTTTAGTGTACTGCGAGCGACCTTTTATTGTCATTTCATCGAAATGTCCACTCGAACCACATGCTGGACGGACGACCGCAGAAAGTTTTCTGTGCCATGGTTCAAGGTTTCCGCAGTGCGCCATCGAATGTTTTTCTTACGTCAAAAATAAGAATCTCCGATGAGCGTGTGTGCCGCTTTATCTTTGACATTTCTGGTTCGCGACAGACACTGTTCATCAAGTCCCGGCGTTTGCCGAGTCAGCAGGCTTTGAACGATATTTACAGAGTTTTACAGGAGAGAGTTCCAAACAATGAGACGCAAGCCGCATGATCAATCGCCGAAAACCTGTTAAACCATACCGTCGGCCCACTATAACTATGTGCATCTATATTTTTTTCCATCGAGCACTCTATTCGACAAGGTATCTCGGTATTGTTGCATTGATTGCCCTGTCGGGAGGTTGCTGCACCCAGGCTGTTCTTGATACTTCCAAGTCTCAACACACATATCTGTTTAACCCATCCGCTGTGTATCAATTGACGAACGAAGATAGAGTAGCAATAGAAGGAGCATATTCCAACCCCCCACCAACAACTTATCTCGGCACGCCACGGCTCCACGGCTATTTAATACTTTCAACGACGGACATGACCTCCAAGTGTTTTTGGACAAACGGGATTGAGTCACTCACTGACATCAAGAAGGTGCCAAAGCAAGTGACCTTGAGCTTGAAGCCGAGGAATACATTGCCCTCGAGCTATGAGAAAACAGCCGATTTGCCACCAAATGATATCGCCATTGAAATCGACCAGACTCATCCAAATAGGGCTGGGCTCATATTTATGCCTTTTGCGATAGCTATTGACATCGCCTTGCTTCCAATCGAATTGCCGGTGATATGTGCGTTTGCAAAGTATGGACCCGGTTGAAGCACATTTTTGGCTTAACGCCTATTAAAGCCTGTCTGAAAATTCTGAGGGGCGCTGCGGCGAGGGATTTTGGCTGTGGCCAAGGCTTGGGCGAGGCTGGCGAACCTTGGAATCGGAATCTCCGCGTTTCAAAAAGCTGTTCATCGCATCTTTTCCTATGCTGGCGGCACGACGGCGCATGCCGCAGTAGATTCTGATTCGCAGCGATTCTGAACACCCAAAAAAAACGGGAACCAAAGGCGTCGAATCTCCTCTTATACCAGTCCACTCGATAACAGACGTAACCAAACAAAATGGAATTATGAGAAACAAGAATCGCACAAAGATGCCCGCAGGTCGTTTCGGTTTATCAATAGCAGCGGGATTATCGTTATTAGCCCTGGCAGTTCAGGCGGATGAGGTGAAGTATCGGCAGGTGAATTTGGTTTCGGATTTGCCGGGGGTGGCGGTGTTGCAGGATACGAACCTGGTGAATGCGTGGGGAATTTCATTCGGTCCAAACACACCGTTCTGGGTGAGTGATAACGGCACCGGACTGTCAACGCTTTACGCCGTGACGAATGATTCGTCGGGAACCACGCACGTGATCAAGCAGGGATTGCAGGTCACGATCCCGGGCGATGGCACTCCGACCGGGCAAGTGTTCAATAATGTGGGCGGATTCAACGGGGATCTTTTTCTTTTCGTGAGCGAAGACGGGACAATTTCAGGCTGGCGAGGCGCCCTGGGCACGACGGCTGAAGTGCTCGTGCCCGGTAATGCCAATACGGTTTACAAAGGCGTGACGCTCGCGACCACGAGCAATGGGCCCGTGTTGCTGGCCGCGAATTTCAAGCAAGGCACGGTGGATGTGTACGGGACGAACGCGGTTTTGATGGGGCAATTCAAGGATTCGCGAGCGCCCGCTGGATACGCGCCATTCGGAATCCAAGCGATCAACAACCTCGTTTTCGTGACGTTCGCGAAGCAGGACGCAACCCTGCATGACGATGTGGCGGGTCGCGGGCACGGATTGATTGATGTGTTCGATCCGGCGACGGGAAAGTTTCATCGGTTCGCGACGGGCTCCGATGCGGGCGGGAGGGTGAAGGAGATGAATTCGCCTTGGGGCATTGCGCTGGCTCCGAGTTCGTTCGGAGAACACGGAGTGGATTTGCTGGTGGGGAATTTTGGCAGCGGGACGATCATGGCTTTCGATTCCGACGGCGATTTCCGGGGACTGTTGCAGGCGGAACACGGCCCGGCGCTGGTGATTGACGGTCTTTGGGGGCTGACGTTCGGAAACGGAACGCGCGCCGGCGACCCGGCCAAGCTGTATTTCAGCGCCGGTCCCAACGGGGAGAGCGACGGGTTGTTTGGCAGTCTCGAACCGGTCAAACACGAGGACCATGGCGGTCACGACCATGGCCATGGTAACGATTGATTAGGAACGGTCGGTTGATTTAGTGGGGCGAGGCAGTCGGCGAGTTCGCTCGCAAGGACGCTCGCCCTGCTTGTTTGTAATGCAAAATTCGGTTTTGTGGTACGTCAAATCCGGTTATGGTTCGGTGATGAACAATGAAATCGACGAGCATGGCTTTGCCATGGTCGAACGAGTCATCGAAGAGTCCGAACAGCGGGAATTAATTTCGGTACTCGGGCCGGTTTCAGGTGCCGGTCGTCGAGGACTTTTGGGACTACCCAGGGTGGCAAAACTCGCCCGTTCAACACGATTACTCGACCTGGTGCGTCCGCATCTTCCGTCAGAGCCAGTTCCCGTCCGCGGCATTTATTTCGATAAAAATTCTGAAGGCAACTGGCTGGTGGCGTGGCACCAGGACTTGACGCTGGCGCTTCGCAAGCGCGCCCATGTTCCCGGCTTTGGCCCGTGGAGCATCAAAGAGGGCATCCCGCATGTTCAACCTCCCGTTGAACTTCTCGAACAAATGCTGATCGTGCGGCTTCACCTCGACGATGCGGATGAATCCAACGGCGCTTTGCGCGTGCTGCCTGGGTCGCACCGTTTGGGCCGTCTCTCCGCCGAACGTATCCAGGAACTGCGCGCGCAAAAATTGGAACGTCCATGCGTGGCTCGCGCCGGCGACGCCCTGCTCATGCGCCCGCTGCTTCTCCACGCGTCCAGCCGTTCCACGTTCGCGAGACATCGGCGGGTGTTGCATATCGAATATGCGGGGTTCCCGCTTCCGGCTGAACTTCATTGGCACGAAACGCCACCCTTAACTTCAAGAGCTGACGAATGAATCGGGAGCCAAATCGTTGTCATGAAATTCACTTTTAAACCAGCCGTCTCCAGCGACGCAAATGCATTGGCGGCGATTCACACGTCGGTCGCGGCCCACCTAACCGCGCAGCACGGCCAGGGGCCGTGGTCCTCCAAAACTTCGGAACGCGGCGTACTGCAGGCGATGCGGACGTGTGAGGTCTTTGTGGCGCGCGTCGAAAATGAGATTGTTGGCACATTGCGTTTAACCACCAAAAAACCCTGGGCGATCGACATCAGCTATTTCACTCCGGCGCGCCAACCGATTTATTTGCTGGCCATGGCCATTGCACCCGCCAGACAACGACAAGGACTAGGTGAACGCTGCCTGGAAGAAGCCGCATGCATCGCCCGAAACTGGCCCGCGGATTCCCTGCGGCTGGATGCGTATGATGACGAAGCCGGTGCGGGCCGTTTTTATGCACGCTGCGGCTGGGCCGAAAGAGGCCGAGGCTTGTACCGTGGCGCGCGACTGATCTACTACGAACTGCTCCTTGAAGCCTTGAAAACGTGACTTGGCTGGCCTTAAACCGTCATACCTTATCGAGCGGTCGTTCTGGAAGGGCGTTTCCTCGTCACGTGGCTGGCACACGGGCACTCACCCCCCTCACCAAACACCGTCCCGCGACCCGCACCGTTGCATCTTCGACGATTTCGCCTATCTTTCCCGCCAATGAAATATCGTCGCTTTGGTCGGACGGAACTCAAGATGCCGGTTATCTCGTGCGGCGGGATGCGTTACCAGTTCAAATGGGACGACGTGACGCCGGACAAAATCCCCGCGGACAACCAGGCGAACCTCGAGGCTTGCATTCATCGCGCGCTCGAACTGGGCATCAATCACATTGAAACCGCGCGCGGTTACGGGACTTCGGAAATGCAGTTGGGCAAGGTGCTCCCGAAATTGCCGCGCGAGAAACTGATCGTGCAAACGAAAGTGAGCCCGAAGGCGACGGCGGCGGAATTTCTCAAGACGTTCGAAACTTCCATGGCCTACCTGCGGCTGGACCACGTGGACTTGCTTTCGCTGCACGGCATCAACAATCGCGAACTGCTGGATTGGTCGCTCAAAAAAGGCGGCTGCCTGGAGGCGGCGCGCCAATTGCAGAAGGAAGGCCGGGCGCGGCATGTCGGTTTTTCCACGCACGCGACCACGGACGTCATTCTTGAAACCATTGAGCAGGGCGATTTCGATTACGTGAACCTGCATTGGTATTTCGTAAATGATCTCAACTGGAAGGCCGTGGAGGCGGCGCACGCGCGCGACATGGGGATGTTCATCATCAGCCCGAATGACAAGGGCGGAAAGCTGCAGGAGCCGTCGGTGAAAATGACGGAGTTGTGCGCGCCGCTGACGCCGATGCAGTTCAACGACCTATATTGTCTCGCGCGTCCGGAGGTGCACACGCTGAGTTGCGGCGCGAGCCGGCCCACGGATTTTAACGAGCACGTGGCCGCGCTGAAGTATTACGATCGCATTCCGGAAACCATCGCGCCGATCGAAAAGCGATTGCGAGCCGAGCTGGAAAAGGCGCTGGGCCGCGATTGGTGCGAGCGCTGGTTTGAGGGGTTGCCTCACTTTGTGGACGTGCCGGGCGAAGTCAACGTGATGGAAATATTGCGGCTCTGGACCTACGCGCAGCCGCTCGGGCTGCTGGGCTGGGCGAAGATGCGCTATAACCTGCTCGGCCAGGCGGAACACTGGTTCCCCGGCCAAAATGCGGCGACTATTGCGGAGTCCGTTGCCGCCGGCAAGGCCGGAGCGTTTAACGGCACGCTGGCGCGAAGCCCTTTTGCGGACAAAATCCCCCAAATTCTCGCGGAGGCGCACCAGCTCTATTACGAAAAGCCTGTGAAGCGGTTGAGCCAGAGTTGAATTCTTCCCAGCGGACGTTCAACCTCGGATACGAGCAACCGAGTCAGAAAGAAATAAAGCGTTCAAGCTGGGCTTGGAGAAATTTCGCGGCTATTTGCCGGCGGGTTTTAACGCCGGTTTGTCATCCGCTTTGGGGGTCTCCACCGGGGCGCCGATGTTGATCTGCTTGATGACGGCTTCGGTGATGTCATTATCGCCAGGAACGGAATACAAAACCACCGGCGTCTCGTTGGCGGACTGCGCGGAGGTATCAATCACCAGGTTATAGCCATCGGTCTTCGCTTTCGCGCTGACTGCCGCCCGAATATCGGAGACAATTTTATCGCGGGTTCGTTTGAGTTGTTCCACCAGCGACGCTTGCGAGGCGCGGTCGAATTGTTGGAGGTTGTCGTCCTGCTCTTTGAGGTCCTTCAATTTGTCCTCGGCCGCTTTTTTGCGCTTATCGCGTTCCTCGGATGAAACCGCGGGATCATTCACGGTTTCGAGCATTTTTTGGTATTCCTGTTTCGATTTGTTGAAGGTGTCCATCAGCTCTTTGCCGTCCTTCTGAATGTCGTTTTTCTTCGCGTCGATGACCACCTGGGCTTGTTTGGTTTTCCAATAGTTGGTGAACACGCGGCCCAAATCAACGGTCGCGATCCGGTATTCCGCAAATGCCGAGGTGCCAATCAACAAAATCGAGGCAAAAATCAATTTCTTTAACAATATTCTCATAAAATGAACAAACCAGAATTTCGACGCGCTGCCAACTTAAATCAAAGGCTTACCGCAAGCGAATGTTGGTGTAACCAAGACTTCTTTACAATTCCACGTTCTGCCGAGTGCAACTTGGCGCGACAATTAAGGCGAATCGCAGAACGAGAACTCATTTCTGTTGCACCACGCCAGACTAAGACAAATGAGGCCGGCAAACGTTCATTTACGGCGCCGGGGCGATTTCGATCTTACCGGCGAAGGCGTCGGAAAGACGGCTGTTTTTTCCGTTGCCGCCGAACAGCTTTTGCGCGGCATTGAGGGTCGTAAAATTGGTTGAGGAGGTGGTCGTGCCCACCAGGTAGACCGCATGGCCATCCGGGGCCACCGCGATTCCTTCACCGTCATCGCGGCCCGGGCCGCCGAGCGCAATGGTGTTAACGAACGTGCCAAGGTCGGAGGACAAAACCGTCACGAAAACGTCATTGGTGTTGGCGCCGTGTTTGAACTTCACGGTCACGTTCGTGCTTCTCAAATCCGTGAAGACGGGGCTGTTCGTCAGGATCCCAAAATAATTCGTGATGGTGACGCCGTGTTTGACCTGGGTGGTGACATTCGTCAGCAGCAAAGGTCTTTGGAAGAAATTGGTCGAACTGAGCGATCCGGTCACGTAAACGAGCCCGTTGTTATCAACCGCAATTCCACTGCCCATATCCGTGAGGTTGCCGCCGAAAGCGGTCGACCGGTCCAGCAAATGATTGACGATCTTGGTGACGAACACGTGGGCATCGAAATTCGTGCCCGGGCTCGGAAAAATAATGTCATTGGTGGCCGCGGGCACCGGCGTGGCGGTCATTTGGTTCGTGGGGAAATTGGCCGACAAAGTATAACCGGTCACGTAGACTTTGTCCGACGCATCGATCGTAATATGCTCACCTACGTCCTCGTTGCTGCCGCCGAGATAGGTCGAGAACGGCACGAGGGTGCCGGTCGGATTCAATTCCGTGACGAACGCATCGGATTTTGTAGTGCTAAAATTGCGTCTCAGGAAATTTGTTTCCGTGTTCAGGTTCGTGAAAGTGTAACCGTTGGGAAAGAAAACGTTGTTGGTATCGGGAGGCAAAAATAGCGCGTTGGCAGTGTAAGGAAAATTTGTGGAAAGCGTCAGGCCGGTCACCCACGCGTCCAGGCTGGAATCGACCGCAATGCTGAAGGCGTAATCGTCATTGGTGCCACCGAGATAGGTCGTGTAGACGTTGGTGTAAATGCCGCCACTGCCAGAGAATTTGGTGACGAAGGCGTCGAACAACCCTCCCAGACGGGGCTGAAAGGCGCCGGGTGGCATCCCGGCAAGATTCGTCGAACTGGTGAGGCCAGCCACATAAACGCTTCCAACCGGATCCACCGCGATAGCGGTCGCCTCATCAATATTCTCTCCGCCGAAGTAAGTTGAAAACAGCAAATTCGTACCAGCCGGGTCTAGTTTCGTGATGAACGCATCAACGGGAAATATATGATTCGCGTTTTTATTCGGCCCGGTGAGCTTGGAGCGGATGGGGTTCACGAGCGGAAAATTTGTCGAATCGGTAAAACCGGCCACCCAGATGGCCCCGCCCGCGGCATCGTAAGCAATGCTGAACGCGCCGTCATCGGTCCGGCCGCCCAGATAGGTCAGAAACTGCAGCGCGCCGGAGTTGTCGTATTTCGCGACAAACGCATCACCAAAGGCATTGTTGCCCCCGCGAAACTTCAGGAAATTAGTGCGCGAATAGATGCCATTGGTATATGCGAGAGTGTTCGTGGCTGCGATCACATTGGTTGCTCCAATGTCGGTGGATAGTGTTTCGCCCGCGACATAAACATTTCCATCGCCGTCCAAAGCGATGCTGTGGCCGAATTCTATTTTCCGGCCGCCAAGGTAAGTGAGGAAATCCAGGACGGGATCAATCGTCAGCGGCAACGTGCGATCATACTGGCCGAGCGCGAAGCCGACGGTTCCATCCGGGTTCAAGCGATAACCGGCCCGCACCTCGGAGCGCACGCCGCGGGTCGTCTGGTAAACGACGGGCTGGTGCTGGCGAATTTCCTCGCTGCCAATCTTCAGGACGAGATTTCCCGCGGCATCCACCTGAACGCTGTCCGCGCCGGCAATACGGAAACGGATCTGATCCGGAGCGGCGCCGGGCTGAAGGATAAAATCATATTCCAATTGAGCAGACTGATTGGCGTAATAAATCACCTGCACGCCCGAGTACACTTCGTCGACGCGCACCTTGGAAAACAGCGGGACACCGGAGCGCCATTGGGAGGCATCGCTGCCGATGAAATAATTTGCCGTGGCGGACATTACGTCGCGACCGGCGATATTCGCCGAAGGATTCGCGTCCTCCAGTTGGAGACGGACGGCACGCGGCGGATTCGCGGTTTGGTCCGACGTTTTGCCGAGCAAAATTTTCGCTTCGGTGGGAGCGAGCAGCACGGTGCAGTCGCTGCCGCGCGCGATGAAGGCGGCGGAGCCCGCGAACTGGCCAACGTTGCTTTCAAAATAAAGCGGCGCATTCGCCAGACGAGCAAACTCAACCGGCCGCGCGGGATTGTTTTGAGAACCGCGCACCCCCAGCGCAGAACAGGCAATCACGAACGCAATCGAAATGCGCCGTGCCAAGATTTCTTTTACGGACGAACTCATAATTAAAACGGACGGGTGTAGCCCACGTTAAACTGGAACTGGCCCGAACCACTGTTGAACTGATCGTGGCGGATGGGAATGCCGTAATCCAACCGCAATGGCCCGATGGGCAGGTTCAGGCGAATGCCGAGGCCCCAGTTATCGAGATATTTGTCGAAGTTATAAGAGTAGGGGCTGGCCATGACATTGCCGATATCATAGAACATCGCGAAGCGTAGACCGATGCCGCGCTCCTTGTCGCTTTGAATAATAGGCAGACTGTATTCGGCGGAACCGAACCAGTAGCTGTCGCCACCGATCGGCTCACGGGAAGCGCCTTCAGCAGGGAAAAGCGGGTACTCACGCGGGCTGACGCTGCGATAGCGGAACCCACGCAATGAATTCGGTCCGCCCAGATAATACCGATCCCAGAACGGCACATCACCCGTGCCGCCGTAGGCGGCGGCCGTGCCGGTTTCACCCAGCAACTCCAGGACATGACCGGGGAACAGGCCTTTGAAATACCATGCACTCTTCAATTCCAACTTGTAGTAACTTTTGTCGCCAGGGAATGGTCCCGCCACGACTGCGGAAACCGAGGTGCGCTGGCCTTTGTTCGGCAAGGTCACACTGTTGCGCGTGTCATACGCGAGCGAGAAATCCGCTTTCGAAATCACATTATAACCCGCTTCCCGAACCAACGCGTTCGGGATGGGTCGCTGGCCGACGGTCCAGAAATCGGTGCCACCAATCTCAGTCTTGGTCGTGCGTCCGTTGAGCAAGATGCCAAGGTCTTCCAGAGTGTACCCCATGCTGCCGATGAGAAAATCGCTGCCGAGCGCCTTGGTCAAGCCGACGCGCCCGCCGGTTTCCACTTCGTCGTAAAGGTCATTGAGGCTTTGGAAATTCAAGTCGTGGCGGTACAAATCAACGCTCAACTGAAGTTTGCGGCCCAGGAACCATGGCTCCGTGAAAGAGGCCTCATAGTCCTGACGCTGCGTGCCGAGCTGGACCCGCAAGCGGAATTTCTGGCCGCCGCCGGTGAAATTCGGGGGATTGAAAAGATCGAAGTTACCCTGGCTGACCTCGGCGAAACCCACCACGGAATCGACGGAGCTGAATCCGGCACCCATGGTCAGGTTGCCGGTATTTTTTTCCTCGACGCCGACCACGAGGTTTTTGCGGTTCGGAATGTCCGTGGATTCCGGACGCGCATCAACCTTTTCGAAATACTGCAATCCTTCCAGGCGCTGCTGGCTGAGATTCACGCGCACCATGTCGAAGGGTTCGCCCGGCGAAACCGCGAGCTCGCGGCGGATCACACGGTCCTTGGTTTTGGTGTTGCCGCGAATCTCAATTTTTTCGATGTAATTTTTCTGGCCTTCGTCAATTTGAAATTCCAGGTCCATCGTGCCCGTGTCCGTATTGGGAATGCGCTGCACGAGGAAACTCCGGGAGTTCGGGACGACATCGATATAACCCTGGGCGCCGTAGAAATCGCCGATGGCCTTCATGTCTTTTTCCAGGCCGTCCGGCGTGAAGATATCGCCGGTGTCCATCATCAGGCCGTTGGGGCCGAGTTTCGTTTTCTTGACCACGCCGTTCGGCTGAACGGCGCGGATGCCGTTCCCGATGTCCGTGCTGCTGAAAAGTTTGTTGCCGGTGAACTTGATGGAGCCGACTTTGTATTGGCGGCCTTCGTATAGAATGAGGCGGATGACCAGCGTGCGGGGAGTGGGATGCTCGAACTGGACATCCTTGATATCGAAATCGATGTAACCTTTGTTGCGATAAAACTCCGCGATCTTCTCCTTGTCGTCATCGAACTGTTCGTCCTTATAAACGCCGCCGCCGGTGATCCAGGAGAACATCCAATGCCTCCGCGTCTTGATGGTCTTGCGCAATTGCTTTTGGGTAAACGCCTGCGCGTTCACAAATTCAACGCGTATGATTTTCACCTTCGGGCTTTCCGTGATGTCAAACGTGGCGGTGGCGCGCCCGGTGCTTTGCTCAATCGCAATCGAATACTTCACCGTCGTGCCGGGGTAGCCGGCTTTCTGGTAGAGTTTCTGCATTTCCTGGCTGTCCGTGAAAAGTTTCCGTTCGTTGAGCGGCTCCCCTGTCTTCGAGGTGGCTTTTTTCAGAAGCTTGGAATCCTTGTACTTCTTGTTGCCTTGAAATTTTATCGCGACCAATTGGGGGTTGCCCTGAAGCACGTAGGTCAGGACCAGGCCATCCGGCCCGTCGGCCTGGTCGACCCGGATGTCATAGAACTGCCCGGTGGCGTAAAGGGTGCGGATGTCCTCATCGATGGCGCCCCGGAGATAAGGGTCGCCGGGCTTGACACGAATGTTGGCGCGGATCAAATCGTCGCTGACGGATTGCGGGCCGACGTGTTTGATTTCGATTTTGGAAACTTTTGGCGGCGAACTCTGCGCCAGGGCGGGCAGGCAGGCGAGGACCAGCAAAAGTCCGCATAGGCGAAGCAATAATTTCATTCGTTAATCAGGCGCTGTCGTCGTCACTAATTTTAGCCGCATTATCAAATCGCGTATAAGACTTCAGGAACGTGAGATGCACGTCGCCGGTCGGACCGTTGCGCTGTTTGGCAATCAACAGATTCACCGGCACGGCATCCTGCTCTTCCCCCGTGCCGCCGCCGCCGTCCTCATCGTCGCCGCTGCTCGGCTTATAGAGCAGACCAACCAAGTCGGCATCTTGTTCAATCGAGCCGGACTCGCGCAGGTCGGACATCCGCGGTTTGCGGTTCTTGTCTTTCTCCAATTCGCGGTTTAACTGGCTCAAAACGATGACCGGGACATTGAGTTCCTTGGCCAGCGATTTGACGCCGCTGGAAATATCGGCGATTTCCTGCTGGCGATTTTCAGCCCGGCGCGCAGTAGAATGGAGCAATTGCAGGTAGTCAATCACAAACAGCTTGATCCCATATTGTTGGGCCATGCGGCGGGCCTTGGCGCGCAATTGCAGGATCGAAAGGCCGGAGGAATCGTCGATGAACAAGGGCGCGTTGGCGAGCTTGCCGGCGGCGCCGGTGAGCTTGGGAAAATCGCGCTCGGCGAGGAAGCCGTCGCGGATGTTGCGGAGGTTCACGCGCGAGCGGGAACAGAGCATGCGCAGCACGAGGGATTCCGAGGTCATTTCCAGGCTGAACACGCCCACGGGAAGTTTTTGCTCCAAGGCGACGTGCTCGGCGATGTTCATCGCGAGGGAGGTTTTGCCCATGGAAGGCCGCGCGGCGATGACAATCATTTCGCCGGGGTGGAAGCCGCTGGTCATTTTGTCCAGGTCCGTGAAGCCGGTGCCGACGCCGGTGAGCATGCCCTGGCGCTGGTGAAAATCCTCGATCTGGTTGATGGCATGTTTGACGAGTTCCTTGATGTTCTTCGACTTTGCTTCCACCCGGGATTGTGCGATCTGTAAAACATCACGCTCGACTTCATCCATTAACGCGTCGACCTGTCCTTCGAATTCGTAAGCTTCGCTGACGACATTCGTGCAAACTTGGATCATTTTCCGCAGGAGATATTTCTCCTTAACAATTTCAAGGTAGTAACTCAAGTTGGCCGCGCTTGGAACGACATCGGGCAGAGCGGAAATGTAGGCGATGCCGCCGACTTGTTCGAGAACTTGCCTATCCTTGAGCCGCTGTTGAAGGGTAATGACATCAATTCCTTCCTTCTTGTCATACATCTCAGACAGGATCGTGAAAATCGTCTGGTGGCGGAGATCATAGAACACCTCGGGACCACTCGTGAGTTTTTCAATGCATACCCCCATGCAATCGTTCGGTGAAATCATTATACAGCTGAGCACTCCTTTTTCAGCATCATCGGCGTGCGGTGGAAGGCGATCAGCACTATGAGAGTTTTGTGCGGGAGGAGTTTTGCGGCGAGACCCCCGCAGGTCTGCCTTTTCTGAAGCGGGATTCATCATAAAAATATAAGGCGCACGTTTTCCAAGCGCTAAACGTACGCTCTTACACTACGCAACAAATTATTTCAATTGAATTAACGGCGGGAGTCAGTGTGGCGCCAAGGACGCGGCGGACATTTTTGCGACGCATTCTTTGAGTCCGCGGCCTCATGAGATATTTGAGGCACATCAGGCAAACCTCTGTTCCAACGGCGGAGATCATTAGGAATCCAGGCAGCACCGATATTAAAACGTCGTATTGCAGGGTCTCTAGAAAAATCTTTTCTTGAAGCGCAATCAACCGCATCGTCGGCGCAATCAAAATTGTCTCCTATCAGGGTTTCATTAAACCACACAGCATACCCCGAGGCATCCCGGTCGCTGGGCTTGATGATCACGAACCCTTTGGGAGGAACTGGATAGTGAAAACAGTCGTCGTTCATAACCATTACTCGATATGCTGGGCCGTTTGCATGTAATTCACGTGACTACAAAACACAAATTTACCAACCAACTCAAACCGAAGTTATTTCTTTCAATGCACAGGATGTTCACAAATTGAAAAAGAAAAGCCAATTCGCAAACCGACGTAGTGAAAGGCGCGCCATCCCTACCAATAAAAAAAGGCCGGCAGCGAAGCCGGCCTTTCACGCAGTTTAGGTAACCGTTAGTATGAAATTAACTCCGAAGCGAAACGAGACCGCGAGCGATGGCAAATTTCGTGAGACCGGCGACGCTGTGGATGTCCAGCTTGCGCATAATTCGCTCGCGGTGCGTTTCGACAGTGCGGACGCCGACCCCGAGGCGGCTGGCAATTTCCTTGTTGCTCAAGCCTTCGGCGATCTGCACCAACACTTCGCGTTCGCGCGCGGTCAATGATGTCTCATTGCCCTGGTTGGAAACTCCGCGCACAAATTGATTCAGAGCCGCATGGGCCACTTCCGGGCTGAAGAACGCCTCTCCGGCATGCACGGCGTCCACGGCGCGCACCAGTTCATCGGTGGAGGCTTCCTTCAGGACGTAGCCGCGTGCGCCGGATTGAATGATGCGCATGACGTAGTCCGTGTTGCTGTGCATTGAAAGAATCAACACCTTGATGTCCGGCAGTTCCTTGCGGAGCAATTCCGTCACCGCCAGCCCGTTCATGTGAGGCATGTCAATGTCCATCAGGACGACGTGGGGGAGCAATTGGCGCGCTTTGGTAATGGCTTCCCGGCCATCGCTGGCTTCCGCGACGATTTGCAGGTGTTCGTGCCGCGCGAGACAGGAGCTGACGCCCTTGCGGACGACCGGATGATCGTCGACGAGCATTACTTTGATGCGGGCCTTGAGGGGAACGGGCGATTTGGCGGCACTGGCGCTGCCGGCGCTTAAGGATGACTGAATATGCTCCGCCAACCCCCCCGGCTGATTCGAAGGCGCCGCGACGTTTGCACGCGGAGGTGCGGTTGGTGTCCCAGAGATAGTTTTCATATTTTTTTTCAAAACAAATCAACCCCCACCGTTATCACCGAGTTCGCGTTGGCTTTCAAAGTTGTTGCCCGGGTCCGGTCAGCGCCGGCGGAGGCCAACCTGGCACTCGCCCCGATCCGCTTCAAGATGGTTATCCGGTTCATCATGCTCTGAATCGCCGCTTTCTTTCTGTGAGCCATTTCACCACAAACCGCATCCGTAAACAATCGGTGCAACTCATATTTAACGTCCCGGAGTTCTACCGTGTCGATATCCAAGGGATATCCCGGGGGAGCTAAGGGTGAAGGGAGCATTGTAAGTCTTCATGCGAGGTGAACCGGTCTCGGGCTTTCCCCGGGGACGGCGCTCAGTGCGTTGCTTCGCGCCCAACCCAGGCGGTCGCGCGCTGGGTCAATTCAGCTGCGTTTTTCAAACTCAGCTTCCTTTTGATCTGTTCGCGGTAATACTCGATGGTCTTGACGCTCAAATGCAATTCCTCGGCAATATCGCGGGTGGTTTTCCATTGGCCAATGAGCTGAAAAACCTCCAGTTCGCGGTCGCTCAGGTCCTTCACCGGCGACTCATTAATACTGGTTTGCCCGCGAATCTGCTGTTGCAGCATCTTGGCGGCGAGCGTATCGCTCACATAGATCGCCCCGCTGAGCACGCGGCGGATCGCCACAATAATCTTATCCAGGGCCTCTTCCTTCATCAGATAGCCCAAAGCCCCGGCGCGAAAAGCAATCTCAGCGTAAATGGATTCATCATGGCCGCTGACGACCAAGACGGGCAATCCGGTGTGTTGCGCCTTGATGTTGCGCATCAATTCTAAGCCGCTGCTGTCTTTAAGGGAAATATCAGCGATGACGAGGTTGGGTTTGAGGGTCGCGATGGCGCTCAAGGCCTTGGACGCATCCTCTTCTTCACCACAGACGATCATGTCCGGCTGGCGATTGATGAGCTGGGCGATTCCGAAGCGAACCACCGCATGATCATCCACCAGCAAAACTCGGATTTTCCCGTCGTCGGTTGCTTCGAGAGCTTTGACTTCGCGTTTCTTTGCTTGCGCCATGTCGTAAACGTTCTGCTTCAGGGGTAAACCTGCCGGCTAATGAACGTCATAGCATCTTGCCGCAAGCCGTGCCGTCAGCGCAAACTTAATTATATGGGTCAGAGCCGGTTGATTCCCATAGCCTTACGCCAACTCAGGCGATGAGTGACATAGTTGCACTGGGTCGGGCGGCATCGGATTACGGGGCATTTACTTCAGGGTTCGAGTGCTGGCGGGATGCTCTCGAAGGGGTTCCCCCTCGAAGAGTTCCACGCCATTTTCCACCAAACTACGCTGAATTTCCGCCACATGGGCGCGATCGCGGGTTTCCACCGTGCAAAGAACGTGGACTCGGGACAGGTCGGGCCCGGCGAAAGTGCGATTATGCACGATTTCCGTCACATTTGCTCCAGCATTGGCCAGGATGGCGGATAGCTGCGCCAAACCGCCTGGGCGATCGCCGATAAGTACGTCAAAACGGTAGATGCGCCCATCCGCAGCCAATCCGCGCTCGATCACCCGGCTGTGGGCCAAAGGATCGATGTTTCCGCCCGTGAGCAGGAGGACGACTTTGCGTCCCGCCAAATCCGTAAGGTTCCCACCGAGCAACGCAGCCAAGCCGGCCGCTCCGGCGCCTTCCACGATGCATTTTTCAAGTTCGGCCAATCGCAATATCGCGAGAGCGAGCGACTCCTCCTGGACCTGCACCATGCGGTGAACCAATGGCTGCGCGATAGACAGCGTGTGGCGGCCGGCTTCCGCCACCGCCAACCCGTCGGCAAGGGTGAATCGAGTCGGAACACGAACGGGAGTTCCGGCGGCGAGGCCGGCGGCGAAACAGGCGGCATTGGCGGGTTCAACGCCGACGATTTGCAGATCCGGTTTGAGTGCGTGTAACACGGTGGCGAGGCCCGCCAGCAATCCGCCGCCGCCCACCGGAACGAGCACGGCCTCAGCGTCGGCAACTTGTTCGAGAATTTCGAACGCGAGTGTCCCCTGCCCTGCGATCACTTTGGGATCGTCAAACGCCGGGATGTAGGTGAGTTGGCGTTCTGTCGCCAGGCGATTGGCTTCCTGCCACGCCTCTTCATAAGTATCGCCGTGGAGCACCACGGTGGCGCCAAATTGCCGGCAGCGTCCGACTTTCACCAGCGGCGCAAAGCGCGGCATGACGACGGTGACCGGAATACCCAGCAATCGTCCGTGCCACGATAAACCCAAAGCGTGATTCCCCGCGGAGGCGGCGATGACTCCGCGTTGAACTTGTTCGGGGGAAAGTTGCGCCAGCGCATTCCGCGCACCGCGCTCCTTGAAACTGCCGGTGCGCTGGAGAAATTCCTGTTTGCAAAAAATCCGCGCGCCGGTCAATTCGCTCAGGGCGGCGGATTCCGGACAGGGCGTTCGGATGATGGAACCGTTCAATCGCGCGCGGGCGGCGACTATCTCGGCAAGCGAGACGGTGGTGGTCGTCTGGTTTTTCATAATGGGTTCCGGGCAATAAAAAAGCCCTGAGTGGTTCACTCAGGGCTTCAGGATTGGACAGCGTTAAATCAGCGCGCGTCGCTCCTGCCCCAAGTGGGGCTCATAATGATCGCGAGGATCACATTGGATGACGCAGAATAAGACATTCTGCCTTCTAGCTACGGCAAGGACCGGGGAATGTCAAGATTTTGGGTGGGGACGCCGCGCTGCGGCGTCACCGCCCGCGTAGTAGCGGGCGGAACAACCAACCCACGACTCAATCACGCCCCACGTTGCGCCGCTACTGCGCGGCGCTGACGGCGCAAGCGCACCGGCCCTACCCGGTCTCGCGGGATCGGCGGTTTCCAGCTTGGCGGCGGCTTCCTCCCATTTGGGGGTCAGCCTGGCGATTTCATCCGCGTTGTGACGGAATTCACGGTTCAAGTCCATGGCCTTTCCGCCCGCCTGGTAGGTTTCCGGTTTCTCAAGCTCGGCAGTAATTTCAGCCTGACGTTTTTCCAGGTCCTGAATTTTCTTTTCGAGCTGATGCACGGCTTGCTGCTGTTCCTTTTTGATTTTGGAACGCGCCTGGCGTTGCTCCGCTTCCAGGCGCTTTTGCTCTTTGCGATTTACGGATGCCCGGACGACTTCTCCGGACGGACACTTATGGTCCCATCCGTACCGCGTCCGCTCGAAGTCAGCGCCGCGCGCGCAGAGGTCGCCTTGGTCTTGTCCAAATAGTACTGATAGCCGCCGGGATAATGCGTCAGGCGTCCGGCATTGACGTGGACGACGTGGTTGGCGAGCGCGCGGATGAAGTAAACATCGTGGCTGATGAAAACGAGCGTGCCCTCAAATTGATCGAGCGCGTAAAGCAAGGCGTCAATGCTCGACATGTCTAAATGCGTGGTCGGCTCGTCCATGAGCAACAGGTTCGGCGGATCGAGCAAAAGCTTCACCAGCGCGAGCCGGCTTTTTTCTCCACCGCTCAACACATTGACCTTTTTGAAAACGTCATCGCCGATGAAAAGAAAACTGCCGAGCAGCGTGCGGACGAATTGCTCGGTGATGCGCGAGGGCGTGTCCAGCGCCTCCTCGAGCACCGTGCGGTTCATGTCGAGCATGTCGATACGATACTGCGAGTAGTAACCGGCTTTGACATTGTGACCAAGCTCGCGAGTGCCCTGTTGCGGCTGGAGCACGCCGCCGAGAATTTTCAACAGCGTGGATTTGCCGGCGCCGTTCGGCCCCACCAGCACGATACGCTGCCCGCGTTCCGCCAGGAAATCGATGCCGCTGTAAACCTGATTCACCACCGCGGCGCCTTGGGAGAGCGCCACACTTTGACTCGGAGAGGCATTCGTGCGGCTCTCTTCCGAGGAGCCGCTACGGACGCCGTAGGCATAGTGAATGTTCTTCAACGTGATCGCCTTTTGCCCGCTGCGTTGCGGCTGGGGAAAAGAGAAGCTGACTTTTTTGTCATCGCCGGTCGGCGCCTCGATTTTCTCCATGCGATCGATCTGCTTGAGCTTGCTTTGCGCCTGCGACGCCTTGGACGCCTTGGCGCGAAAACGGTTGGCGAATTCCATCAGGCTGGCGATTTCGCGCTGCTGATTTTTGTAGGCCGCCAGCAATTGCTCCTCGGCCGCCTCGCGTTGGACGAGGTAATCGTCGTAATTGCCGCGATAGCGCATGAGTTTGCTCTGGCGAATTTCCACGATGCTGCCGACGAGCTGGTTCAAAAATTCGCGATCATGCGAGATGACGAGGATCGAGCCCGGATAATTTTTCAAATATTCCTGGAACCAGATCAGCGCTTCGAGGTCGAGATGGTTGGTCGGTTCGTCGAGCAGGAGCAAATCCGGTTCGCGCGCCAACAATCGCGCAAGGTGCGCGCGCATGACCCAGCCGCCGCTCATCTCGCGGGCGGGCCGATCGAAATCTTTTTCGCGAAAACTCAGTCCGGCGAGAATTTGCTTCGCCTTGGCTTCGATTTGATAGCCGCCCAGTTCGTGGAACCGGTCGTGGACGTTGTCGTGAACTTCCTCGGGATGCAGCGCCTCCACCGGATGATCGGCGTCCCACGCGTGGATGATGCGGCGGAGCTTGGTGAACTCCGGCGTAATGGCAGTGGCAATCTCAATGACGGTTTCGTCGCCCACGGGCGCGCTTTCCTGCGGCAAATGGTCGAGCACCATGCCGCGTTCGAGGATGACTTCGCCGGCATCGGAATCTTCCTCGCCGAGGACGAGGGAAAACAGGGTGGACTTGCCCGCCCCGTTCGGCCCGACCAGGCCGATGCGGTCGCCGCGGTTGATTTGGAGCGTGACGTCTTCAAAAAGAACACGTCCGCCATAGGCTTTACTGATACCGGACAAAGTAAGCATTAAGTTGATAATCTTGCCGTTGCGCAACGCAGGGTGCAAGGAGGAAGGCGTGTTCAGTCCACAGTCCGCAGTCCGAAGGCCAAAGTCTCTCCTGAAGATTTATCTTAATTTTTAACCCGGATTTGGCCGAACTTGGTCGGATTTGGTCGGATGCTTTGAAAATCGAGCCGTTACTGGCAAGCTCCCCTCGGACCCGTCGTGTTCGCATGTCATATCCCTTCACTGCCCTCCTTTTGCGGTTCCCTTATAGCATGGGTATCAAATACGGTATCCGAAATCCACAAGTGAATGGCTGGACGTGCCTGGCGGCAGCCCGTTAAAAAAGTAGCAGCCGACGTGAGTCGGCTCCATTTTCGAACCGTTTTCCGAAGAAGTTTTGAGCGGACTCACGTCCCTGCTACGCAGAAGGTTTGCTTAACGGGCTGTTAACGCTGATCGAAGAAAAATGAGGTGATCAAATTGGCGGCCGCCGAAGCGAGACCACCGTGCAAGTTATCATAGCGCGTTTGCCGCTCAAAAATCGGCGAGTCGGCGGGGCCGACAATTTGCGCGGCTCGCAATTGCTGTCGTTTCCGTTCCAGTTCGTACATTTCATCGGCGCGCGCCTGGTCCAGACCACCCGCGCGAATGAATTCCACGATGCGGCGCAGTTCATCCTTATCGAACCAGGTACCGTGTGCTTTGCAGACGTCCACGACGACGCGCGAGCAGTGGGCGAAGGCCACGCGGTTCATCAATTTTTTGCAGATCGGGCATGGAACGTAACGAATGTCGGTTTCCAGTTTTCCGTCATCGGGCAGCGAAGCGGCGGTTCCGAGCACGGCCGCCTGCTGTTCCTTGTCCGCGCAAATCTGCTGCAACGAATCCGCGTCGGCCCAGATGCCTTCGCACTTCGGGCATTCGCGCAAATTGGTTTTGCCGATGACCACTGCTTCCATGTTCGCCCGGCAGCGCGGGCAAGGCTCGATCTTATCCGCGGCAACTTCCGCGCGGGCAATGGCCGCGCCGCAATGAGAGCAAAATTTCGCGCCCGCGAACACCATTCCGAAACACGACGGGCACGCCACGACCGCCAATCGAGACCCGCAATGATCGCATTGCGTCGCGTCGGAAGGTACTGGCGCGCCGCAGGTCGGACAGTTCATTGCTTCAGGAGCAGTCATGTCTCGCGACGTTATACTTGGAAGTCGGCGCGTTGCCAATGGCCATCCATTACATATTCCGCCTGAATTTGTACTTCACAGAATCCAACCTTGCCCCGATGATGCCCCCAACAAGAAAGGAAAATTGTATGGGCCTGATTGATTATCTCAAAACGCAGTTCCTCGAAATTATCGAGTGGCAGGACGATTCGCGCGACACGATCTCTTTCCGCTACCCGGACATGGACAAGGAAATCAAGAACGGCGCGCAACTGATCGTGCGCGAATCGCAGACGGCGCAATTCGTGTATCTCGGCCAGTTCGGCGACACGTTCGGGCCCGGCAAATATTCGCTGACCACCGACAACATCCCGATTCTTTCCACGCTCAAAGGCTGGAAATACGGGCTGCACTCGCCGTTCAAGGCGGACATTTATTACGTCAACACGCGGCTGTTTACGGGCAATAAATGGGGCACGGCGAATCCCATCATGCTGCGCGACGCGGATTTCGGGATCGTTCGCGCGCGGGCTTACGGCATTTTTGATTTTCATGTCACGGACGTGAAATTGTTCCTGAAGGAAGTGGCGGGCACGGACGATCATTTCCGGCTGGATGAATTTGCGGACACGATGCGCTCGCGGATCGTGAGCGTGTTCACCGACGCGCTGGCGTCGGCGAAAGTGCCGGTGCTCGATGCGGCGTCGCGCTACAACGAACTCGGGGCGGCGCTGTTGCCGCTGATCAACCCGGCGGTGACGGCGCGGTATGGCATTGAGATCACGAGTTTCATCGTGGAAAACATTTCCGTGCCGCCGGAAGTGGAACAGGCGATTGATAAACGCAGCAGCATGGCCGCGATTGGCAATCTCAACGATTACGTGAAGTTCCAAATGGCCGAAGGCATGACGAAAGGCGGCGGCGAAGGCGCCGGCATGGCCAGCACTGCCGCCGGTCTCGGCGCCGGTTTGGCGATGGGCCAGCAAATGATGGCGGCGATGAATGCTTCGCAGACCGCGCCTTCCGGCGGACCGGCGGGGCCGGCAGTGCCGCCGGTCATCGGCAGCGGAATGCCTGAGTTGCTGGGAACCGCGGAGGTCGCCAAAGCCCTCGGCGTCAGCGAAACCGACGTGGTGGCCACGCTGGAAAAAGGTGATCTCAAAGGAAAGAAAATTGGCACGACCTGGCGGGTGACCAAGGCGGCGTTGGATGAGTTTTTGAAGTCTTAGCAACAAGGCGAAAAGGCAGAGGAATGAACGGCAAGGGAATAAATTCAAACGAATTTATTTTCTCATTCCCCTGCCGTTCATTCCTCTGCCTATAAACTTATTTCCTGATCAATGACCGCGATTGCCAGCCACATTATCGTCACCTGCTGGTTCATCTTCATCTTCGTTTGGGTAGTTAGTGCGTCCCGGACCAAACGCACGGTGGAAAGACAGAGTCTGGCGTCAGCGCTGGCACACCGCATTCCAATCGGATTGGGTTGGTGGCT
>Ga0265338_10001937_pt1 | contig 32291 bp, 42 predicted proteins | sample 42126metaG_FD_193579 | JGI IMG/M metagenome (GOLD analysis project Ga0265338, IMG submission 193579) | Rhizosphere microbial communities from Carex aquatilis grown in University of Washington, Seatle, WA, United States - 4-21-26 metaG | ecosystem: Host-associated > Plants > Roots > Rhizosphere...
GCCCAGCCGCCCAGGGCAGGCGCCGACGCGCAGTCCGCCGGGCCCGCGCCGGCCGGCCAGGTGCCCTCCCGCGACCAGTCTCCGGCGGCGCAGCCGCAGGCCGGACCAGGGCAGCCGGGGCCTGGGTCGCCGGGGCCTGGGTCGCCTGGGGCTGGGTCGCCTGGACCCGGGTCGGCCGGGCCGCAGCCAGCGGAGCCCCAACCGCCCCAGCAGCAGGGACCGCCCCACCCGCAAGAGCCGCAGCGCCCCGCCGCGCAGGGCCGACCCGCGGCCCCCTTCTCGCACGCCCCAGGGTCCCCGGGGGCCCCAACTGCCCCCGCGGCAGCCGGCGCGGCGGCCGCGCCGCGCGGGGCGGTGAGCCTTGACGCGCTCAGGCAGGCGTGGCCCGGCGTGGTCGAGGCGATCAAGGCCAAGGGCCGGGTGGCCGCGATCGTCGTCGGCAACGCCAGCGTGGCCTCGTTTGACGAAGGGGTGCTGACCCTCCGCTTCCCGCGCCAGGGTGACGTCAAGGGCTTCCAGGGCAGCAAGTACGAGGAGCTGCTGAAGCAGGCGATCAACGCCATGTTCGGCGTGAACGTGGTGATCCGGTCGGTCACCGGGGGCGGTGACGCCGCCGCGCCGGCCCGCCGTCAGGGCCCGCCGCCCGCGCCGCCTGCGCCTGACGGCCAGCCGCCTGCCCCGGGCCCGTCGCCTGGGCCGCCGCAGGGACAGGCACCGGGACAGCCGCCACCGGACTACCCGGCGGGCGGGCCGTCCGCGGCGCCTTACTCCCCGGGCGGCCCCGCTGCCCAGGACGGCCGGGTGCCCGCCGCCGGGGCCGCCCCGCCGGGAGGGCGGGCTGGTAACGGCGGGGGCGAAGGGCCGCACCCGTTCGGTAGCCCGGTGAGCGGCGGCGGTGACCTGCCGCCGCTGCCGCCCCCCCCGGCCCCCGACGACGATGAGTTCGACCCGGATGACGAGGACATGTCTGTCCCGGCGGTCAACCAGCTCACCGGGATGGCCCTGGTCCGGCAGGAGCTTGGCGGCCAGGTCATCGCCGAGTACGAAGACTGACTTCTTTCGCTGTGCGGCGAAGCGGTTAAACCGTCGGTGAGCGGAAGTAGGCTTCCGGGTATGGGACCTGGCGGCTTTGACATGCAGCAGATCTTCGCGGCGGCGCAGCAGGCGCTGAGCGCGCAGCAGGAGCTGGCGAACAGCGAGGTGACCGGGACGGCCGGCGGCGGGGCGGTGCGGGCGGTGGTCAGCGGCGTCGGCCAGCTGATCGACCTCACCATTGACCCGGCCGCGATCGACCCGGCTGACCCCGCGGAGAGCGCGTCGACCATCGCCGACCTGGTGCTGGCGGCCGTCCGCGACGCGTGGGACTCGGCTGTCGACCTGCAGCAGCGCCAGCTCGGCGCGCTTGGCGGCGGGTTCGGCGGGCCCGGGTTCGGCGGCGCGCCGGCCGGGTTCGACCTTTCCGCGCTCGGCCTGCCGAGCTTCGGCGGCGAGCTGGCCGACGACGACGACGAGGACGAGGACGACCTCGACGACGAGCTGGACGAGGGCGACGCGGAGCCGGGCGGGATCGTCCCGGGGCACGCGGAAAAAGACGGCAAGGACTGATACACCGGTATGTACGAAGGCGTCATCCAGCACCTCATCGACGAGCTCGGCCGGCTGCCCGGGGTCGGGCCCAAGGGCGCTCAGCGGATCGCGTTCCACCTGCTCGCGTCCGACCCGGATGATGTCAGGCGGCTGGCCGCGGCGCTGGTCGAGGTGACCGAGCGGGTCAGGTTCTGCCGGGTGTGCGGGAACGTGGCCGAGGCCGAGGAGTGCCGGATCTGCCGCGACACCCGGCGCGACCCGGCGGTGATCTGCGTCGTCGAGGAGCCGAAGGACGTCGCCGCGGTGGAGAAGATCCGCGAGTTCCGCGGCCGGTATCACGTGCTCGGCGGCGCGATCAGCCCGATCGACGGCATCGGCCCGGATAACCTGCGGGTCAGGGAGCTGATGACCCGGCTGGCGGACGGCACGGTGACCGAGCTGATCCTGGCGACCGACCCGAACCTGGAGGGCGAGGCGACCGCCACCTACATCGCCCGGCTGGTCAAGCCGATGGGCGTGCGGGTGACCCGGCCGGCCAGCGGGCTGCCGGTGGGCGGCGACCTGGAGTACGCGGACGAGGTCACGCTCGGCCGTGCCTTCGAGGGACGTCGCCTGCTCGACGTCTGATATCTCCCGGGGACGACCCCCGTACCCCCGGGAACCGCAGAGATCTTCCTGGTAAGCGGCCAGTTCCGCGGAAGAACAGGGGGTCCGGGCGGCGCGAAAAGTCGATTGGGCTCCGGTCGCGCGCCCGCGTAAACTCGACGGCGGTCCGCCATCAGATTCGTGGGAGGAGCGGCGCGCCTAATGGCCCTTGTCGTGCAGAAATACGGTGGTTCCTCGGTAGCCGACGCGGAGGGCATCAAGCGCGTAGCCAAGCGCATCGTCGCTACCAAACAGGCCGGCAACCAGGTAGTGGTGGTCGTGTCGGCGATGGGCGACACCACCGACGAGCTGCTCGACCTGGCCAACCAGGTCACCCCGGCCCCGCCCGGGCGCGAGCTCGACATGCTGCTTACCTCCGGCGAGCGCATCTCGATGGCGCTGCTGGCCATGGCGATCGCGACCCTCGGCAAGGAGGCGCGCTCGTTTACCGGGTCGCAGGCGGGCGTGATCACCGACGACGTGCACGGGCGGGCGCGGATCATCGACGTCACCCCGGGCCGGATCTCGTCCGCGCTGGCCGAGGGCGCGATCCCGATCGTGGCCGGCTTCCAGGGCGTGTCGCAGAACACCAAGGACATCACCACGCTCGGCCGGGGCGGCTCGGACACCACCGCGGTGGCCCTCGCCGCGGCGCTGAGCGCGGACGTGTGCGAGATCTACACCGACGTGGACGGCGTGTTCACCGAGGACCCGCGGCTGGTGCGAGGAGCCAGGCGGATCCCGCGGATCACTTACGAGGAAATGCTGGAGATGGCCGCCTGCGGCGCGAAGGTGCTAATACCGCGGTGCGTGGAGTACGCCCGCCGGTACAACCTGCCGATTCACGTGCGGTCCTCGTTCAGCGACAAGACAGGCACCTGGGTCAGCGGGCACGCAGGGGATGAGACGGAGGAAGCCGGTATGGAGCAGGCAATTATCTCCGGGGTCGCGCACGACCGGAGCGAGGGCAAGATCACCGTGGTCGGCGTGCCCGACAAGGTAGGCGCGGCCGCCGGGATCTTCGGCATCGTGGCGGAGGCGGGCGTCAACATCGACATGATCGTGCAGAACGTGTCGGCGATCGCGACCGGCCGCACCGACATCTCCTTCACGCTGCCGGGAGCGGACGGGCCGCGCACGCTCGAGGTGCTGCGGGCCGCCCAGGACAAGGTCGGCTTCCAGGACGTGCTCTACGACGACCGGATCGGCAAGGTATCGCTGATCGGCGCGGGCATGCGGTCGCACCCCGGGGTGAGCGCCAAGTTCTTCGCGGCACTGGCCGAGGCCGGGGTGAACATCCAGATGATCACCACCTCCGAGATCCGGATCTCGGTGGTGGTCGGCCAGGGTGACGTGGACGGCGCGGTGAACGCCACCCACCGGGCGTTCGACCTGGAGGCGGACGAGGTCGAGGCGGTCGTGTACGGGGGGACCGGGCGATGAGCGCGGCCCTTCCCACGCTGGCCGTCGTCGGCGCGACCGGCGCGGTCGGCACGGTGATGCTCGACCTGCTGTCCACCCGGACGGACGTCTGGGGCGAGATCCGGCTGATCGCCTCGCCCCGCTCGGCCGGCCGCCGGCTGACCGTGCGCGGCGAGGAGGTCGAGGTCATCGCGCTGTCGCCGGAGGCCTTCGACGGCGTCGACGTGGCCATGTTCGACGTGCCGGACGAGGTGTCGGCGCAGTGGGTGCCGGTCGCGGCGGCGCACGGCGCGGTCTGCGTGGACAACTCGGGCGCGTTCCGCATGGACCCGGCCGTGCCGCTGGTGGTACCTGAGGTCAACCCGGGCGACTCGCTGGTACGGCCCAAGGGCGTTATCGCCAACCCGAACTGCACCACGCTGTCGCTGATCGTCGCGGTCGGCGCGCTGCACCGGGCGTTCGGCCTCGAGGAGCTGGTGGTCGCCTCCTACCAGGCGGCCTCCGGGGCCGGGTAGGCGGGCATCGACACGCTTTACGACCAGCTCGACAAGGTGGCGGGCACCCGGACGCTGGGCCAGCGGGCGGGCGACGTCCGCGGCGTGGTGGGCGACGCGGGACCGTTCCCGGCCCCGCTGGCGCTCAACGTGGTGCCGTGGGCCGGCTCGGTCAAGGACGCCGGCTGGTCCTCGGAGGAGCTCAAGATCCGCAACGAGTCGCGCAAGATCCTCGGCCTGCCGGGGCTGCGGGTGAACGCCACCTGTGTCCGGGTGCCGGTGGTGACCACCCACTCGGTCGCGGTGCACGCCCGCTTCGCCCGGCCGGTCGGCCGGGATGCCGCCTGGGAGGTGCTGCGGACCGCGCCCGGCGTGGTGCTCAGCGACGACCCGGAGCGCGGTGAGTTCCCGACCCCGGCCGACGTGGTAGGCACCGACCCGACCTGGGTGGGGCGGGTGCGCGAGTCGCTCGACGACCCGCACGGGATCGAGTTCTTCGTCTGCGGTGACAACCTGCGCAAGGGCGCGGCCCTTAACACCGCGCAGATCGCGGAGCTGGTGGCGGCCGAGCTAGGCGGCTAGCGCCTTACTAACTAGTCTCGGCTGGCTACGCAGTGCATATAACGCCCGGCCTATCCCGGGCGTTATATGCTTCCTAAGCGTCGAATGTCCGTTTCCGCTGGGGTTAACTAGTCAACAGAGGTTATATATATCGTTTCGTGTCCCAATGGTTATCTACGCTGATACAGTCAGAGCCGCCTAGAGACGCAATTCCAGCGCGGTGGCGGGCGCGCAGTGGAGGAGCCGCTATGGCACCCGTTCACTGACTGCCCAGGAGGTAACTCGTGGCATCGACTCGCAGCCGCCCCGGCGGCCGTGAGCACGCTCGTCCGAACACCGGCGGTGTAGCCGCCGAGCACGCGTCGAAGATTTACCTGATCGCGGCAATCGGCATCGTGGTTATCATCGCATTCCTGGCGCTGACCAGCACTGGTCACGTCATTAGCGCCGCCACCCAGCATTTCATGCTGTTTTACGCCGGCGTCTTCGCGCTGATCGGCCTGTGCGCATCGGTCGGCCTGGGACTGGTCTCCACCGACAGAATGTTTCTTAACCCATCCCACCGGGTTATGGTCCAGTCGGCTCACCGCGCGGCCTCCTTCGGCGCGGTGACCTTCCTGGTCGTGCACATCATCACCGAGATCCTGGCGCAGCGCGTCCACGCGATCGACGCGGTGGTCCCGTTCCTGTCACCCTTTCGCACCTTCTACATCGGCCTCGGCACGATCGCTTCGGACCTGATCATCCTGCTGGTTATAACGGGGATCTTGCGCAGCCGGTTCAACGCGAGCGGCAAAGCGTGGCGCTGGCGGGCCCTGCACTACACGTCCTACGCGGCATTCGTGTTCGGCGTGTGGCACGGGCTGCTCGGTGGCCGGGCCGGCAAGCCTTACGTGGACTGGAGCTACGGCTTCATCGTCGCGCTCGTGCTGCTGGGGCTGGCGGTTCGGGTGCTCAGCAACTCGCTCAGGCCGAAGGAGGCCCTGAGCGGCCCGCCGGTGTCGCAGTCGGCGCCGTCGGCGTCGGCCCCGCTGCGCGCGGCGGCGATGGCCGCCCAGCTCAGCGTGAGCCGCGGCGGGCGCGGCGGCCTCGGTACGATCACCGGCGGCCAGCCGGTGCTGTCTACCCCGCTCGGCGCCCCGGTGATCACCGCCACCGCCCTGCCGCCCGGTGCCCAGGCCGATGACGACGCCCAGCCGTATTACGAGCCCGGTTACGAGGGGCCGCCCCGCTACCTGGGCGCGCCGCGCTCGACCATCAGCGGCCCGCTGCCCCGGCTCGGGACGGGGCCGATGCCGCGGCTCACCGGGTCGCAGCCGGCTTACGACAGCGGGCCGATGCCACGGGTCACCGGGTCGCAGCCGGCCTACGGGACCGGGCCGCAGCCGCGCCCGGGCACCGGGCCGATGCCGCGGGCGACCGGGTCGCAGCCGGCCTACGGGACCGGGCCGCAGCCGCGCCCGGGCACCGGGCCGATGCCGCGGATGACCGGGCCGCAGCCGGGCTACGGGACCGCGCCGATGCCACGGGTCACCGGGCCGCAGCCGGACTACGGGACCGCGCCGATGCCACGGGTCACCGGGTCGCAGCCCGCCTACGACAGCGGGCCGATGCCGCGGGTGCCGAACCGGCCCAGGCCGAACGGCGGCACCGGGCCCCTGCCGCCCTACGCGAGCGGGCCGATGCCGCGTATCCCGGCTGGCCCGCCCCGCGACGCTGACATCCGTCCGCAGGGATACCGCCCCGCGACCGGCCCGTTGCCGCGTGCGGACGGCGGCCCCCAGCCGGGCTGGGACGGCCCGCCGCCGCGGCGGGTGACCGGCCCGGTCCAGTGGCCGGGCGACCGGCCGCGCCCGCGCGAGGGTAGCGGACCGTACCCGGCCGCCGGCGGGACCAGCCCGTACCCCGCCATCGGCGGGACCGGGCCCTACCCGGCCAGGGGCGGGACCGGGCCTTTCCCGGCCGTCGGCGGGACCAGCCCGTACCCCGCCATCGGTGCGAGCGAGCCTTACCCGGCCGCAGGCGGGACCGGGCCCTACCCGGCCGCAGGCGGGACCGGGCCTTACCCGGCCGCAGGCGGGAGCGAGCCTTACCCGGCCGCAGGCGGGACCGGGCCCTACCCGGCCGCAGGCGGGCCGCGCTGGCGCCCGGGACCGGGCCCGCGGTGGACCGAGCAGAGCCACGACGACGCCTTGAGTTCCGGGCCGCCGCCGTGGGACGGCAGCTTCCCGGAGGCAGACACGAGCCTCAGGTACCGTGAGCCCGGCCCGGGTATGCCCGGCTACCGGGGATCCCGAGGCCAGCGGTACGGGGGTGACGGACGCCGATGAACCCGAGCAACGCGACCGAGCTCGACGTCCCGACCATCACGCGGATCGGCGCGGCCCGGATGACCGCCGGGCTTGACCGGATGGGCCGGCTCGACCTGGCCGCGCACGCCGAGGTCTTCGGCCCGCTCCCGCGGATGTCGGCCGAGCAGCTCATCGAGGCGGCCACGCAGGTTGATCTGCGTGGCCAGGGCGGTGCCGGCTTCCCGTTCGCGCGCAAGCTGAAGGCCGTCATCGACGCCTCCAAGAAGACCGGTCAGCCGGCCATCGTGGTGGTGAACGGCACCGAGGGCGAGCCTGGCTCGTTCAAGGACAAGATGCTGATGATCAGGTCGCCGTACCTGATCCTGAGCGGCGCGGCCCTGGTGGCCGAGGCGCTGGCCGCCGAAGAGGTCATCATCGGGGTGACCAGCAACGAGCTTGCCAACCGGTCGGTCGAGGCGGCGATCGCGGCCGAGCCGGGACTGCGTGACCTGGTCCGCCTCGTCCAGCAGCCGGAGCGGTTCATCTCCGGCGAGTCGGGTGCGCTGGTCCGCGGGATTAACGGCAAGAAACCGGTGCCCCCCGGCCGCAAGACCCTGGCGGCCGAGAAGGGGGTCGATGACCTGCCGACCCTGCTGTCCAACGCGTCGACGTTCGCTCAGGTGGCGGTGCTGGCACTGCTCGGCCCGGAGCGGTTCGCCTCGGTCGGGCTGCCCGAGGAGCCGGGGACGGTACTGCTCAGCGTCAGCGGCTCGGCCAAGCGCCCGGCCGTGGTGGAGTGCCCCACCGGCGTGCCGCTGGGCGCGGCGCTGGACATCTGCCAGGCCCCGGCCGGGGACGGTGTCCTAGTCGGCGGCTACCACGGGATGTGGCTGGACGCCGAGACCGCCTACCAGGTGCCGGTCGGCCGGGAGGGCCTGGCCTCGGCCGGCGGTACCTTCGGCTCCGGCATCGTGCTGCCGCTGGGCGACGGCACCTGCCCGCTGGGCGAGGTCTCCCGGGTGGCCAGCTACCTGGCCGGCGAGTCGGCCGGGCAGTGCGGCCCCTGCAAGCTGGGGCTGCCGTCGATCGCCCGCGCGCTCGCGGCCATCGTCGACGGCTCGGGCGGCATCGAGGCACTTGACGTGGCCCGCCGCGCGGCCGCGGCGGTCAACGGCCGCGGCGCCTGCTCGCACCCGGACGGCACCACCCGCTTCGTGCTGTCGGCGCTTGAGGTGTTCACCGAGGACCTGGCCGCGCACGTCTTCCACTCGAGCTGCGGCCGCCCGGTCCGGGGCGTGCTCCCGCTGCCGGAGGGCCCGGAGACCGCCGACGCCAGGCAGCTCATGGTGGACTGGGTGCGCTGCGAGGGTCACGGCCTGTGCGCGCACCTGCTGCCCGAGCTGATCCACCTGGACAAGACCGGTTTCCCGGTGATCCTGCCGATCCCGGTGCCCCCCTGGCTGGAGAAGGACGCGCAGCAGGCGGTGCAGATGTGCCCCGCGCTGGCGTTGCGCCTCGACACCGACCCGAAGAAGCGGGGCGGCGTCAAGAGCCCGCCGACCGGCCCGATCGCGATCCCGCCGCCGACGCCCCGCCAGGGGCTGCTCGGCGGTCCCCGGCAGATCACCGCCGGCTAGCACGTTCCGCCAGTCAGTGCCGACTGCCGGACCGCCACCGGGGCGGGCGCCCACCGCCCGCCCCGGTGGACTGGTGGTTAGAGGGCCCGGGCGAGGGCTTCGGTCAGCGCGACCGGGGAGACCGCCAGGCGGTCAAAGCGCCAGCCGTCCTGGGTGCGGCGCGCCCGGTAGCGGTGGACGGCGGCCGCGACGGCCTCCGTCTTGTCATCGATGACGTAGACCGCGATGTCGTGCACCCGGACCGCGGCGACGTCGCCGTCAAGCTCGATCACCAGGTTGGACTTGCTGTGCATGGTCCGGGCGTACTGGTCGTGGCCCGAGCGCGCGACCCCGATCAGCGCCTCGGTGCCGCGGACCTCACCGCGCCGTGACTCGACGACGACATCCTCGGTAAACAGCCGGCTGGTCTCGTCATAGCGGCGCTCGTCAAGCCACAGGCTGTGGCGGGCGACCAGGTCGGACAGCTCGGCCCGGTCAGCGAGCTCGCGGACCAGGGTCTCGGTGCTAGGCATGGCTGGCTTCCTTTCGCGTTAGTGACACTAACGTTTATGACACTAACGAACCTATGTCGTTAGTGCCACTAACGCAAGCGAGATCCGCTGCCTAGCGCATCAGTCGCCCTTGACGTTGACGATCTGGCGCAGGGTGTGCTCGATCCGCACCAGGTCTACGGCATCGGCCATCACGACGTCGATGCTCTTGTACGCACCGGGGATCTCGTCAAGGAACGCGTCCGACGCGCCCCACTCGATGCCCTGCATCGCGGCGTCCAGCTCTGCCCGGGTGAACGCCTTGCGGGCGGCGGCGCGGCTGTACTCGCGGCCCGCGCCGTGCGGCGAGGAGCTGAGCGACATCCTGTCGCCCTTCCCGGTCACCACGTACGACCTGGTGCCCATTGACCCCGGTATCAGGCCCGGGCGTCCCGCGGTGGCGTCGATCGCGCCCTTGCGAGACAGCCAGACGCTGCCCCGGCGCCCCTTCGGGTACTTCCACCGCGAGAGCAGGTCACCGTCCATCTGCTCGGTGTAGTTGTGGTGGCACTGGATGGACTCAGCGGGGGTGATGTCGCAGCCCATGAACTCAGCCAGGCACTCCATCACCCGGTGCATCATCTCCTCGCGGTTGAGCAGCGCGAAGTGCTGCGCCCAGCGCAGGTCGCGCAGGTACGTCCAGAACTCGGGCTCACCCTCGACCAGGTAGGCGAGATCGGGGTCGGGCAGGCTGACCCACCGGCGCTCGCACTGCTGCCGCGCGATCTTGATGTGGCGGGTGGCGAGCTTGTTGCCGACGCCGCGCGAGCCGCTGTGCAGGAACAGCCAGACGCGGTCGAGCTCGTCCAGCGACACCTCGATGAAGTGGTTCCCGCTGCCGAGCGATCCGAGCTGCAGGCTCCAGCTGGGCGCGACCTGCTCCGCGGCCTGGGCGCCGTCCAGCATGGACAGCTCGCCGACCCGCCGCTCGGTCTCGCTGTCGCGGAGGCTGTGGTTGTACTGGCCGGCCGACAGCGGGACGCAGCGCTCGATCGTCTCGCGGAGCTGGCCGAGCGGCTTGCCCTCGAGGTCCGCGACGGTCAGGCGGGTGCGGACGGCCAGCATCCCGCAGCCGATGTCGACGCCTACGGCGGCGGGCATGATCGCGCCGAGGGTGGGGATGACCGACCCGACGGTGGAGCCCCGGCCGAGGTGCGCGTCTGGCATCAGGGCCAGGTGCGGCCAGATGAACGGCATCGACGCGGTCTTCTCAGCCTGCTCCCTGGTGTTTGCCCCGAGGATCGAAGCCCAGTTGAACAGCTTCTTGCCCAGCATTTCCATGAGGCCAATGCTCCCGTGTCCCGCAGTTGCGGGTAAACCGGTTAAAACCGTCCGCAGAGCCCGCGGCGGTGAACAGGGTCTCGATTACGCACTTGGCAACGGCAAAGGGTCGTACCGCCATCTCTGGCGGTACGACCCTTTACCTGCAGCTACTGGTCGGGGTGACAGGATTTGAACCTGCGGCCTCTTCGTCCCGAACAATGCCGTCCTAACCGACGACCCGAGGCCAGCCACTCGTGGCCTGGTCAGAGCATGTACGCGGGCCGGGATGGCCTCCGATCGCCCTGGATCACCCGGACGGTCGTCTCAAAGAATTCTCAAAAGCGAGCTAGCCTCCTGGGTGACCGTGCACGGGACCGTTCGGCCCCTGGCGGGAGTAGGCGCGGCGGCCCTCGTCCAGCCAGTCGGGAGCTGCCCCGGGTCGCGGACGTGGCCGCTGTGCACCAGCCGCCACGCTCCACAGCTATCTCGGCTGGGCGACCTTGCTAGAGTTCAAAACAGGACACCGTCACTGGGCCGCAACTCCTCATGACTCATTCCGGGAAACCGGGGATGGCCAGATCGTTTACTTCATCCCATGTACTGTGGCGCTCATGGCTGCTTCCGACGACCTTGGCGGACCCATCGTCTCCGACACGTGGGTGACGAGTCAGAAAGCAGTCAATGCATTCAAGGCATTTTGCCTAGACCAGGGCTGGGTTTTCACAGAGACACCAGAGCAAACCGACTTCGGAAAAGACGGATATCTAGACTTCTCTAAGGAAGGGCGCCTCACTGGCCAGTGCATCGCCCTTCAAATCAAAGGCGGAGTGAGCTTCCATAGACATGGCAGTTATGTCATTCCGGCGGACCGCCGACGGCGCAAGTTCTGGAGTGAGTCCAGCGTCCCGGTGTTCGGCATTGTATGGGATCCGGCCGACGGCGGCCTCTACTGGACTGACCTGACCGGAACCCTTCGCCACGAAGGCATCGCCGCGACACTTCAGATTCCTGCTACGAATCGTGTCGACGCCGGCAACATCGAGGATTTCCTCGACGCGATGTGGCGTGCTACCAGCGGGCCGGCGGTCGCCCTCGTCTTTGGGTCGGATGACGCTGACCTGCAGGATGGGGCCGCTTACGACTGCTTCGGCCTCGGGCGTGCCAACCCGGCGTACCTCGTTCTATTGCGCCGCGTTATGTTCGGACTCCAGCCAAGCGCGCTCGACCAGGCGATCAAGGTTCTCAATTACTGCTCCCACAATGGCGATAACTCCTACCGTGCGAGATGGATGAGCGAGGCAAACCGGACGGCTGTCCGCAGGCACTTCATCTGGGGCATCGATGAGGCGATCGAGCTGCTCGATCGGGTTCCGGACGAGGAAGGATTCGAGCGTGGATCCTTTTCCTCTTGCATTTACTGGCTGATTGTCGGACCCCACCTCAGCGATTCGTCCCACTATGTCAAGCTTGCCGAAGACGCAACGCTACGTGCAGCGGCAACTGGTCGCGAGCACGCGGCAAAATGGGGGCTGGTGCTGCGGGTGTACTGGGCCGGGGGAGAAGGCCCGCAGGTGTTTGATCGCCTGCTGAAGGCTCAGCCGTCGCTCCGCCACTCGGATCTGATAGGCCTCATCGCCCAAGACCTCACCGACCATGGTTACATTGCCCTATAACAGAAGTCTTTGCCCGCTTCTCAGGCCGCGAACGCCCGCGGCGTCGGCGAGGACCAACGGCCGGTGAAGCAGGACTGCCCCATCGCGAGCATGGACCACAGGAAGACGTCACGCATCGCCGCCACTGACTCGTCTGCACAGGGCCGACCGTGGCCACCCGCCCGTCGGGGCGAACGGGTGGCCACGACTACCTGGGGCCTACCCGGCATTGGCGGCGGCCACTTCCGCGACGGGCTCGGCGGGCTTCGGCCGGCCCCACGCCAAGATCCCGGCCGCCATGGCGACCAGCAAGAGCATCCGCGACGCCTCGTTGTCGGGTTCCCAGCCGCCCGGCTTGCCGCCGTCCGGGTAGTACCACTCGCGGTCGTAGCGGCCGTCACGGCTCTGGTCCCTGATCCAGACCCGGCCGTGAACATCGATGACCCAGACCCGGACGGTGTCGACCGCGTCCGGGTGCGAGCTGGCGGTGCCGTCGGCGATCGCGGCCTCGTACGCGGCGCGCTGCCCGGCGGTGGCGTCCTCGCCGGGCGGGGGCAGCTCCCTGGACCCGATCATGAGCGCGAACGCGGCCGGCTGATGGCCCCGGGTGATCTCGCCGGTCCCCTCGCGGAACAGCAGCGACGGGTACACCCTTAGCGGGATTACCGGGTCGAGGGCCATCCTAAGAGCGGGCCGGAACCTCGTCCCGGTCCACGTCAGCGACATGAAAGCGCTACTGCTGCCGTCCCAGTTGTCAGCGTAGAAGCCGGCCAGCTCCCGGCCGATCGCCCTCAGCGCCTCAACGCCGGCGAGCGGGACCGTGAACTCAGCGAGCGCCGCAGCCACCTCCCGGACGTCGCCAGCGGCCCGGGGGACCAGGTGACCGGGGTCGCCGTCTCGCGTCCAGTGGGACGCCTGCCCGGTTAGGTCGCCGCCCAGCAGCCCGGCGACCGCCTCGGCGATCACAGCCGGGCCGGGGACGCGCGGGCCGGCCCAGGTGCTCACCTGTTCCAGGCCGCCGTCCTTGCTCAGCCGGCTCAGGGTCCAGCCGTCGCGCTCGTCCCACTGGGCGAACCGCACCCACGGCCAGTCGGCGGGACGGGCGGGGTCGGCCCGGGCGCTGGTCAGCAGCGTGATCGCGCCGCCGCGTTCCCCGTCGGAGACGTCCTCGACGTCCACGACGATCAGCTTGGCCTGGCGCATCGCCACGGCAGCGGCGGCGACGTAGGGCATGTGGTCTTGCGGTTCAGTCATCGGTCTCTTTCCGTTGGGGTGACTTGCTGTGGCCGGGACGGGAGGGTCGTGGGCGGCGCGGCGGCTTGGCCGCGCCGTCGGGGGCGAGCAGCCCGAGCGCGAGGATGTGCACGCGGACTCCCCGGGGGGCGAGGGTGTCGAGCTGGGCGGCGGCCGCGGCCGCGCAGCCGGCGCACGCCAGGCGCATCGCGCCGGCGTTCTTGCCGGCCTGGGCGATCACCAGGCGGGACGCGGGGGCGCGGTTGCAGGACTGGCAGGTCAGCGGCATCACGTCGGGGTTGAAGTAGACGCCGTGCTGCTCGCCGGGGACCGCGAGCTTGAGCGCGACCTGTGTCCGGTTAGTCGCGCCGAGCTTGTCGAGGATCGACATGACCTGCACGTCGATGGTCCGCTGGGAACGCTGCAGCCTGCCTGCGATCTCCTTGTTGGTGAGGCCGCCGGCGATCAGGACGGCTATCTCCGCCTCGCGGGCGCTCAGGGGCCCGGTGGCGGCCGGCCGGGCGGGTGGTGCCGGGTCACTCACGGGTCGCCTCGGCGAGGGCAGCGGCGAGCAGGCTGTTCTCCGCGCGGAGGCGGATTAGCTCGGCATCCCGCTCGGCGTCGGTCACCGTCCTGTGGCGGGCGGCGGCGACGGCGGCGGCCTCCTTCAGGTAGTGCGCCGCGTCGCCCAGGTTTTCGCCGGCTTCGTCGGCCTCACGCGACTCGGCCAGCTCCGGGTCGATGATCTGCAGGCGGCCGAGGACAGCCTGCGCCTCTGCCACGGCGGCCAGGGCCGTGCTGATGGCGTGCGGCCACTGCTTCACCAGGCGCACGGTCTCGGCGTCGAGTTCCGCCTGGCCGGGCTCGCCCGGCTCGCCTGCATCGCCGGCGGTTGCCACGGCCGGGCCGGCCTCGTTCGCGTTCATTCATCTCTCCTGTTCAGGGGGCATGGGTGCACTGCTCAGGCCGTCCCCGCGCCGTCGATGCGCGCGGCGATCCTCACGACCTGCTGCCGCGCCTTCTCGACGGTCGCGGCGCGTTCGCGGTAAGCGGCGGGGTGATGGCCGTGGAAGGCGATGACCTCCCCGACGACCCGGGTCCACTGCAGCGTCCAGGCGGTGCGGTCAGGGCCGGTCACCGACCAGTTCGCGCCCCACGGGCGGGGTACCTCGGTGTAGCGGTCCAGTGGGAACTCGCCTCGGAGCACGGCGGTGGACCTGGCCGCGTCCTGCGCGGCGGTTGCCGGCGCGAGGCCGTCCCGGGGCTGGCTCACGTCAGGCCTCCCGGCCGGCTTCGATCAGGCCGGCGATGTGCGCGACCGCGCGGCGGGCTTCCTCGATGCCGGCGGTCGGCTCGCGGTAGGCGGGCGGCTGGCCGGGGTTGTGCCAGGCGGTTACCTCCGCGCTGGCGGCGTTCCAGGTGGCTTGCCAGGCGGCCCCGTCCGGGCCGGTGATGGCCCAGTCGGCGCCGTAGGGGCGGGAGGCTTCGCCGAAGTGCGCGAGGGGGGTCAGCCCGTCCATGGCGGCCCGGAGCCGCTGCATGGCGGCCGGGTCGTCGAAGGGCTGGTGATGCGGGTAGGGGTTCATGCGGGTATCTCCCGTGTCCCTGCGGAACAAGCGGATTTAAGTGACACACACATATTATGCAAGTCAGATGTGTATGCAAGTCAGATTTGCAAGTCATATTGTGTGACCCGGGCCGGGAGGCAAAGCCACGGGAAGCCACAACAGGCCGCTTAGCTGCGTGGACACTCGCCTGAAATGGCCGCGGAATTCATTCGGCGGAACACGGGGATGCCGCCCGCGCAGTGACAGAAGGGCCGTCAGCCGGCCGCGGCCTCACGAGGGTGGCGCCGCGGCCGGGATCGGGGCTACTCGCCGCTGAACGCCGCGTACCCGGTTAGCTGGCTCCCCGGGAACGCGGGAGGAACCGGCGGCCCCGCCGCGATCACCCCCGACGCCATGAGGTCCTCCTCGGTCGCGTAGCCGACCGACACCAGGTCAGGCAGCCCGTCACGCTGGAACGAGGTAGTCCCCAGCGGGCTCGGCACCTCCTGGCCCGTGCCCACGCCGAGCCTGCGCTGCGCCAGGCCGCCCGGGCCGCCGAACGTGCCCGCGCCGGCGTCGGCGAGCCTGTCCTCTCGGCCGCCCGCCCACACCGGCGCGGCCTCCCGGTAGGCAGCCAGGCCGATGACCCCGGTACGGGCAGCCGGCCCGGCGGCCAGCTCGGCGACCGGCAGGCCCGTGGTGAACGTGAACCGCCGGGCGGTCCCGGCCGGCCCCGTGCGGGTCTGCCAGCCCGGGAACTCGTACTGCGACCGGGGCTCGATCACGACCCCGCGCACGGCCTCGGGGATCGCCGGCTCGTCGTCGAGGACGTGCCGCTGGTCGACGCTGGCGACCAGCTCGATCCTGCTGCTCGCCAGGTTGCAGACGACGATCGTGAACGGGGCGCCGGGCTCAGCGGCGATGTAACGCTGCCCGCCCGCGCCCACGTACATGAGCCGGGGCATCCCGGCGACGTGGACCTCAGCGGTGAACAGGCGGCGGGGAAGGCTGGTGACGGTCGAGCCGGTAACCACGGAACAGTCCTCTCTCAACAGGGAAAACCAACGGCGACCCGGCCGTCCCCGCCCGCCCGCGGCAGGCGGGGACGGCCCGGCGGGGGCTTACTTGGCGGCGGCGGGGATGGTGTTCGGCGGGCCGACGTAGAACGTGCACGACCTACACTGCTGGCTCGTGTCCATCAGGCCGAGGAAGTACTGCGCGTACGGGCCGTAAAGCTCCTGGGCCGCCCGCAACCTGGCCTGGTTGGACGCCAGCGCGTTCTCGGCCGCGATCTGCTGGTCGTACTCCTGCTGAACGGCAGGGTCGGCCGGGGTGACGTTGGTGACCACCACGGTCATCGGCGCGCACTTGCTGCGGGTCGAGCTGTCGCCGCAGAAGAACGGGATGCTGCTGCCGGTCTCCCTGGCCAGCTCGGCGTTCATGTTCTGCGCGATCAGGCTGGCTAGCTGAGCCCACGAGGCGTGATCGGTCCACAGCGACGGGCCGAACTGCCCGATCACGGCCTGGGTCGCCTGGTCGATCGCGGGCCCCATGTTCTCGTCCAGCATGTTGTTCCACCCGGCCGTCGACGAGTGCGCCAGCGACGCCACCGAGGCGTCGGTCTGGGTGGAGCTCGACGCGCACCCGTACTTGAGGCAGAACGGCATGAACGCCCGCATCGCCGCGTCAGCCTGGTTGGGCGTCCAGTAGACGGAGGTCCAGACGTAGACCGGCATCCCCGGCGCGTTCTTCGGCCCGGGCCCGGTACGCACCGACATCGGGTCGGAGCGGTCCCCGCCCGAGGGGGCGGTAACGAAGTTCCGGGCGTCGCAGGGGTAGTACCAGGCGGTGTCGCCGCTGCCGACCTGGACCTTGTCGCCCGGGTGGGCGACGCTGACGATGTTCTGGTCCGAGCCGAAGCCCAGGCCGGTCACCACGGCGCACTGCGAGATCGCCGGGGCGGCGTGCGAGCAGCCCGCCGCGAGCAGCGCGCCCGCGCCGGCGGCGGCCGCCGCGAGCACAGCCCTGATCCTGTTCATCTGATGGGGTTCTCCTTCGGGGTTGCGGTGACGACCGCCGCGTAGGCGGTCACGGCCTGCTCGCGGAGGTCCGCGTCCACGCCGGGGTCTGAGATGACGGCCGACAGCACGTCGGCCGCCTGGGCGAGCGCATCGCGTGCGCCCGCGAGCTGACGGCGGCGGGCGGCCCACAGCCGCATCCGCGCGGCGCCGACGACGGCCGCGATGACGCACAGCCCGCCGCCGAACGCCATCGCGAGCAGCGGGGGCAGCACGACGTCGAGAAAGCTCTGCACTACGGCCTCCAGCGGTTAGGCGGCCGGCCCCGGACGGGAGCCCGGCCGCGGGGAAACGGGATGACGTTGGCCCGGAGCCGGGCGGCCTGCGCGGGCCGCTGCGCTCCGCAGGTGGCCACGTGGGGCATGTAGCGGCGCTCGAAGGCAAGCGGATCCTCGCCTGCCCTGAGCTGCCGGGTACGCATGGTCTGGGTGTGGTCCCGGTAGGCGGCCTGGTTACCGTCCGGGTCCGGGTCCGGGTCCAAGGCGATGTGACGGCTGTTGGCCGCAGTGACCGCCCAGACCACCGGCTGCCGGCACAGGTCGCACGTCGGGGGTATCACGGCGGCTCACCGCCGGTAGCGGTCATCGGGGGCCGTCCGGGACGGGCGGGAGCGGTTCGAGCGCGGCAGCTTCCTCGCGCCGGGTCGTAAGCCACGCTCGCAGCTCGGGCTGGTCGTCTGGCAGCGGCGCCCAGCGGGGCAGCGGCCCGTCAACGACGCCCTGGGCGAGAGAGTCGGGATGGGGCATCAGGCGGTCTTTCGGTGCCGGTGACGGTGGGACTTGTCGACCTGGGGTGCGCCGCAGGTGCGGCAGCACCCGGTGCCGGGGTTGTGCTTGTACGGGTGGGTGGCCGGGGCGGCCAGGTGCAGGCCGCTGACGGTGCGGGCGGCCTGTGCCCACCACGGGCCGTCGTGCTCCAGCCGGCCGGGGCTGTTGGTTGCCCGGTCGGCCGCGACGAGGCGCATGGCCTGCGCGGCGACCGGCCATGGCCGGCCGGTGACAGCGGGGCGCTCTAGAGCGCGGAGGACCGAGCGCTTCGACCACTCGGGACGCATCCCGGTGATCTCCGCGGCGAGCGCGGCGCGCTCGGACCCCGTCCCGCACGGGACGGGGTTTTCCGAGCCGGGCCTGTCCCCCTCCTCCAGGGGAGGCGTCGGCAGGCCGTACGGGATCAGCGGGCGGGTCCGGGGGGCTGGGGGGGTACCTCCGGTTTTAAATCCCCTAATTCCCTCATAAGAAGGTGCTGGGTCCGGGTTCTCCGGACGCTTCAGTCCGGGATTCCCGGACCCTTCCCCCTCAGAACCCGGACCCTTCACGGGGCTGATGGGTCCGGGTTCCCCGGACCCATCAGCGGGGTTATCCACAGGGCGGGCGTCTGGGTCTCCGGGCCGCCCGGCCTCTGGGTCGACGGCGAACGGGGCGATGGCGTAGACGGCCTTGACCCCGTTCCGGCCGCGCTCGACGCGCTCGAGCGCGCCCTTGGCGACCAGGGAAGCGAACACGTCGTACCGCTGCGACCGGCCCATGCCGAGGCGGCGGATCAGGTCGGGACGCTCCTCGATGCCCGGCGGCAGCTCCCTGGTGGCGTCCATCGCGGACGCCGACAAGATCAGCAGCACGCAGCGCTCACGCCAGGTGAGCGAGGAGGCGGGGCCGTGGTCGGCCGCGTCCATGACCAGGCGGATGCCCATGTCAGCCTCCTGCCACGGCGGGAGGAGGCGCAGGTGGCCCCGGGAACGTCTGGTGGCCGCCCACGGGGTAACCGCGTCCCTGCGGGAGCGGGGGGGTCTTGCACGAGGCACCTTCGATCGATTCCTTTGGTCGGTCAGCGTGGAGGGGCGCGGCCCGGCGGCCGCCACGTATCCGGGGCCGGGGCCCGGGGCGGGCGGGGCGCGCTCACTCGCGGTCCCCGGGGTGCGGGAGCCGCATCCGGTGCGCGGCCAGCCACGCGCGGTCCCTGCTCGTCCACTGGGGCACGTCGGCCGGGCGGCTGTTCCACCGCCACGACCAGGTGCACCAGATCCCGGTGACCGCCGAGACCACCCAGAACGGCGTGGACGTCGCGGGGTCGCCCAGCCAGGTAAGCAAGGCGGCCATGACCCCGTACACCACGCACAGCAGCGCGGTCCCGGCCAGCGCCAGGCCGTCGAGCGGCACCGGCGGCCGGGCCGGGGCACGCCACCGGGCAGCGGCCCATGATGCCCGGGAGGCGGCCCAGGCCGCCCCGGCGCTCAGCCAGGCCATGCCCGCCGAGTACGCGGCAACCCAGTGCAGGCCCGCGCCCTCGGCGAGCGCGAGGCCGGAGACCGCTCCCCACGTCATCACTCCCGCGCCGAGCGCGGTCACTGCCAGGCCCCCGCCGCCACGGCCCGCCGGGCGTGCCGGCGGGTCCGCTTGCGGCCGCCCGGCGGGTGGACCCTGTGGCCGGCTGGCCGGCCACAGGCCGCGCAGCCTGCGGGCCACGCCTCCCGGATAACCGGGTCGTGCGCCGCGCCGAGGATGACCGCGGGGGGCAGGAGGGCGACGGCGAGCAGACGCGCCCGCACCCGCCGGTTCGTGTTCCATAGGGCAATCCGCTTGCTGGTAAGGAGGTCGGCGGCGCGCTCCCGGGCGCTGGTCAGGCCGCGGCCCACCACGGCCCCTGCATGTAAGCGCGCTGCCGCAGCGCGGCGGGGAGCCAGGCGGGGCTCACCGCTGCCATCGCAGGAGGATCGCGGCGTGACGGCAGGTGACCAGGTGATCGGGGCTCGGTGCGCCGCACTCGCCGCACAGCTCGACTGGCCCGGTGGTGATCAGAGGGACGAACACCGGCAGGTGATCCAGGCTGATCATCATCGGGGCCGCCCCCGCGTCATCCCGATCCTGCTGGCCGGCGGGCGAGGACGGCCGCGGCCGGCTCGCTGCCGCCTGGCTGCGTCGGCCCGCGCACGCCGCAGCTCGCGGGCCAGCTTCCGCCCGGATGGGGCGGGGCCGGCCCCCGGCGGCTCAGGGGGAGCGCCGGGGACCGGGGCTTGGGCCGGGCCGCCCCTGGCGGGGGGCTTGGGACGGCCCGGCTGCCTCGCGGTGGTCATTCCGCGAGGGGTGCCCGTGGGAGTACCTGTGATGGCATCAGGTCGGCCACGGGCGGGCGCTGAACGACCAGTGGGGGGACTGGTCGTCGCCGCGCCCTGATCCGCCGTACCCAGCGGGGGGGAGCCGGGAACAGCGGAACTTGGCCCCAGCGCGCCGGGGGGCACGGTGGGGAGCATTGGGGGCTGGGCGGCGCGGGGCCGCTTGCGCCGGGACTCAGGCACGGCTGCCGCCCTGGTAGCCCGGGACGGGGGACACCCGGACCCGGGCGTCCGGGCCGCGCAGCTCGCGCACCCAGTCGGCGAACGAGACGCTGGCGGGGCAGTAGGCGCGGATGTACCGCTCCTCGCCGTGGCCCTTGATGCGGGCCAGGGCACGGTCAGCACAGCACGGCCCGACCGCCTTGGACTGGAACAGGAACCCGCCCGGCCGCGGGTCGGCGGTCAGGTCCGCGTCGCAGAAGTCGCAGGGCACGGTGCCGCCGAGCCGGACCTCGCCGGCCCCGGCGCGGAGGGCGGCACTGATCGCGTCACTCAGCGGGTGGCTCATGACGCTTCCCCCGCGCCGGGGCCGGCCGCGGCCTGGCCGGGCTCGGCGTCAGCGCTCACGATGTGGCCGTCGCGAGTGAGCGTCCCTTCCCTGAGCGCCTGGTCGATCAGCACGGCGGCCCGGTCGGCGGGCTTGTAGCGGAACCGGCCGGTGGCCTGCAGCGCCGTGATCTCCGCGACCTTGACGGCCTGGCCGTCCTTGTCGGTGACGTAGCCGCCGCTTTCCTTGTACTGCTGCTCAAGCTGTGCCCGGTGCGCGGGGGTGATCCGCCGGCCGACGTAATGGGGGAACCGCTCAGCGATCAGCGCGATGACCTGCTCGTCGCGAAGCGCCGCCTCGAGTACGTACTGCTCGATCTGCCCGGGGTCGTTGAGCGCGACATGCAGCATCAGCTCGGCTTCGTCGACGTCGACGGCCTGGCCGCCGCCGTAGAAGGAGAACAGGCCGATTTCCTGGCCGCCGGGCAGCGTGATGCGGGTGGAGGGGATGCCGCGCCGGCGGGCCGCCGCGAAGTCAGCGGTCGCCTCGGCCGACGCCGCCGCATAGGCAGCATCGGCCCTCGCTACATCGGCGGCGAGGATCGCCAGCCGCCGCCCGTGGCGCTCAACGTCCGCAACGTCCGTCACCGCGCGCCTGCCATCTGGCCCTTGAGCTGGCCGCGCAGCTTCTCCCATTCGGTGACCAGCTCGTTCGCCAGGCTGGGGTCGAGGATGCCGTCGATGACGGCCCGGCCGACCTCGCCGCGCATCCCTTCGATGTCGGCGGCCACCTTCGCGCGGGCAAGCCGGCCCCGGAACTGTTCGGCCCACTTGGCGGCCCGGCCGGATGCGGCCCGGTCGTCGGCTGGCTGGCCGTCGGCGGCACGATCGCCGGCCTGGCGGCGGGCCCGCTGCTGCTCGCGTACCTCTTCCATCCTGGCGTCGAGCAGGTCTTTGACCAGGCGGGCGGTGTCGCCGTCGATCTGACCGTCGGCGACGAGCCGCCGTACGTCGTCGCGTACCCGCTCGGCGTCGTCGCCGCTTTGCACCGCGGCGACCCTTCCCCGCCACGGGCTGTCGTCCGGGAGCTGCTGCGGCCGGGCGGGCGAGCGCTCGTAGCTGTCCCTGTCGGGATCGGGGTCGGTGGTAGGCAGGTTGAGTGACTGCAGCAGCGCGATCCGGTACGCGACCGACATCGCCTTGGCGGTGGCCTTGTCCCCGGAATCCATGGCCTCACCGGGCACCGTCACCGAGAACGAGTCGCCGCCCGGGCCCCAGAACGTGTAGGTGACCTCCACCTGGACGTGCGCCATCCGGGTCCGGTTGCTCCCGATCTCGACAATGGCGTAGTCCAGCTTTTTCAGGCCAGGGGCGGTGATGACGCCGTGCCGGTCGAGCGCGGGCGCGGCGGCGTTCACTACCGCGTCGACGCCCCGGTACATGAACCCCTGCTGCTTGTTCTCGCTGCCCTTGCCGACAGCCGAGACCTCTCGCTTGACGGCGGCGAAGATCTGGAAGATCGACAGGGGCCCGGCTGGCGGGGCTTCGGCGGGCGCGGCCACGCCGGCGGTCATCGCGCGCCCCCGAGCCGGCCTGGGCTGTGCGGGAACAGGTCGCCTACCTCGGCGGTTCCCTCGGCCAGCGCCGTGTAGATCAGGTCGAGGGCGGCCGCGTCGGTGGGAGCTAGCCCTACGGCGTCGTGCAGGTCGAGGTAAACAGCGGCCTTCGCCGCGTGGTTGTCCTGCCAGTCCGCGCCGTAGTCGACGGTGTCGTACCACTGGCAGGCGGCCCACAGCGCGTCGGCGAGCAGGAACCGTAGCGGCGGCCGGGTATCGGCCGGGCTGGCGGGCTCATCGGGCTCGGCGGCCGCGACGGGCTCGGGGCGGGTGATCACGGGCTGGTGGGCGGTCAGGAGCGCGGCTGACCGGGCGCGCTCGGCTTCCAGCGCGGAGCCGATCGGGGTGCCGCCGGCCGCAGTGCCTGCGTAGGTGAGGCCCTGTGTGGCCTGTGCCTGCTGGACGCGGGCCCAGTCGAGGCCCCGCAGGGCGCCGGCCGCGCGCTGCAGCGCGGCCGGGTCGCTGGTGGAGACCAGCACGGGGCGGGGGCGCTCGTGCGGGGTGAACGTGGGCACCGGGGGGCCGGGGGGCGCGTCGGGCACCGCGTACAGGGCTACGGCCGGGCGGCGGGCCGGGGCCTCGCCGTAGGGGTACTCCCCGGCCGGCCAGCCGCCGGTGGCGTAGGCCTGCGCGGCGGCGCTCACGCCGCCACCTGGTTTCCCGTGCTCTGCGCGGCGGGGACGCGGACGAGGAGCTGCACGGGGTCGGCGTCGGGGACGAACGCGCGGATCTTGACCCCGAGGAACCGGCGCTCGGCGTAGGCGGTGCGGTCGATGTCGCCCCGGACCGCATGGGTGCCCAGCGCGGCGGCGACGGCCCGGAGCCTGGCGGTGCGCTCGGCGGCCCCGGAGCCGGGGACTTCGATGGTAAGGGTGATGCCGTGACGGCTGCCCGGCAGCGGGGCGTGCGGGCGGAAGGCGAAGAACAGGCCGGCCCAGACCAGGCCGCCCGCGATCCGCCCGCGCCGCTTCACGCGGGTCCAGGTGTCGTTTTTCATCCGGGTGTCGCTCCTTCGGTGGCTTGCTACGGTTGGTGCCAAAGAGGGGGTCGCTCCTCTTTGTGGGGCCGCCGGCGCAACGGCGGCCCCGCTTTGTTACTGGCGCTGCTGGTCGAGCGCGGCCTGCGCCTGCGCCCACGTGGCGGCCTCGTCGCCGCCGACGGCATCGAGGAGCTGCCGGAGGTAGGCGAGACGCCGTTCGTCCGCGGCCTGCTGGCGGGCGGTCCACCGCGCCATCTCCTCCGCGTACTTGCGGAGTTCGGCCAGGGTGGAAAGCTCGCTGAACTGGTCGGAGTCGAACAGCTCCCACAGGACGAGCTGGTCGGGGTCGTCGAGTGCGAGCTGCTTCTCGCTCTGGCGCAGCCGCTCGGCGGCGGTGCGCGGGTCGTACGGTCCCTCGCCCGGCTCGGCCTCGTAGCCGGGGAAACCGGCTTCGCACAGGGCAGCCCAGGTTTCGTGAGCGCCACGGGCGGCAGCGATCTGCGACTCGGCCGGGTAGGCGAGCCCGGCGGCCAGCCGGAACCCGATCTCCTCCCCGGTGAGGGTGACGCCCGCCCGGTGGGCAGCGTCGACCAGCGCGGCCAGCTTCCCCGGCCGCAGCTCGCCGCCCGGGGTGGTGGCCGACGGGTCGCACAGCAGCCGCCGCCCGTACTCCCACCGCTGGCGGACCGTGCCCGCGTCCGCCGCCACGATCGACCGTTCCAGGCGCCCGTAGGCGCGGGCCCCGGTCATGCCGCCGCTGCCAGGCCGGCCAGCTCGCGCCCGCGCTCGGTCAGGACATCGGTCCACGCGCGCAGGCCCAGCACCTGAGCGACGGCAGGGAGTTTCTGTATGCCGATCGCGCCGCGCTGGTTGGTCTCGGCCCGGTGCAGGTTGCCCGGGTCGATAGGGGTGCCTTTCGCGCGGCACTGCCGGACCACATCGCGGAGGCTCAGGCCGCGTTCCGTGCGCGCCCGCCGCAGCGCCCGGCCGTCGATGGCCGGAACCCAGTCACTATCGGTGGTAGTGGTTGGCATGGGTGCCAAGATAGCGGGAGCAACATCAGATTACAACAGGAAACTTAGACAATCTGCTGTTACGGCTGCGATCACATGTTACTAACTGTGTTTAACCTGTGTGGCCACGTGACCAGGGGTGTTGTATCCTGCTGTATCAGACGAGCCCGGAAGGCAGCCTCATGGAAGACGCTGGCCGGCTGCCGACGCCACTCGGCCGCCTGATGGACCACCGCCGCAAGCAGCTCTCGCTGACGTGGAGGCAACTCGCGTCCGTGGCCAGCGTCTCCTATGAGACGCTGCGGGCGATCCGCTACGGCGAGCAGGAGCCGCGCGACCTCACGCTGGCCGCCATCGAGCAGGCCCTGCAGTGGGAGGACGGCGGCCTCGACCGCTTCCTCGAGGACGGCACCGCGCCTGTTCCCCTGCCGAACACGCCGACGGTGATCACCAGGGCCCAGGCCGCTGCGGTGCTGTTCGCCGACGACACGGTGGCGCAGGCGATCCTCGTGCAGACCGGCAAGGAAAACGCGACGATCATGCGGGAGCTCGTCGAGTGGCTCACGCTGCAGCACCCGAGCGCGGCGCAAGGGTGACGCACCCGAACATTCGGTGCAACTGGGTCATCAGTAACAAACGGACCACGATTCCCCTTTCACGGTAAGCGCGCACTTACGCACAGGTAACCACGATCGGTATAAATACTTACCGTGGGCACCTGGCGATCGATGGCACGCGCCAAGCCCCGACAGTCCAGCGTGCGGCAGCAGGCGTCACCCTCGCCTGCCACGCCGCCCGCATCCACGCCGGTGAGGGGCAAACGAGGATGCACGGCACGACCGTTCCTGGCTCTCCTGATATCCCCTGGGAGGCCAACGGAACGAGCTTCGCGGAATACGAGCAAAGGACCGGGCAGCTCCTGGCCAAGATAGAGGCCGGGTACCCCGGGGCCAGCGACGTCGGCCTGGCACTGCTCGCCGACCAGGTGGCCGAACTGCGCGCCATGCTCGGCCACCTCGCCCGCGCCCAGATCGCCGTGAACGCGATCTACCTGGCCGGGGCCGCGTCCCGCGGGGTGCGCCGGCGGCTGCACGCGGTGTTACGGCACCAGCGCGACCACGCTGAGGATCCGCGCCACGTCTGACACCCGGGCGGCAGGGCCGCCCCCGCGCCCGTCCGGCCGCACGTCCCGCACCCCCCACGGGTGCATCCGCAGCCCCGAGAACTCGATCCACCCTGCTAGCTGCTCGGGCACGTGCGTGTAGAGGCGCCCGAGCTTGCCGGACATGTACGTCTCGAACTCGGCGGCGCGCGGCCCGGTCGCCGAGCCCACCGACAGGCACACGGTGGACCCCGGCGGCAGCAGCCGCCGGTAGGCCGTCAGCACCTGGACCGCGAGCCACGCCGGCCAGCGGTTCACCGCCAGGCATATGTGCACCGACACGGGGCCGGCGTCGAGCAGGTCCTTCGCGGTGGTCGTGATCCACGACTCCGGGTCCTCGGTGTCGCCCTCGAAGGCCCGGACCCGGCCCGGTTCGGGCAGCTCAAGGACGGCGCGGTTGATCAGGGTCGTCGTGGCGCTGGCATTCACGTAGGCGAACCGGGCCGCGGGTCGGAGGCGGGCGGCGGCCTCGTGCAGCGGCCGGTCGCGTGGCGGCAGCCCGGTCGCGGTGAAGATCACGCTCTGGGCGGGCGGGCAGAACTCGACCTCCGTCACGGCCCACGCCGCTCCTTTCCGGTGGAACGCGAAGCACCGGCGGACCAGCTCAGTCACGCCCGGGTAGTTCAGCTCGATCTGGCCGGCGGTGGCCTGGTCGGCGGCGAACGCCCGCCGCCCGCCGGCGATCGCGTCGAGGAGGCGGGTCGCGTCTCCCCGGTCCTGACCGTCCCGCTCGGCCACGCGCCACCCCTCCCGGCCTAATGCAAAGCCTTAATCATCTCTTAATCACAAAGAGGTCAAACGGGCTGGCAGTCACCGGGAGATAACGATCGATTTTCCCTGGTAAGGGGCATGTGATCTTGATCATCGGGATACACGGCCAGGCGGGCCCCGCTGAGGAGGGATACGCGGCCCGCTGGGGTGTTCTCCCCGGTGACGGCGGCGCGCACCGCTATCCTTTCGGCCTGTGATCGCGCTGAGCCTTTCCGAGGTCGCCCAGATAACCGGCGGTGCCCTGCATGACGTCCCGGACCCGGCCGTCCGCCTGGCCGGCGCAGCGGCGTCTGACTCGCGGGAGGTAGAGCCCGGGGGGTTGTTCGCCGCGATCAAGGGTGACCGCGTGGACGGGCACGACTTCGCCGCCCGCGCCGTCGCCGACGGGGCGGCGTGCGTGCTGGCATCCAGGCCGGTCGGCGTCCCCGCGGTCGTCGTCGGGGACGTGACCGCCGCGCTGGGGACGCTTGCGCGGGAGGCCGCGCGGCGGATCGGCGACCCGTTGGTCATCGGGCTCACGGGCTCGTCGGGCAAGACCACGACTAAGGACATGCTCGCCCAGGTGCTCGCCGTGCACGGCCCCACGGTCGCCACGCCCCGGAGCCTTAACACCGAGATCGGGCTTCCCCTCACCGTGCTGGGCGCTGAGGAGGACACGCGGTTCCTGGTTCTTGAGATGGGCGCTCGTGGAATTGGCCACATCGCGTACCTGACGGGCCTGGTCCCCCCGCACGTCGGGCTGGTGCTCAACGTCGGTACGGCCCACGTCGGGGAGTTCGGTTCCCGGGCCGCCATCGCACGGGCCAAGGGAGAGCTCGTCGAGGCACTGCCCGGCGCCGGCAGCGGAGGGCTGGCGGTCCTGAACGCCGACGACGACATGGTGGCCGCGATGGCCGGCCGCACCACAGCGCGGGTGCTGCTCTACGGGCGGTCCGCCCGGGCCGGCGTCCGCGCCGACGACGTAGTGACCGGCGCTGACGGCCGGCCGCGGTTCACCCTGCACGCCGGCGGCGAGTCGGCCCGGGTGTCGCTCCGGTTCCTCGGCGAGCACCAGGTCTCGAACGCGCTGGGGGCCGCGGCGGTCGCCTACGGGGCGGGGATGGCGGTGCCGCTGATCGCGGAGGCCTTGTCGGCCGCACGGCCGGTGGCTCCGGGACGGCTTGAGGTGACCGAGCGGCCGGACGGGGTGACGGTCGTCAACGACGCCTTCAACGCCAACCCCGACTCCGTTGCGGCGGCGCTGCGGACGCTGGCCGCGATGTCGGCCGGCCGGCGCACGGTCGCGGTCCTCGGTGAGATGGCCGAGCTGGGCGACGCCACCCGGGAGGGGCACGAGCAGGCCGGGCGGCTCGCCGCCGACCTCGGCATCGACGTCCTGGTGACGGTCGGGGGCGAGTACGCCGCGTTGACCGCCGGCGCTGCGCGCAGCCGGGGCGGGCGGCTGAGCGTGGTAGAGGTGCCGGACGCGGCCGCCGCCCTCGAAGCGCTCCGGGGCATCGTCTCGCCCGGTGACGTGGTGCTGGCGAAGGCCAGCCATTCGATGAACTTTGAGGACCTGGCGGTCACGCTGGCCGCCGCGGGCAGTCCTTCCGACTGACCGGGTGCACGCCGAAGCCCGGCCCGCCTGCCTGCGGGCCGGGCTCCCCGGGAATGCGTGAAGCGAAATTCAGAAACGGGCGGGCTGCGGGTCCGCGAGCGCCGCGCAGACCTGCCCGGCGACCGGCCCTGAGCCCATGACCAGCACGATGTCACCGGGGCGGGCCGCGCTGGCGACCCTGCTCACCGCGTCCTGCGGGCTGACGACCTCGCCGGTCCCGTCATCAGCGATGAGCTGGGAGCTGACGCCGGACCCCGGCATCGGCTCCCAGGCGGGGGCGCAGATGTCCAGCAGCAGCACGAGGTCAGCCGCGGCTAGCTCCGCCGCCATCGGGACCGCGTACTGGCGGGTGCGGTTGTACCCGCGCGGCTGGTACACCACGATGACCTGCCCGCCCGTCCTGGCGATGTCCCGCGCTGCCGTGATGTCCGCGCGGATTTCCAGCGGGTGGTGGGCGAACGAGTCGATCACCCGGACGCCGTTCTGGTGGCCGCGCTGGGTGAGCCGCCCGCGGACTCCCGCGAAGCCGCTGATGGCCTGCACCGCCTTGCGTGTCGGTGTGCCGGCCGCGACGGCGGCCGCGACCGCGGCGACGGCGTTGTGCGCCATGTGCCGGCCCGGGACGCTCACGCTCACGGTCAGCTGCCGGCCGTCCGGCGCGGTGACGACGGTGACGGTGGACATCCCGCTGGTCCTGGTGGCGGTGATGCGCCAGTCGTCGCCGGGGGCGGTGCCGACCGTGACGACGCGCAGGTCCGGGCGGGTGCTGCGCACCAGGTCGGCGACCGTGCCGGCGCCGGGGTCCTCGACGTTGACTACGAGTGTGCCGTCCCTGGCGATGCCGTCGACGAACCGGCAGTGGGTGAGGATGTGGTCCTTGATGCCGTAGTAGTTCTCCGGGTGGTCGTCGGTGACGTTGGTTATCACGGCGATCTGGGGGTGCAGCCACAGGAAGCTGCGGTCGGACTCGTCCGCCTCGGCGACGAGCACCGGCCCGCACCCGAGGCGGGCGCTGCTGCCGTCCCCGGCGAGGGCGGCCCCGATTGCGTACGTCGGGTCCTCGCCCAGCTCGGCGAGGATCGTGGTGATCATCCCGGTCACGGTGGACTTCCCGTGCGTGCCGGAGACGGCCAGGAAGGTGCGGTCCTCGGCCAGCGCCTGCATCGCCTGAGCGCGGTGGATCACCTGGATGCCCGCGGCTCGGGCGGCCGCCAGCTCCGGGTTGCCGTCGCTGATGGCGGTCGACCACACCACGCAGGTGGCGTCGGCCGGCGGCGGGTCGTCGTGGCCGGCGGACACCTGGCAGCCTGCGGTGGTCAGTTCCGCCAGCCGGGCGGCGTCGGGGTCGGAGTCGCTGCCGGTGACCCGCGCGCCCTGCGCCGCGCAGATCAGCGCCAGCCCTGACATCGCCATCCCGCCGATCCCGACGAAGTGCGGCCTCGACAGGTCCGGTGGGTCGGCCGGGACGTCTGTCGATAGCGCGATCGTCCTTGACGTGCACATACTGAACCTTCTTCCTTGGTGGTCCTCTTCCTGCGTTGTCCTCTGCCTGGCGGACGCCAGCTTCAGGCGGGCCCGGTGTGCCGGCCGACCCCGGCCAGCACCCCGAGGTTGCCCACGCGGGCGGGGGGCTCGTCCTTGTCCCGCTGCCACTCCCCGACGGGGACGATCCCGGGAGGCTCCAGGGCGAAGCCGTCGAAGAACTGCCCGATCGCACGCTGGGACCGGAACACCGCCGGCGCGGCCGCCCCCTGGTAGGCGTCCATGACGTGGCCGATCACGCCGGCGGGCGTGCCCTCGGTGGACAGGTGCGACACGATCAGGTAGCTCCCGGCGGGCATCGCCTCGCGCAGCAGGCTCACGGCCGCGTAGGGGTCCTCCTCGTCGGTCACGAAGTGGAGCGACGCAACGAACAGCGCGCAGAACGGCCGGCTGAAGTCGATCACCCTCTGTACCTCGGGATCAGCCAGCACCTTGCCGAGGTCGCGGATGTCGCCCTCCACGGCCGCGATCCCGGGTGGGTCGGCGAGCAGCGCCCGGTTATGAGCGGCTACTACCGGGTCGTTGTCCACGTAGGCCACGGTCGCATGGGGGTTGACGCGCCGGGCGACCTGCTGCACGTTGGGCGGGGTCGGGAAGCCGGTGCCGATGTCGAGGAACTGGGCTACCCCTGCCCGGGCCACGTGCCGCACCGCGCGGACCAGGAACCTCCTGTTCTCACGGGCCACCTCCCGGCCGGACGGCACGTACATCAGCGCCCGCTCCGCCGCCTCACGGTCAACCTCGAAGTTGTTCTTCCCGTCCAGGTAGTAGTCGTACATCCGGGCGGGGGACGGCATGTGAAGGGACGCCCCGGGGTCACCGGCGGCCAGCGCGGCGCGGACGGTTTGCGGGTCGGCGGGCAGCGTGGCGCGGACGACGCGGCGGTCGGCGCACACTCAGGCCGCCTTCGGGGGGTACTGCGCGAGTTCGGCGCGCAACTCGGCCTCGGTCGCGACGTCGATCGTCATCGGGACGGCCATCCACGGATCCCACCTGGAATCGGGGGCGGTGCGGGTGGCCAGCCAGCGGCCGGTGTCGCCGTTGAACACGTGCCAGCCGGGATAGTCCTCCTCGACTTGCTGCACGCGGGGGTGGGCTTCGGCTGCGGGCGCCGCGGTCATCACGCTGCTCCTTGCTCGGTAGCTTGCTCAGGGTCGGTGGTGCGGTGAAGAGGGCAACGGCCCTCGGATTCGGCAGCGTGAACCAGGGCCATGAGGGCGCGGAGATCGGACCCGTAGCAGGTCGCGATGATCACGCCCGCCACCTGCGCCCGCATGACGAGCTGCCCCGGGACCTGCCCGATCACGCCGCCGGGATGATCGGCCAGCCACGCGTTCCTGTCGATGACCGGCTGGTTGTACTCGGCGGCCGGCTGGGCACAGTACGCAAGGCCCGGCGGCGGTGCAGCGCCGACCGGGCCGGGCACGGGCGCGATCACAGGTCAGCCCCGTTCAGGGCGAGCCAGGTACGACGCAACTCGGCGGGTGAGAGCTGCGCAAGCCAGTCCTGCACGCACAACCGGAGCGCGATCCCTTCGAGGGACGCGGCGTTAAGGCTGTCGCGCAGCAGAGTCCGCGGGCCCGCCACGACCCCCGGTGAGAACAGGGGGGTCCTGCGGACGGCCCGGAACTCGCCCCCAGCCCGAGAGATCCGCCAGCAGGCGAACGGCACGCGGAGCGCTTCAAGCGTGAGCGCCCCGGCGTCGCGCGGTAGCTTCTTCCCGGCTAGTTCCGGCAGAGTGACGCGCCCCGGGAGGCTGCCGGCTGCCGCTGCGTATCCCATCTGCACCCTTCCACCAGCACGGACATCACTCCGCGTTTCGGCTACGTCACTGTGACTGCAAGGATGCCTCCGGGCGAGGTACGGTGGACAGAGTTGACCTGTGGCCACTCCCAGGCCGGTCCACGGTCAACACCTGGTCTACAACGCCAGCGACGGAACGGCACGAACACATGAGCGACTTCCCCGAGGTCGCGGAACGGCTCAGGAAAGAGCGCGGCTACTCCTTGCGCGCCCTCGCCCGCGCCGTCCCCTGCGACCCGTCTTACCTGTCCAAGGTGCTGAACGGCCGCAAAGCGCCGTCGGCCAAGCTCGCCAGCAGGCTCGACGACCTGCTGCAGAGCGGCGGGGAGCTTACTGATGCCCGCGCGCCCAGCACCGCCCAAGAACGTGACCTTGGAGGCTTCGTGGCACCGGAGCTGATCGGGTACTTCCGTGACCAGCTATCCGGGCACTACGAGGCAGACATGTACCTCGGCCCGTCGCACCTGGTATCAGTCGTCCAGGTCCAGGCCGAACTGGTGATGAAGCTGGCCGGCGACGCACGCGACAAAACGGTCCGCCAGGGCCTCCTCGACGTCGGCACCGCCTACGCCGCGATGCTCGGCTGGCTTCACCAGGACGCCGGAGACCTCACCGCGTCCGCTCGCTGGCGGGACGTTACCCTCGACATGGCCCACCGCGCAGGCGACCCCGACCTGGTCTCGTACGCCCTGTCCAATAAGGCGATGCTCGCCTCCGACGGAAAAAACGGCCGCACGGTCCTCGACTTCGCCGCCGCGGCCCGCGCCGCCGGCCCCGCCCTCACGCCCAAGACCCGGGTCATCGCCCTCCAGCACGCCGCGCAAGGGCACGCGATGCTCGGCGACCGCGACGCCTCCTCACGGCTGATCGACGAGGCTGCCGTCCTGATCCCCTCAGTCGATGACGAGCACCCCTGGGGAAACGCCTGCCACCGCACCCCGAACTGGGCCGAGGCGCAACGGGCAACCTGCTACGGCAAAGCCGGCGACTACGCCGGGGCGGCACGGGTCTAGGACGAGATCATGGACGCCATGCCGGCCAGCGCCCGCCGCGACAACGCGGTATTCGCCACGAGGCAGGCCGCCGCGCTGGCCCGCGTCCCCGAACCAGACCGGGTAGTCGCACTCGCCGCCCAGGCCGCCGACGTAGACCGGAACACCGCGTCGGCCCGGCTGCGCCGCGAGCTGGCCGCGCTGCCCGCCCACGCGCGGGGGTGGCGCGATAGCGCCGCAGGCCGTCAGCTCACCGAGATCGTCGCGCAGGTCGCAGCGTG
>Ga0265338_10001938_pt1 | contig 32290 bp, 61 predicted proteins | sample 42126metaG_FD_193579 | JGI IMG/M metagenome (GOLD analysis project Ga0265338, IMG submission 193579) | Rhizosphere microbial communities from Carex aquatilis grown in University of Washington, Seatle, WA, United States - 4-21-26 metaG | ecosystem: Host-associated > Plants > Roots > Rhizosphere...
GGGATGCCCTTCTTGGGTTTGGTGCTCAAGAGAGGCTCACGTTGGTTCGGTCGGGTTCCGTGTGGGAGGCGGCGCGGTGCTGCGCGATGGTGGCCTTGAGGCGGACGACGGTCCAGTACGTGTACCGACCGTCGTAGGGGCTGGGCGACAGCTCCTGCATCTCTTCGTCGCAGTAGGGCGCGGGAGCGTGCTGGCAGCCAGCGGGGCAACCCTTGTGGACCAGGGCGCGGCAGTCCTCGCACACGCACGAGCAAGGAGTGACATCGAAGCCCGGTCCCGATGTGGGGAGGTCCTTCATGCGGCGGCTTTCTTGGCCTTGCGCTGTTCGGTCTTGCGTTCGGCTTCCAGCTTCTTGCTCGTCGCACGGACGCGGGCCTTGTGCTTCGCCTTGTTGGCTTTCTTGCGGGTCTTCGGCATGGGAAGGGCGCTCCTTACCCCCTTTTCGGGGTACTTGAACACGGGAGGCCCGAGGATGCTGTCGATGTGTTGGTCCATCGCCGTGATGGGGTCGGGCATCGTCTCGATCTCTCGGATGCGCCTGAAGAGAACCTTCCAGGCGCATCCCCTCTCGTGGTGGGGCTTGATAGCGTGGCAGTGCGTGCAGCGATCTTCCCAGACGCCTGCACGCAGAGTGGTCTGGCCCCATTCGCCCTGCTGGTAGATGAGCTTCAGCAAGTCCAGGCCGAGGATGGCGACGCGGCCCCTCGCCATCTTGATCGCGATGTCTTCGCTGTTGCCGTGGCCTGTGGCGCCCAACACACAAACATCGGACTCGACGCGCTCGTCACCCTCGATGCGGTAGACGTCTCCCGCATTCTGGACCTGCCAGTTCTCGATGAGGATGCGCTTGAAGAGGTTCATCGGTCGTTACCGGGTGGGGTTGTCGAGGACGTCTCGAAGGAGAGGGGAGGGACGGACCTTCACGGTCGAGTGCATGCGTGCGGCCGCGCACGAGTAGGGTCCCGGCTTCAGGTTCGAGGGGGTCGGGCATCCTTCGACCTTCCACTGGCACTCGGCCAGGAAAGGGCACGGGTTGCCGGCAGGGATGCGGCCGCGCACCAGGCCGTTCGTGTCCATGGGGTCGAGGTCCATGTGGAACTAGTACACCGACCGGTGTAATAATGGGAGACATGACGTGCCTGGACTCGGCAGAGAATCGCCCCCACAACCCCGAGCGGGGCTAACGATGGCCCGAACGGCGGCTAAGAACGCGGATCCCAAGAACTACTACGGGCTGCTCGAAGTGAGCCCGCGGGCGCGTGCTTCGATCATCAACTCGGCGTACCGCACCCTGGCCAAGGAAACGCACCCGGACAGCCCTGGGGGCGATCTGGCGCGGTTCAGGGCCATCACGGCGGCATACGACGTCCTCAGCAACGCCGACAAGCGGGCCGAGTACGACACGGGATTGCGGCCGGGGGTCGGAACCGTCATCGGAAACTACGAGGTCGAGTCGGTCATTGCTGAAGGAGGCTTCGGCACGACGTACAAGGGCCGGCACGTCATCACGGAGGAGCCTGTGTGCATCAAGCACTGCTCCGAGGTGTCGGTCATGCACGACGCGGTCTTGATTGCCGAGGCCAAGTCGATCTGGGACATGTGCCACTATGCGCTGCCCGCGATGCGGGACATGCAGCGGCTGGAGGACAACTCGCTGGCGCTCATCATGAGCTACATCCCGGGCCCGACGCTCGAACAGGTCGTCGAGAAGGCGGGCAAGCTCGAACCCGAGGACGTGGCGTGGATCACAGACCGGATCCTCAACGTGCTGCTCTACCTGCACCACCACGGGATCGTGCACGGGGATCTCAAGCCACAGAACGTGATCGTGCAGCCGGACCAGCACAGCCTCGTGCTGGTGGACTTCGGTCTCACGCTGGTCAAGCCGACGTCCTCGACGAAGTCCATGGGGTACACGCCGTACTTCGCGCCCCCGGAGCAGATCGACGGCAACACGCTCTTGCCGGCCTCGGACTTCTACAGCCTGGGGATGATCATGATCTACACTCTCTCGGGCGGGGACATGAAGGCGGTCGAGAAGCTCAAGGTGCCGACGACAGCGCCCGACGCCCTGTGCAGCTTCATCAAGAGGCTGATCGTCAAGGACGTGCTTGCGCGTCCGCAGGGTGACCTCTGGGAAGAGTTCCGCGAGGTGCGCAAGAAGGCGTTCGGTCGTGACCGCAGTGGTATGAAGCCCATCGCAGGGCTGTAGAGGAGATCATCATGGCAGAGACAGCCGACTTCGATCCCGGGCCCTGGCGCGGCCACGACTTCAAGGATGCGCGCAAGGCGTACGACAAGCACGCTGGCCGCAGCTACTCGGAGGCGACCACCAAGGGGGTCGTCGCCAAGGACCTCGTGCCGAACGGTCTGACGACCGACAGCGAGAACCCGCTCGTCGTCCTATGCGACGTGACGGGCTCGATGGGCGAGTGGCCGGGCGTCATCTTCTCGAAGCTGCCGTACCTCGACATCGAGGGCAAGAGCTACCTCGGGCCCACGATGGAGACCAGCTTCGGGGCCATCGGGGATGCGCACAAGGGCGACACGTACCCTCTCCAGGTGCGGCAGTTCGACAAGGGTCAGAAGCTCAGCGACCACCTCAAGGCCCTCGTCATCGAGGGCAAGGGTGGCAACGACCACTGCGAGTCCTACGAGCTGGCCGCGCTCTACTACGCCCGCAAGGTGCAGATGCCCGCAGCAAAGGGCAAGCCCATCATGATCTTCATCGGCGACGAGGGTCTGCACGACTACGTCACCAAGGCCATGGCGGCAGACATCCATGTGCGGCTGACCGAGGCCCGCATCGACACGCCCGATATCTTCAAGGAGCTGACGCGCAAGTTCTCGGTCTACGTGGTGCGCAAGCCCTACGGCGACTCCTACGAGCGGATCATCCACCAGCAGTGGGAGAAGCTCATCGGCGAGGACCATGTGCTGATGCTGCCCGGTGCGGACCGTGTGGTGGACGTCATCTTCGGCATCCTCGCGCACGAGACCGGCAAGGTGGACTACTTCCGCGAGGAGCTGGAAGGCCGTCAGAAGCCCGAGCAAGTGGCGACGGTCTACAAGTCGCTCCAGACCATCCACGCGCTGCCCCCGAAGACCCCCAAGAAGAAGGGCATGAGCGTCATGCACCTGCCTGAGGGCAAGAAGACCAAGGGTCTTCTCAACAAGTAGCCGACACACGGAGCCGGAATGAACATCATCCCCGTTTTCTTCACCCCCAAGATGGTGGCTGACTCGGAGTCAGCTTCACCCAGTGCTGCGAAGCCCTCGAAGGTCGTTGACTCGTGGCAGCGGAAGTTCCAGATCGCGGTCATCGAACCCGAACGGGTGACCATCGAGGAGTTCGCACGGGCGCACGATCGCCAGTTCGTGTTCGACATCCTCGGGGGTAAGAGGGCCAACGGCTTCGGCAACCACTCCCAAGCGGTTGCCGAGTCGCTGCCCTACACGTCGGGTTCGATGTTGTCGGCCGCTCGCCACGTGCTCAAGCACGGGGGCGCGGCCGCAGCTCCGTGCTCGGGGTTTCACCACGCGGAGTACAGCAGCGCGATGGGGTACTGCACCTTCAACGGCCTGATGGTCACGGCGCTGGCCTTGAAGGAAGAGGGGCTCGCCAAGCGGGTTGGCATCCTCGACCTCGACATGCACTACGGCAACGGGACGGACAACATCATCGCCGCCCGCAAGGCGCACGAGTGGGTCCAACACTTCACGGCCGGCGCCACCTTCATGTTCGAGAACCACGTGGAGGCGTTCTTCAAGCGACTGCCCGAGGAGCTGGACAAGATGAAGGACTGTGATGTCGTGCTCTACCAGGCAGGAGCCGACCCCCACATCGACGATCCCAACGGCGGCTGGCTCACGACCGAGGAGCTTCGCCAGCGTGACGCGGTGGTGTTCGATGCCCTCAAGGCGAGCAAGGTACCGGTCGCCTGGAACCTCGCGGGTGGTTACCAGATCGAGCCGGACGGCAGCATCCCCAAGGTGCTTGAGATCCACGACAACACCATGCGAGAATGCGTCAGAGCATTCGGTCAGTGACAATCGAGCCGCGCTCGGAGGTTAGGGTGTCGATTCAGCTTGCGAGGTGTGGTGAATTTGCACGGCCATCGTCGGCTGAAAGAACGCCGCTCGCAGATATCGGTGGACAGTTCGAGGTGGGATCCCTCGTCGCATCGCAGGCTGAATCGACACTCTGACGTGCGCGCAATGAGGAGGCAGACGATGGCGACGGAAGCTCCTGCGGACCACAAGCCCTACAGCACGGCACCGTGCGCGAAGTGTGGAGCGTTCAAGGTGCGCTGCTCACTCGAAGACGAGTCGGACGGATGCGGTACTTACTACGACATCAAGTGCGAGTCGTGCGGTCACTCCTACAGGACGGATGGGCCGGACGCGTGAACTAACCGGCGCGTGACGTGCGCGCGATCGGGACCAGACCAAAGCAGGAGAGCGCGACGATGAGTGAGAAGTTCACAATCGAGTACATCGAGGAGTTCTCGACCAAGGCGTGTACCAACGCGCACCACTGCGCCATGCTACGACAGCTTCTCGTAGAGCGGATCGCATTGATGGCGAAGATCGACGATGTGCGCAAGGAGGCGCTTCACGAGGCGGCCAACGTCTGCCACCAGCGGGCCAAGTCGTTCGCGAGCGTAGACATGGTGAAGACGTCCACATGCGACGCTGACCGAGACGCGATTCTCGGTCTACTAACCGGCGCGTGACGTGCGCGCGATCAAGAGCGGATCGACGGAGACGAGAGGAACGATGACGAAGAAGCTCACGGCAACTCAGCTCAAGGCACTCTCGGTGCTGGCCGATGGCAAGGAGCGACAGGTGTACGAGTGCGGGTCAACGAACACGGTGGAGTCGCTGGAGGCTCGCGACCTGATCGATTGGCGGCCGAGCGAACGCAAGCACTTTGGATCGTCGCCCGGCTACGCCCTCGTGAAGATCACCGAGGCGGGCCTCGTCGAACTGCGACGCGTGCCATGCACGGAGTGCGGGTACCCGCTCCTGTCGAACGGACACTTCGCCGCATGTGGTGCGCCGGCAGGTTCACTAGCTGGCGCCGTGCCGGTGCCCCAATAATCGTGCGCGCGATCGGAGGCAAGTAGCACATGTGGATTCCGGTCAGGTGGGTGCGAAACGAGATGTGGACGCCGAACAGCGCCGCGTTGCGGGAATGGATTCCGATCGAGTGGGAGTGGTGGGACCGCGCGTGAACAGATGGAGGTTTTCCCGTGGACATGATGGTAACGCTCTGGCCGAGCTTTCCGCACTTTGACACGTTCGTGCACCACCGTCGCATCAGTGGCATCCGCCTGAACAGCGCGATGATGAGCAACCCCGAGCTGGACAAGGAGTTGGAGAAGATCACATCTCTGCCCAAAGACAGTCGTCTACCCAGAACAGGCACGGTGCCGCTCCTCTTCGACATCAAAGGACGTCAGCCTCGCATCATCGAGGTGCTGCCTAACGACGAGAACCTCGAACTGCGCCTCAACCATCCCATCACAGTCAAGACCCCGTGCCCTGTGTTGTTCAAGGCGGGGGAGGACAGCGCTCTGCTCGATCACCTGGAGGAGGACGGTCAGCGGCTCGTCTTCCGGGGTGGGCCCCACTACAGGGTCAAGGCGGGGGAGTCGTTGTACCTTAGGGATCCGTCGTTCCAGATCCGAGGGGACCTCTTCACGCCCGAAGAGGTCACAAAGATGCAGAAGTGCGTGAAGGCGGGCTTCAAGAGCTGGTTTCTCTCGTACGTCGAGGAGGAGCGCGACGTGGAGCTGTTCCTCGAACACGTCGGCAGGGACGCAGAGGTCTACCTCAAGATCGAGAGCATGAAGGGCCTCGACTTCGTGAACCGGTTTCCCGCGCTCCAGAAGCGGCACTCCGGCCTCTCGCTCGTGGCCGCGCGAGGAGACCTCTACGTGGAGATCGACCGCCCACACAACATCGCCAAGGCGTTGCAGCACATCATCGACCACGACATGGGCGCAGTCGTGGCCTCACGCCTGCTACTCTCGACGTCAGAGGGACCGGTGCCCTCGTGCGCCGACTTCCTGGAGCTGCAATGGCTGTGGGAAGCTGGCTACCACCGCTACATGCTTTGCGATGAGCTGTGCCTTCGAGAGGACAAGCTCTCGTCAGCCCTTCAAGCGTTCGACGAATTCCGGAGCAGCTTGCCTTAGAGGTCGAGGACCGCGATGCCGAGGCTCGCGAAGTAGTCGTCGCTCTCCTGCTGCTTTCGATTGGGGGTCACATCCAAGACGGCCAGGGTGGGCTGCACCTCTGGGGCACGGGGTTCGTTGGTGGTTGTGGGGTGATCCAACGGCTTGTCGCCGGTGGGATCGCACAGAACGTCCAGGATGATGTCGTCCATACCCCAGACGGTGTACAAAAAGAGCATGGCATCACCCGCACCCACACCGATCCCTCTGGATGAGACGATCGAAGCCGTCGTGAAGGTCTTCGCTGAGTCGGGTTTGGCCGGCAAGGCGCAGATCTGGAAGGCCCAGGACATCTCGGACTACGGTGGCATCCACTTCGTTCTTGACGCAACGCAGCCACGCGATGGGGACGAGCCGGAGCACATCGTCATGACGGTGATGAACAGCCCCGGCGGCCGCTGGAATCTGCATGGGGACGTAGCGGGAGAAGAGACTGGACGGATCATGCACCTGGAGCCGGTGCGTTCAACCAACCCCGAGGACGGGAAGGTCTTGGCCGAGAACCTCGTGGCCTGGTGGAAAGCGAAGCTCCCTGCGGTGTAGGGAGGGGCATGTTCCACACGAAGCTGAACGGTCTCTTCCTTCGGGACGACAGTACGGTCCACGACAAGCCCCGGGACAAGACGTTCTACACATTGGCCGAGGACACCATCTTCGCCGTGCAGCAGCCCCGCAGGGCCATCGTACCCATGCAAGAGTTTCTTGGGAGCGTCGAATACATCGACGCAGCCGTACAGGAGCGCTTGTGCTGCCTTCTGGGGGCAGAGGCGGCTGCTGTTCTCGATCGCACCCCGGCTTTGATGTTCGACAATGTGGTACAGTACATGAAGATACGGTTGCGCGACGTGGGAGGTCTTGCGGCCATCGTGGGTAACCGGGCAGTCCTCGAAGCACTCGATGGCGTTTCGGACGTTCCGCTCTACCTTGCGCCCGTGCGGATGCATGCGAGCATCGCATTCGGCCTACCACTTCCGGAACACACAGGGCGTATCGTGCAGACGGACGAGAAGAGCTGGTCTCCGCTACACGTGACGAGGAGGCTGGGTCTAGTGTCTTTCGGTGTGTCGGTACCGGTTCAGATTTACGGCGTGTCCGATGTGGCGGACAAGAGCGTCCCTGAGAATCCTCGTCCAGCTCAGAGCGAAGCTCTACTCAAGACGGCCTGACGTGAGCCTCTTCGCCACCAACCTCCCGCTCATCCGCAAGATTGTCGAGCAGCTCTGGCGAGAGATCACACGCCAGGCGGGCGATGCCTCGATGCTCAACATCGAGCGGGCACGCGTCGAGGTAACGATCAAGGTCATCCCCGTGCGCAAGATGCCAGAGCACTTCATCCCTCCGGCCGTGGACATCAAGTACCTGCGAGCCAACACCGCAGCGCGCCTCTACAAGAACAAGCCGCCCAGAATGGGGGGACCCAGGGGCAAGGTCGAGACCCTCTGGAAGCGCCTCATGGGCGCTGACGACTAGGGCTTCTTCCAGGGCTCGTAGCCGTCCACGAACTCAAGGTAGGGGTCGTGGACGTCAACGGAGCTGTATCCCGGCTTCCAGACCGTGCCTGTGTTGTTGCCCTGCGGGTCCACGTAGTGGCTGTAGCCCGTATGGAACATCCAGGTCGGGACGGGCACACGTGGGTGCTTGGAACCGAAATCGATGAACACCCAAGCCCGGTTGTGCTCGATGACAGTTCCCTTGAGGCCCGGTTCGACATGCGTGTAGGTGGCCGCCGTTGAACCGGGAACCTGCTTGCGGTTGTACTGGATGCCCGTCTTACGCACGTGCACTTCGCGACCGACGCTGATCTTGAAGCCATCGTCGATCCTGATGACCTCTGCCCAGCGGACCGACGCCGCATCGATGTTCTTGTACAGGTCTGCGATGGCGGCCTCGCGTGAGTCCCCCTCACCGTAGATGGAGTTCGTGTGGTCTCGATCCTCATACTGCCCGACCGGGTAATCGTCAGCAGGGCCGATGCGAGCATCAACCAGGACCTTGTACTCCGAGACGTTCACACCTCGGACAGCTTCCTCGACCTTGATGTATTCGAGCACACGCCGAAGCGGTTTTATGTAGTCGCGCAGCTGAGCCCGAACTTGCATGAGGTCAGTCATCGCATGGCACCCTTGCGGTAGCGAGCGTTTTCCTTGCGCAGAAGTTCGAGGTGACGCTTGGCGATGCGGTCGTCATCTGGCAACACTTCGAGGCCCTCCTTGAGGAGCTTCTGTCGGATCTCGTCACGGGACTCGCACTTGCTTTGCCGTACCTCGTTGAGGCGGCCGTCCACGAACGACACCTCGAACTCGACATCGGGGGAGCGCTCGCTCACGCGCCCACCGAAGAGATGGTCCCCCTCGAAGACAACCGGATCGCATGCGTAGCACTGCGAGTAGCATTCGATCGTCCGGTTGATGCCGTAGCGCTTGTAGGTGGTGGTCTGAGTGGCCGCGAGTCCCGCGTCCGTGATGACGTACGCCTTTTCAATGTGTTCGTGTTCGTACCGAGCGCTTACGTAGAGCTGGCCCTCGTAGATGAAGTACGAGTCCATGTTGCACTCCAGGCTCTTGGACTGAAGCTCAACTCCCTTCTGCGGATGGCCGGCGGCGCACAGGAACTTGGCGGCCGATTGATCGTCGAGCACGAAGAAGCTGTCGAACATTCCCATGCCCGACCCTTACACCGCTCCGAAGCGTCAGAGCGGGAAGGAACCGGCCGGCACCTTGTCGCGCTCGAACTCGGCCAGGGCTTCCTTCTGGGTGTCGGTCGGCACCAGCAACCCGCAGGCGCAGGTGTCGATCGCCAGGTCGGCGGGGATCGTGAGCTTCGTGCCCTCAGCTGAGCGGGCATAGCCCGCGAGCTGACGTCCGGGCTTGGCGACGGGGTGGATGTTGGTTCCGTGGCAGTTGGAGCAGGTCGGCATGGCGGGGACTGTACACCTGTCCCCGTTCCAGGTCTAGCCTCAAAAGTTACCTCGTTCGGTGTACTGTAGAGGCATGGTCTTCCACCGCGCCTATCAGGACAGCTGATGATCTACCTCGGAACGACGAACAGTGACAAGGTCGCGGAGATCGCGGCGCTCCTCTCCCCGCTCCGGGTGGAGCTGAAGACGATCGCCCTCGATGTGCCCGAGACGGAGGACACCTTCGAGGGCAACGCGCGCCTGAAGGGGATCGCGTACGCGAAGCACACGGGCGGCATCACGATCTCGGAAGACTCCGGCCTCATCATCCCGGCCCTCGGGGGATTGCCCGGTCCGTGGTCGGCCCGCTTCTGCGACTGCATCCTCGATCTGGCCACCGGCAAGGTGTCTTCGGTGGCCGAGGTTCATCCTCGTGGGCGTGCCGAGATGGACGTGGTCAACAACAACCGTGTCCTGGAGCTGCTGCGGACCAACTGGTTCACGAGAGAGGAACGCTTCAAGGCTCGTCCGGCGGCCGCGATGTTCAAGGTCGTCCTCGTTGTCGCTTCCCCGAGCGGGATCCTGTTTCAATCCTCAGGCGAGTGCCACGGGTGGATTGCAGAAGAGGCACGAGGGACCAACGGCTTCGGCTACGACTCGATCTTCATCGGGCAGGACACGTTCGGCAAGACCTTCGCAGAGCTGGACACTCCCCGCAAGAACCAGCGGAGCCATCGCAAGCGTGTGCTCGACGAGCTGTTCATGTGGGCTTCGCAGCATCGGGAGCTTCTATGATCGTCATCGACGGCAACGACGGCATCGGCAAGTCCACCATCTGCAAGGAGCTGCAACAACGCGGCTACAACGTCGTGGACCGTGGGCTGCCCACGAAGCTGACCGACAACCCGGACCTCGAACCGGACCCTGAGCGCTTCGACGATATCTACTGCATCCTCGACGCGCCCGTGGAGGTGAGCCGCGAGAGGCTTGCAGCTGCCGGCAAGGATATGAACGAGCACTGGCACACGGTGGAGACGCTCACGCACTACCGCAAGCGCTTCCAAGAGGTCTCCAGCTGGCTCGGGGTGCCGCTCATCGACTCTACGGGCACGAAAGAGCAGACCCTCGTCAAGGTGCTCAAGTATCTCGACATCAAGCCGACAATCCGTGTCGGACTCCCGAAGGGCAGGCTCTTTGGGGTTGCCGACGAATGGCTCGGCAGGGCGGGCTACACGATCGACCCCAAGGGACGCAACTACCGCCCAAAGTGCTCGGACCCGCAGATCGAGCCGTTCATCCTCAAGCCCCGGGCCTTGCCGCAGATGGTGGCGCTCGGGCTGCTCGATGCTGCCATCACGGGCAAGGACCTCATCCAGGAGAGCATCTACTGCGGGCACCTTCATGTCGTGGCGAAGCTTCGAGAGCCGCGCGTGCGCATCTGCGTGGCAGCTAGCCCTCAGGGCACACCCAAGAGGGTGCCGGCTGTCGTCGCGACAGAGTTCCCCAACATCGCGAGCCGCTGGATGCTGGAACACGGGATCGCGCACGTCATCATCCAGACGTACGGGTCCACGGAAGCGTACGCGCCGGTGTTCGCCGACTACGTGGTGGACGTAGTGGAGACCTCGCAGACCCTCAAGGACAACGGTCTTGAGATCCTCGAAGAGGTGCTGGACAGTTCACCTGTGCTCATCACCCGCAAGAAGTCCGCTGCATCGCAACACCAGTTCACGCGAAGGATGTGGGAGACGGCGAAATGAGCCTGGACATCGACAAGCTGACCGACGCGCAGTTCGAGGCCCTTCCTCTGGTGGTCGAGGGGGAGAGCAAGATCGTGCGGGATGCCGGCAAGGGCTACGCGGTCATCAAGTTCAAGCCGACCATCTACTCCTTCACAAGCAACCGTACGGGGGTCGTGCCGGGCTCGGACGTGCTTCGCTTACGAGCAACCAAGGTTTTCGTCAGGGAGCTGCTGCGCAACGGGGTCGATCACTCGTACGAGGCCATCAACGATCGCTTCGTGCTCTCGCGCCTCATCCCCCGTCCCCCGCCGATCGAGGTGGTGGTCAAGTCGTACCACTCGGGCACGTCGAAGCACCGTTACGTGGGGATGACGGACCATTCCATCCGTCAGAGCCACCCCTTCTACGCCGGCAAGACCTTCGGTCCGGACGGTGGCTACCCTACCACCCTCGTGCGCTTCGACTGGCGCAACCCCATGTGGCACCCTGAGGACCAGAAGAAGATGCTGGCCGATGAAGTGCTCGGCGACGATCTGGCCGACTGGTACATCGACACGCACGTGGCGCGCAGGACAGCCCTCCAGACGCAGCGTATCCTCCAGGACTTCCTGGCGAATCGCGACGTCATGGTCTACGACCTGTGCCTGTTCATCACGGAGGACGGGCAGGAGGTCTTCGGCGAGATCAGCCAGGATTGCGGCCGTTTCCGGCACTTCGATCTCGGATCGCTCGACAAGGACGTCTGGCGTGCTGGGGGTTCGAGCGCAGTGGTGCTAGAGAAATGGAAGACCCTGCTCGACATCATCGAGAAGTAGGAGTCCATGAACTACCAAAGCAGCTTCAAGGTGCCTGCTGGCAAGGTGCCGAGCATCGTGCTCTGCAACCCTAAGAATGCCTATAATGTCTCGATGGTCCAACGCATCGCCTCCTGCTACGGCTGGCAGCAGGTCTGGTTCACAGGCGACCGTGTGGGCCTGGACCTCGCGGGCAAGAAGCGCCTGCCCCGTGAAGAGCGGATGAAGGGCTTCAAGCAGGTCGAGATCGTCCAGTACGACCGACCCCTCGATCAGTTCAGCAAGGACGTGGTCCCTATCGCCGTCGAGGTCCGGGCGAACTCGGAGAAGCTGCACCAGTTCGAGCATCCGGACAATGCCGTCTATGTCTTCGGTCCCGAGGACGGGTCCATCCCCGAGGGGGTGCTGACGCACTGCCATCGGTTCCTCGTCATTCCGGTGAGGTTCTGCCTGAACCTCGCGACAGCGGTGTCCACGATCCTCTGGGACCGGGCGTACAAGCGGGGCGAGGTCCACGAGATGGAGGACGCCAAGGCGTACGCCGAGACCGACACGAAGGCCATGGGGATCTACGACGAGCTGAGGCAGTCGTGAACGACGTTGCAGCAGCGTGTCCGCACGAGCATCTCCAGTTCGAGGTGTGCGATCAGACCGGGGGCGTGGGCTGCAACGACTGCAACACCCTCCTAGCCTACTGCTGGGCTGACAACCACATTCCCGAGTCGTTGTGGAACCGCATGTGCGCCCAGGACCCGGAGGCTCGTCCCTGCGAGCAGAGTCGCGATGACGTGTGCGCCCTCTGCGATGAGCCCATCGAGACGAAGTCGGAGAGTTGACCAAGGAGAGAACGATGCTGAGCGACAATGCAATGTGTGTGCTGACGGCCATCAAGCTGGGGTGCTCCATCTCGTCAATCCCGAGCACCATCTACGACGAGCTAGCCGGTGCCGGTCTGATTTGCGCCTCTGTTCCGTGTCTGCCCGACGTGTGCCTGACCGATGCAGGTGCGGAGCTGGTGTCTGACGTGGAGTACGCATCGGGCGAGACGGGTGTCGTGCCGTTCGGGCACTTCCGAGACGTGTCCAGGCCGTGTCCTGTCAGCGACCGCCAGTCTCTATAGGCTCGACGTCCACGAAAGAGACGACGATGCTGACCGACAAACAGAAAGCGATGATCCTGGCGAGCGACAGATGGCCCGTGACGATGGTCACGGAGCGTGAGCGTGACTCGATCTCCTACGAGGTCGTGTGCGGCAACGTCACGGCCGGAGACCATGGCGACGCGCGGTCCGTCTGGTGCGAGACGGTACACTTCGGTGCGACGGACGCCACCGTTGCAGGTGGGTCCGACTTCGTTCAGGCGGCACGGCATCAGCAGCAGATCGCTGACGAAGTGCTGGCGTTCCTTCACGAAACCGAGGGCTGACACCCTGCGCGCTTGCCCTCGAAAGGAATGCGACATGCAACCGATCGTGTTCAAAGAATGTACCGTGGAGACGACGGCTCGCGACGGGGAACGCCGGACGAGGGTCACTCTTCGACTGTCGAGAGGCTGGGTTGGAGACACGTATCCGGACGGTGAGGTGCGCGAACCCTCATTGTTGACGTTGTCGATCGACAACAAGGTCGCAGCCGGCCTGAGATTGGGCCAGGTCTTCACGCTGACTTTGGCGGAAGAGATCCAGGCCAAGTAGTGATCCAACCCTGCGCGCGGGCCGCAGTTTCCGCCATGCGCTGTACGTACTGAACACCCGTCTTAGAATCGTACTCGACGGGGTTGCGCTGTACGTACGGAGCATGTAGATTGATTGGTGTCAGCACGGAGCTGGCGCGGAGGATGAGACGATGACCGCCGAGAAGCTTGCTAAGAGCCTGTTTGCCGACGACCTGGGCCGCGCCGATGACGTCCCCGTCGAGCGCGATGGGGAGCGGGCCTACGACGGCTGGGTCCGCGCCGCTGGTGAGGCTGGCGACAGGGAGACGGCGACGGCCCTGGCCGGCGTCGATCGCTCCGAGTTCGCCGCCGCGTGGGACGCGCTCGTCGAGGCGCAGTCGTGAGCCGCTCCGGCACCCCCACGACCCCGAACGGCAAACGCACGCGCCCGATGGTCACGCTCACGCTCTCCCCCGAGGCACTTGCCCGACTCGACGCCATCGCGGCCGAGCGCGGGCAGACGCGATCCGGTGCCGTCGAGCAGCTCGTGCGCAACGCGCGATTGGGCGAGCGGTAGACGTACACACCTGCGCGCGAGGGACAAGAAGATGAAAAAGCCTGACGTCACTTTCTCGAAACCGTCCAAGGCCGACATGGCTTATGCGATGAAGCGGCTCCGGTACATGGACCCGGCGAACGTGGCGAAGGACCACAAGTCGCCGGAGGCGAGAGCCGCGATCACGGCCGTGCTTCGTTGGCTCTCCCTCAACTCGAATGTCGCGTGGAGACTCAAGACGGGCGCCTACACCGACGTCGCCATGTCGAAGAGTGTGCGTCGGGATGGTCCGTGGGACGCCACGATCCTGAGCAAGAAGGCTCTGGAGCAGATCGAAAAACTGTTCGATTTCGACGGCGCGCAGTGATCCCAATTTGCGCGCCAGCCGCCTTTTCGCAGAATCGACCGAGAAACACACTCTCTAATAGACAACCGAGCGAGGCCCACGCGATGAACGATACACGATCTGACGCGGAGGTCGCGAAGTCGGCCGAGTCTTACGGGTTGCCGACGACGTACCGCGCAGCCGTCGAGGAAGTACACGAGTGGCGCGAGGCGTCGCAGGTCGTCGGCTACTTCACGCCCGACTCGCTGCGGAAGTACCTCGTCGCCCAGGGACGGCACCATGACGAGCACCATGCCAGCGAGAAGCGCTTGTGGGACGCCATCGGGGGCGAACCGGAAGACGACGCGGACCCGGAGGTGCGCGAGTTGGATGACGCCGTGCGCGCCACGATCCAGTACGAGCGCGACCAGACGGAGCAGGCTCGCTCAGTCATCGACATGGCCAAGGCTGCACTGCCGGAGTACCTGCACGGCGAACCTGACCTGGTCTTCGCGGTGAAGGTGCTCGCCGGTCACTACGCGAGTCAGTTGAAGACGGCGACCGAGTTCGCCGGGAGCCTGAAGGAAGCCCACGCCGCGTTGCGCGCGCTCACTGGCGGACACATCGCAAGCGAGGTTGAGGCCGAGTTGGCGAAAGAGTCGAACGGTTCGCCGTTCGCCCTAGGCGTGCGCGCTCTCGACCGCATCCGCAAGCATCGCTGCCTCGCATGCGGCAAGCTCACGCGCGACACGACGGCCGGGTGCGATCACTGCGAACTGGAGGACAAGTGAGCAAGCCGTTCACGCGCCGCCAGCTGGAAGAGGCGTTGCACGCGGCCGTGCTCGGCCTGCGGTCGCTCGACGGGATGTCTGGCACGGTCGAGAAGAGAGCGAGCCTGATCAAGCCCGCTCCCACTTCCGGGGGCCGACTACAATGCAAGATGGCGCGTGATCTGCGCGCTTTGTGGACCTAGACGGAGGAAACGTAGATGCCTCTTACACCAATCCAGACGAGGTGGGACGACGGGGTCACGTTGCGGCCCTTGGAGTCCAAGGTGGCACGCGTCCTGCGCGACGTCGGTGGGTACCTGCTCTACCGCGAGTGCTACAGCGGGAGCGAGCCGTCCGTCTCTCGCGTGCACTGGTACGTGAGTCTTGGCTCCTATCCGTGGCGAGTCTCGTTGAAGGAAGGGACTGTCGCCGAGACCTGGCACGAAGTAGAGCAGTACCCAACGTTCCACGAGGCCGATGCAGCAGCCAGGCGCCACGTGCGCCGATGCGCGTGCGCCGTCCCAGATGGGACGGACTGGAAGGCGGCGCCGCTGTTCGATCGGCACGAAGCGGGTACGCGCTGATGGCCGCCAAGCGAGCCCCGACGAAGAAGACGACGTGGAAGCTGCCCAAGGGCTACACGCTCACGATCTGCGGCGATGTGCTCCAGGTCTGCGACGCTGCGGGCGACGAGGTGCTCTGCATCGACGAAGACGATGCAGACGAGTGGATCGAGACGATGAAGGACGCGGCCGACACTCAGCAGCGGTAAGTAGTAGTGCGCGCAGCTCAGAGAAACTTGCGCGCGATGAACAGCGGAACGAAGGAGACGTAGCGATGGGCAAGAAGCGGAAGTACAGGGTCATCGGTTCGGTCACGATCAGCGTGAACACGGAGGTGGAGGCCACATCGAAGGCCGAAGCTGTCAGGCTCGCACAAGAGCGTCCGATGCAGTCGTTCTGCCACCAGTGCTCCACGGGCAGCCCTGACGAGGAGTGGACTACGAGCGGCGAGTTGGATGGAGAGCCGACCGACGTGCGGGTGGAAGAGGAGACCTGACGATGGCGACGAGGAAGCGGCAGAAGGTGGCGGGTCCGTGGATGCACGGCGTCGATGGTAGCGATCAGGGACAGCCCGTCATGCGCGACGACATCGGCGGGCCGGAGGGGGAGATCGGCATCACGCTAGCCGTCGAGTACCCGACGTGCGTCTACGTCAGGACGTTCTTCGGTGAGGAGTGGCGCAGGGTGAAGGACCGCAAGGCGGCCGACAGGGCGCTTCGCCGCGCAGGTTGGACACTGACGTGATCACGGACACTCGCGTGGGCGCCTGCGCGCTTTTGGGACCTAGACGAAGGAAGGGTGAAGCGATGGGCGTTCCGTTCGGTGAGATGGTGACACGCATCACGGTGAAGACGGGCATGTGGGTTGACCACAAGGAGGACGGCACGACGACTCTCGTGATCGCAATGGCCAACGGCCGCACGGTGACGGACACGCTCTCCAGCGACGATCGTCACTCGCTGCTGAACGCGCTGACGTGGAAACCTGGTGATGCGAGGTAGGTTCGGACGTTCGTGTGGGCCAGGTAGCCTGCGCGCATCTTGAGACGGGACAACGGAAAGGAGCGGCGATGGTCCAGTTTCACCGGCACCCTGACTGCAGATGCGACGTCGCCCCAAAGGGCTGCATCGTGCATCCACCCGGCCACCGCGGCACCGAATTGGCCACGCTCAGCGCGCCCCGCGCACAACTGGAGGCGCTGGCCTGCGCCGGCCCGCGCGGCGTTCCCCCGCATGGGTGAGTGCAGTTCGACGGAGGCGCATGCGTGTCCGCGGTGCGGCATGTGCCGCGAGGAGTGGGCCCACGGGCGTAAGTGCGAGTTCTGGCGTCTTCTGCGAGAAGTGATGAACGTGGCGCCACCAGCTTCGGAAAAGGGCGCGTGACGTGCGCGCGATCTGCACCGAGTGAGAGGAGTCAAGGACCGATGAGCGGACGAGTGCTGACGAAGACCGAGGTAGACGACATCCGGCGTGCCATGAGTGGACAGACGCTCGTCGCGTACACACCGCCACCAGAGGTCGCGAGGGACTTGCTGGCCACCCTCGACGCGCTGGTGAGCGCATGCGTGGACGCCCAGGTGGAGATGGGGCCGTACTGCCTCGTGTGCGGCGAGGGCGTCGAGGCTGACGACGATCCGTGCGACGTGCCGTGCTCGGGGCTGACGCTGCGACGACTGTTGCACGCGCTCGGGAGCGGCGCGTGAGTGCGCGCGGAGAGGAGCGGATAGCGTGAATGCGGCACCCCGAGGAGCGAAGCGTGTTGAGTCGTGCGGCGACGTCGGCGCAGTGGCGCCTGGCGCGGTGGCTGGGGCTGACCGACACGGAATGCCACTGCGCGGTGTGTCGTCACCAGATCGTCGAGTGGCTCGCGCGGGAGATGGTGCGCGTCGGCGGCGAGCGGGCAAGATTGAGTAGGCGTGGGTGCGCGAGACAGTGAAAAACGGTACGTGAAAGTGCGCGGTCTGACAAAACGTCGGCGCGATCAAGAGGAGGACAACGTGGCTGTGAACTGGTCTGAGATGACAACCGAGGAAGTGTTCGATGCGCTCGGTCATGCGCCACTGGTCGCCGGTCCGTGGGAGTGTGTGCGTGACGGCAAGGTCGTGCGCTGGGCGCCCATCTGGTACCGAAGCGGCTTCTGCCTCGACGTCGGGACTGTCGAGCGCATGCCCGAGCACCTCGGAAGTCGGGTTGTGGTCTGCATCGACGGCGGCGTAGCTATCGACGTCGAGTCCGTAGCCGCTGGTCGTAAGCTGGTAGACGAGAAGCTTCGTGAAGCCGGGTGGAGACTAGTGGACTGAGGTCACCGCTGCGGGAAAGAACATCGCCACGAGGGCGTCAGCTGACACGGATAGGTAGCTCGTGTCCTGTACTTCTCGAAGGATGAAGTAGGCCGGACCCATGGCCACCTCGTAGTGCCTTGGCTCCCCGTCCACGGGCTCGACCTGGATGTCCAGACCCTCATCCAGGGCGATCTCGAAGTGGAAGTAGGTCCCTCTCTCGCGCTGCTCTGCGAGCAGCCGATTGGCAAGTGCCTCCAGGGAAGTCACGGCCGGGCTCCACACTTCGCGCAGTACGTGATGGCCTTGGGCCAGTTGGCCCCATCGATCTTGACGGACTTCCGGCGCAACACCTTCTTGTTCAAGCGGTGGGCGAGCTTGATCGGAATGTCGAGGAACAGCTCGACCTTCATTCGGAAATCGTGCTGGCACTTCTTCACGTCGTAAGCCCCAGCTTCCTGGCTATCGAGTCCATGTCCGGCAGGATCTCGTCCGGCTGGTGTGTGTAGGCCGGATCGTCGTCCGTGAGGAGACTGATCCCGAAGCCACTGAGCCCGAGCCACCACTGTAGGACCCAACGCTGCGCCACACTCCTGGACTCCCCGAGCGTCACATCGAGCCACCAGCCGCCTTCCGGCTTGAGGGGTGGATCGATCTTGAACTCCATGTAGCGGAACGCAGCGGTGTCCCTGGCCTCGCAGACGCGCACGAGATGGTCGTGCAGCAGCTCCAATGGGTTCTTGGGCCGCTCACCGTCCCGCAGTCGTTCCAGCTCGCTCTTTGCCATGGCGTGCTTCTACCACAACGGCCCGCCGCCACCATGTGTACGACGATGACTGGTGCTGTCTCGCCAGATGACGATGGCCAACAGTGCGACGCCCAAGAGGCAACACGTCGCAACGCCGAGCACGTATCCTACCCAGAAGCCCACCCTAACCCTCTTGCTTCTTCAAGGTCTTCGCCACCCGGGCCTCGGTCTCTTTGAAGAACTCGATCGCCTTGGGGAGAAGGGTGTCGTACTCTTTCCGCGACAGGACCTTGATGGCGGCCGCCTCTTTGGCCTCGGCAATTGCCTTGCGCTTGGCGGCATCCTTCATCCATGGGGTTCCGTAGTCGAAGGCGACCTCCACGAGCGTCTCACCCATGTGGGAGACCTCGCCTACTTTCACAACCCGGGCCACGTAGTAAAGGGGCACGGATGTGTTGGTGGCGTTGCACGTCCAGAAGCAGCTGTTCTCGTCGGGTGGACCACCGTCTCCCCCGTGCTCCAAGATAGCGTACCGGTCTGCGTCCTCCTTCGCGGCCCAGCACCCTCCCTTCTTGGGGTGCCCTGCGAAGTGACCGTCCTTGAGCTTGCGAGCGTCGAACGCCACCGCGTAGGCGTTGCTGCGTACCCAACGCTGCGCTTCCGCGTGCTTCTTGTGCTTCTCGGTGAACTCCGGGCCGAGAGGGAAACCCTCGACCCATGCCTCAGCGCGACCTTTCTGACCGAGCCAGGCCACATACTCGGGATCGGCCTGCTCCGGGTGTTGCTTGGCCAGCTCGCGGTACCGCTTCACGGCGACTAGCATCCGTTCCCTGACGTAACGGACATCCCGGGAGTGCTCACTGTCTCGCACGCCCAATCCGAACGAGATGACCGACTCCATGACGCGGAAGGCGAGCTTCGCGAACGAGGGAGCCAGTGTCGTGGTCTTGAACAGCCCACCGTAGGGCTTCGAGAACGGGTACCAGTGGCACTGCTGTCGGAAGGACGGAGCTTCCACGTCAGCCACCGTGGGATCGACCTTGGCCTTAGGGAAGCCCTTCTCGTGCCACTCGACGCCGCTGCCGAGGGTACAGAACACCTGGTCGGCCACTCGCTGCCACGACTGAGGGCTCACGGTTCTTCCGTAGATGGTTGGCCAGCGCTGCACCTTGGCTTGCACGTAGGCGTGCGCGTTGACCTCAACGTCCTCGTACTTCGCGAGGAAGTCCTGGACCTGATCGGGCTCTCGAACCCACTCGAAGCGTGTGTAGACGCACTCCTTCGGTCCGTCGTAACCACGGGCGTCCTCGTCGTGACGGAAGCGATAGACGCCAGGCTTGACAGTGATGGTCTCGATGCGGAAGTCCGCGGCCTTCTGCTTGAATCGCCGGCATCTCCGTTTGAACTCGTCGTGGTCGCAGATGGAGTACCACCAGAGGTCGGTGCAGATACTTGCCACCCGTTCCCCCTCGAACTTCGGGCGGGGCTTGGCGTCTTCCCACGGCTCGTTGGCGATTTTGAAGAGACCCTCACCGCACTTGAAGACGCCTGGGCACGAGTTCCCGACGAAGGCGTGTGACAGCCCGTTCGCGGCGTAGGCCAGGGCTGTCTGACGGCACCCCAAGGTGGTGTTGATGTCGAAGCTCTCGTCTTCCGGCAGCGGGAAGGCTCTCCGGAGGTCATTGGCTACAACGAGCTTGCCGCTCGGCACGTTCAGTTCCCACTCGGTCGGGGGGAGACCGTTGGGGAACCGGCACGGCTCCCCAACGAGGCGCACGACCTTACCGTTCGTCTCTGTCTTGAAGTCATCGCCGCCGCAGTAGGAACAGTCGCGCAGGCCCATCATACTAAGGCTTGCGTCCACGCGAACCCATCGATCCAGAGGGGCTCTCGCATCGGCGGCGCGGACGATGTCCTCAGCGTCCTCCTGGCTCATGGCGTAGGGACCCAGGAACAAATGACTCAGAGACCTGAACTCCTCGCGAAGGATGGCCCCGTTCTTCCAGTGGCCGTTGAAGTCGATGGGAGCCTTCTCCAGGGCCTTCTCGATCTTGTCCCGAAGCTCGTAGGACAGGCCCCTGCCACCACCATCTCCGACCAGTGCCCTCACGCGCGCTCTGGCGTCAGCCTGGGCAATTTCCTTGGAAGGGTCGTGTCCTTCGGCATTGGCCAGCACTGTAGGGTGGGCCGGATACAGCTCGGTCTCGTCGAAGAACCCTTCGCTGGTCTTGATGGGCCACCGATGCTCGACAACCCGGCTCACCTCTATCGGGAGGATCGGCAGGACGGTGACGGTAGGTCCCTCGGAACCGCGGCTCTTGACCCCGGCGACTTCACCCGGCTTGAACACGAGCCCTCACTTCCGGCTGAGCGTGTATGGGACGACGATGAACCATACGAGGCTCACGAGAAAGGTATCCCAGATCGGGTGCTTCTTCTGGGGCATCCCGAAGGAAGGCCCCAGGCCACGTTCGACCGCCACACCGAAAAGTCCGAAGGCGAACGTGGCCGAGAAGCCACCGACATAGAGGATACCTACGAGGAGGACCCAGATCGGGATCATGTTCGGCGGATCTCCCGTATCAGGAAGTCGAGGTCCACGTTCCGGTAACGGAACGGCAGCAGCCTCTGGTTGGCGAGCCAGGACACAGCCCTGGCGCATGCGTAGCGGACGGTGAACGGCACGGTCAGGCCGTGGCTGCGGCGGTCTTCTTCCTGCCGCCGAGAGGCGCCCGGACGAAGTACGTACCCTTGAGAGCCGTGACGACGACATCCTTGCCGTCCATCTGGAACGGGGTCGAGCCGTGCTGGTCGAGGATCGACTTGGCGACCGCGCTGCGCTTGGCCTTGGCGTCCACGAGCTGCTTCTCGGCAGCTTCGATGTCGGCGTCTGCGGTCTTGTACTGGGCGATGAGGGTGTTGATGTCCATACCGGACTAGTACACCGACAGGACCCGCAAAACGGCCGTGAGTTTACTCTGGACAAGAGTCTGCTTCGGTGGAATACTTCCAGGAGCCCCTCTTTCTTTAGGGGCTACAAGAGCCAGGCGCCCTACTTCGGCCGAGCCCTCGTCAGCAGCAAGTCCTTCCCTGGAGGGACTGTAAGCGGAACGCGGAGCCGAGTGGGGCCTCTGTCTATTTGGTGTACGGGGTTCCCATGGACAACGAGAACATCGATCCGGTGACGGCGCTGGGTATGGTCATCAGCTGCACGCTGCTCACAACGTGGCAGCACGGTGAACGCAAGCTGCCCGGTCGCGCGATCATGCGCCAGTCCGCCCGCGTGCGCGAGGCTCTCTCGAACCTGAAGAGTGAGGACGTGGCGAACCTGCGAAGGGACGACATGGCCCTCTTCGGCAACGTGTCGGTCGCGAGTGACCGGGAGCTTCAGGATATCATCCGCAGGCAGAGTCGCGCGCTTGCTCGGCTGCGGTCGAACGCTGGCTGAAGAAGCCGAAATCGTCCAGGACCCCCAAAACGTCAGCTCTGAGTTACCCGGTTCGGTGTAGTGGTCCCTCAACGCGCGAAGGCTCGCGCTGAGAAAGAAGAAGGACCATGGCGGAGAAAGACGACTCGCGCGAGCTGGTGCTCGCGCCGAACGAGCAAGCGTTCATCCTCGACAAGACAAGCGGCAACATCTACCTGTACGCGGGTCCGAAGCAGGACAGCCTGACCCCGAGCAGCCAGCCGGTCATCTTCAACGAGCACACGAAGATGTTCGACCGCTGCGACCTGTCGCGTGCGGTCCAGAAGGTCACGGTCGTACCCGAGGGCTGGTACGTCGTGCTCAAGAACCCGACCAAGAAGGGCGACTTCCCGCAGCAGGGCTCCAGGACCATCATGCCGGAGCTGGATGCAGGCCGGAAGGTCATCATCCCCGGCCCCGCGAACTTCGCGCTCTGGCCCGGCCAGATGGTGCGACTGCTTCGCGGTCACACTCTGCGCTCAAATCAGTACCTGATCGTGCGCGTCTACGACCAGGCGTCGGCGAAGTCGAACTGGAAGAACGCGACCATCGAGACGACCGACCCGAAGGCCACCACAGCGCAGATCCGGCCCGAGACCCTGACGATGGGACAGCTCATCGTCATCCGGGGCACGGATGTGAGCTTCTTCGTTCCGCCCAACGGCGTCGAAGTCGTGCACAACGAGGAGGGCAAGTACGAGCGCGACGCCGTGAGCCTGGAGCGTCTCGAATACTGCATCCTGCTCGACGAGAACGGCAACAAGCGTTACGAGCAAGGGCCCAAGGTTGTGTTCCCCGAGCCGACCGAGGTCTTCTACTCCGTCGAAGACGACGGGGACCAGATCCGCAAGTTCCGCGCGATCGAGCTGAGCGAGACGAGCGGCATCTACGTCAAGGTGACGGCCGACTACGAGGACGAGACGGGCAAGTACGAGGAGGGCGAGGAGCTGTTCATCACGGGCGATCCGAAGCGCTCGAAGAACGGCATCGGGACGAAGATCTACTTCCCCCGCCCCGAGCAGGTGCCCATCAAGTACGGCGACCACGAGGTCCACTACTCGACGGCGATCCCGCTGGGTGAGGGACGCTACGTCCTCGACCGTCTCAAGGGTACGGTCGATCTCGTCGAAGGTCCGACGATGCTTCTGCCGGATCCCCGCACGCACGTCATCGTCAACCGGATCCTCGACGACAAGCAGTGCAGTCTGCTCTACCCGGGCAACCACGAAGCACTGGCCCACAACCGTGGGCTCCGTCAGAAGGTGGACGACGGTGCCTACTACGGGCCGGCAGGGGTGGCGGCTCCGGTCGCGGCTGCGATGGGTGGCGCCTACGCGATGCCCGGCACCTTCTCCACGAACATGGCCGATTCCGCGCTGGAGTCGGCTGTCTCGAACGCTGCGACCGGCCGGGGCCTCGGGGGTCGCACGGCTAGCGGCTTCCGTGGGGATTCGCTCGACCGCAAGGGTCGGTACACGGAACCGAGGACGGTCACCCTCAACACGAAGTTCTCGGGGGCGGTCGCTGCTGGACCCTACCTCAACTACGCCATGAAGCTCGTTCGCAAGGACGGCAACTCGCGTGTGGTCATCGGCCCGAAGACCGTTCTCCTGGAGTACGACGAGACCGTGCACGCGATGCACCTCTCGACCGGCAACCCGAAGAACACGGACAAGCTCTCCGAGACGGCGTACCTCATCATCAAGGCGAACAAGGTCTCCGACACGATCATGGTCGAGAGCGCTGACCTCGTGAAGATGAGCGTCAAGGTCAGCTACCGCGTCAACTTCGAGGGCGAGCCTGAAAAGTGGTTCGAGGTGGACAACTACGTCAAGTTCCTCTGCGACCACATGCGCTCGCGCCTCCAGTCCGTGGTCAAGCGCCTGACGGTGGACGGCTTCCACCAGCAGGCCATCGGCACCGTGCGTGACACGGTGCTCGGCGAGAAGAGGGGCGACGAGAAGCGGACCGGCACCCGGTTCGAAGAGAACGGGATGCACGTCTACGACGTGGAAGTCCTCGACGTGAAGATCCTCGATCCCCAGGTCGAGCAGACCCTCATCACCTCGCAGCGCAAGGCCATCGACGAGCGGCTGTCGCTCGAAGCAGCCCAGCGCAACCTGTCTTTCGTAACGAAGTCCGAGGACATCAAGCGCAAGGTCTCTGCCGAGCAGGCGACGACCATCCTCGATGGTCTCACTCTCGCTCAGCAGAAGATCACGAAGCAGCTCGAACACGACATCGCCAAGATCACGTCCGACGCCAGCTCTCAGGCTGAGGCTCACAAGGCCGCAGTCGCACGGGAGACCGGTGCGAACCAGACCGCCGCCCTGATGCGCGCTCGCGCGCAGGCAGACGAGGAGCAGCAGCTCGCGATGGACCAGCAGCGTGTCGATCTGCGCCTCAAGGAAGTGGCGGCTCAGGTCGAGGCCACCTTCAAGCAGTCCCAGGCCTTCACGCCGCAGCTCATCGCGGCGATGCAGGCCTTCGGAGACAAGGCCGTCATGGCGGAGCTTTCGAAGTCGATGTCGCCTCTCGCGATCATCGGCGGGGAGAGCTTGACGGATGTGATCAAGCGCCTGCTCAGCGGGACACCGATCGCAGATCGTCTGGGTCTCACCTCCAACGGCAACGGGAGCAGCAAGGTCCTGCCGTCAGCAGCGTCCTCGCAGGCGTAGTCGTCGCGCCTGCGAGTCCGGGGCCAGCACGTCGGAGTCCTTCCCGACGTGCTGGCCCTCTTTTCTTTTGGTGTACTGCCCCATGCACGATGGAGTGGAAAGCTAGCGCCCGGCATTGGGAGATCGTGCGAGAGTGGGCGCGCACGTTGTCAAAAGAGCGCTTGGAAGCGTTCATCAACGTTCTTCACGACATCTCGACGCGCGCAAGGGGCCGGTGATGGCCCGAGAAGCGCAGGCTATCGCTCAAGAGCTGACGCAAGAGGACCTATTGCGACGCTTCGGTGAGATCCAAGACGAGCGCCTTGTCCTCGAAGAGCAACTCCTCCATCTCGATGCTGAAGAAGCGAAGCTACTGGCGCTCTGCGACCACACGGCTGAGGGTGTGCCCTTCACGGAACCTTTCTGCCCCGTGTGCGGTGGGATCTTGAGGTGAAGTTCCACAGAACGGTGTAATAGTCCTTCATGGATCGGCACCACAACGGTGCTCGAAGACGAAGGAGACGACCATGGGTGGCGGAGTTAGCAACGTCGGCGCGGTTCCCACGCCGACCAAGACCCTGAAGCAGCATCGCGCGGAACTCATCACCGCGTTCGCGGCGGCCCTCGACAACTGCATCGGGCAGTCCGAGGTGAACCCGGACTACAAGGACGTGCCGACGAAGAAGCTCTCGGCGGACATCTCGTTCGAGTACCCGAAGGGGTCGATCAAGGCTCGCCTGGATCTGGACCTCTCGCAGGACATCTTCGCGCAGATCAACCAGCAGGTGCCGGTGATCAGCCCCGAGGACACCCTGCCTCCGACCGACACAGCGACACCGACGGCAGCAAGCTTGCCGTCCTGAGACGTTCCGGTTCGCCGGAACCCCCGTGGCCTGGGAAGCGCGTCGGACAAGCCCTGTCAGAAGGGGACGCGCTTCCCGGCTGGTCCGGGCGAGGGATGGCCGAGCCCTCGTTAAAAAGCAAGAGTCGGCTGGGCGACGTGGGATCAGGCACGGCCCTCTGGTGGTAGCTGGTGAAACAGCGAGCTGGTCAACTGTGCTTCCCTGGTCCCTGAGAACCCCCTTGTCCGTGGGTTTTCAGGGACTTGCTTGCCTGTTTTCCGGTACACCCACACGGTGTACCCTGAGGGCAAAGGAAACCTTCGAGGCGGTTGATTCTCGGCCGACCCGGGTTGTAGTACCGGCATGGGACCTAACGACGACGAAGATCTCGATCAGGACTTCGACTCCGAGGAGGAGTGGGACGATCCGGAGCCCGACTGGGATCGGGATGAGGACCTCATCGACGGCGTGGGCTTCGCGGACCCCGGTGGCAACTCGGCTCTCCGCGCTGCAACGCCGGACAACCCCCGCAACCAGCCCTGCCCCACGTGCGGCAAGCCGAACAGGCTGACGCCCAAGGACGTCGCGGCGGGCTACCAGTGCGATCCCTGCGCGGATGCTCTGGAGCGGGGAGACGGACCCTGATGGCCGTCGCCAAGTCGCGCGGGGAGTTCGAGAAGGCCGCCGAAGGGCTGCCCGAGATCCCGCTTCCCGATCTCGCTGCGGAGGTCATCTGCATCGAGCCCGTGAACGCGGAGTACTTTCGCAACCCGTCCAGCCGCCAGCGCTGCATCATCCGATTCAACGGCCAGCTCTACGTCACGACCTACTGAGACCCCATGAACTCCTACAAGATCCCCCAGGACCCGGCCTGGTGTTCGACCTGCATCGAGCAGGGCAAGCCGTGCGAGCATCACGTGGGCAAGGACGGCTTGCCCATGATGTACGCGGGCCCGGACGTCTACGAGCCCTCGCAGTGGGTCAAGGAAGTCGTCGGTAAGCGATACAGGGCCGCTTTCGGAGGGATCGTCACCTGCTTCGGCTACGACCCCCGACACGGCTTCTGGGTGCGCGATGTAGAGGCACCCCACAAGGAGCACAACATCTCGGAGCGCGCGATCGGTAGGACCTACCATGCGGTTCGCCTCAAGCTCGGCTCGTGGAACCTGGCCCGGCTCATCGCGAAGATCGAACGGGTGCCCACCGTCGAAGAGGCCAAAGCTCAAGGTGTGGGGCTCGAACTGGCCCTCGGCACACTTCGGGACCTGGGCGCCATCAACCCGGACGGCACCATCACGGATGAGGGACGCCGGATAGCGGCCATCGAGGATTTCTTCTTGACCGAGGACGCGCACACATGAGCGCCTCGAAGAACAAGAAACCCATGCAGCCGAAGACCCTCAAGGCGCTCAAGGAGAGCGAGGAACAGGTGCGACTGTTCCTCGCTTGGATTCGGGAGACCTCTCAACGGATCGAGGATGTGCTCGACCGCAAGATCCCCGTGACCAACATCATTGGTCCTCGACGGGAGGACCAACCGTCGCAGCGCCCGTTCTCCGAAGACGAGCAGGACTACCTCGATGCTGAGGGGTTCAAGGATCTCATCCGCGTCGCAGTGGCGGCACGAGTCGCCTACCGGGAAGCGGTCATGATCAGGAGGCACGGCAAGTGACGCGCATACGACCATCAGACATCGACACGAGCAAACACTTCTGGGACACCTTCGGGCACCTGGAGACGGAGGTGTCGGCGCGCTACATCGTCCGGTTCTGCCAGGAGCGGGGGTCGTGGCGTGCCTTCACGTTCCGGCAGATCAACAAGTTCTACCAGAGGTCCCGCAAGACCATCCATGGGCAGGACTTCTCCTTCAACCGACTCGTCCACGCTACGCACGTCCGCCAGTTCGGCGGATCCTATACGGTCCACGGTGGCGGCTGGGTCCACCTGAACGACAACGGCCGGTATCACCTGACGCCCGGCTTCATCGAGCGGTGCTTCGCGGCCACAAAGAGGAAGGCGGCCTGACATGACTCCCGCAGAGAAGTTGAAGATGGTCCTGAGTTCGCTGGATGCCATCGCCGCTTGGGGCGCTCTGATCGACGACGAGCCCGAGAGCCGCAGGATCGCACGCAACCTCCTGCACGAGTTCGGGCTCGCCCCCGAGGGTTACGTGCACGAGACGGACGACGAGTGGCATGCCCGTCGCCGTCGCGAGTACAAGTGGTCGGGTACGAAGCCCATCACCAAGGCGAAGCGCAAGAAGAGGGAGGCGGAGCTGCGCCAGACGGCGGTCTCCTACGCCCGTGCTCCGAAGAACAACCTCAAACCAGAGTGGGTGTCCCTGCTCCTCGCAGCTCAGAGGCTATCCCTGTGAACACCACACCCATGGTTCGTGTCGTGGACTGGCTCGACAAGGCCTCGGCCGACACGATCCTCCCCAAAGAGGGCGAGACCTACGAGTTCCTCGACAACGTCAGCACGCGTGCCGGGCACGTACACCCCAAGGGGTCGCTGCTTTTCATCTGTGATCGGACCGGGATGACGCCACACTTCGAGGTCGGTCCCCGGGGGTACAACTGGGTCTGCCGGACGCAGTTCAGCGTTTCGGTCTGGGCCACACTGGAGCACTGCATCGAGCGCAAGCTGCTCCGGAAGCTGGAAACGACATGAGCGGTTGCGCCAACACAATGCACCCAGCGGAATGCCCGTACGATTGTGGGCCTGCCGACGAGCCGCAGAAGTGCACCCACAAGAAAGACGGTCGCTCAGCGTGGCACGGGACAAGCTACCAGCGAGCGCCGAACACCGCGGGCAACTCTGGTCGTGGCCGGACAACAGCCAACCGTCGAGAGTGCTCGCTCTGCGGACTCAGACAGAAGAAGCTATACAAGCCCCGCTTCCCAGGTGTACGGCAGGTCAAGAGCCGCTGGATCAAGGACCCTACCAGATGAAGAACCCTCATCCCCTCATGCTCCTGCGCATCGCGCAGGGGGACGCCTACGGGCACGCTGTGGAGTACATCAAGTTCCCGCGAGACCAGCACGTCTACGACAAGGCGCTGCTCTTCAACGGGTACGACAAGCATCCGACCCACAACCTCAAGCCCGGCCAGTACACGGACGACACGCAGATGTCGATCGCCGTTGCCGAGGTCCTGATCGCCGAGAAGGCTCTGTGCATGGACCTACCCACCGGGGCCATGTCCTACATGGACAACTTCAAAAAGATGCACCAGGCCTTCGCCGACAGCTTCGTAGGCTGCTTCAAGCGGGACCCACGTGACGGCTATGCCCGGGGCTTCCAGGCGTTCCTGGAAGGGGTTGTGGACGGCCAGGACTTCCTTGCCCGCATCAACCCGGACTCCGACAAGAACGGCGCCGCTATGCGCTCGGTCCCCCTCGGTGTGCTGCCGGACGATGAACTCGTGTACTACGTGGCCGGCGAGCAGGCGAAGCTAACCCACCACACGTCCGGGGGCGTCGGCTCCTCAATGTTCGTGGGGTACATGAGCCACTTCGCGATCTACTACAACGAGCCGCTCAGCAAGGCGCGGGAGTTCTTCCAGGACAAGCTGAGCATGTCAGACAGGTCTGAGCATCTCGCTCCGTGGCCCGGAGGTCCCGTGGTGGGTCCCGGGGTCGGGATGGCCACGGCTCGCGCGGTCATGACCCTCATCTCGACCGAGACCACCCTGCTGGGCATCGCCCGCAAGGCCATCGAGTGGGGTGGGGACGTGGACAGCGTGCTGTCCATCGCCTGGGGGATCGCGAGCGCCCGCATGGACGGGGCCGAGCTTCCTCCGTTCTTCGAGGGCGGTCTGGAGGACGGGGCTTACGGGCGCGACTTCCTGAGGGACCTCGGGGCGAAGCTCATGGAGACGTACAAGGAGACCTAAGTGAAGCCCTTCCTCGCCGAGTTCGTGCTCCTGTACTTCAAACGTGGAGGCGCCCTTGGGACCGAAACATGGCCCGCGTGGTTGCGGCGCCAACGGTCGTACATCTTTCGCTCCCAGCACCCCGACTACCAGGCCCTCGTTGCCGAAATCGGGGCGGCCCTCAAGGACGCGGGCGAGTGTGACACCGAAAGCAAAGCCCCCACGGAAGATCCGTAGGGGCTTCGGGTCCATCACACGGTGATGGTCTGTAGCAGGGCTATTAGGCCTTGCTGCGGGGTGCCGGGGTGCTCGTGCCGTTGTTGCTCGTGACGGCCATGAGCTGGTCGAACGCATCGCGGCGCGACGATCCGTCGATCGCGCTCTTGGCGATCGTCTCGATCTTGCTGTTGGCCTCAGCGAGCTGCTGCTGGAGCCTTGTGTTGGCCTCCTGCGCCGCGTGGAGCTGCTGGTTGAGGTTCGTGATGGTCGCCGCCTGGATGGTGGCCTGTGCCTGGAAGTCCTTGGACTGGAGCTGGTGCGCGTGCTCCAGGTTGCTCTTGAGCGAGTTGAGGGCGATGGCCTTCTCGGCATCGAAGTCCTTGCGGAGCTTGATCGGCAGCTCCTGGCTCTCCTGACGGAGCTTGGTGACCTCGTTCTCCTGCACGCGGAGGGTCTCCTCGCGCTCCCGCCAGTTCTTTTCCAGGTTGGCCTGGCGATCCACCGCCTCACGGTTCTTGAGGATGAGCTGCTGCTGGAACGTGTCGTCGGCCGTACGGCGCTCCTGGGCCTTGCGGTACTCGTACTCGTCCTTCTCACGCTGGACCTGGGTTGCGTAGGCCACCTCACGCTCCCTGCGGGCCTTCTCGCGCTCGATCTCCTGCTCCTGGTAGGAGCGCTCCCGGGCGACGTACTGCTCATCGAGCTGCTTGGACTTCGCGGTGTAGTCCTGGACCAGCATGTCGATGGCGGTCGCCGCCACGTCGATCTTGTGCAGGTTCTCCAGCTCGGCCTTTTCCAGCTCGACGGCCTCGGTCACCTGCTCAAGCTCCGTCACCTTCGTGAGGAGCTGCTCGTTGACGCCAGCGAGGGCCCTCTGGACATCGAGTCCGAGCCGGGTGACGCGAGTGACCGCGTCCTCGACCGTGAGGCCCTGGACGGCAGTGCGGACCGTGCTGGCCCGATTGCGGGTTGCCGCAGCGGTCTTCGGATCGACGGCTTCCGCGCTCGCGACCCCCTGCTGGATATCCGTGAACTCGTCTTGCACCTCAGTGCGGGTGCGTGTCGATCGGGTGGTCTTCTTCTTGGGGGTAGTCATGGATCGCTCCTTGTCGTGGGTCTCTGATCCGACGCGCCCCTACACCACAATTCAGCTCCCGGACCGTTTTTTCTTCCATTCAGTTTGGTGTAACAAGGAGTCTGAATGGCCTCACACAAACCGATGCGGATCGCAGGGCGTATCCGCAGTGTCCTTGGACGTGACTTCACCTGGTGTCTCAATCTCGTCAGAGACACGGGTGAATTTGCCGCCTGTATTGCTAGGACCTTCAACACACCGATCGAATCGGTGCTCATCGGGATCGGCCGACAGGCCATCCGCGCAGAGCAGCTCGATGCGGCGGCCCGGTCTGAGGAAGCCAGCGCTGCTTAGCTCTTGGGACCGTCGCCGGATGCGGCGGCCATCATCACCTCTGAGACGTAGCCGTCAACAGAGCGCTTCTGGAGCCCCTGTCCAACCTCCCACCGGGTGAAACGCCGGATGGTGAGCTTCTCGCCGAACTTGGCACTGACCTCGGCTCGGAGCTGCTCGACGGTCTTGCCCTGAACGTGGATGGACTCCTGGTCCAAGAGGCAGACCTCCTGATACCACTTGTTCAGCTTGCCCGGGAGGATCTTGGCGAACGACGCCTCGGGCTTGCCGTCCTTGCGGAGCTGCTCCGTGAAGATCTCCTCCTGCCTGGCGAGGACCTCCTGGGTGACCTCCTGGCGTGAGACGAACTGCGCGTTCATCCCCGCGATCTGCATCGCGATATCGTCGCAGAAGGCACGGAACTCGGGCGTCCTGGCCACGAAGTCGGTCTCGCAGTTGACCTCTACGAGGACGGCGAGCTTGCTGCCCGGGTGAATGTACGCGTGCACGAGGCCGTCTGTTGCGACACGGGCGTCCGACACGTTGCGGACAACGCCCCGCTTCTGGAGAAGCTCTAGAGCCTTTGCCACGTCACCCTGGGTCTCGTCCAGGGCGCTCTTGCATTGGGCCATGGGGGCGCCGGAGCGCTCCCGCACTTCACGGATCTGATCGAGGGACATGGTCCCTCTCTACACCGGTCCGTCTACTCGTCCTCGTATTTCAGGTGCTCCTCGGGACTGTGCCCGAAGCCCATCGGGGACCCGATGCCGCAGTCGTCACATGTGTAGGTCTTGCACCCGAAGCAGAAGTCGTCCGAGGTGCAGTCCGCGCCACAGTTGAAGCAGACTATCCTCTTCTCGCCCGCTTCCTTCAACAGGATGCAGTCGTTGCAGAGCCGGTGCATCCTGTTGTAGCCGAAGGTGATGGGGCGCCATCCGGAGGCTCCGCGCTCGATGACCTTCTTGCAGTCCGTGCAGGCCTTGTCGTTCTTGCGGACCTTGGCTGTGTGCCAGAGGTTGACCCCGAAGGTAGGGTGTTCGAGGCGGACGAGTCCCTCGTTGAGCCGGCGGTCGAATCTGTAAGGCACCATCACATGGCTCCTGGTATCCACGGACCCCAGTCGGAGGCGTCTTGCTCAGGATACACCGGCGGGGCAGCCTCCGTCACCGGGTGGGTGTTCTCCCAGACGATGATGGCAATCAGCACGCACGTCCAGAAGACCACGGCCATCCCGCACCCGAGCTTGTCCTCCCTGGT
>Ga0265338_10001939_pt1 | contig 32274 bp, 31 predicted proteins | sample 42126metaG_FD_193579 | JGI IMG/M metagenome (GOLD analysis project Ga0265338, IMG submission 193579) | Rhizosphere microbial communities from Carex aquatilis grown in University of Washington, Seatle, WA, United States - 4-21-26 metaG | ecosystem: Host-associated > Plants > Roots > Rhizosphere...
GCCGCAGGCGCAGCGCAGCGCCGCCAGCCCCGGCCCACGCACCCCCATCAAGCACTTCGTCTTCCTCATGCAGGGCGGCCGGACCTTTGACAACTATTTCGGCACCTACCCGGGAGCGGACGGGATTCCCGCGGACGCCTGCCAGCTGCGGACAGCCGGCCACCCGGCGGACGGCTGCGTCAAGCCGTTCCCGTTGCACACCACGCAGGCACCACCGCTCAAGGCCGGTCAGACGACCATTGCGAACCAGTACAACCACGGCAAGATGAACGGATTCGTGTCCGCCTATGAGGCACAGGCACGCAGCGGCACAACGGCGATGGGCTATTACGACCGCGCCGAGCTTCCGTTCTACTGGAAGGTCGCCGACAACTACGTCCTGTTCGACCATTACTTCGCGTCAACCCTGGCCGGCAGCCGGAGCAATCGCTCCTACTGGGTCTCCGCCGCGGCGTCCCCCGGCGGCGCGCAGCGGATCCCGGTGGGCGGCTACGGGAACAAGCCCACGATCTTCGACCGCCTGCAGGCGGCCGGGATCAGCTGGAAGTTCTACGTTCAGGGTTACAACCCGCACGCCACCTACCAGTCCGCATCGCGGATCAACCCGAACTCCCAGACGGTGCGCGTCCCGCTGCTCAACTATGCCCGGTTCGTCGACGACCCCACGCTGAGCAAGCACATCGTCGGCATGGACCAGTACTACCGCGATCTGGCCGACGGGACACTGCCCGCGGTCAGCTACATCGCAAGTTCCGCTGACAACGAGCGATCCGCCCGTTCGATCCTGCCCGGCCAGCACCTGGTACGGAACCTGGTCACCCAGCTCATGGTGAGCCGCTACTGGGACAGCTCAGCCCTGATGTGGTCCTACGACGGCTCGGGCGGCTGGTATGACAGCGTCACGCCGCCCCGCGCCGGATCGGCCACCCTCGGGCTGCGGGTACCGGCACTGCTCATCAGCGCCTACGCCCGGAAGGGCCAGGTCAATCACACGGTCCTGAGCTACCCGAGCGCGCTGAAGTTCATCGAGCAGAACTGGCACCTCAGGCCGCTCACCTCCCTGGATGCCACGTCGGCCAACATGACCGGCGCTTTCAACTTCGCCGTCGGACCGCGTCGGCCGGCCATCCTGCCGCCGCTGCCGTCGTCCCTCAGCGCGCAACCCAAGCCGGCGCCAGCGGTGCGGACCGCGGTCGTCTACTGGCTCTACGGGGGGGCGGCGGCCCTGTGCATCGTGCTCGTGCTGGTCGCACTCGGCCTGCCAGCGATCACCGCCAGGCGACGCCGCGGCACGCCGGCCACGCCGCCCGCCATCCGGAAGGACGTGACTGTCCCGTGAAACGGCGCATCCTCGGCGCCGCCGCGGCAATCCTGGCCGGCGTACTGTCCGGGCCGCTGCTCGCCCAGGCCGCCCTGGCCTCCCCCATCCGGCCCGCCCGGCCGGCCATCGACTGGCCCGTCACCGTTACCATCCGGACCGTGCCGGCCGTGGCTGGTGTCCACTTCACCATTGACGGGACACCGCTCACGACCAACGGCGCGGGCGAGACGCAGTACACCCAGCAGCACAATTTCAGCTCACACACCCTGCGGCTGGTGGATACCAGCATCGCGACGGCGCACCGGCATTACCAGTTCAGCCGCTGGGCCGGCCAGCGTGACCCGGACCAGGCGTTCCGTCCGGTGGTGAGCGGCCTGCCGATGCGCGCCAACTACACCGTGACCGCGGGATTCGCGGTGCAGTGCCCGGTGACACCCAAGTTCGCCAGCCAGCAGGGCAGCCCGCTGGACCCGAGCCGGATCTCCAGCGTGAGCCTGCGCAGCAGCATGGGCCAGACGGTCGCCCTCCGGCCATCGGGCACGAGCTGGCTTGACTGCCTGCAGCCCGTCTACCGGAACAGCACACTGACCAGCGGGGCCATCAGCTACTCGGTACGCAGCGTCATGCTCTCCGGCACCAATATCGTGCACGCTGACGTGGAGCGGTTCCGGCCCACCGAGACGGTGACCCCCACCATGGTCGGGTATTTCCACACGCTGAGCATCGTGGGCCGCGACGCCCTGTTCGGTGACCGCACCGGCGGCTACGCGCTGGTGACCCTGCCCGATCACTCCGTACGGCGGATCCCGCTGGGGGCGCGGCACACGGCTACCCTCAGTGGCCTGCCGCAGGGCGCGTACCGGGTGACTCTCAAGACCGGCCACGCCATCGTGTTCGCGGAAAGCTTCCGCCTGTCCCGCGCCAAGTCGGTGAACCTCACGGTCGTGAGCACCGGAGACCTCGCGACCGTCGGCGGCATCTTCGCGCTGGCCGCGATCGGCCTCCCCCTGGTTTCCCGCTCGCGCCGCAAGCGCCTGTTCGGGCTGCTCGGCCGGGCCCACCTGCTGCTCCGCCGGGTCCCCGGGCTGCTCCGCCGGGTCCCCGAGCTGCCCCGCCGGGCCCTAGCGCTGCCCCGCCGGGCCTTTGCGCTGCGGCGGCGGCCCACTGCGCAGCTCAACCGCCAGAACAGGCTGCCCGAATCTTGAGCCGCGGCCCCGGGCTGAGCCGTGCCCCGAGACTGAGGCGGGCCGCTGTCGCCTGCGGCGTGGCCGGCGTGACCGCCGCGGCCAGTCTGCTGCTCCTCGCCCCCGCAGCGCACGGGCAGCCGCGCGATGTCTCCGCCGCCGCCTCGGGCCGCGCCGCGGCGCTCAGCACTGCGCGGCCGACCGCGGACGCCGCCCCGTCGGGCCCGACGCACGCCAGCACAGCGGCCGCCGTGCCCCTGCTGGCCTACTACTACATCTGGTTCAACGCCAGTTCCTGGAATCGTGCCAAGACCGACTATCCCCTCATCGGCAGGTACTCCAGCGACGATGCCAGCGTCATGCACCGCCAGATCGCGGAAGCCAAATCGGCCGGCATCGATGGCTTCATCGTCAGCTGGAAGGACACGGCCAGGAACGACCAGCGGCTGCGGCTGCTGATGGGAGTCGCCCGGCAGGAGCACTTCAAGCTCGCCATGATCTACCAAGGACTCGACTTCCAGCGGCATCCGCTGCCCGTGGCCGAGGTCGCCGCGGACTTCATGACGTTCATGGAGAAGTACGCGGGCGACCCTGTCTTCTTCCGCCTGGCGGGGAAACCGCTGACTATCTGGAGCGGCACCTGGGCGTACTCCCATGCCGCCGTCGACAGGGTCACCGGTCCCGTCCGTGGCCGGATGCTGGTGCTCTCCACCGAGAAGAATGTGCTGGGCTATCAGCGGCTCGCCAACGTCACCGATGGTGACGCGTACTACTGGTCCTCGGTGAATCCCGCCACCAACACCTTCTACGGAGCGAAGCTCGACCAGATGAGCGCGGCCGTGCACCAGGCGGGCCAGTACTGGATAGCGCCCTTCGCCCCCGGCTTCGACGCCCGCCAGGTGGGCGGCTCCAAGAGGGTCAACCGGGATAACGGCCAGACCCTGCGCTACGAATACGGGACAGCGGTGGCGTCCTCACCGGACGTTCTCGGGCTGATCAGCTGGAACGAATTCAGCGAGAACTCCTACGTGGAGCCATCGCGGAAATTCGGCCGCCGCTACCTGGACGTGCTGCACGAGCTACGCGGCACGACGGTGCCCGCCCCGGTCAGCGCCAACCCCAGCGACCTGGGCATCACCGGGTCCGCCAGCCCGCCTGGCGGCTACCTGCCGGATGGGCTGCGGCTGGCCGCATTCGCGCTCCTGCTGGTGGGCGGGGTGGGCGCCATCGGGTACGCCCGCCGCCGGTTGGCCGGCAAGGGCCCGGCCGGCCACCGTCCCCGCCGCACGAGTCGCCATCAGGTCAGATAACCGCAGGCACAGGCCTGGTGACCGGGGCGGGAGGCGGCTGGCTGTGCGGACCCGGTGGGCTTTCGCCGCTACGCCGGTTCGTAGCCTGCCGGCGGCCCGATGGCCGCCCCCTCGGGCCCGAAAGCCGCGACATATCCGGGGTGCACCTGGGCCCAGCGCTGGCCCGGCCGCCAGGCCGGGTGCTCGCCATCCAGGTGGCAGGCGAGCAGGTCGAGGCACTCGTGCCAGCCCGCGCTGTCCCGGGCGGCCTTGCCGATCTCGTCGATCGTGTCCAGCAGGGTGAGTGTGCAGCCGCCGTCGCGTTCCTCGATCTCCAGCCGGATCACGTCAGTCCCCCAGCGGAACTCCACCAGCGAGGGCGGCGCATAGGCGAGTACCTGCCCGTCGAAGGCGGGGCCCCGGTCCTGCGGGTCGCGGAAGGTCAGCGTGCCGCCGGCCACCCACTCGCCGCTGATCTGCTGCGGGAACCACGCGGCCAGGTGCTGCGGCTCGGTGATGGCCCGCCACACCTTCTCCGGCGGGTGGCCGAGCGGCCGGGTGAACCGCAGCCGCCAGCGCCCGCCCGCGTCCTCCAGCCTGCCGTCCGGCTGGGCGTTCTCGGCCTGGCTCATCAGGGCCCCCTGGGCTCGTCGTTGTCCATCTCGTCGAGGTGGGCGGCCAGCCTGTCCAGGCTGGCCGCCCAGGTCTCGCGGTACGGGGCCAGCCACGCGTCGAGTTCGCGCAGCGGGGCCGCCGTCAGCCGGTAGAGCCGTCGCTGCTCGGCCACCCGCGCCTCGACCAGCCCGGCCTCGCGCAGTACCCGCAGGTGCTTGGACACCGAAGGCTGGCTGGCCGACAACTCCGCCACGAGTTCGCCCACCGAGCACTCCCGGTCACGCACCAGGTCGAGGATCTGGCGCCGCCTGGGTTCAGCGAGCACCTCGAATACCGTTGTCACTCCCGTATCATGCCTCTCCAGGCATATTCCTGTCAAGGCATATTCGTGGCCGGAGCAGGTACCTGTCCAGGCATGTTCCTCGCTGGGCCGGGCGCCTCAGAGGTCCACGGGATGCAGCGGGATGATCTCCGTGGTGATGAGGCCGGCCGCCGCGAGGGGCAGCCCGGCGGCGACGCTGGCCGCGGCAGCCAGATCGGCGGCCAGCAGCATCAGCACCGCTCCAGGCCGGCCGGGGCTCCACGCCTGGGTGAGCACGCCCGCGGCCTTCAGGCCGCGCATGGCGGCGAGTTCCTCGGCCAGGAGCCGCCCGAAGAGGGCTTCATCAGCGTCCGGCGCTGGCCGGCAGATCACCAGGAAGTTCATCGGTGGGTCGCGCCTCCTCGGGATGACCCGGGCCGGGTCAGGTCGCGGAATTGCAGGGTACGCGGGGGCCCGGACCGCGGCGGCTCCGCCCGGATCGCGGGACAATGGCCGGTCTGGCGACAGAGGGATGGTGCAGTGTGTCCGGACGACCGACCAACTGGGCAGGCAACGTGGTGTACCGCGCGGACCAGGTGCACCGGCCGCGCACGCTCGATGAGCTCCAGGAACTGGTCGCCGTGAGCCGTGCGGTGCGCGCCCTGGGCAGCGGGCACTCGTTCAACCGCATCGCCGACTCGGCCGGGGTGCTGGTCTCGACGGCCGATCTCCCGCCGGTGATGGACCTCGACCCGGCGCAGGCGACCGTGACCGTCAGCGGCGGCATCCGGTACGGCGAACTGGCCCGCCGGCTGCACGCCGAGGGCCACGCCCTGCACAATCTCGCGTCGCTGCCGCACATCTCGATCGCCGGCGCGTGCGCAACCGGGACGCACGGCTCCGGGAACGCCAACGGCAACCTGGCGACCGCCGTCGCGGCCATCGAGATGGTCACCGCCGACGGCGAGGTGACGACCCTGCGCCGGGACGCCGACGCAGACCACTTCCGGGCCGCTGTCGTCGGCCTGGGCGGGTTCGGCATCGTCACGAGGATGACCTTGGACATCATCCCGGCGTTTTCCGTGCGGCAATATGTGTATGAGGATCTGCCTGCCGAGCAATTGTCGGCGCACTTCGAGGAGATCTTCGCCAGCGCGTACAGCGTGAGCGTGTTCACCCGCTGGCACGGCCCGCGGCACCACATGCTGTGGCTCAAGCAGCGGGTCGGCGAGCCAGAGCCACCAGCGCCGGAGCCACGCTGGATGGGTGCGCGGCTGGCCGGTCAGCCGCGGCACCCCATTCCCGGCGAGCCGGCCGGCTATGCCACGCCGCAACTCGGCGTGCCGGGCCCCTGGCACGAGCGGCTCCCGCATTTCCGGCTCGATTTCACGCCCAGCAGCGGCGCGGAAATCCAGACCGAGTACCTGCTGCCACGGCAGGCGGCCGGGGCAGCACTGGCCGCGATGGCCGGCCTCGGCGAGCGGCTGGCCCCCATCCTGCAGATCGCCGAGATTCGCACCGTGGCCGCGGATGACCTGTGGATGAGCCCGAGCTACCAGCGGGACACGGTCGCGCTGCACTTCACCTGGATCAACGACTTCGCGGCGGTGACCCCCGTCGTGACCGCGATGGAGGAGCGGCTGGTCCCCCTCGGGGCGAGGCCGCACTGGGGAAAGCTCTTCACGATGCCCGCGGCCGCGGTGACCGCGCAGTACGAGCGCTCAGCCGGTTTCCGGGCGCTGCTCAGCCAGGACGACCCGGCCGGCAAGTTCCGCAACGACTTCATCAACCACTACTTCCCCGCCACGCCCTGACGCCGGAGCGTCGCCTCGGCCGGACCACGAGTCGGGTGACGAATCGGGTCACAACCGGATAACAGCAGGTTGACTTTCCACTCATATCAACTTAGATTCACATCGCTACCCATGGCAAGGTGGCCGTTGTTCGTGATATTCCTGTCTCACCAGGCATGACGTCGATAGTTCCGAGCGTGTATTTGAGTGGGAATCCTTGTCTGCTGACGACGCTGACGCTTCCGGCGCCGGCCAGCGCGGCACGGACCCCCAGGGTCCGGCGCTCTTCAGCGACGAGCGCCAGGAGGCGATCCTGGCCGAGATCAGCCGGGAGGGGCGGGCCTCAGTCGCCGCACTCGCTGAGCGGTTCGCGGTCGTGGGCGAGACCATCCGGCGGGACTTGGCGGAGCTCGAGCGGCGCGGAGCCATCCGGCGGGTGCATGGAGGTGCCATCCCGGCGGAGAAGGTCACATTCGAGCCGCCGATCGAGGCCCGGGCGAGCCGGATGACGGCCGAGAAGGAACGCATCGCGGCCGCCGCTCTCACCGAGCTCCCGGCCGAGGGCTCTATCTTCATCGAGGCCGGGAGCACGCCAAGCTACCTGGCCAACGTCCTTCCTTCGGACCGCGCCCTGACCATCGTCACCAATGGCGGCTACATCGCCAATGCGCTGGCCCGGCACGACAACCTCACAGTGCTGTCCGTCGGCGGGCGAGTCCGCCCGCGCAGCCTGGCTTGCGTGGACGACTGGGCGCTTGACGCCCTATCGAGGCTGCACGTCGATGTCGCCTTCCTCGGCACGAACGGAATCTCAGCCGGTGCCGGGCTCACCACGCCCGACCTGGCCGAAGCCGCCGTTAAGCGAGCCACCCTCACGATCGCGGCGCGGACCGTTCTGCTGGCCGACCATTCGAAGGTCGGCGTGGTCAGCCTGGCCCGGTATGGCGAGCTTAATCAGATCGACCTGCTGATCACCGACACCGGGCTGCCGATCGAGGACATGCGCGAACTCGGGGACGCGGGGCTGCGGGTGATCCGCGCATGAACCACCGCGGCTGGGCCGCATTGCCGATCCTCAGGGAGGGAGAACCGGGACGCGCCATCGTCGCCCTCCCGTATCCGGGGCATTCAGAGCGATTGTCATCAACCAACGAGGAGGTAGCCATGACTCAGACCCTGCCCAAGCCCATCACGGAGTACATCGAGGCGTCGAACACCTTTGACGGCGATCGCCTGATCGCGGCCTTCGCCGACGACGCCCTGGTCAACGACGCGCGCCGGGAGTTCTGGGGCACCGATGCCATCAAGCGCTGGTCTGACAAAGAGGTCATCGGCGACAAGGTCGCCATAGATGTGAAGAAGGTCAAAGAGCACTATGGCGACTTCGTCGTCGACGCCGTCGTGGACGAAGAGTTCGATAAGGCCAACCCTCCCTACACCGTGATCCTGACCCACTACTTCACGGTGAACGACGACAAGATCGTGAGCCTCATCATCATTCGCAACACACCCGTGGACTAGCCGGCAGCCGAGCCCAGCCACGCCCGATCCCCCGCCGCCAGTGATCCACCGCGAGCACGAAACCAGCACGGTCAGGGGCGGGTGGGCAGGACCAGCCGTTGCAGCAGGTGCTCGACTTCCGCGTCTGGGTCCGCGGTCAGCCCGGTATGCACTGGGCCGGGCTGGACCACGGTGCTCCGGGGGGCGGTGAGCCAGCGGAACCGGCGGCCGATGTCCGCCAGCCCGATCGGCCCGGGCGGCGCGTCCGGCCCGCACACGTCCGCGGCCGCGTGCAGGGCACGCTCGATCCCGGCCACGTCCGCGGCGGCGTCCAGCGCGCGCAGCCGGCCAATGTCGAGATAGACCCGGGCGCCCAGGTACTTCAGCGGCCGGCAGTACAGCAGGACACCCGCGTTCATGGCCTCACCGCGATCCACCCGGGGCACCACGCGCAGCACCGCGTACTCGAAGGCGTGCCGTTCCCCGGTCATGACTGCGGCCCGGCGCCGGAGTGGTCCCGCGGGCCGGTGAGCCACGCAGGCCGGTTCGGCCGGCCCGCGGGCCGGCCGGCACGGGGGGTGCCGCTGGCCGCCGCCGCCCGCAGGCCCGGCAGCCACGCCTGCCGCGCGGCCAGCCGTCCGGACAGCTGGCTGACGTAGGCGGCGCGGACCTGATCGGGCCGGTCGAAACCAGGCTCATCCGCCAGCCATTCCTCGGGGATGTCCGCGGTCGCCTCAGCCAGCACCCCCTCATTGACCAGCACGGAAAGTTCCCGGTCCGCCTCGTCGACCCGGGCGCCGCAGCCGACCAGCGCATGGTCAGCCGCGTCGTACGGGCGGGCCGCGGACGCCGCCGCCGTCTCCCACCGGTGATGGAACGTCAGCGTCGCCCCGTGATCGATGAGGTAGAGCTTCCCGTGCCACAGCAGCATGTTCGGATTGCGCCACGACCGGTCGGCGTTGCCGACCAGCGCGTCGAACCACATCACCCGGCCGGCCAGCGCCGCGTCGACCCCGCCCATGGCGGCATCGAAGTCCAGCGCGCCCGGCAGGTAATCGACCCCCAGATTGAGCCCGGGGCTGGCCCGCAGCAGGTCCTGCACCTCCTGATCCGGCTCGCCTGGGGCCAGCGCCGGATCCAGGCCGACGGTTACCAGGTCCGGCACCTCAAGGCCGCAGGCCCGGGCCAGCCGCGCGCTGACCACTTCCGCGATGAGCGCCTTGCGGCCCTGGCCCGCACCACGGAACTTGACCACGTAGGTGCCCAGGTCATCGGCTTCCATCAGGCCGGGCAGCGAACCACCTTCGCGCAGCGGCGTGACGTACCGGATCGCGGCGACGTGTGGCAGCACAACGTCGCAGCGTACGCCGCCGGCTGCCGGGCAGCTACCGCCCGGGGCTCGGCGGCCCAGCCGGCTTTCCGGCTTTCCGGCTTTCCGGCTATCCCGGCTATCCGGCTATCCGGCTATCCGGCTATCCGGCTATCCGGCTATCCGGCGGCGAGCATGATCCAGACCTGGCCGCGGGCAAACGTCATCCGCTGGCCGGAGGCCGCGGTGAACGTGGTGCCGCCATCGGCACTCGGGCGGGACCAGTGCACGTGCCACTCCTGCCCGTCGCGCAGCACCAGCGCGGCGCCAGATCCGACGGTCTGCGCGTACGGCGATTCCTCGCCCGCCGGGTGGAACTGGGAGGCACGCACCGTTGTGTACTGGATGACGACCGTGGCCGCGCTCAGCTGGCCGCCCTCGGTGGTGCCCGCCGGCGCGCCATCCATCCAGACCAGCCACCGCTCCTTGGCGGCCGACCAGCGGAATTCGAACGAGGCAGCCGGGTAGGCGGCCGAGGCGGACGCCGCGGATTTGCCGCCCGCCGGGGCCGGCCCGAACCGGAAGCCGATGTCGCGGGCCGTGCTCTCGCCGTGCGCCTCGGCCAGCAACTGCCGGCTATGCGCGTACAAGTTGTGCGGGGCCAGCCGGTTGAAGTCGCGGTAGTAGCCGCCGGCGGTCCCGGCATACAGATTGACGATCCGGGCCTGCTGCAGGACCGGCAGAAGCCGCGGATCCGCGCCCGAATAGGCGAATGCCGGGCGCCCGAACGCGCGCAGCAGCTCAAGGTCCTCCTCCCGGGCGCTGCGCACCGGCCCGATGACGGATGGGAAGTGGGACGAGAAGACCGCGAGGAGCCGGCTCAGGCCGCCCTCGACCGGCAGGACGTACACGATGTCAGCATGGGTCAGGCCGGTCGGCGGCCGGGCCGCCGCGATGTTGTCAATCTTCACGGCCAGCACGGGGCCGAGCGACGCCACCCGCTTGCCGGTGAACGGAGACCGGAGCGCCGCAGCAGGCCGGGTCGGGGTGGGAGTAGGGGTCGGCTGGGTCTTTGCCGAGCTGCCGCCGCATCCCGACGCGACCAGCCAGACAGCAGCGAGGGCCGCGGCGGCCCGAAAGGCTGGTGCCATCGCGATCCTTCGGCCGTTCCCTGGCACGGAATTACTCCTGCATTAGGCGGTTACCTCAGGGCACAAACGCAACGACGGCCACACCAGTGACCGCGCCTCCTCGCCGGAAGTCATTCCCCGGATTGGCCAGTGTCAGCCCTGAGTGGCCGGATATGCCAGTGACACCTGCGACCCAGGACCGCCGGTGGGACCCCTCAGCACCGCGGATCAGCCGACGGGCCAGGTGTGCACCGGCTCGTTGCTGTGCATGTGCTCGATATAGCGCTGCGTCATCTCCCGGAGCGCCGCGCTGCGGGGCATCCCGCCTTTGCCCTGCAGCGCATGCACGGTGTCCGCCTGCCAGGTGGCTCCGGTCCGGCCAGTCAGGCAGCGCTGCTCGATGATGCCCAGGGACCGGTCCGCGGAACAGGAGTCCACTCCCCACCGGCGCAGCCCATCGCGGGCCAGCGGCAGCAGGTTGCGCAGGGTGAGCTCGGTCGCCGGGACGACACCCAGGCCCGGCCAGTAGAGGCTCGCGTCGATTCCGTTCTTGGCCGCTTCTATCAGGTTGTCCCCGGCCGCCGCGAACGACATCCTGGTCCAGATCGGCCGCTGCGCCTCGGCGAGCTCCCGGACCAGGCCGTAGTAGAAGGCCGCGTTGGCGACGACGTCCGCCACCGTCGGCCCGGCCGGCAGCACCCGGTTCTCGACCCGCAGGTGCGGCTGGCCGCCCACCACCGCGTAAACGGGCCGGTTCCACCGGTACACGGTGCCGTTGTGCAGGGTCAGCTCGGCGAGTTCCGGGATGCCGCCGTTCTCGAGCCGGGTCACCGGGTCCTCGTCCTCGCACAGCGGCAGCAGCGCCGGGAAGTACCGGATGTTCTCCTCGAACAGGTCAAACACCGAGGTGATCCACCGTTCCCCGAACCACACCCGGGGCCGGACCCCCTGCGCCTGAAGTTCCTCCGGGCGGGTGTCGGTGGCTTGCTGGAACAGCGTGATCCGGGTCTCCCGCCACAGTTCCCGGCCGAACAGGAAAGGCGAGTTCGCGCTCAGCGCGACCTGCACGCCCGCCACGGCCTGGGCGGCGTTCCAGTAGCTGCCGAACGCCTCCGGACTGACCTGCAGATGGCACTGGACACTGGTGCAGGCCGCCTCCGGCATGATGTTGTCCACATGGGTCAGCAGTTGCTCAGGGCCCTCGATCTCGATCCGGGCATCCTCACCGCGCGCCGCGAAGATCTGCTCGTTCAGCAACTGGTAGCGCGGATGGGCGGACATTGACTCCGGCCCCACGTCGCCCTCCCGCAGGGTGGGCAGGATGCCGATCATCGCCATCCGGCAGCCGACATCCCGTGCCCGGCGGTCAGCCCGGACCAGGCTGGCCCGGACATGCTCCTCCAGCTGAGCCAGGGCATCGCCAGCCAGCGGCCGGGGCGGCACGTTGATCTCCAGGTTGAAGCGGCCCAGTTCGGCCGCCCAGCCCGGGTCGTCGATCGCCTTCAGCGCCTCCGCGCTCTTCATCGACGGTTCCCCGGCCTCATCCACCAGGTTGAACTCGATCTCGAGTCCCACCCGCTGCGGCGCGGTCTCGAACCTGGACTCGCGCAGCATCCGAGCCAGCACGTCCAGGCAACGACGCACCTTCTCCCGGTAGCGGCGCCGGTCCTGCTGGCTCACCGTGATCGCTGGAACTTCCCTGCCCATAGGCCCTCCACGCTCTGACCATGGAAGATGGCCTCACCTCACCCTGACACGCCAGCGGCCTGGTGACCAGATGGGACATTTGACGCATTCGCCGATATGGGGACGAAACCTTCCTCAGCCCGCGAAGTAGCCCAGCAGGTGCGGGCGCGAAGTGACGTCACGGGTACCTAACGAAGCCAGGCGGGCGGTTGCCCTCAGTGACCGGCTGCCCCGACCGCTGCCGCCATCCGCCGCACCGCTTCCGCGAGCAGCGCCGGCGAGGTGCCCATGTTGAGCCGGGCGAACCCGCGGCCCTCGGCGCCGAAGTCGGGCCCCGGGCTGACCGCTACCAGGCCCCTGTCCAGGAACACCGTGGATGGATCGTCGCCGAGGCCCAGCGCGCGGCAATCCAGCCAGGCCAGGAAGCTGGCCTGCGGCGGCAGGTAGCCGACCTGCGGCAGGTGCTCGCGGAGCAGCCGCGCGAGCAGCCACCGGTTCTCATCGAGCTGGGCCACGGCGGCATCCAGCCAGCCGATCGCCTCGCGGTAGGCGGCGATCGTGCCGAGCACGCCCAGGTGGGAGGGGAGCAACGCCTCCCAGCGCTCCTCGATGATCGCGGCGCCGCGGTCAGCGCCCGCTACGGCGAGACCGCATTTGAGTCCCGGGATGTTCCAGCCCTTGGACGCCGACGTGAAGGTGAACGTGCGGGCGTCGATCTCATGCCCCAGGGAGAGGAACGGCACGAACCGCGTGCCCGGCAGCACCAGCGGCCCATGGATCTCATCCACCAGCAGGACCACCTCGTGGCGCTGGCACAGGTCGGCGACCGCCTCCAGTTGCGCCCGCGACCAGACGCTGCCGGTCGGGTTGTGCGGGCTGCACAGCAGGTACGCCGCGACGCCGGGTTCGGCCAGCGCGGCGTCGAGGGCGGCCAGGTCGAGGTCATAACGGCCCTGGCTGTCCCGGACCAGCGGGGCCGTCACGATGCGGCGGCCCGAGAAGCCGAACCGGAATGAGAACGGCGGATAGACCGGGGGGTTGATGACGATGCCGGAACCGGGCGGCGTGACCGCCTGGACCACCTCGGCGAGACCGGTCATCACGTCGGCTATGGCGAAGACCCGGCCCGGATCGGGTGACCAGCCCATCCGGCCGGCCGCGAAGTCGCGGAACGCCTCACCGAGAACTCCCTGGTGAGGGTAGCCACAGTCGCCGATCGCCAGGGCTGCGGTCACGGCGTCGCTGATCTGGCCGGCGAGATCGAAGTCCATCTCGGCCACGAACGCCGGCAGCACATCCGCGGGGTAGGTCCGCCACTTGAAGCTCCGCCGCTGCCTGAGCATCTCCAGCGAGCAGTGGCCAAGCACTGCGTCCATCTCACGGATGGTAATGCAGCCCGAAATGTCCGCCACCAGGCAATGCCATCTGGAGCCGCCCGGGGATGCCTGCCGTTAGGCTGAACCGTGGAACAATCGCCACATTGGGTCCGAGACGAAAGGTGCCGGCGTGGCAGGCAAATGGTTCCGCGGCATCACGCCGACGACGAAGCCAACTGAGATCGACACCAGCGTGGCGCACCCGGCCCGGGTCTATGACTACTGGCTCGGTGGCAAGGACAACTTCGCCGCCGACCGGGAGGCCGGCGACCGGGTGATCGCTGTCCGGCCGAGCATCCTGACGGACATCCGGGCCAACCGCGATTTCCTGATCCGCTCGATCCGGTACCTCGCTGCCGAGGGAGGGGTCCGGCAGTTCCTGGACGTCGGCACCGGCATCCCCACGCACCCGAACGTCCACGAGGCCGCGCAGTCCATCGCACCGGAGTGCCGCGTCGTCTACGTTGACAATGACCCGATCGTGCTGGCCCACGCCCGCGCCCTGCTGACCGGCAGCCCTGAGGGCATCACCGCCTACCTCGACGCAGACCTCCGTGATCCCGTGAAGATCATCGAGGTGGCGCAGAAGACCCTGGACTTCGGCCAGCCCATCGCGGTCATCCTGGTCGGCATGCTGCACCTGATCTCCGACGAGGAGGAACCGTACCGGATCGTGGCGCGGCTGCTCGATGCCGTCCCATCCGGCAGTTACCTTTCGGTCAATCACCCGGCCAGCGACATCCACGCGCACGTGGTGGCCGAAGGAGCCAAGCAGTACAACCAGTCGGTGTCCACCCCGCAGACCCGCCGCAGCCAGGCCGAGGTCTCCCGGTTCTTCGAGGGCCTCGAACTGGTCAGCCCCGGCGTGGTCCAGTCACACCGATGGCGGCCCGACCCTGGGTCGTCCTCCCCCGGGCAGGCGGAGGACGTGTCGGCCTGGGCGGGCGTCGGCCGCAAACCGTAATCCGCGCAGGCGGAAAGATCACCTGGGGGGGTGAAGGGCAGCGGGAGATGGCGTCCGGTTCAGGCCAGCCACCGAAGTTCGATACCAGCGTGGCGCATCCGGCCCGCGTCTATGACTACTGGCTGGGCGGCAAGGATAATTTCGCTGCCGACCGGGAAGTGGCCGAGCGGGTGCTCGCGGCCACGCCGGGCCTGCGCTTCCGGGTCCGGGCCAACCGGGCCTTCCTGGCCCGCGCGGTGCGCTACCTCACGGTAGAGGCGGGCATCCGCCAGTTTCTCGACATCGGCACCGGCATCCCCACGGCCAACAACACCCATGAGGTGGCCCAGGCGGCGGTCCCGGAGTGCCGGATCGTCTACGTGGACAACGACCCGATCGTGCTCGCCCACGCGCGTGCCCTGCTGACCAGCAGCCCGCAGGGAGCCACCGCCTACGTCGACGCCGACCTGCGCAACACCCAGGAGATCCTCGATGCCGCCGCGAAGACGCTGGATTTCAGCCAGCCGATCGCCCTCATGCTGCTGGGGATCTTGCACCTCGTGTCGGACGCCGAGGATCCCTACGCGATCGTGACGAGGCTGCTGGCCGCCCTGCCGTCCGGGAGCTACCTGGCCATCTCGCACCCGGCCAGTGACATCAACGCCGGGCAGGCCGAGGCGCAGAAGCGCTACAACGAGCGGGTGTCCACCCCGCAGACCCTGCGTACCCACGCCGAGGTCTGCCGGTTCTTCGAGGGGCTCAGCCTGGTGCCGCCGGGCGTGGTCTATGTGCACACCTGGCGGCCTGGGCCCGGAGACGACGCGCCTGAGGACGTGGCCTCAGCGCACGGCGGAGTCGGCCGGAAGCCGTGAGCGGCCCGCCCGCCTGACCGGCCCGGCCGCTTAGTGCACCTCACCGGTGAGGTAGCGCTCCAGCGTCGGGCCGATGGCTGCGGCCAGGTCGTCGGTGCTCGCTGTGGCCAGCGGCTTGAGGCCGAGCACGTACCTGGCCAGGGCCAGACCGAGGACCTGGCTGCCGACCAGGGCCGCCCGGTACTCCGCCTCGGCCGGGCTGGCCACCTCGGCGATCCGGCCGAGAATGGAGTCGGTGACGAACTCCCGGAGCATCGTCGCGGCCTGCTCGCTGGTGACCGCCGATCGCAGCAGGCCCAGGAAGGTGTCGCGGACCTCAGCCACGTCCCAGGCGGTGAGCGCGGTGCGGACCAGGTGCTCCCCCAGGCCCAGCCCGGGATCGCGGGCACCGGGTGCGAGCGCCGCGCCGATCACCTCACCCGGGATCAGCGGCAGCCGCATCGCGGCGGCGAACAGGCGCTCCTTGGTGCCGAAGAAATGATGCACCAGGGCGGGGTCCACGCCGGCGTCGGCCGCGATGGCCCGGATCGTCGCGCCCGCGTAGCCGTGATCACCGAACCGCTTCCTGGCCGCACCCAGGATCGCCTCGCGCGTGCCGCTGTCGCCGGTGCGCCGTCCCGGCCGGCGCGTGTCCTGCGCTGGTTGAGTCAACCCATGTCCTCCGTGTGGCTGGTGGTGCTGGATGTTAGCTGGAAGAAGCGCTCCTCCAGGGTCGTCGGCGCCTCGCTCACCCGCGCCTCGATCCCGCTGAGCGCGCGCCGCACATCCTGCGGCGCAGCGTCACGGACCCGCAGCGCCCCGCCGACCAGGGCCGCGGGCAACCCGGCGGCCTCCAGCGCGCCGAACGCGCTCGCCCAGGCATCAGTCTCGACCACCGTTACCCGGGCGCTGCCGGTGATCTGCGCGGCGGTCCCCTGGGCGACCACCCGCCCGTCCGCCATGATCACCAGCCGGCCGCACTCCCCCGCCTCGTCCATGTAGTGCGTGGTGACCAGCACCCCCGCGCCAGCCGCGGCCGCCTCGCCGACGGTCTCCCAGAGCCGGGCCCGGGCCAGGGGGTCCACGCCGGAGGTCGGCTCATCGAGGATGAGCAGATCGGGCCGGTGCGCGAGGGCCTCCGCGAACGCCACCCGGCGTTGCACGCCGAGCGGCAGCGCACCGACCAGCCGGTGGCCGTAGGGACGCAGCGCGGCCGGCAGGGCCCGGTCCGTGCCGCCGCCGAACACCGCGGCCGAGAAGGCCAGGTTCTCTGCTGCCGTGAGGTCGTCGTACAGCCCCAGTCCCTGCGGGACGTACCCGATACGCTGGCGCGTCCGCCGGGACGGCGGCTCGCCGAACAGCCGCACCTCACCCGCCGAGACCGGCAGCAGCCCCAGCAGCATCCTGATCAAGGTGGTCTTCCCGGCCCCGTTCGCGCCGAGCAGCCCGACCACCTCGCCGCCGTGCAGGCTCAGGCCCACGCCATCGACCGCGACGAACTGCCCGAACCGCCTGGTCACGCCGACGCACTCGGCGAGTGCGCCGCCCGGAGCCGACCCCGTGCTGTGCACCGCCGGCGTTGCGCCCGGCTCCGCGCCGCTCACGGCTGGCCTCCCGTCATCGCCAGTTCCCGCACCAGAGCCGCGACCGTCACCGCGTCCTGCAGGTCGGGCCGGACCAGTTCGCCGCCCGCCACCGCCGGGCCGGCCACGCCGCCCGCTGGACCGCCTGCCGGATCATCCGGAGCCCAGACCTGCCAGCGGGCGTTGCGCCGCCATGCCCGCCGCGCCGCGTCGCCCTCGGGCCGCTTCGCCAGGACCCGCACGGTGCCCGGCATCGACGCCACGATCTCCTCCGGCGTGCCGGTGGCCAGTTCCCGGCCGGCATCCAGGGCGAGCACCCGGGCGGCGCGGGCCGCCTCATCGAGATAGCTCGTGGCCAGCACGACGGCCGCCCCGTCCGCGGCCGCGCGCGCGATCAGCGACCACAACTCGACCCGGCTCACCGGGTCCACTCCGGTGGTCGGCTCGTCCAGCACGAGCAGGGCAGGCTGATGCAGCATCGCGGCGATGACGCCCAGCTTCTGGCGCATCCCGCCGGACAGCCGCCCGGCGAGCCGCTCCCGCGCGGCACTGAGCCCGGCCCGCTCCAGGTATTCGGTGGTCCGGCGGGCCGGGTCGCGCACGCGGTAGACAGCGGCCCGGAAGGCCAGGTTCTCCGCGACGGTGAGGTCCGGGTAGGTGCCCGACCCGGCCGGCAGGTACCCGATCCGGCGCGCCGCGGGCCGCCGGATCGTGCCATCGCTGGCCGCCAGCGCGCCGGCCAGGCAGCGCAGCAGGGTGGTCCGGCCCGCGCCGTCACCGCCAACCACGGCGCTAACCTGCCCGGGAGCCGCGCGGAACGTCACCCGGTCCAGCGCGAGAACCTTTCCGTACCACACGGAAACCTCGTCAGTCCCCCACCAATCTCCGGTGTCGCCGGCGGCACCGCTGGTCGGGGCGCCGCCATCCGGGCCGGCCGCAGCCAGCGGGCGGCCATCCGGGCCGGCCGGGACGCCATGCTGCGGGTCAGTCACCGTGCCTCCCGCGGACCGGCGGCATGGGCGGGCTCGGCCGGGGCGGCTGCGATCGCGCTGGCGGGCCCGCCCCGCCCTTGGCGCGGCCCGGCCGGCGCCAGGTAGCTGCGGAAGCGCAGCGTGGCCAGGGTGACCACGACGAGGCCGAGCAGGGCCAGGAACACGAACGGCTCCCAGAGCGGCCCGATGGGTTCCGCCCGCAGCATCACGCCCCGGGAGATCTGGTTGAAGTAGGTGAGCGGCAGCAGGTAGGAGATCCACCGGACGCCGATCGCGATCGAGGAGAGCGGGAAGATCAGCCCGGAAAGCAAGACCTGCGGCAGAGTGATCATGAAGGCGAGCTGGATCGCCTGGCCCTGGTTCTCCGACACGCTGGAGATCAGGATCCCGAGGCCGAGCGTCACGAACAGGAAGAGCAGCGCCCCGAGGGCGAAGACGCCGAGCGAGCCCCGGAACGGGACGCCGAAGATCGCCACGCCGGCCGCGATCACGATGGCCAGGTCCACCGCGCCGACGGCGAAGTACGGGACGACCTTGCCGAGGAAGACGTCCCGCGGGCGCAGCGGCATGACCGCGAGTTGCTCCAGGGTCCCGGTCTGCCGTTCCCGCACCACGCCGAGGCTGGTGATCATGGTACCGACGAAGACCAGGATGACCCCGGCGAGTCCGGGGATCATGATGTCCGCGGTCTTCAGCCCCGGGTTATAGAGGATGGTGACCTTGGGCGACGGCGCACCTGCCGCCGGGGCAGCCTGCGGGCCGGCCTGCCGTTGCGCGTTGGCCAGGGCGGCCAGGGCCGCCCGCGCGGTGAACAACTGGCTGCCGTCGATGAGCACCGCGGCTGAGCTCCCGGTCACGACGGCGACCGCGGCCTTGCCGTCCCGCAACTGCGCCCGCGCCCAGGTCGCGCCCCCGGCGGGATTCCGGTGCAGCACGTCGAAAGGCGCGCGCAGGACCACCGCCGAGGCCTGGGGGCCCGCGACCGCGGTAGGAATCGTGGACACATCGAAACTCGCCGCGTAGCCGAACACGATGAGCAAGATGACCGGCATCACGATCATCATGGCGAGCGTCCGCCGGTCGCGCCGCAACTGCCGGAACTCCTTAACGATCATCGCCCACATCAGGTCTCTCCCGCCTCGCCGTATCTCAACACACGATGAATTCTACATCTGATGAATTCTACGTCAACCGGCCCAACGACACCGGTGCCACTCCGGTGCTGCTGGGCCGCAGCGGAGCCACTCCGCTGCCGTCGTGATACGGGATGGCCGGGCGGCGCAAGATCTGGTTCGGTGGGGACATGGGGACCACCACACGGCACTCCGGCACGTGGACTCTGGAGGATCGCTTCGCCTCGGCCTGGCACTACCTCCCGGTGGAGGTGCCGCCGGGCTCCCGCGCCTTGCGGGTTGACCTGGAGTACGACCGCTCAGCGGCCGTGCTGGACCTCGGCTGCGCCGGGCCAGCAGGGTTCCGCGGCTGGTCCGGCGGCGCCCGGCGATTCTTCGTGATCACCGCGGAGGATGCCACTCCCGGATATCTGCCCGGCGAGCTGGAGCCAGGCCCGTGGGAGGTGGTGATCGGCATCTACCGGCTGCCCCCGGAAGGGGTCAGCTACCGGCTGACCGCAGAGGCGTCCGGCCGGCGCGGCAGGCTGGTGCCCGAGCCCCGGCCCGCTCCGCCGCCCCCGCTCAGCGAGCGGCCGGCCCGCCGTGGATTGCCCGCCCGGCACGGCCGCCGCTGGCTGGCCGGCGACCTGCACACGCACACGGTGCACTCCGACGGCGGGCAGACCGTTCCCGAACTGGCCCGCTACGCGGCCACCCGCGGTCTCGACTTCATCGCGATCACCGACCACAACACGATCAGCCACCACGCGGAACTCCCCGCCGCAGCCGCCCGGTACGGAATTACCCTGATCCCGGGCCAGGAGATCACCACGCAGGACGGCCACGCCGGGGCGCTGGGCGATATCGGGTGGATCGATTTCCGCGATCCGGCGGATTCATGGCTGGACGCGATCGAGCGGGGCGGCGGCCTGATGTCGATCAACCACCCGATCGGCGGCCATCTCAGCTGGACCATCCCGATGCGCCGCCGGCCGCCACTGGCCGAAGTCTGGCACTGGAGCTGGCTCGACCTGCACTGGACCACGCCGCTGGCCTGGTGGATGGCCTGGGATCCGGCGGCTGTGCCGGTCGGCGGGAGCGACTGGCACCGGCCGGGTTCTGATGCCCTGCCGGGCACGCCGACGACCTGGGTCGAGTGCGCCGGCGACGGGCCCGAGGAGGTGCTCGACGGGCTGAGATCAGGCCGCTCGGCGATATCCGCCCGCCAGGATGGACCGGTCTTGCTGCGGATGGATGGTGAGTTCCTGGCCATCGGGGCCGAGGGCGCGACCCTCGCCGGGCCCGACGGGCCGCGCGCCCTGGTCCGCGAGCCGATCGCCACGTTCCGGGCCGCCGACGGCTACCACCGGCTTCTCGACCCCACCGGTGCGACCCTCGCCCTGACCCGCTAGCCGCGGGCCGGCCGGACCGGGCGAGGCGGGATGAGCGTCCACGCGCACATGATGAGCAGTGTCGCGATGAAGGCACAGTAGATCCAGAACACCGGCGTGACACCAGCGCCGATCGTGAGCCCGAGCTGCCCGGCCTGCGCCGGTGAGATCCCGAACTCAGCCGGTGAGACGGGCCCGCTGATCTGGACCAGCGCCGAGATCGCTTGAGCGGCCATCGGGATGACCGCACCGGCGAGCAACGCCGCCCCCAGGCGGGCCGGGCGCCATAGGACGGCGGTGATGACGGCCACGACGAGCGCGACCATCACAGCGACGTCCCCGGCGATCACCGGAAGGGGATTCGCGAAGCTGTTGCCTGCGGTCAGGGACTGCGTCAGCCCGGCCGACGTCCGCAGCACATAGCTGTCCCACGACGGGGCGAACGCGGCAGCCGTGCCTGCCGCGGCGAGCGCGGCGAGGGCCAGGAACGTGACGGAACCTGTCGCGTGGCCCCGCGGCCAGCGGGGCCCGCCGGCCGGCTGCATCCGGACCGCCAGCACGGCGCCGGCCGTGCAGGCCAGCCAGCTGACCAGCCCGAGGAGCAGGCCGAGGCCCAGCACATGCGTACCGCCGGCGATGACCAGGCCGGCATCCGCGAAGAAGAACCCGAACGTGACAGCGCTCGTGCCCAGCCCGAGGAGCGTCCCCACCCTCCGGCGGACGCCGCCGGCCACGATGAGCAGCCCACCGGCCGCCCAGACGGCCAGGTAGATCACATGCGGCACCAGCTCGGCCGGCTGCTGGGCCAGGCTCGCTCCGGAAAGATAGCCCGGGAACAGCCCGGCGATCCCGCAGGCGACACCGGCGGCCAGCAGGATGACCGCGTTGACCGCGTTCACCGCACCGGCGACCGGGGCAGCGGGCGGGCTGACATGGGCAATGCTGCCGGGCGCCTCGATCGCCGTGAACCGGGACCACGCGGCCGACCAGCCCTCCGGGGTTTCCGGCCACTGCTCCACCGGCCGCGGCCTTCCCGCCGCCCAGATTCCGTAACCGTGCTGCCCACGCCCGAGCTGGTAACTCGCCCCGCGGTACCAGATGGCCACGCTCTCCCGCACTGCTTCCGCCCTCCCCTGACTCAGCACCTCATCGTGTTCCCTGGGCCCAGGGTAGGAAGGCGATCTGAAGACCGGCTGGACGATCATTCAGCCCTTGCTGACCCTTTGGCTGGTGACGGCCGCGCTGGCTCAGCGGGCCGGCAGCAGCGCGTGGATGACACTGGAGGCACGGGCAGCATCCGGTTCGTCTCCCGTGATGAGGCTGAGGTACACGTAAGACTCCATGATGCGCACGAGCACGTAGGGCAGGTCGGCGGCGGGAACGGTGCTGTGCAGGTGACCGCGGCGCCGGTCAGCGTCGACGACCTCACCGATCAGCTGGATGAGGCGTTGCTGGAACTCACTGGCTTTTGTGGTCAGCAATTTGAGGGCGAGGTCGCCTTCCCGGTCGAGGAAGCGCTGCATGCCCAGGTTGGTCATGGTGGCCTGCGCAGCGCCGGTGACGATATCGGCGGCCACCGGGCGTGCGCCGGCCCCCGATGATTCGCGCAGGCGCTGGACGGTCCTGGCCATCAGGTTCCACAGCACCTCGGCGAGCAGTTGCTCACGCGAGCCGACCCACCGGTACAGCGTTGCCCGGTCCACGCCAAGCCTCCTGGCCAGGTTTTGCATGTCGACCCGCTGCCCGGCCTGGAACATGCGCTGGGCCTCGTGCAGCGCGTCGAGCGCGGTCGGCCGGGCGGGCGCGGCGCCGGCCAGCTGCCGCCGCAGCGGCGTGCCCGCCACCGTTGGCCCAGGTGCATTGGCGCTCATGGTCGTGGTCCCGGTTCCTCGGACGGTTGACACGTCTGGTGACCTGGAGCACAGTGTGCAACATCTAGCTGAGATGTGGCAATGGAGCGACAGATGAGTAATCCGATGCAAGGCCCGGTGGTAACGGTAGCCGGCGGTGCCCTGGAGGGGCGCACCTCAGGCGGCGTGACCGCGTTTCTGGGGGTGCCATACGCGGCGGCGCCGTTCGGTGAGAACCGGATGCGGCCGCCGCGGCCGGCCGGGCCGTGGAACGGCACGCGATCGGCGGCCGAGTACGGGCCGACCGTCCCCAAGGGCGACTACCCACCGCCGTACCAGCCGTTGTTCCCGGAGGTCAGCATCGCCGGGGAGGAGTGCCTGAACCTGAATGTGTGGACGCCGGACCCGGACGCAACGGGGCTGCCGGTATTGGTGTGGATTCACGGCGGGTCATTCATGAACGGGTCGGGGTCGGTCGGCGAGTACGACGGCTCCGCGTTCGCCCGGGACGGCGTCGTGTGCGTGACGATCAACTACCGGCTGGCGGCCGAGGGCTTCCTGTTCCTCGGCGACGGCGTCGCGAACCTCGGCCTGCTGGATCAGGTCGCCGCCCTGCGCTGGGTGCGGGACAACATCGCCGCGTTCGGCGGTGACCCGGCCCGGGTCACCGTGGCCGGCGAATCCGCCGGGGCTATGAGCGTCACCACCCTGCTGTCCATGCCGATGGCGGAGGGGCTGTTCGCCCGCGCCATCGCCCAAAGCGGCGCCGCGGCTCACACGCTGACCCCGGACCAGGGACAAATGGTCGGCGGCTACCTCGCCGACGCGCTCGGCTCAGCACCGTCCCGCGATGCGATCAAGCAGATCCCGCTGGGCACGCTCGTGCAGGCCGCCTCGGACCTGGTGGTGGAAGTCCAGACCGCTGCTGACCCGGCCAAGTGGGGGTCCCTCGCGCTGAGTTTGCTGCCCTTCGCGCCCACCGTGGACGGCGCCGTTCTCCCGGCCGCGCCGCTCGACGCCTTTGCCGCCGGGCAGGGCCGCGACGTTCCGCTGATGATCGGATCGAACCGGGACGAAGCGCGGCTCTTCCTCGTCGCGGCCGGGACCATCGACCTGATCGACGAGGCCACGCTGGACGGCGCCGCGGCCGCCTACGGGCTGACACCTGACGGTCTCGCCGTCTACCGCGCCAACCGGCCCGGCGCCAGCCCGGGTGACCTCCTGGCCGCCGTGATCACCGACTGGTTCTTCCGCATCCCGCCCATCCGGGTCGCTGAAGCTCGCGCCGCCGGCGCCGCCGCCCCGACCTGGAGCTACCGCTTCGATTACCCGAACCCGGACGCCAACCACGGACTGGGCGCCTGCCACGGCGCCGAGATCCCCTTCGTGTTCGACACCATCACCCGCGAGGACACCCACCCGCGCATCGGCGACACGCCGTCGCAGGCCGTCGCCGACACTGTGCACAACGCCTGGATCTCATTCATCACCGATGGCACACCCGGCTGGGCGCCCTACACCGCCCCCGGCCGGACGACGGCCCTGCTCACTGACAAGGTCACCGAAGCCAGCGACCCGGCCGGTGACGAACGCTCCCGGTGGGACGGCATCCGATAGCAATGCCCGGTGTCCGGGTCAAAGACCACTTGCATCCCGCTAGCTGACCCGGAAGACCGGGAATCCGGGGGCAATGCCGAGCAGCTGCTCATCGGTGGAGTCGGCGGTGATGTTCTCGAAGAACATGCCGACCTCCCACGCCCAGCGCTTGAGGTAGGCGCGCAGCACGGGGGGCTTGTCCGCGTCGGCCAGTTCCGCGGCGGTGAACCGCTGGACCCGGCGGCCCACCCGCAGCTCGCCGCCACCGGCGACGCGCAGGTTGCGCACCCACTGAGTCTGGCCGCGCGGAGCGACCAGGTACGTGACGCCGTCCAGGGTGAGCAGGTTCACCGGGGTGGTCCGCCACTCGCCGCTCTTGCGTCCCCGCACGGCCAGGACACGGGATCCCATGACGCTGATCCCGGCCCGGGTCATGGCCTGGACTGTCCTGTTGAAGACCTTGGTCGTCAGGCCGCTCGGCTCGAGGTAACGAGGCGCTGGGTCGGTGCTCATTCATTCGCTCCTTATTGAGAGCAGTGCTCTTGTCTAAGAGCAGTGTTGCACGCCTGCCAGGCAGCGTCAAGAGCAGTGCTCTCGTTTCGATTGACAACCCCTGCGCCAGGGCTGGCCCCTCCTCATGTCCAGCCTCAAGTCCCTCCCCGAAACCGGCGAGGTCCTCCCGGCCGGGTAATGCCGCCGGGCTCAGGCCACCAGGCCGTAGCCCAGTGCCGGAGGGCCCGCTACGGGCGGGGCAGCAGCGCGACCCGGGCCCGCAGGATGGCCCTGGTGGACGAGACATTGCCGATCTCGTCCGGCTGGCCCGGGCACTCGCCGGCGGCGATGGCCCGCAGTGCCCTGACCCGGGCATCAGCCGCGCTGATCATCTGGAAGACCATGGTGGGGTCCTGCTCCGCCATCGCCCGGGTCCGGGCGAGCACGTCGCCCGCCTCGCCGACCCACACGTTCTTGATGCCGCCGCCGAAGCCGTGGTCGAGGAGCAGCGACACCACGTGCAGTTCTTCTCCATAACCGAAGCTGATGGTCACGGCCTCCTGAAGACCCCGGTCGTCCTCATAACGCCAGCATTCACCGACTGCGGGCGTGCCGATCTGGGCCGCCCACGGTGGCTCGCCCTGGCCCTGGGCGGCCAGCCGGTCGGCGGCCTCGGTCGCGGCCAAGCGCAACTCCGGCCAGCCGACCGCGGCGAGCACGCGCAAGATGGCGAGCGCTTCCGCCGTGCCCGTCGCCTCCGCGGCGGGCACGATGGCCATGGGCGCCTCGCTCCGTGGGCCGCCGAGCGCGGCCAGAATGTCCGAGCCCCACAGCTCGGCGTCGAGCGGACTGCCAATCTCGCCGAGCACCATCCGAGCCTCGGTGAGCACGGCGGCAAAGGCCTCACCGGGCGAGGAGCCGCCAAAGACGGCATCCAGATCAAGATCACCGGACACAGACAGAACCGGCTCGTCAGGGGATTCCGGGTCCATGCGGGGCATCCTGCCACGGCCGCTGGCCTTGCTGGGGTGCTCTCCCCGAATCTCATCCGGCCTCCAGCAGGCCGCGCCATATCAGGCATGCGCCATGATGAGCGGGAACCAAGGGAGGAAACGGATGGGATCAACGGCCAGATGGGGCATCACGCTCCCGCTGCGCAGCATGCCGCTGCCCGGCCAGCGCGACATCGTGGCCGCGCTTCCCGACCTCGGGTACACCGATGCCTGGTCCGCCGAGACGAACGGCTCGGACGCCTTCACACCGCTCGCCCTGGTCGCCCAGTGGGCGCCCGCACTGCGCCTGGGCACCGCCATCGCCGGTATCTACACCCGCGGCCCGGCCCTGCTCGCGATGAACGCGGCCACCCTGGCTGACCTCGCGCCGGGCCGGTTTGTGCTCGGCATCGGCGTGTCCTCGGCGGTGATCGTGGAGCAGTGGAACGGCATCCCGATGGCCAAGCCCTACCAGCGGTCCCGCGACACCCTTCGATTCCTGCGGGCCGCCCTGGCCGGGGAGAAGGTGACCGAGGACTACGAGACGTTCAGCGTGCAGGGTTTCCGGCTGGAACAGGCCCCCCAGTCGCCGCCGGCCCTCGCCCTGGCCGCGCTGCGCCCTGGGATGGTCGCCCTGGCGGCGTCGCACGCGGACGGGGCCATCACGAACTGGCTCGCCCCGTCCGACGTGCCCATGGTGCGGGCCGTGGCCGGGCCGGACTGCGAGCTGATCGCGCGGGTGTTCGTCTGCCCGACGGAAGACGCGGAGGCCGCCAGGAACATCGGCCGCCGCCTGATCGCGGCCTACCTCACCGTCCCCGTCTATGCCGCCTTCCAGGCCTGGCTCGGGCGCGGCGAGGCACTGGCGCCGATGCAGGCCGCGTGGGCGGCCGGCGACCGCCGGGGCGCCCTCGCCGCTATCGGTGACCAGGTCGTGGATGACCTGCTGGTGCACGGGCGGCCGGAGCACTGCCGGGAGCGCATCGCCGAGTACCAGGCCAAGGGCCTCGACACGCCCGCCATCATGATCGTGCCCGCGCCCGGGGTGGACGAGGCTGACGCTGTCCGCGACCTCGCGCCCAGGTAAGCCGGCACGGCCCAGGGGGCGTGGCCCAGCGGCGCGTGTTCACCAGGAGCCGGGCAGCTTCTCTCCGTACCAGGATTCGATGATCCGGTGTGCGATCGACACCGGCGGCGGCAGCCGCACCTCGTCCGAGGCCAGCGCGCCGCGCAGGCCGTCCCGGCTGTACCAGCGCGCCTCGGCGATCTCGTCCTGGTCCACCTGGATGTCGAGGCCGCTGGAGGCCAGCGCGCGGAACCCGAGCATCAGGCTCTGCGGCATGGGCCAGGGCTGGCTGCCCAGGTAGCGGATCTGGCTGACCGTGATCCCGGTCTCCTCAGCGACTTCACGGGCCACGGCCTGCTCGGCGGCTTCGCCCGGCTCGACGAAGCCGGCCAGGATCGACACCCGCCGCGGTGGCCACTGCTGGTTGCGGGCCAGCAGGCACCGGTCATCGGGATCGGTCACCAGCATGATCACCGCCGGGTCGATCCTCGGGAAATGCTCACTGCCGTCGACCGGGCAATGCCGTGCGTGGCCCGCCGCCACCGGCTCGGTCAGCGCGCCGCAGCGCGGGCAGTGCGTGTGGGTGGCATGCCAGTTGGCCAGCGCCACAGCGTGGGTCAGCAGGCCGGCGTCGCGGTCGTCCAGCAGTACCGCCGCCTGCCGCAGGCCCGCAGGCCGGACGCCCGGCTCAGCCGGCGGCCCGGACCCTGACCCGCGCCCGGGCGCGGCGGCGGAGTCGGCGCCGAGCCCGCCCACCGGGCCCGCCACGCCGAAGTACACGACCCCCGCGGGATCCACGCCGAGCAGGAATCGCACCCCCTCCGGCGCGTCAGCGGGCGGCACCAGGACCAGTTCGGCCCGCTGCTCGCTGAACCGGACGGGGGCCTGGCCGTCATCCAGGACCAGCACCTGGGTGCCGGGGTCGGCCCACGCCGCTGCGAGCCACTCGGCGTCACCGCGACGCTCACCCGCACGGTCGACGCCGCTGCGGGCCAGCACGAACCCGCCCAGTTCCGCCGCGACCCGCTGCGCCTCAGCCGCGTTCGCATCCGTCACCGCATCGCTCCCCATGGTCGAGTGGCCCGTGGTCGAGTGGCCCGTGGTCACATTCACCCCGCGGCCGTGCTGTCACCGCTCGCGGCCAGGTCATCCCACAGGTAGGCGGCCGCCTCCGCCCCCTTGAGCAGCAGCGCCATCTCGACCTTCTCGTTCGGCGCATGGATCCGGTCCTCATCGAGGCCGACCGCGACAAACACCAGCGGCGCGGCCAGGATGTCGGCGAGATCGGCCTCCGGCCCGCTGCCCCCTTCACGGGTAAAAAGCACTTCCTGGCCGAACGCGCGTCCCATGGCCCGCCGGGCCGCCCGCACCGGGGCCGAGTCAAGATCTGAGAAGGCCGGGCGCACCCCCGGGCCGCCGAAGGTCACCACGGCGTCAAGGCCGGCTGGCGTGTGCGCCGCCACGTACGCGCGCAGTGCGGCGGCGACGTCGGCTGGCTCCTGATGGGCGACCAGCCGGAAGGAGACCTTGGCGTGCGCCTGGCTCGGCACGATGGTCTTCGCCCCCGGCCCGGTGTGCCCACCCCACATCCCGTTGACCTCAGCCGTCGGCCGCGCCCAGATCCGCTCCAGCGTGCTGTAGCCGGCCTCGCCGGCCGCTGCCTGGCTGTGCCCGGCGTCGGCGAGCCATGCCTTCTCCTCGAACGGCAGCCGCGCGAAGAGCGCGCGCTCCGCTGCGGTCAGCGGCAGCACGCTGTCGTAGAAGCCGGGCAGGGTGATCCGGCCGTCGGCGTCGTGCAGGCCGGCCAGCAGCGCGGCCAGCGCGTGCAGCGGGTTGGGCACCCCGCCGCCGAACGAACCGGAGTGCAGGTCGGTCTCCGGCCCGGTCAGGTCGATCTGGGCGTCGACGAGGCCGCGCATGCCGGTGCACATGGACGGCACGTCGGCAGCCCACATCGTCGTGTCCGAGATGACGATCAGATCGCAGCCGAGCGCCTCCCGCCGGGCCCGCAGCAGCCCGGCGAAGTGCGGGGAGCCGGACTCCTCCTCGCCCTCGATCAAGAACTTCAGCGACACGGGCGGTGCGCTGCGGCTGCCCGCCGCCAGGCAGGCGCGCACGCCCAGCGCATGAAAGAGCACCTGCCCCTTGTCGTCCGAAGCGCCGCGGCCGAGTAGCTGGCCGTCGCGCTCGACAGGTTCGAAGGGCGGCGAGTGCCACTCGCTGAGCGGCTCCACCGGCTGCACATCGTGGTGCCCGTAGACCAGGACTGTCGGCGCGGCCGGGTCCTCAGCCGGCCAGTGCGCGAACACCGCCGGCTGGCCCGGCTCGTGGTGCTGGCCGGGCTCACGGCGCGGGCCGGGCCCGCCGGTCTCCCAGATCTCCACGAGGGGGAAGCCGGTGCCGCGCAGGTGCGCGGCGAGCCACTCGGCGGAGGCACGGACGTCGTCATGATGGGCCGGATCCGCGGAGATCGACGGGATCGCCAGCCACTCCTTCAGCTTGTCGAAGAACTCCCCCGCGTTGCCGGTGATGTAGTCACGGACGTCCATGAACGCTGACAACCTCCTCGCCTGGTCCTGCCCGGCACTCTAGACCAGCAGTTCAGCCGCGCTGGCCGCGGCTGGTTCGCATGTCGCGGCCGGCATAGTGTCGAAACGTGAGCGAGATGCTGCCGCTGTTCCCGCTGGGCACCGTGCTGTGCCCCGGCCTCTTGCTGCCGCTGCACATCTTCGAAGGGCGGTACCGGCAACTCGTCCGCGATCTGCTCGAGGGGCCCGAGCCGAGGCATTTCGGCGTCATCGCGATCCGCAGGGGCCGCGAGACCGGTGTGGACGGGGTCTCCGCGCTGTATGAGATCGGCTGCACCGCGACCCTGCGCCAGGTCCATGAGCACGATGACGGCCGCTTCGAGCTGGTCACCATCGGCGCGCAGCGGTTCCGGCTGATCGCGCTCGACCACTCGCGGCCCTACCTGCGGGGCGAGGTGCACCTGCTCGCTGAGGACATCGGCGACGAGACAGCAGCGGGCCGGGCGGCGCACGCCGTGCGGGAGGCGTTCCGCCACTATCTTCAGGCGCTCGCCGCCCGCGGCGCGGCTCAGGCCAGTCCCCCGGAACTGCCCGATGAGCCCATCGCGCTGTCCTACCTGGTCGCTGCCTCGATGATCATCGACCTGCCGGTCAGGCAGGCGCTGCTCGCCGAGCCGGACGCTCTGCTCCGGCTGACTGCCGAGCACATGCTGCTGGCCAGGGAAACCACGATGCTGCGCTCGCTCACCTCGACGCCGGCCCCGGACCTGAGGAACTCGCCGTACAACCCCAATTAGGTAGCTTGGTGGTATGACCTTCCGCATCGTCGGCCGCCGGTGTCACCGGCCGCCGGACTCCGGCCGCCGGACCGGGCTGCCTCGGTGACCACGGATCCGTACGCGGCCGCGGCCGACCTGGTCGCCCGTTCGGCGGCGGCCTACGCGTCCGGTGTGCCGGACACCCCCGCCAATGACGGCTTCTTCGGGCCCGCCAGCGTCACCTGGCGGCTGAGCACCGACCTGGCCACCCCGGTCGCAGGCCTGCGGTCCCTGCTGATGCAGGCGCTGCATCCGCTCGCCATGGCCGGAGTCGACCAGCACAGCGGCTGGCGCCAGGATCCGGTCGGCAGGCTCGCCGCCACCTCCGGCTACCTCACCACGGTCAGTTTCGGCGAGCGGGCCGCGGCCGAGCAGGCCGCGGCCCGGGTACGCCGGATCCACGAGCACGTCCAGGGCGTCGATACGGTCACCGGCCGCCGGTACGCGGCGGGCGACCCAGCACTGCTGCTGTGGGTGCACGCGGCCCTGGTCGAGTCCGGCATCGTTGCCGCTGACCTGTTCGGTACCCCGCTGTCCGCCGCGGACAGCGACCGCTACGTCGCGGAGATGGTGGTCGCGGCCGAACTCGTCGGCGTGCCCCGCGATCTGGTGCCCGCGGACCTCGCCAGCCTGGAACGCTACATCTCGTCGGTCCGGCCCGAGCTGCGCTGCACGCCCGCAGCCGCCGAGTCCATGGACTACCTGCTCGATCCGGCGGGCCTGGACGAGGACACCGCCGAGATCTGGGCCGACGTCAAGGACGGGGCGATCGCCGCGCTGCCGGCCTGGGCCCGGGACATGTACGGCTACCGCGCGCCGGAGTCACTGACACCCGGCCGCCAGACGGAGATCCGGCAGGCGCTCGGTGTTCTCGACGCCACCTTCCTTGGCGAACCCGGGGTGCTTGAGGCGCGGCAGCGGATCACCCTGCGGATGCGAACGGCGCGGCGCGGGTGAGACCGGCCCGCAGCAAAGCACCGCCCGGCAAAGCACCGCCCAGCAAGGCACGGTACGGGAAAAGGGCCCTCGCCGCCCTCACGATCGGCGGCGTCCTCGTGACCCTCACGCTGGCCTTGCTGCGCCGCCGGGTCGGCCAGCTGCGGCTGGATCGTGGCCTGGCCGCGCTCGGGCTCGTCGCGCGCGGCGGGCTGCGTTACGCGGGCAGCGCGCCCCGGCTGTTCGCCGCCGCTGGCGAGAACCGGCAGCAGTTGCGCAACGACCTCGCCCTGCAGACGGCCGAGGACGTCGCCACCACCCTGGGGGCGATGAAGGGCGTGCTGATGAAGATTGGCCAGATGGCCAGCTACATCGACGACGGCCTGTCACCGAGCGTCCGCCGGACGCTCAGCCGCCTCCAGGACAGCGTCCCCCCGATGAGCGCGGAGCTCGCGGCGAACGTTGTCACCGAGGAGCTGGGCCTGCCGCCGGAGCGGGCATTCGCCCAGTGGGACCCGGAGCCCATTGCCGCGGCATCGATCGGGCAGGTGCACCGGGCCATCACCCTCGATGGCCGCGCGGTCGCGGTGAAGGTGCAGTATCCCGGGATCGCGGAGACCATCGCCGCGGACCTTGGCAATGTCTCGTTGCTCCGCCGGATGCTGCGCATCACCGCGCCCAGCCAGGATGTTGACGCGCTGATCGCGGAGCTCCGGGATCGCGTCCTGGAGGAACTTGACTACCGCCGTGAGGCGGAGAACCAGCGGCTCGTGGCGGCCTACTTCGAGGGCCATCCGACGATTCACATCCCGGGCATCATCAGTGAACTGTCCACGCGGCGGGTGGTGACCAGCGAGCTGTCCGACGGAGCCCGGTTCGCTGAGCTCGCCGGCTGGTCCCAGCAGGAACGCGACCTGGCCGCGGAGACCATCTACCGCTTTGTCTTCCGGAGCCTGTACGAGGTCCACGCGTTCAACGGTGACCCGCACCCGGGCAACTACCTCTTCCACGGTGGCGGCCGGGTCACCTTCCTCGACTTCGGCCTGGTCAAGCATTTCACCCTGGCCGAGTTGCAGCCGCTCATGCAGATGGCCCGCAGGCTGTGCGTCGACAACGACCCCGAGGCGTTCCGCCGCAGCATGGAGACGGCCGGCTTCCTGCGGCCGGACGCGCCGCTGAGCACGGAGACGATCGTCGAGCACATGGCCGTTTTCTACGACACGATCCGCAAGCCAGGGCCGCTGACCATCACCGGCGAGTACGCGTCCGCGGTTGTCCGCCGCTTCTTCGACGTGCGCAGCCCGGTGGCCGAGTACGCGAGCGTGCCCCGGTCGTACGTGATCCTCCAGCGCATCAACCTGGGACTGTTCGCCGTCCTCGGCGAACTGTCCGCGACCGCTGACTGGCGGGCCATCGCGGAGGAGATCTGGCCCTTCGTGCAGGCCCCGCCATCGACTCCGATCGGGGAAGCTGAGGCCCCCTGGCGTGCTCGCCGCGCGGCGAGCGCGGGCCGCCGGGCCTGAATCAGTGCTGATCCGCCCGCAGCGCGGCCAGGGCCTGGGCCAGTGGCCCATGGCTATCTGCCCACACGTGGCTGCGCGCGCCGGAGGCGGGCCGGCC
>Ga0265338_10001940_pt1 | contig 32272 bp, 24 predicted proteins | sample 42126metaG_FD_193579 | JGI IMG/M metagenome (GOLD analysis project Ga0265338, IMG submission 193579) | Rhizosphere microbial communities from Carex aquatilis grown in University of Washington, Seatle, WA, United States - 4-21-26 metaG | ecosystem: Host-associated > Plants > Roots > Rhizosphere...
TTTCTTGTTGATCTCTTCAATTGCCAGGCGAGCGCCGTTTTCGTTGTCTTTGCCCAGGTGAGCGATACCGCCCGTCAAAGGAGCAACGTGACCAATCTTGACCACTTGGTCCGCCAATGCCTGGCTCGCACCGAAAATCATCAGGCTGCTGCCTAAGCCCAGCGATACTGCGCTTAACGATACTGCGTGGCGAAACTTTGTAGACATGCGCATCTCCGGCTTCCGAGTCGTTATTGGTTAGTGCTGCTGCCCGGATTGGGCATAGCCGCTGAATCAATGCAAAAACCGGGCCAGCTCAGCGGCGCGGGCTGGGGCGGACATCGCCGGAAATCCCCGTACACGCGCTGTAACGAAAATGATCCACTCAATTATTCGAATAACGTCCACAATCCAGGCAGCGTAAGGAAATCACCTGATTTCGGGGGTGTATCGAAATCGTTCCACGTAACGAATCTGATCTCGCGCCACCGATCGCAGCGTCGCGAGGTTCAGGCTGCGTATGCCGCGATTGCACGAGGCGGTGGTCGCGCCCGTTGCGGTCATTCAGGTCGGAGCTATACTGCACAAGACGCCACCGCCTTCCTCATCACCGCCGGCATCCGCGGTACACCACTTCTGATTTTATCTCCGACCATGTTCAATATCCTCCTCGTTCCGCTGGACGGCACACCCCAGAGTGCCCACGTCATCGACCTGGCCAGCCGCGTGGCGGCGCCAGGTACGGCAACCGTACACCTTCTATGCGTCGTCGACCCGTCCTACGCGTTGCCTCCCGGTTGCGAAAGCGGCGTCGCGCCCGATGGCCTGACCTATCCGCCCGCACACGCGCAGACATCTTTCGCTCGATCCGTCCTGGCTGCCGCCGCCGCACAGCTTGCCGGCCGGAATCTCAGGGTGGAACAGCACTTCTGCGCGGGAAATCCGACCGACGTCGTCATCGAACAAGCCCGGCTGTTGACTGCGGAGGTCATTGTGATGGGACATCACCATTTGTCACGGCTACGCCGCTGGGCCAACCCGTCGATCTGCGGAGATGTCATCGAACGGTCGGGCTGTGCGGTGCTGATCGAAACCCGGGACAAGGGCTAGCTTCATGACCCTGCGCAGGTGGCTGTGGCATGGCCGCTCGGGTTGACTCCTGCCGGAGGAAAAACTCGGGCTCGGTCGCGCGAGCGCTCGAATCGCTGATTACCTTAACAGGGCGTTCGATTTTTTGACTAAAGCGGACCCAACAGACGCTCGAACAAATCGACGTCACCCATCTGTCCGCCTTTGAGCACGATCTCCAGGCCGTCGAGGTGGGGGCGATCGGAATGCAAGCGGGTCAAGGCCACGCCCGGACACACGCTGCTCAGATACGACAGGCCCCAGGCGTCCAGCTGCTGCATGGCATAACTCGAAGTGTCGCCCCCGGCGACGGCCACGCGATGCAGCTGGGTCGCGTCGAGCACGTGGCGCAGCAATCGCCCGCAGGCGAGGGCCAAGGTTCTGGGATCGTCGCGGTCGGTGCTTTGCGGTTCGCCAACCCGGCGCGTGAACGCCAATACATGTCGCCCCGCATTGAGTGCTGCCGTGATCGGTATCAAAATTTCTTCAAGGTAGGCGGGCGCTGCGTCGCCACACAGTTGCTCGGGCGCAAGCTCGATTTGCTCGAACGCGCTGGCGTGGGCAATCTGTTGCGCCGTGAGCGGCGAGAGGCTGCCGGCCAGAATGAATACGGGACCGGGCGCGATGGCAGGAACGCGCGGCACGTCCCGTCGATCAACCCGGCGCGGCTCATCCTTCGGCCCAGAGTCTCGCTCAGTTTCTGGCGCGGTGCTGAGCTCAAGTTCCACGCGTGCTTCGGGCTCCGGTCCGGGCTCGGGTCGGGGCTCTGTTTTCAGCTCCAGCGCCAACGAAGTTGCGGCAAGCGCTTGCGCCACGCTGCTGGCGCCTACCACCAGCATGGGCGAGCGTTGCGCATGAGGCGCGATCAAGGCACCGATCAACGCTAAATGCGCTGTTTCGAGCGCATCGAACAACACAGCGTCGGGATGTTGCGCGAGTAGTGCGTCGAGCACGGCGACGCGCTCCGGCAGCGGTCGCACATAAGTCGTGCAGTCGACCAGCGCCACGTGCGGCAACCCCTGCGCTTGCAAATGGAGCCGCAGATCGGCTTCACCCATCGGTGTCACCGGGTGGCAGCTCATGGTCGGATGACGATCGATCCGATAAGGCGTCGATGCCGCGCCCGCGGCTGCAAATAGATTGCCAAACACGCAGTAGCGCCGCAGGTCCGGTTGGCCGCCGACGATAGCCACCAGCGGGTTGGAAAAACTGCGGCGTAGCACGTTGATGGCAACGCCGATGCTGCCGCTACGCGGCGAACTATCGAAGGTCGAGCATACTTTGTAGTGCAGAACCCGTACCCCGAGCGCCGCAAATCCGGCACCTACCTCACTCAGCTCGGCTTCGAGCGCCTGGGGGGCCATCGAGCGCGCGGTGCCGGCCATACCCACGGCATCGAGCGGGCCCGCGGCGGTTAACTGTTCGGCGGTGGGCATCGCCATGAACAGGATCGCGCGCAGGCCGGCGCGTGCCAGATGGGCGAGCGTATCGGTGGCGCCGGTGAAATCGTCGCCATAGTAGCCGTACCAGGGAGAGGGTGCGGGCGCGACGTCGCGGATTGCGGGGAGCGAAGTCATGATGCCGCTTTACTTGCCCGGCTTGCCAAAAAATTCCAGCGCACGCCGCAGTTCCGGCGCATGGGCTGCGAACGCCGCCAAGCTCACGCCGCACTGCGTTGCTTCCCACGCTTGCCGCAAGCTGGTGACGCCTGCCGCAGGCCCATCCGGATGCGCGAGTATGCCGCCGCCCGACATGAACAGCAGGTCGGTCGAACCGATCGCCTCGAAGGTGGCGGGCACGGTGCCGGCCCATTGGCCGGACGAGAATGCCGGCATGACCGTATCGTCGACGCCCTCGCACAAGGGCGTGACGCAATCAAGTGCCGAAGCGATCACCTCGGCGTTGTCCTGCGCGAATTTGCCGTCCAGGCCATGCACATGCATATGATCCACGCCGGCCAGGCGCCAGAGCGTCTGGTAAGCCTGGAAGGACATGCCCAGCGCCGGGTCGCGCGACATCATGCCGAAGCCGTTGCGGTGGGCATGCAAGACCAGCGGGGTGCTGCGCCGCAGCGATTGGATTGCCGAAAAGCCGCACCAATTGATGCTGGCCATGACGCAACTGCCGCCTTCGCGCTCGACCAGTTCGGCATGACGGCGCATCGCGTCGAGGTCGTCGGTGATATTGAACGCCACCATGACGTGGCGCCCGGTGCGTTCCCGATAGCGACGCACCTGCGCCATCACGGCGGGCACGCGCTCGGCCAGCGGCGCCTGGGCGGGGTCGGCACATACCTCGTCGTCCTTGATGAAGTTCACTCCCGCTTCGCAAAGGCTGGCGACCAGTGCGGCGATCTGCTCGGTACCGAGCCCGACGTTGGGTTTGATGATGGTGCCGAGCAGGGGGCCGCTTTCGACGTGGGTGATCTTGCGTGTGCCAGCGATGCCATGCGGCGGCATCTCGAAGCGGGCCCGATAGGCCGCCGGCAGTCGCATAGCCAGCAGGCGCAGGCCCGTGACTTCGCCGAGGTCGTAGAGATTGCCGGCGACGGTCGCGGCCAGCGTGGGCAAGTTCGCGCCGATGTTCTCTACGGGGAACGACAGCGTTACGCGCGCCCGGTGCCAGGGGCCGCTTATGCGTTGCCGCTCGAGCCACGCATTGCTCAAGCTGGGCCGCAACGCCGGTTCGAGCATTTCAATGCGTTCGACCTGGGCACGGCTGCGCTCGCGCAGCGCATCGGTTTCACCGGCCACACGCACAAAGGTGCCGCACGATTGCTCGCCCGCCATCACTTCAGCCACGCGCGCCATGTCCAGCGGTGTCTCGACCAGATAGTCGGCTTCCAGGCGTTCGGCGTTGAGCAGTCGGTCCACGGTTGCCGCGGCGCTCATAATGTACTCAGATCGGGGAACGGGCGGATCGGGTCGTGACCGTCCCAGTCCAGCGATGCTGCACGGATCATGTCGAACATCTTGCCCTTGGCGCCCGCTACTTCGGACAACTCGATCACAGTGCCCGGATGGAATTCGGTATCGAAGTACACGAAGCGGCCATTCTTGCCCACTTCGCCGCTCATCGCGACTTTGAAACCCTGGCCTTCCAGGCGCGCCAGGTCCGCGTCGAACTCGGTGGTCCAATAGGCATTGTGCTGCAGCCCGGTATGGCCGGCGCGCAGGAAATCACGGTACATCGAAGGCACGTCGTTGCGCGTCTGGATCAGTTCGACTTGCAGCGGCCCCGAGTTGGCAAGCGCCACCGAGTTGTGCACCTCGTACGATTGCCCACGGTAGGTGTAGTTCTCGACGGGCACTTTTTCCTTGTAGAACCAGGGGCCTACGCCCAGCACGCGGCTCCAGTAATCCATGGCGGCTTCGATATCGCGCACGACGTAACCAGCCTGGCGAATTTCGCCAAAGTATCGACTCATGAGGGTTCTCCAGATTGATTAAAGAAAGCCGGTCGAGATCCAGGGGATCGCTGCGATCGCGAGCAAGCCGAGCAGTAGTGCGCCCAGATAGCCGCCGATGTAGCGCATCCCGGCGTCCGGACTGACGCGGCTGATGGCGCAGGCCGAGTAATAGCCGACGCCGAAAGGTGGGGAGAACAGGCCAACGCCCATCGACAGGATCACGACGATGGCGTAGTGGATTTCGTTGACGCCGACTTGCCGGGCGATCGGAAACAACAGCGGGCCGAACAGCACGATCGCGGGAATACCTTCGAGCACACTGCCCAGCATGATGAACACCACGATGGAAATCAGCAGGAAGCCTAGTGCGCCGCCCGGCATATTGCCGATCAGGTTCGCCAGGTCTTGCGAGAAACCGGATTGCGTGAGGGCCCAGGCCATCGCGGTGGCGCAACCGATGATGAAAATGATGGCGCCCGAAAGTGTCGCCGCTTCGACCAGCATCGGGCGCACGCGGCGCCACTCGAATTTGCGGTAGACCAGCAAGCCGATGACGACCGAATAGGCGATGCCTATGGTCGACACTTCCGTGGCCGTCGCGACGCCTTCGACCACTGCGGTGCGTATCACCACCGGCAACGCGAGCGCCGGCAGAGAGACCAGCAATAATCGGCCGATCTCCTTGCGCGCGTAGCGTTTCACGCCGCTGAGGTCTTCGCCGCGATTGCGCATCCAGACCACCGCACACAGCATCACGGCCAGCAACATGCCGGGCAACAGACCCGCCGTGAAGAGCGCCGAGATCGATAGGCCGGTGACCGATCCTATGGTGATGAGCACGATGCTCGGCGGAATGGTTTCGCTCTGCGCACCCGTGGTGGCCAACAGCGCCACCAGGTCGCCTTCCTTGGCGCCGCGCTGTTTCATCTCGGGGAACAGCACCGGGGCGATCGCGGCCATGTCCGCGACCTTCGACCCCGAGATACCCGACACCAGGTACATCGCGCCGATCAGCACATACGACAAGCCGCCGTGCAGATGACCGACGAGGCTGGCGAGGAACTGGATCATCGCGCGCGCCATGCCGGTCATTTCGATCAGCAGTCCAAGAAACACGAACAAGGGCACGGCCAGCAGCACCAGGTGCGACATTCCCTCGTCCATCCTGCCGACGATGATTTCGAGCGGCGTGAAGGTGGTCAGCCCCAGATAACCGAAGGTGGCGAGCGCAAACGAGAACGCGATCGGCACGCCGGAAAACACGCAACACGCGACCACGCCGACGAAAAAGATCACCAGGTTGACTTTGCCCAGGCCGGCAAACCACGGTCCCGCCGCGATGATGCCGCCGACCAGCAGCGCGGTGAGCAACAGCGCCGCCACGATATGGCGCGGCCGGCCGACGGTGAGCAGGCGCAAGACGCCGAGCGTGAGCATCAGCAAGACGCCGACCGGCAACGCAAGTGCATGCCACGCGTTGCTGATCTCCAGCGCGGGCGTGACGATGGCTGCTTCGCCGTTCGCATAATCGAACGCCGGGGCGATGACCAATAACAGGAATGCCAGCGACGCCGACAGCGAAACCGTTTCCAGCAACACTTGAGTGCCGGGCGCGCAACGCGAGACCAGCGCCGTCATGCGCATGTGTTCGCCGCGCCGCAAGGCCAGCGCCGCGCCGAACATGGAGAGCCAGAGGAACATCATGCTGGCCAGCTCGTCGGACCACACCAGCGGTTGTTGGAGGACGTAACGGCTCACTACGCCGGCGAGCAGTACACCGATTTCAGCCAGCAGCAGCAAGGCCGCACCGCTTTCGATGGCGACTGTCAGGCCGCGATCGAGGTGGCCCAGCCAGCGCCGCAGGCCGTGCGTGGCCGGGAGCGCTGCCGGGGACGAAACGGTGTAGAGGGGATTGGACATGGCGAGGGATCTGCCGGGGGGGGATGGCTTAGGCGAGCTTGCCAACCGATTGCTCGAGCAGGCTCCACGCTTGCGCACCGAAGCGGCCTTGCCATTCCTTGTAGAAGCCTGAGCTGCGCAACGCCGCGCGGAACGAATCGGGCGCCGGACGGTTGATGACGAGCCCCTTGCTTTGCAGATCGGCGACGGCGGCATCATTGAGTTTGCGCACGTCGTCGCGCTGCTTGAGGGCCGCTTCGTTGAACGCGCCCGACACGATCGCTTGCAGGTCCGGCGAGAGACGACCCCAGGCGCGCGGGTTGAGCACGAACCAGAAGCCATCCCAGATGTGGTTGGTCAGCGAACAATATTTCTGCACCTCGTACAGTTTGGCGACTTGCACGATGGACAGTGGATTTTCCTGGGCATCGACGATATGCGTTTGCAGCGCGGTATAGACCTCGCTGAATTGCAGGCTGGTCGGCGAGGCGCCCAAGCCTTTGAACATATCGATACTCAAGGGGCTGACTGGCACCCGGATCTTCAGGCCTTTCATGCTCTGCGCATCGGTGATCGGCTTGTTGCCTGTGGTGGTCTGGCGAAAGCCGTTGTCCCACATGCGCTCAAACGTTTCGAGGCCGGCCTTGGAAAGCGTGGCACGCACCAGCGCGCCGAGCTTGCCGTCCATCGCGCCCCACACTTGGTTGTAGTCGCTGAAGGCGAAGCCGACGGCGTTGATCGCGGCTACCGGCGCCAGGGTCGAGACGACCAGTGCGGAGGGCGTGAACATCTCGATCCCGCCGCTTCTGACCTGCGAGAGCATGTCGGTGTCGCCGCCGAGCTGGTTGTTCGGGAAAATGTTGATCGCGACGCGGCCTTTGGTCCGCTCGAGGATCTGGTTCGCGGCCTCCTGCGAGCGCACGTTAAGCGGATGCGTCACCGGCAGGTTGTTGCCGTACTTCATGACGAATTCGGGGGCAGCCGCTTTGACGATGGCTGGGAACCCTAACGTTCCCAACGTCCCGACCGCCCCGATTGCAGGGCCGGCGGCGAGGGCGCGCAAAACGGCACGTCTTGAGAGATTGGTCATGCTGGTCTCCATACTTATAATGATGGACAATTGATGTCCCATCAAATTGTTTTTTGATGCAAACTGTTGTTTCAGTTGGCGAGTATTAGCGTAGGTCTGCGAGCGGTTGATTGTCAAACGCGAATATTGATGGTTTTTGATGTGTTCTATGAAGTGGCCTGCCATGTCCGATTTTTTGCCTGAAGCCGCGGTTGCGCGTGCCCGTATCGTCGATCTGGCGCGTAGCGCCGGTGTCTCGACCGCGACCGTGGACAGAGTGCTCAATGGCCGCAGCGGCGTGCGTCCGCAGACTGCCCAGCGGGTATTGAAAGTGGCGTCCGAGCTGGGCTATTTGTCCGAGCAGGATGCGCGCACCAGCAGCAGCGCGCAGCGGACCATGCATCTGACGTTCCTGCTGCCGGGCGGCAATAACCGTTATCTGCGGATGTTGGGCGACTACATCGATTGTGCGGACGAGCCATGGGCGCCGTTCCCGGTCAAATGCCGCACGCAATTCGTCGAGAGTTTCAATCCCGCGGAATTGGCGCAGCGTTTATTGCACTGCGGGCAACGTGCCGACGGCGTGGTGCTGATGGCGCTAGAGGATCCGTTGGTGCGCGATGCGGTGAACACCTTGGCCGATCAGGGCGTGCCGGTATTGACGATGATTTCGGATTTGTCGAATGCCCGGCGCCGCGCTTATGTGGGGATCGACAACCGCGCGGCGGGGCGCACGGCCGGGTTGTTGCTGGGGCGTTTCATGGGCCCGCGTCCGAGCGGCAAGATCGCAATGATTGCGGGCAGCTTGAATTATCGCGGTCATGAGGAGCGCGAGATCGGGTTCCTGCACTTGATCGAATCGAACTTTCCGGCGATCCATGTGCTCGGTTTGCGCCAAGGGCAGGACGACAGCGAACGCAATTACGAGCAAACGCGTCATCTGTTGGAGCAACATCCCGATCTCGCGGGCATCTATAGCTGTGGCGGCGGTACTGACGGCATCGCGCGCGCCATCAACGAAATTCGCCATGAGCAGAAGATCCTGTTCATCGGTCACGGACTCACACCCGATACGCGGGCGCTGCTGATCGATGGCACGCTGGACGCGTTGATCACGCAGACGCCGCAGGCAATCGTGAGCAACTGCGTCAAGATTTTCCGCAATATCCGCGAGAAGAAGGATCCGCTGGATCGGGTCAAGCCGGTCCAGTTCAGTATCGTGTTGCGGGAGAATTTACCCTGAGTGGGCAACGAGTGGGCAACGAGTGGGCAACGAGCGGGGGCCGCCGACGTGGCGGCCCATGACGTTGACTTGTGTTTACTTGTGTTCGAGGTGGTAGCGGGTGACGCGATCCACTTCGTTTTTGGAACCCAGCAATACGGCGACGCGCTCGTGCAGTTTGGTCGGCTGGATGTCGAGAATGCGCTTCTCGCCATTGGTTGCGGCGCCGCCTGCCTGCTCGACGATGAACGCCATCGGATTGGCCTCGTACATCAAGCGCAACTTGCCCGGCTTGCTCGGGTCGCGCTTGTCCGCCGGGTACATGAAGATGCCACCGCGGTTCAGGATGCGGTGCACGTCGGCCACCATGGACGCGATCCAGCGCATGTTGAAGTCCTCCTGGCGCGGGCCGTCCTTGCCGGCAATCAGCTCGTCGACATAGCGGGTGATCGGCGGATACCAATGGCGCGCATTCGACGCGTTGATCGCGTATTCGCGCGTTTCCACGGGGATCCGGATATCGCTTTGCGTCAGCACCCACGAGCCCATTTCACGATCGAGCGTGAAGCAGTTGACGCCGTGGCCTGTGGTCAGTACCAGCACGGTTTGCGGACCATACACGGCGTAACCGGCGGCGACTTGCTGGGTGCCGGGTTGCAGGAACGCTTGTTCGGTCGGCTCGACACCGTCCGGGCAGCGCAACACCGAGAAGATAGTGCCAATCGAGACGTTGACGTCGATGTTCGACGAGCCGTCCAACGGATCGAACATCAGCAGGTACTGGCCTTTCGGGTAGCGGTTCGGGATCGGATGGATTTCTTCGAGCTCTTCGGACGCCATCGCGGCAAGGTTGCCGCCCCATTCATTGGCTTCGAGGATGATTTCATTGGAGATCACGTCGAGCTTTTTCTGCACTTCGCCTTGCACGTTCTCTGTATTGGCCGAACCGAGCATGCCACCCAGGGCGCCTTTTCCGACGTAGAAGCCGATCATCTTGCAGGCGCGCGCGACGACCTCGATCAACAGGCGCAAGTCGGCCGGGATGTTGTTGGTTTCGCGCTGCTGCTCGATCAAATACTGCGTGAGGGTGGTACGGCGATGCATCTGCATGGAGCGCTCCGGATATTCGACAATGGTTCGATTTTACATCGTGGCGGCGCTTGAGCGGCAAATTTGGCGGGGGGCAGCGCAATGCGTCATTCGTGAGATGAAAATTTATCGAGACGAATTTTTCGAATAGGATGACGTCAGTCGCGACGCGCGGCGGCTACCTCACTCACTCATTCCCCCGATTTCCGATTTAACGCCGGTTTCTCATTCGACGGTCAAGAGCCTATGCGATGACGGTCCCCGCATGAGGCAAAATTTGCGCTGTCCTGGCTACGGGCGCTCGCGGCCTTCGTGGTACAGAGGGCAGTTCATCTGGTGACTCGATCACCAAACAAGAGGGAAATGATGATCACAGTCTTGGCTATCATCGGCTTTGTATTAGGTGCAATCGTAGGCCTGGACACCGGTTCCATCGTCAACGACGCGCTGCTGGGCGCCATGCTCGGTGCTGCGCTCGGACTCCTGCTACGGTGGCTCAATGCCGCGAAAGAACGCCCTGAAGTGCAGTCCGTGCTCGACGACGGGAGCTTAACGGCACGGGTCGAGCGCATGGAGCAGGACCTCGTGGCGCTGCGGCGCGAGGTCCTGCAGCTACGCGGGGAGACGGCTGATATTCCTATCAGCGGAAATCCGGGCGTGACGTCTCCCGCGACCCCACCGCAGCCGGCGGCTCCGACCGAAACGTCTCAACCGGTGAGCGCGCCTGCGCTGGCCACGCCACCGTGGCACGCAAGTGAGTCCGTACCGCCGCCGCCTGCTACGGCAGAGACCGCGGCAGGGATGGCATCTGTGGGCGCGACGAAGGAAATCGAGACCGTGGCACCCGCAGCGCCGCCACGGCCCGATATCGTCGATCGCGTGTTCAAGACCGCGCGCGATTGGCTGCTCGGTGGCAACACCGTCGTGCGGATCGGCATTGTCGTGCTGTTCTTCGGCGTTGCGTTCCTGCTCAAATACGCCGCCGACAACAGTCTGCTGCCCATCGAATTGCGCTTGACCGGTGTGGCGCTCGCCGCTACTGCGCTGCTCGCCGCCGGCTCGCGCATCGGTGAACGCCGTGGCATGTACGGTCTGGTGTTGCAAGGGGGCGGGGTTGGCATGTTGTACCTTGTCGTGTTCGCGGCGACCAGGCTCTATCACCTGCTACCCGTCGCTGCGGCATGGCCGCTCATGATTACGATTTGCGCCTTGAGCGCGTTTCTGGCCGTGCGCCAGAACGCGTCCTCGCTGGCCTTTATGGGCAGCGTCGGCGGTTTCCTGGCGCCGGTGGTGCTCTCGAGCGGCGGTGGCAGCCATGTCATATTGTTCAGCTATTACGCGCTGCTCAATGCCGGCATCTTCGCGATTGCGTGGTTCAAGGCTTGGCGTACGCTGAACCTGCTCGGCTTCGTATTCACCTTTGCAATCGGTTCCGTATGGGGTGCGACCGCCTACCGCCCGGAATTGCTGGCCAGCACCGAGCCGTTCCTGATTATCTTCTTCCTGATGTATGTCGGCATCGCGTTGTTGTACGCAGTGCGCCGCGAGATAGCGCTCCAGCATTACGTCGACGGCACGCTGGTATTTGGCACGCCTCTCGCTGCGATCGGTCTGCAGGCTGCATTGATGAACGGCATCGCGTTTGGCCTGGCGTGGAGCGCGGTCGCTCTGGCTGCGTTCTATCTCGCGATCGCGGGCTGGCTCGCGCGTTACCACCCACGCCTGCGCATGCTGTTCGAAGCGATGCTGGCGCTGGGGGTCATTTTTGCGACATTGGTCATACCGCTTGCCTTCAGTGGGCCGACGACGAGCGCTACCTGGGCCATGGAAGGGGCGGCGATCGCGTGGGTCGGCGTTCGTCAGCGGCGCTTGACGGCGTTAGTTTTTGGGCTGCTGATGCAGGCTGCGGCCGGCTCGTTTTTTGCGGCCTCGCTCAGCGACGGGGGGCAGGCGGCCGGGTTGCCGTTCCTCAACAGCGGCTATATTGCCACGGTGCTGCTCGCGCTCGCGGGTCTGTTCACCGGTTGGTGCCTGCACGGCCGCAGCGAGACGCGCGCCTGGCATGCGGGGCTGCCGGAAATGGGTCTGGCGGTCGCCGTGTGGGGGCTGCTGTGGTGGACCCTCGGCGGCGTCAACGAGATACTCGTTTATGCTGGGCGGCACGTCCAGATACACCGTATGCGTTTTGAACTTGGCGCGATCGCATCGTTCGCCATGCTCAGCGCATGGCTGGCACACGGCGTGCGCCGCAAGTTTGCATGGCCACTTGCCGAACGGCCCGCGCTTGCTTGGGTACCGGTGGTTACCGTACTGGTTGTGAGTGCATTCCTGCTGGGCGAGGCGCCGCTGGCTGGCTTAGGCTGGTTCGTGTGGCCGGTGGTCGTCGGGCTGGGTTATCTCTTGCTCTGGCGCCAGCAACGTGACGTCGGCGAACGTGTGCTGGCGCCATTGCACACATTGATGTTCTGGACGTTGTGCGGCCTGCTCGCGCTTCAAGCCTACTGGAGCATGCGCGCGTATGTCCCGGAAGGGGCGTGGAGCTGGAGCGCGTGGGCTTATGGGTTTGGTGTCCTGCTGCTGTTGGTCGCCGGCTTGGGCGAGCGCCTGCGCTGGCCGGTTATGCGCTATACACACGCATATCAGGTATGGGGGGCGGCGCCGCTCGCCGCGTTGCTGTGGGGCTGGAGCCTCGCCAGCCTGCCGAGCGACGGCAGCGCTGCGCCACTATTCTGGCTGCCGCTTCTTAATCCGCTCGACGTCGCGCAGTTGCTCGCCTTTATGGCCGTCGCCGTGTGGATGCGTCGCCTCAAGGCGCTGGGTGTGCGCTGGTACGTGAGCAGGTTCGGGAGTGGGTTCGCGCGTGGATTCGCGAGTGGATTCGCGAGTGGATTCGCGAGTGGATTCGATTACACAGCGCTCGCGACACTGTTCCTCTGGTTTAATGCGCTCTTGCTGCGCACCTTGCACCATTGGGCGCACGTCCCCTATGTGCTGGACGACATGGCCCACTCGATGCTGGCACAGGCTTCGGTGTCGGTGTTCTGGACCGTCTGCGCACTCGCGATGATGATCTGGGCGACGCGCCGTGCGATGCGCGCATTCTGGTTCGTCGGTGCAGGTCTGCTCGCCTTGACGGTCGTCAAGCTGTTCCTGTTTGACCTGTCCCATGTGCAGGGCATCGAACGCATCGTATCGTTCATCGGCATCGGCCTGATGTTGTTGTTGATTGGCTATTTTTCACCGCTGCCACCTATAGCGGTGCAAAGCATGGAAGCCAACCGATGAAACGTCTCCTTGGGATGACCGGCGCGTGCCTGCTGCAGTGTCATGAGGTGACCTAGGCAGTATGACTCCGGCTAAGCCACCTCATAACATGCAACCATGTCGCCGGAACGACTTCAAGCCAATGCTTTATCGACAATCTCCAGCACATCCTTCGACTTCGCCTGCGCACGCACATTGGCCAGTGCAGCACGCATAGGCTCACGCAACGCCGGCACAAACTTGTTCCAACGCTCAAGCGTGCGCGCAAGGCGAGCCGCCACCTGCGGATTGAGCGCGTCGAGAGCGATCACCTGTTCGGCCCAGAACGCATAACCGGAACCGTCGGCGGCATGGAACTGCGCCGGATTTCCCGAGCAGAAACTGAAGATCAATGAGCGCGCACGGTTCGGATTACGCAGCGTGAAGGCCGGGTGCTGCATCAATTCGCGTACCGTATCGATGATGCGCTCGCCCGCGCTGCCGCGTCGCACGGCCTGCAACGCGAACCACTTATCGATCACGAGCGGATCCTTCTCGAAGCGGCTGTAGAAATGCGCCAGCGCTTGCGCCGCGGCCGCACCACCTGCTTGCAACAGCGCTGTCAACGCGGCCGAGCGGTCGGTCATATTGTTTGCCTGGTCGTACTGGCTTTGCGCGAGCGCGCGGACTTGCGCGTCGTCGAGTTCGCTCAGATAGGACAATGCCAGATTTTTCAGCGCACGCTGACCCGCGTCCGCGGCGCTCGGCTGGTACGGGCCCGGCGTCCGATGCGCGTGGTAGATGTCGATCAGGTCGTCACGTAGCAGCGTAGCCAGACGGACACGGAAAAAACGCCGTGCGGCATGCACTGCGGCGGGATCCGCCACATCCATCTGCTCGGCCAAGTAACTCTCGGACGGCAGCATCAGCGCTTGCTCGCGAAATGCCGGCGACAGGTTTTCGTCGCGCAACACTCGACCGAACGCTTCGATCACGGTATCGGCGAGCTGTAGCGGCCGACCGGCTGCTGCCGCCTGCGCCAGTGCCAGCAGCTCCTGGGAGGCCAGTCGCTGACCCGCTTCCCATCGGTTGAATGGGTCGCTGTCGTGCGCCAGCAGGAAAGCCAATTCCTCTACGCTGTAGTCATACTCGACGATCACGGGCGCCGAGAAATCGCGCAACAGCGAAGGCAGCGGCTTTTGCGCGACGTTGATAAAGGTGAAATTTTGCTCGCCGGCGTTGAACTCAAGAATGCGTGTTGTGCCCTGTGGCGCACTCTCGCCTGCGAGCTGCAAGGGCAGGTCGTGGCCATCGGCGCCAACCAGGCCCAGCGCGAATGGGATCAACATCGGTCGCGCTTGTGGCTGCGCTTTTGCGTGATCAGGCATTGACTGCACGAGTTGCAGCGTGAGCGTGCGCGCCGCCGGATCGTAGACCGTATGCGCACGCACGCGCGGTGTGCCGGACTGGTCGTACCAACGTTCGAATTGCGCCAGATCGCGCTGGTTCGCATCGGCCATCGCAGCGCGGAAATCATCGCAGGTAACGGCAGCGCCATCATGGCGTTTGAAGTACAAATCCATCCCGCGGCGAAAGCCGTCGCGGCCGAACAAGGTCTGGTACATCCGCACCACTTCGGCACCCTTCTCGTAGACGGTCACGGTGTAGAAGTTGCTGATTTCCACGTAGCTTTCGGGACGCACCGGGTGGGCCATCGGACCCGAGTCTTCGGCGAACTGCATCTGGCGCAGCACGCGTACGTCATCGATGCGCTTGGTGGCGCGGCTGCTGACGTCGCCGCTGGCGGCGCCGACGGAAGTGCCGTCGTCGATCGCGCCCCGGCTCGCCATATCGGCTGAAAATTCCTGGTCGCGAAATACGGTCAGACCTTCTTTCAGGCTCAACTGAAACCAGTCGCGGCACGTCACGCGGTTGCCGGTCCAGTTATGGAAATACTCGTGACCGACCACGGCCTCGATATTCGCGTAATCGGTGTCGGTCGCGGTTTCGGGATTCGCCAACACGTAACGGGTGTTGAAAATATTCAAACCCTTGTTTTCCATCGCGCCCATATTGAAGTCGCCGACCGCCACGATCATAAAGCGCTCCAGATCGAGCTCGAGGCCAAAACGCTGCTCGTCCCATTCGAGCGCGTGGATGAGCGAGTCCATTGCATGACGCGTCTTGTCGAGATCCTGAGGCTCGACCCACACTTGCAGCAATTTGCTCTTACCCGAACCCGTCGTGAAATGCTCTTCCAACGCGACGAGCTTGCCGGCCACCAGCGCGAACAAGTAGCTGGGCTTGCGAAACGGGTCTTCCCATTTTGCGAAATGACGCCCGTCAGGCAAATCACCTTGTTCGATCAAGTTGCCGTTGGAAAGCAGCACAGGGTATTCGGCTTTGTCGGCGCGCAGCGTCACGACGTAGCTGGCCATCACGTCAGGACGGTCGAGGAAGTACGTGATGCGGCGAAAGCCTTCCGCTTCACATTGGGTGAAGAAGTTACCGCTCGACACATACAAGCCCATCAAGGTCGTGTTGCTCGCCGGCAGGCAATGGTTGACGACGGTCAGTTCGAACCGATCGGGTACCCCCTGCACGCTCAAGTGGTCCGCGCTCGCCTGGACATTGGCGTACGGTTTGCCGTCCAGCGCCGCGCTGACGAATTCCAGGCTGTCGCCGAGCAATTCGAACGCATCGCTGCGCGGCGCATCGGGATTGCGGCGCACTTGCATTCGATTGGTCACCACGGTTTTTTCCGCTGCCAGGTCAAATTCCAGAGCCACGGAGTCGATCAGAAAGGCCGGCGGGGTGTAATCGGCGCGGCGAATTACATTGGACGCTACAGTATTCGACATAGGGGACGGGGAATCTTCGGGTTCGATGGAGCATGAGTGGCAAACGCCACAGATCGGTCCATTGTACAAAAGTCGGGGTTGCTACGGGTTTCTTCTGGGATTTTTCTGGCTTTTTCTATGACTTTCCCAGGCTCATCAGACCCGTTAAACCGCAGTTTCGCGGACTACGTCGCGTATGATTGAACACGGCGACCTGGGTCGCGACGCGTGTTGTATCAGCATGGGGGGCGGAAAATGAGAACAAAATCGAGCGCGATGCCGACGAAAGGGATCCCCCGCATGGGGCTCGCCGGCGCAGGTTTGGCACTGCTGCTGACGGGATGCACGAGTTACGTCACAACCAACGTGACCGCGTTCCAGAATTGGTCGGTTAGCGACACCGATCGCAGCTATACGTTTGTACATACCGCGCAGCGCCACGATCTGGAAGAAAGCAGTTACGAGCAAATGGTCGACAACGCGCTATCGGCCTATGGCTTCCAGCTGGTGGAAGCCAGCCGCGCGCATTACGGGGTAGCGTTGGCTTACGGGGTGCGCAACGACACGGTGGTGGTGCCGCAGCCTGTTTTCTATGATCCGTGGCCGGGCCCTGTCTGGTACGGCGGTTACGGCGGCTATAGAGGCTATGGCGGGTTTGGACCGCCGCCTTTCGGCGCGTTAGGTCCGGTCGCTTACGTCAATCAGGCTTACCCATCGTTCGTCAAAGGACTCTCGATCCAGATCGTGGATCAGAAAACCCATGCGGAGGTGTACAAGGTCAACGCGAGCACGACGGGCCCGGATCCTGAATTGCTGCTCGCCATGCCGTACCTGGTGCGTAGCGCGCTGAACAATTTTCCGATGCCCAATGGCACGGTGATACACGTGAGCTTGCCGGTCGGTGCCAACGGCCCGGCATCGAACTACAACGCGAACTACAACGCGAACGACAGCGTCAACGTCAACGCAAACCCCAACACGAACGAACGGGCTGCGGCACCGCCCGCAATGCCTGCCAGTTCGGCGGTTGCGCCGAAATAGCGGGCTATTTGGCGTCAGTCGCGGCAGGTACGATACACGCGCGATTCAGGCGCGCTGGTATTGTCCATGCCGCGCCAAACTGCGGGCGACCAGCACGAATATCAGCACGAAACCCAGCAGCGCCCATTGCGGCAATAACAAGCCGAAAATCGGCGGGTAGAGCGTCTCGCATAAGCCCGACACCTTGAAGACCGATGGCAGGATCTTGGCCAGGGGCAGGCCGTCGACGATCGGTTCCAACGCGTCGAAGCCGCAGCCGAATGCGGGTTTGGCTTGCACCCACACGTGGCGAGCGGCAGTGACGATGCCACCGAGCGACGCCAACAGAACCAGGACTTCAGCGATCCGCACGCCGCGCCATCCCCGTGCGGCGGCACCAGCGAGCGCAAAAACGGCGATCAACAAATACGCGTAGCGCTGCAAGATGCATAGCGGGCAGGGATCCTCATGCTGGAAAATTTGCAGATAAAGCGCGCCGCCTATCAATGCCAGTGACACCACGGCCAATATGATCAGTCGATGCCGTTCTCGGCGCAGATAATAAGATGCCTTGTCCATATAATTCCTGAATCGGATAAACCGGGGCACCTATTGTAACGGGGGGGCCGGAAGGTCGGTGGGAGACGATCGCAATATCGGCGGAGTCTGACATAAGCACGGGCGAGGCATGGCCTGTCGCGCACATCGCCGATCCCGCCGGTTTGCGCCGCCGCCGCCGCTACGCAGCCCTGGCGCGCCTTGTGCGGTGGTCGACGCGATCGCGCGGGCTGGGCTGCGACGTCCTGTCGCAGGGCGCGTTCATGGAACCGGATGCCATGCGAAATTCTGCAGGTTTGCCGCTTCACCGCCACTGACGCATAATAAGGCCGTCCTTTGTTTTTGCGCCCGCCGCGCTTCCCACTACGCTATGAGTGAAAACCAGTCACCCCCGGGTCCCCCCGGCGAGCCTTCCAACCCCACTCCATCGACCGATCCCGTTGCTTCTGCGAGTTCCTCCGCGCCCGGCGCTGTACCGGCACCGGCGGATGTCGTTGCGTCCGATACGCCGTCGACGGTAGCGTCATCGCCGGCGGTGCCGCCAGTGCAACAACCGGCGGCGCAGCCTACAGCACCAACAGCGCCGGCCACGCCGCACCCCGTACCGCTCGCAGGCCCCGCCCTGGGTAATTTCGCGAGCGCACCGGTCGGTGACCCTGCCAGCACGGTTACCGGAGCCGCGGCGGGTGCGGGTGCTGCGGCTGGCGCAAGCGCCGGTGCAGCCGCCGGCGCGGCGGCGGGTGCTGCTGCGGCCGCGATCGGCGGGACTGGCAGTGGCCCATCTGCCGGATATGAGCGGCCTGCCTATTTGAACGATGGCTATTCCGCATGGGGTGCGATAGGCCGTCGCGTGATGACGCGCGCCCAGGCGATTTTCGATCGAGCGGGCAAGCGCATGTCGCAACGCACGCTCAAGATCGGCGTGTCGGCGCGGATTTTCCATCCGGAGCCGGAAGGCAAGGGCCTGCGCGGCAAGACGCTGCAGTATCTGGAGGAGTCGATCGCGCACTGGGTGATGTCGCGCGACGTGCTGGTTTTCATGATCCCCACGGTCGGTCAACAAGGCATGATCCACCCCAGCAATATCCGCTTGCGCGACTATGCCAAGCATCTGGACGGCCTGCTGCTGCAGGGCGGCGCGGATGTTTCGCCGCAGTCGTACGCGGAGGCTGCGACGCGCCCCGAGTGGCACGGAGATCGCGTGCGCGATATGTACGAGCTCGAACTACTGCACGAATTTATCGAGTCGGGCAAGCCGGTGCTTGGGGTGTGCCGCGGCTGCCAGTTGATCAATGTCGCGTTTGGCGGAACCCTGTATCAGGATATCGCCACCGATGTCGAAACCGCGATCGAGCACGTTAACGAGTTATATGACCAGCATCGCCATGTGATCCAGTTCCCGCCAGGCTCGTCGATGTCGGGCATGTTCGCGGGGCAGCGCGAGGGGTTGGTCAATTCGATACATCATCAGGCTGTGCGCACGGTCGGGCGCGACCTGGCGGTGGAAGCCGTGTCGGCCGAGGACGGCATCATCGAAGCGGTGCGTTACAAGAAAGCGCCGTTTGTGATGGGGGTGCAATGGCATCCGGAGTTTCATCGCGCCGGAGGCCCCGAGCTGCTTGACTGTACGCCCGTGCTCGATAATTTCCTGCGCGCAGCACGCGACACCCGTTTCTGATGCCGTCGCGCGTGCCACCCGCCGTGCGTTTCTGACTCTGGCTTCCAGGCCTGGGGCGCTGTGGCGGCCGCGCGGGTTCCGGTCGGCACTCGCCCCACCGGGAATTCATCGTCGCAACGCGCTTGCGTCAGTCAGACGCCTGCAACGCGTGCCGAACCTGCCCGAGCACGCTGCCCCAATCGTCGGGTGCGCTTTGCCGGAATAGACGCACGCTCGGATACCACGGGCTCGTCGATCGATTCAGCAGCCAGCGCCAGTCGGGCGCATACGGCAACATCACCCAGGTGGGCTTGCCGAGCGCGGCGGCGACGTGAGCCACCGAGGTGTCGATGCTGATGACGCAATCGAGTTGCGAGATCAATGCGGCCGTATCGGCGAAGTTGTCCAGCGGATAGGCCGGCTTGTGGACGGTCGGCAGACGCGTGATCCGCCCCAATGCGGCGCGATCCGATTCGCGCAGATCCTTTTGCAGCAATACCCAATCTATGTCGTCCAGCGCGAGCAGCGGTTCGAGCAGCGACAGCGGCAGCGCGCGATGTTCGGCGCGCGCCTTCACGCGCCCAGACCAGACCAGGCCGATGCGGCGTCGCGTGCGAGTGGGTAGGCTGGCGCCCCAGCGTTCGACGCTGGCGGGCGGTGCAACCAGGTAGGCCGGCTGATGCGGGATGGTGGCCAGCGTCGTGTTGAAGGCGAGCGGCAGGCTCAGCAGCGGGCAATGGCAGTCGAAGTGCGGCCGCGGCTCGCCCTGCGTAATCAGGTCCACGCCCCAGGTCTGCGCCAGCGGTTCGAGCAAGGCGGTCAGCTCGGCTTGAACCTCGACGATGACACGCTTGGCCCGTTTGGCAACGTTCGGGATATAGCGGATAAATTGGATCGTATCGCCCAGCCCCTGTTCGGCGTGAACCAGCAAGGTACGGCCTACCAGCGGCGTCTCGCCACGCCAGCGTGGCTCGCTGAACTCGGCCGCCTGCGCGTAGATACGCCAGCGTGATTCATAGCCGTGCCAACCGCCGCGCAAATCGCCCTGCAGCAGCTTGATCAAGGCCCGATTGAAGGCCGCGAACGCAAACTCGGGGCGCAATTGCAAGGCGCGCTCGAAGGCATGCGTGGCCGCATCGAATTCGCCCATGTCATAGAGGGCTGCGCCCATTTCCTGCCAGGCCGCGGCGAACGCCGGGTCCAGTCGCAATACCTGTTCGTAATGGGCGCGCGCTCGGGACCCATGGCCGGAACCGGCCAAGGCGTGAGCCAGTCCGTAGCGCGCGAGCGGCCATTCGGGTTGCAGCTCCAATGCGCGTTCGAACGCTTGCGCGGCCTCCTCGCAGCGGTCAAGCGCATCCAGCGTGTGCCCGAGGTTGAACCAGGCCGACGCGAAATCGGGTTGCTGGGCTACCGCAGCCCGAAAGTGAACCAGCGCCTGTTCCGCATCCCCCAATGCCTTGCGGGTGTTGCCCAGATTGTTGAGTGCGCCGGCATGGGTCGGCGCTTTGGCCAGCGCCGCTTCGAACGCGTCGGCTGCCGCTTCGAGCTGGCCATGGTTCGCCAGCGCATTGCCCAGGTTGTTGAGAATCGCCGGATCGCCGGGCTCATAGCCGAGCGCGCGGCGGTAGCTGTCGATCGCTTCGGTGTGCTGGCCGAGTGCATTCAACGTATTGGCGAGATTGACGTGCGCCGCGCTGAAATCGGGCTGGAGCGCGATCGCATGCCGGTAGGCGGCGAGCGCTTCGACGTGTTGCCCGAGCGCTTTGCGCACATTGCCCAGGTTCAACCAGGCGCCCACCAGCGCAGGTTGGGTATCGAGCGCGCGGCGTATCAATTCGGCGGCTTCGCCGTGACGGCCCTGCTGGTGGCGCAGCACGCCGAACAGGTGCAGGCAGTCGGCATGGCGCGGTTCGCTCGCGAGCGCGGCCTGATAGGCGCGCTCCGCGAGGGCGAGGGCGCCGCGCTGGTGTGCTGCATAAGCTTCGCGAAACGCAGAGGACATGTAAGGGCAGACTCGCAGGTAGACCGGCATTTTGCCATAGGCGAGGGCCGCTCATGGGCGTTTGTGGCGACGTAAGTAGGGGCCGATCCGGACGCGCTAGGGACGTCAATGAGCGACGCCAATAAGTGACGCCAATAAGTGACGCCAATAAGCGACGCCGGTGGGACGTCACTAACGAGCGTCACAGGAGATGTCAATAAAAGGACGCATGCGCGTGGATGTAAATCAAATCGGTGCTTGCCACGCGGCGCCTTAATATTTAACATGTGAACACATGTTCATATGTCGATTGCCATGAAAGTAGAAACTGACGACCGCGTTTTATTGTTGTCCGATCTGTTCAGGCTGCTCGGCGACCAGACCCGGCTGCGTATCGTGCTGGCCTGCGTGGCCGCGCCCGTCGCAGTGGGCGCGATCGCGGAGTCGCTGGGCCTGAGCGCCTCACTGGTCAGCCATCACCTGCGCTTGTTGCGGGCCGCGCGGATCGTGCGAGCCGATCGGCAGGGCAAGCAGGTCTTTTATCTGGCCGCCGACAACCATATCAGCGATATGCTGGGCGATCTGCTTGAGCACGTCGCAGAACCCCATTCCGATCTTTAGCAGGAGTCGCCATGAGCGCACATCAGCATGACGAGTCCGCGCACGACGCGCACGGTGCCGGTCACGACCATCGTCACGGCGCCGCACACGATCATGGTCATCATCATGGTCATAGTCACCACCACATATCACCCGACAGCAAGAGCCGGGCCTTTGCAATCGCGGTGCTGCTGAACATTGCGATCGTGGTGATTCAAGCGGTCTACGGTTTTATCGCCCATTCCACCGCGCTGCTCGCCGACGCCGGTCACAACCTGTCTGACGTGCTGGGGCTTTTGTTGGCATGGGGTGCGATTTATCTCAGCCGCCGCCAGCCTACCGAACGTTATACCTACGGCTTGCGCGGCACCTCGATCCTGGCCTCGCTGGGCAATGCGGCGCTATTGTGCGTCGCCAGCGGCGCGATTGCGCTCGAGGCCGCCTTGCGACTGGTCCATCCTTCGCCGGTCGGAGGTATCGAGGTATTCGCAGTGGCCACCGCCGGCATCGTGGTCAACGGTTTTTCGGCGTGGCTCTTCGTGGCCGGTAGCAAAGGCGACCTGAACGTGCGCGGGGCGTTCCTGCACATGCTTGGTGATGCGCTCGTGTCCGCCGGCGTCGCCGTCAGCGGCCTGGTGATCTTGTGGACCCACTGGTACTGGGTCGATCCGCTGATGAGTTTTGTCGTGGTGGGCGTGGTGCTGTATGGCACCTGGGGCCTGCTGCGCGATTCCGTGAAGCTGTCGTTGGGCGCCGTGCCCGAACAAGTGGACGCCTCGGCGGTCCGTGAATACCTGGCCGGTTTGCCTGGCGTGGTCGAGGTCCACGATTTGCACGTCTGGGGCTTGTCGACGACGGAAAATTCGTTGACCGCGCATCTCGTGATGCCGGGCGGCCATCCGGGCGACGTGTTTATCGGTCAGATCACGGCGAGGTTGCTCAGCGAATATCAGGTGCATCATGCAACGATCCAGATCGATCTTGGCGCCACCGACCACGGGTGTGCATTGTGTCCGGCTCCCGTTTAGCAACGGCTTGATCGCTCTCGCTTGATCGTTCGTTCGTGCCCGCTCGCTTGCGCTTCATCAATCAAGCGGGCCGACAATTCATCGTCCCGATTCAGCCCCTGAACAGCGCAACGGTCGCGATGCCCAGCATGGTCATTGCCAACGAGCCGAACAGGTGCGCGGAGATATGCGCTACGGCCCAGCCGAGGCGACCTTGTTGAATCAGCGAAGTCGCTTCGGCCGAGAAGGTCGAGAACGTCGACAGGCCGCCCAAAATGCCGGTGATCACAAATAGCCGCCATTCGATTGCCACTCCCGGATACCGCGCAAAAAACGCGATGGCCACGCCGATCACGTAGCCTGCCGATAAATTGGCGGCGAGCGTGCCGATGGGCAGTGTCGGCAGCAAGGCATTGAACTGCAGTCCAAGCGCCCAACGCAGCAAAGAGCCGAGCGCTCCTCCGATGGCGACGGCAGCAAAGGACAGCAGCATGAGTACTCCGAGTGGCAAAAAGGAAATGTTCGCAGTTTATCATCGGCGGTTCGTTTTAAGCGACCGCTCGCACTGCGGTCGATGTTGGCCCGCCGCGCGGAACCTGGCGGCGCCCGAAAAAAAACCGCCCGGGGCTTAACTGCATCCGGGCGGTCTTCTCAATCAACGACGCTTACATTCCTATCACGCGGATGCGGGCTCCAGCTCTTCGCGATGCAAGGATAGCGCTTCGCGAATGATCGGTTTGAGCTCTGCCCCATCCGGGTTGTCGAGCGCGTGCAAAATGGCCGTGCGCATGCGCGGCGCCCAGAACTTGTGGATATGATCCGCAATGTTGGTCAGCGCTTCGTCGCGATCCGGCATCGAACCAAAAAAATCGCCGATTTGGTTGGCCATCGTAATCAGGTTGTCGAGATCCATCGTTCAATTCCTGATCATTTTGCCGCCGCGCCTTCTTCGACAACCGGCTGGCGGTTGTGCAGAAGGTCGAGCTGCGTTTCGTTGAAGCGCGAATACGCTTTCTGCCATTCCGACGGTTGCTCGACCGGCAGGACCTGTACGGCCGTGACCTTGTATTCCGGACAATTCGTCGCCCAGTCCGAGCTGTCGGTGGTGATCACGTTCGCACCCGACTCCGGGAAGTGGAAGGTCGTGTAGACCACGCCGGGCTGCATCCGCTCCGTCACTAGTGCGCGCAGCACCGTCGTGCCGGCGCGCGACTCGATGCCGACCCAGTCGTCCGGGTTGATGCCGCGATCTTGCGCATCGACCGGGTGAATTTCCAGCCGGTCTTCGCTGTGCCACTGCGAATTCTCGGTGCGCCGCGTCTGGGCGCCGACGTTGTACTGCGACAAGATCCGCCCGGTAGTGAGCAGCAGCGGATACTTGCGGGTCACCTTTTCCTTCGTCGCGAAGAATTTGGTAATGATGAAGCGGCCCTTGCCCCGCACGAATTCGTCGATGTGCATGATAGGCGTGCCTTCCGGCGCATGCTCATTGCATGGCCATTGCACGCTGCCCAGCTTGTCGATCAGGTCGAACGAGACATTCGCGAACGTCGGCGTAAGCCGCGCGATCTCGTCCATGATTTCCGACGGATGGCTGTAATTCATCTCGTAGCCCAGCGCCTTGGACAACATCATCGTGACTTCCCAGTCGCCGTAGATGCCCAACGGCGGCATCACTTTGCGCACGCGCGAGATACGGCGCTCGGCATTCGTGAAGGTACCGTCTTTTTCCAGGAACGACGCGCCGGGCAGGAACACGTGAGCGTATTTGGCGGTTTCGTTCAGGAAGATATCCTGCACCACGATGCATTCCATTGACGACAGCGCATGTGCGACGTGATGCGTATCCGGATCCGACTGGACGATATCCTCGCCTTGCACGTACAGGCCCATGAAGGTGCCGTGAGCCGCCGCGTCGAACATGTTGGGAATGCGCAGGCCCGGTTCCGGTTGCAGTTCGACCTTCCACGCTTCCTCGAACAGCGCGCGCGTGATCGAGTCGGAGATGTGCCGATAGCCGGGCAGCTCGTGCGGGAAGGAACCCATGTCGCATGAGCCTTGCACGTTGTTCTGGCCACGCAGCGGGTTGATGCCGACGCCTTCGCGGCCGACGTTGCCGGTTGCCATCGCCAGATTGGCAATGCCCATGACGGTGGTCGAGCCCTGCGCGTGTTCGGTGACGCCCAAGCCGTAGTAAATGGCGCCGTTGTTGGCGCTCGCATATAAGCGCGCGGCACCGCGCACTTGCTCGGCCGGCACGCCGGTGAGTTCGGCCGTGGCTTCCGGGGAGTTTTCCGGCAACGATACGAAGTCGCGCCATTGCTGGAACGCACGGGCTTCGCAGCGCTCGGCGATAAACGTTTCGTCGAGCAGGCCTTCGGTGACGATCACGTGCGCGAGCGCATTGACGATCGCGACGTTCGTGCCCGGGCGCAACTGCAAGTGATACGACGCCTTGATGTGCGGGCCGTCGACGATATCGATCTTGCGCGGATCGACCACGATCAACTTGGCGCCTTCGCGGATGCGGCGCTTCATGCGCGAGGCGAAGACCGGGTGGCCGTCGGTCGGGTTGGCGCCGATCACGACGATGACATCGGAATGGGCGACCGACGCAAAGGTTTGCGTACCGGCCGATTCGCCGATGGTTTGTTTCAGGCCATAGCCCGTGGGCGAGTGGCACACGCGCGCGCAGGTGTCGACGTTGTTGTTGCCGAAAGCCGCACGTACCAGCTTTTGCACCAGATACGTTTCTTCATTGGTACAGCGCGACGACGTGATACCGCCAATCGAATCGCGCCCGTATTTGCCCTGGATCCGGCGGAATTCCGAAGCGGCGTACGCAATCGCGTCTTCCCAGCTCACCTCTTGCCACGGATCGTTGATGCTCTTGCGGATCATCGGGGTGGTGATGCGGTCGGGGTGCGTGGCATAGCCCCACGCAAAGCGACCCTTGACGCACGAGTGGCCTTCATTGGCCTGCCCGTTCTTGTAGGGCGTCATGCGCACGACTTCGTTGCCCTTGACCTCGGCCTTGAAGGCGCAACCAACGCCGCAGTAGGCGCACGTGGTTACCACCGACTTGGTCGGCTGGCCCAGCATGATGACCGATTTTTCTTGCAAGGTCGCAGTCGGGCAGGCCTCGACGCAGGCGCCGCACGACACGCATTCCGAGTCCATGAACGATTGATCTTCGCCGGCCGAAACACGCGAACCGAATCCGCGCCCCGAAATGGTCAATGCGAACGTGCCCTGCGTTTCTTCGCAGGCACGTACGCAGCGGTTGCACACGATGCACTTGGACGGATCGTATGTGAAATACGGATTGGATTCGTCTTTCTTGCTGTCGAGGTGATTTTCGCCTTCATAGCCATAGCGCACTTCGCGCAGTCCGGTCATGCCGGCCATATCCTGCAGTTCGCAATTGCCGTTGGCGCCACAGGTCAGGCAGTCGAGCGGGTGATCGGAGATATACATCTCCATCACGTTGCGACGCAGGCTATGCAACTTGTCGGTCTGGGTATGCACTTTCATGCCGGCTTCGGCCGGGGTGGTGCACGAGGCCGGATAACCGCGGCGGCCTTCGATTTCGACCAGACACAGTCGGCACGAGCCGAACGGCTCGAGCGAATCGGTGGCGCACAGCTTGGGCACTTGCACGCCAGACTCGATGGCCGCACGCATCACCGAGGTGCCCGCCGGAACCGTCACCGCGACACCATCGATTTCCAGCGTGACGGTCGTGTCGGCGTGACGATACGGCGTGCCGTAATCGAGCTCCTGGATCGGCATCGAATCGCTCATGGGAATCGGTTTGATCGATGCGCATCCGCATGAACCTGAGCCGCAGCCCGATTGAGGTTGAGTTGCGTTTGCCATAAGAGTGGTCTCCATTTCGTCAGGCCGCCGCGGTTTGCGGTGCGCCGGTCAGGCCGAAATCTTCGGGAAAGTGGTTCAGCGCGGACAGCACGGGGTACGGGGTCATGCCACCCATCGCACACAGCGAGCCGTTGAGCATGGTGTCGCACAAGTCGCGCAGCAGCGTGACTTGCTTGACCGAGGTGTCGCCATTGCGAATGCGCTGGATCACCTCGACCCCGCGGGTCGAGCCGATCCGGCACGGTGTGCATTTACCGCACGATTCGAGCGCGCAGAATTTCATCGCGTATTGTGCGAGCTGCGCCAGATTGGCCGTGTCGTCGTGTACCACGATGCCGCCATGACCGACCACCGCGCCCACTGCGGCGTACGCTTCGTAGTCGAGCGGAATGTCCCACTGGCTTTCCGGCAGATAGGTGCCCAGCGGTCCACCCACTTGGACGGTACGCACTGGCCGGCCGCTGGCGGTACCGCCGCCGTAGTCGAACATCAATTCGCGCATGGTGACGCCAAACGCCAGCTCGACGAGGCCGCCGTAGCGGATGTTGCCGGCCAACTGGATCGGCAGCGTGCCACGCGAGCGGCCTTGGCCGAAGTTTTTATAGAAGTCCGCACCGCGCGCGAAGATGATAGGCACCGAAGCGAGCGTGACCACGTTATTGATCACGGTCGGCTTGCCATGCAAGCCGGAGAGCGCGGGAATCGGCGGCTTGGCGCGTACGATGCCACGCTTGCCTTCGAGGCTTTCCAGCAGCGCGGTTTCTTCACCGCATACGTAGGCGCCACCGCCCATCACCACATGCAGTTCGAAGGTCTTGCCCGAACCCAGCACATCGGCGCCCAGCCAGCCGGCGGCGCGAGCCTTCTCGATGGCGCGGTTCAGCGTCTTGACCGCGTGCGGGTACTCGCTGCGAACGTAGATCCAGCCTTCGGTCGCGTCGGACGAAATGCCGGCGATCGTCATGCCTTCGATCAGCATGAACGGATCGCTCTCCATCGCCAACCGGTCGGAGAAGGTGCCGGAGTCGCCTTCGTCGGCATTGCACACCACATATTTCTGGTCCGCCACCGCACCGAGCACGGTCTTCCATTTGATGCCGGCCGGAAAGGCCGCGCCGCCGCGGCCGCGCAAGCCCGAGTCGATCAGCAACTGGCATGCGTCGGCGCCGCGCATCGCAAGCGCGTTCCTCAGTCCCTCCAGGCCGCCGTGCGCGACGTAATCTTCGGTCGAAAGGGGATCGGTGATGCCGATGCGGGCGAACGTCAGGCGCTGTTGCTTCTTCAGAAACGCGATTTCGTCGACAACGCCCACGCATAGGGCATGCTGGCTGCCGTGCAGGAAGTCGGCGTCGAACAAAGCCGCGACATGCTCGACTTCCACGTTGCCGTACCCGACGCGGCCGGCGGCCGTTTCGACTTCAACCAGCGGTTCGAGCCACAGCAGGCCGCGCGAGCCGTTGCGCACCAGCTCGATCTCGACGCCGCGCTGCGCGGCTTGAGCCACGAGCGCTTGCGCGACTTCATCGGCGCCAAGCGCAAGCGCGGAGGAATCACAAGGAACGAAGATCCGGGTCATATGTTTTCCTTTGCGGCGGCCTCGGTACACGCTTGCTGGCTAGCTTGCAGCAGCGCATCGAATTTCTTCGGCGTAACCTTCGCATAAAGCCTGTCGTTGATCATCATAGACGGTGACAGCGCGCATTGGCCGAGGCAATAGGTCGATTGCAGGCTCACTGCGGCGGGGCCGTCTTCATGATGGTGGCTGTCGAAGCGGCAGCCCGTGCGCTGTTCCATATGCTCGGCGAGTGCCTCGGCACCCATGCTCTGGCATGCCTCGGCGCGGCACAACTGGACGGCTATCGGCGCCGGTGCGGCGGTACGGAAATGATGGTAGTAGGTGATAAAACCATACACCTCAGCACGGGAAAGGTTCATTGCACGCGCCAGCGGCGCGATCGTGCCCTCGGGAATATGTCCTGCTTCTTCCTGGATCGCGTGCAGGATGGTTAGCAGGGGTTCGCCGGGACGGGCCAAACGGGCCACCAGCTCTTCTGGCGCGATCGCAATGCGAGTGTGCACGATATATCTCCGGATCGACGCTTAGAATATGCTACAAGAAGCATATTTAAACGCTATTATTCAAGTCTGACTCCCACGATAGCCCTTGCTAAACAGAGTTTCAATAGGAATTTACTCTGCATAATGATTCAAGTTACCTCTCATACCGAGCTGCGCCTGGTGCGTCCAGGCGGTGAATCTCTGAATTTGGGCGATGTGATCCCTCTGCTCAAGCATATTCGGCAATTGGGCAGCATCGCGGCGGCGGCGCAACACATAGGTATGTCCTACCGCCACGCATGGGGGCGCGTGCGAACGCTGGAGCAAATGCTGGGTGGCGAATTGATCGCCAAGTCGCGCGGACGGGGTTCGGTGCTGTCGGAACTGGGTGAGAAACTGCTGTGGGCTGACCGTATGCGCGAAGAGCGCACGCTCTTGACCATGGCGGGCCTGAGCAAGGAGGTTGCCCAGGAATTGAATAAGCTGCTGGGCGGAGCCGGGGGCGTGGCGCGCATCCATGCCTCGCACGGCTACGCGGTTGACGCGCTGGTCGATGCGCTGGCGGCGCAGCAGACAGTCGCTGACTTGCGCTACCGGGAAAGCGCAGAGGCGGTGGCCGCGCTGGCACGCGGCGAATGCGATATCGCGGGTTTTCACCTGCCGACCGGCGAATTTCGCGCCAGCTGTGCGAATGCGTTCCGGCCCTTGTTGGACGATAGCCGGCATGTGCTGATTCACTTGACCCAGCGCAAGCAGGGCTTGTTCTTGCCCAAAGGTAATCCCAAGGAGATCAACGGCCTGGCCGACCTCGCCCGCGAAGACATCCGCTTCGTGAATCGCCAGCCGGGTTCGGGTACCCGCATGTTGCTGGATCTGCTGTTGCTTAAAACCGGCGTGGATCCGGCGTTGGTGCATAGCCAAGCCAGCACTGAGTTGACGCACTCTGCCATAGCGGCGTTTGTCGCAAGCGGGATGGCGGACTCCGGCTTCGGCGTGGAGCCCGCTGCGCGCCATTTTGGCCTGGACTTCATACCGATCGTGGATGAAGACTATTTCTTCGCGTGCGAGCGCGCCAAGCTGAGCGCCGGTCCGCTGCGCATCTTGTTGGATATCCTGCTTTCGGCCGCGTTTCACGAGGTCGTCGGCCAACTGGCCGGATACGACGGTCGCCGGTGCGGCGAAATCGTCAGCGTGCGAGCCGGGCTGGGTGGCTGAGCGTTAACGCTGGCACAGTGTAAGACTCGCGAGGGGGGGCGCGATGGTGCTGGATCTAGCGCAGACCCAGCAACTCGCTCACTAGCGACAAGAGCTAGTTGGGTCGCCGCATCGCCTTCAAGGCATGGTGGCCAATATCGGTCAATCTGACATGATGCGCGCCCGACGCCAGCCGTTCGAGCAGTACCAGCTGTCGTTCCAGCAATGCGTCGAGCTCTTCGCGTTCCATTTCGACCTGTTGCGGCGCATCTTTCACAAGTAACAGCGTGGCAAATTCGTGCGGACTCAGCATCATTGTCTCCACTCATATCAGGTTGGCAGACGGCAGACCGGAGCGCGGAACCCGTTGCGACAACACAACGCAGGGCGGTTAGTAACGTCCGGGAGTTCAAGTCTAGACGCTGACGCGCCTAATTTCAAAGATGAATATGGAATAACAAACGCGACTCGCGCGGGATTTGCCGGGGTGCGCATAGATAGTGCCAGTGCGTCGTCGCTATCGTATTGATAATGCGATTGTATTTATCATCGGTGAATAGTATTGGAATACAGAATTCGAATGCGGCACCCGCATGTTGCTCCGCGCACAAACCCGTCAAACGCCTACAAAAACCGCCGACCTGCGGCCTGTAAGGTCTGGTTTTCATGCCGAAAATTATTAAGAATAAAATCACGGTTAATCGAGTATCTCCCGGATATCACCAAATACATTGCCAGTATGACTTCAAGTTGGCGCTCTTTATTTCCCGATGCCATTTTATTTTGGACTGCATTGCCTATGCCTTGCCTATAATCTGTTTCGATAATCGATAAAAACAAAACGATGACACGTGATTTCGCTCTCTTCGGTCCCGGCAGGCGGCGTTCAGCCATTTCGCCACGCGCCGCCGATCTTGTGCTGGCGGCGGCGATCATGCTCGCAATCACGCTGTGCGCGGTGCTGACGCAGCTTCTGCTCGTTTCATATAGAGATACGTTGCGCCGAGCAGAAGCGGCTGATCAGAATATCTCGCGGTCAATCGAGCGGACATTGGTGCGCAATTTTATTTTGTATGACGCGCCGTTGCGTGCAATGCAAGACAATCCCAGCCTGATTAACGATGCAATCGCGCAGCGCTCGGCACTGAAAGGGTTCGCCCTCGATCGTGCCGCCGTTCCCAGCGAGATCGAGAGCATCTACGTGCTCAATGCAGCCGGCGACATGACGCTTAACTTTTTTGCACCGATTCCATGGCAAACGAGTTACGCGACTAGCGATTACTTCCTGGTCCAGCGGCAAAATCCGGTGCGAGGCTTGTATTTCAGTGAGCCATTCAAATCGCGACAAACGGGGTCGACGGAAATCGCCCTGAGCCGGCGCTTGAACCACGCCGACGGCAGCTTTGCAGGAGTGGCCGTGGTTACCGTCGACCTATCTTCCTTCGATGCCATTTTTGCAGGCTTGAAAACCGGTCGCCTCAGCCACATGAATTTGTTTCGGGACGATGGCCTCTTATTGGCCACTTACCCCGACCGACGGCGTCCGGTGGGCGTCGCGATCGACGCTACCCCTAACTTTACACACATGCAGCGCGGGCGGATTGGCAGCTTTATTGCACCGGCTGCATTGGATGGCGTCCGCCGGCTGTACTCGTTCAGGCATATCGGCGATTTGCCGTTGATATTCACCACGGCGCACTCGGTCGACGACATATTCGGCGACTGGACTCGGCGCGCCTTCATTTTAGGCGGCGTGGTTGCTCTGTTTGCGGGGCTGGGTGTCGCGATGGCGTGGTGGCTGCGGCGCGAACTGCGGCGGGTGCACGCACTCAATCGCCTGCTCGGCCTCCACGCGCTCAGCGATCCGCTCACGCAATTGCCTAACGGCGCATGTTTCGATGCGCAACTGGCCGCGGAAGTTAAAGCGGCCGGTGACCGCGACCAGCCGTTGACACTCATGATGATCGACGTCGATTTCTTGAAGGCATATAACGCTAGATATGGCTATCGCGCAGGCGACGCCGCGTTGATCAGGCTCGCGGAGCATTGCCGGACAGCCGCTGACTCGGGCGACATCAAACACATCGTGGCGCGCTCAAGCCGCGACCGCTTTGTGATATTGCTCAGACATATCTCGATCAGGCCTGCCGGGCTGCTTGCCGATGAACTCCGCCAGCAGTTTGCGTTCGAGCGAATTGCGCACCAGGGCAGCCATTTTGGCGTGCTCACAATCAGCATCGGGATCGCTACCCTGTCAGACGAAATGGATCCGCAAGGGCGGGCGCTAGTGGACGCGTGCGACGACGCGCTCTCGCAGGCCAAGCACGCCGGCCATAACCAGGTTCACGTACATCGAGGGCAATTGCCGCCGCGGGCGCTGGAGGCTCAGTACGCGACCAGTCGGGCGGCGGGTGCATAGCCAGCGTCCGCACGCTTG
>Ga0265338_10001941_pt1 | contig 32269 bp, 25 predicted proteins | sample 42126metaG_FD_193579 | JGI IMG/M metagenome (GOLD analysis project Ga0265338, IMG submission 193579) | Rhizosphere microbial communities from Carex aquatilis grown in University of Washington, Seatle, WA, United States - 4-21-26 metaG | ecosystem: Host-associated > Plants > Roots > Rhizosphere...
CTTTTAGAATAACAACGCCCCACATCCGAGCATCATTTTCTTCATTCACTTGAATGGCTTTAAATTCATCATTAGCAGGCACAAGCCATAAACTCTCACCATCTTTTTTTATTCTTTTAACAGTAAATTCCCCATCAATAGAACAAACAGCAATTCTCCCATCACAGGGTTCAATACTTTTATCTACTATCAACAAATCACCATCATTAATCTTTGCATCTTTCATAGATTCCCCTTTCACTCTCACATAAAAAGTAGCTGATGGGTGTTTTATCAAATCCCTATTCAAGTCAATATTTTGTTCTATAAAATCAGTAGCAGGAGATGGAAACCCTGCATTTACTATTCCCAAAACTGGGATTTCCAATTCTGTTTCAGTTTGTGCCGAATAAATATCGAGTGTCGATGAAGAATATAATTTTAAAGCAGTCATTCTTAAATTATTATAGATTTCAATGATAACATCATTGAATATTTCAAAGGTAGTCAAAAATGAAAATGAAAATCTTAATTTGGTAGGTACGCTGTGTTAAATATTGCGTAAAAATTCAATAATAGAAAATACAAAACATCCAAAGTCCCACGCAATAAACAACACAGGTAAATAGGTGTTCGTCAATCACTCACTTTGTTCCGCAAAAACATACTTGCAAGGGTATACAAGCAGCAGTAGCTGCCCTTGCATGTACCGCTGCCACACTCACCCATTGCGCTCCAGTAGGTGCTCATAGGTGGCGTTTCAGCTTGTTTTGCTTCACACGCTCTTTCAATCCTCACCCGCTGTTACTCCTGCCCCCTAAACCCCATCAAGGTATTCGTAAAACTCATGAATTATAAACAGGGGGCAGCCACAGCTGATTGTTTTGCTCGCCTGCTAAGTCGCTCGGGCTAATCGGGCTGTCACACTTTTTGCGTCGCTTATCATGTTGGCTTTTGCAGTATTCGTTTCATTCATGAAATCATTCACTCACACAGCACGCCAACCCCACCCAAGAGTAAGCCCTTCGTTGTCGCTACATTTCGCTTCGCTACATATCCGCTCCGCCTCAGTTCTCACCCTTGCCTTTTCCACCGCACAGCGAAAGCAAAAAGATGCGCCAGCCCTGCCCTAAAGGGTTGGTAGCAGCAGCCCTACACTAGCGTTTCAGGCTTTCTGCTTCTACCACCCTCGCTCCACTCGCAGGCGGCTCGCCGCTCCACCCACAAGTCTGAAAAGCTCCATTGCATTACGCCTTTCAGCCTTTTATCCTAGCTCAAGGCTGTTTTACCTGTGTTGTTCATTGCTTCACCCACCACAATCCCCGACCTCCACCCCAAATAAATATCAGGTTTAAATACAGATGAAGAATAATATTTCCACCAAAAAATAAAAAGAATAGCAAGATAGGGCGGAAACAGCCACAAGGGCAGTAAAGGTCAAGCCCTACGGGTTTTTGCCAAAATCTCCACACTTCCGTTTCACTTCAGGTAGTATTTTGCCAAAAAACCTTGACAACCCTTTCAAAACCGCCCTGTAATTCTGCTTTCTTTTTCTTTTTTTTCTTCTTTTTTTTCTCTTCTCTTTTGGGGGGAAATAATTGTGTGAGCGAAAGCGAATAAATTTTTAAAGCTAGAACCATGCAAACACTATCCATCAAAAGCCACCGTGTAGAAACTATTTACACACAGCCTCATTTCTTTATTCTGAATAAAGGAAACAACAGTGGAAAACCGCTTTTACAACCTTGCCCGAATTGCTTTGTAATCCTTTGTAATGATGAAGAACACAAAGAACAGTTATACTGGTTAGTTATGGGTTTATGTCAGTCTAAGGCGTTTTATCAATATCTGAAAGGCTCGGTAATTCCGTTTATAACTATTGCCGATACCAAGCAATGTTTAAGTAGAGGATTAGAAATTGCAAATAAGAGCCATACAGGCTTCAAAAAGTCTGTGACATCTCTACGCTCATTAGAAGCGTTAGAAATTCAATACAAGCAAAATTTGAGGCTTATTCAAGAGGCAAAGCGTATGCTCTTTAATCACTATTTGAAAAAATAGCTTGTTTCATGTTTAAGTTAGGGTTAAGTCATAGATAAGAGCAGGATAATTCCACTATATAGAGATTCTTTGAAACAAAAAAACCTCGTCATTGCTGACGAGGTTAACTTCAAAGATTTTCATTTTTTAAAGGATGCTATGAATTTTCAAAGCATTACCGGAACTCAATAAGTAATAGTTTGTACCAACTTGTTGATAAAATTCAATTCCGACACATACAAGTAAACTCGTGTCTGTACTTAATTCAGGTGAACCAGGTAAGATGTTAGTAGTAGTCATTTGTAAATCAGCAGAACTGAAATCAGTGTAAGGAAAGTAAACAACGCAATTAAGTTCATTTAATTCTTGAGCAATCGGCTCATAAACTTTGGATGAACTATTATATGCAAAATCAGATAAAGCCATAACTGCACTGATTAAACGAAAATGCGTTGCACCGACAGGAGCATTTATATTATTTGCAGCATTAAAAGTAGCTGCCATCTCTACACCATTTCGGTTTGCTTGTGGGGTAATAATGATATTACCTGTGAATACACTATTAAAACTAATTCCAGTATTAAAAACCAAGTTTTTCAAATACTTTGTTTGCTGAGAAATTAGAATAGCTCGGTAACCTCTTGCCTCTGATTGATCTTCCAAATTAATCTTTTTCATAATCGCAGTGAGTCGCCCTGTGAGCTGTGGGTCAGACATCTGTTTCATTAATGAACTAAGACCAACTCGAACAGATTTACCCGCTGCTGCACAGCCTCCAAACTCATTCATGTTTTCCCTTGTGCGTTTAAACTCTGGGGCTGTTTTGATTTGTTCAGCAGATGCGCCCCCTGCCATACCTGCATAGCTTCCTTTTAAGCCTTTGATTTTGAAGTGACGAATGCCTCCGATGTTGCCCTTATATTTTAAGGGTCCTGATTGTCGTGCCATGATAATGGGTTTTAAATTAGATAATATTTGATTACCTAAAATTAAAGAGAATGAAAGGCTTTAGAAAGAGGTATTTAAGGGAAAAGTGCAGACATTTAGAATAAACAAGCTACTATCCAAATTTAATGAATTAAGCTTAGAGAAAACATTTCATAATATGTTCATGAAAATTGTTTCAGTAATGTTTCAGTAATAAAAGAAAAAACCCTTGCATTTATCTGAAATTCAGATTAATACAAGGGTTTAACTGTACCCAGAGCCGGGATCGAACCGGCATGGAAGTGAATCCACTGGTGTTTGAGACCAGCGCGTCTACCAATTCCGCCATCTGGGCAATTGTGGTGCAAAAGTAATATTTTTTTTATTTCCACAAGTATCATCAAGTCTATTTTTACAAATATTGGTATTCTATTGCGTATGTTAAAAAATCACTCTATTTTAGAGTGTTGAAAAAAAATCAAATAAAAATATATAACTCATTCATATTATGAAGAATAACTATTGTGTTATTATGGCTGGCGGAGTCGGAAGTAGATTTTGGCCCGTGAGTAGAAACGACAAGCCTAAACAGTTTCTTGATTTCTTCGGAACAGGAAAATCATTATTACAGATGACATTTGATCGTTTTCTAGAAATAGTACCTGCCGAAAACATTTTAATTGTATCTAATATCCTATACAAAGACTTAATTTTAGAACAACTACCGGGCATTAAAGAAAACCAGGTATTGTTAGAACCTATGCGTAGAAATACGGCTCCCTGTATAGCATATGCCATAAACAGAATAAAAGCTATTACAAACGAGGCAAATATTATAGTAGCTCCCTCTGATCACTTAATTTTAAAAGAAGCTGCTTTTATTGATTCAATTAAAATAGGATTGGATTTTGTTAAAAACAATGATAGTTTACTTACCCTAGGTATAAAACCAAGTCGTCCGGAAACCGGTTATGGTTACATTCAAATAGAAGATGGCGATAGCGATTTAAGAAAAGTAAAAACCTTTACAGAAAAACCAAACTTAGAATTGGCCAAAGTTTTTCTGGAAAGTGGCGAATTCTTTTGGAACTCAGGTATTTTCCTTTGGAATTTACAAACGATTACAGCTGCTTTTGCAAAACTGCTACCTGAAATCAATTCAAAATTCAATAGCGGAAAAGATGTATATAATACAAAAAAGGAAAATGATTTTATCAATGAGATATATCCTTCTTGTCAAAATATATCTATTGACTACGGCATCATGGAGAAATCCGAAAATGTAAATGTGCTTTGCGCTGAATTCGGATGGTCTGATTTGGGAACATGGGGATCACTGTACGAATTATCGGATAAGGATGAGAACCAAAATGTAACACTAAAATGCCATACTCAATTTTACAACAGCAAAAATAACATCGTGACAATTCCCGAAGGTAAACTGGCTGTAATTGAAGGATTGGACGGATATATTGTAGCAGAATCTGATGATGTTCTATTAATCTGCAAATTAGAAGAAGAACAAAAATTGCGACAAATTGTAAATGATGTTACCGTTCGGTTTGACGGGGAATACATTTAGTAATTAATAATTGATAATGTATAATTAATAATTGCATACCAGATAGAATACAATTATTTACAGAGAAATCACATCATTATTAATATCCGGTTACTAAAAATTTATTATGAGTGATATCATACATCTTCTACCCGACTCGGTAGCAAATCAAATTGCTGCCGGAGAAGTTATCCAACGCCCGGCTTCTGTAGTCAAAGAGCTTATTGAGAATGCTATCGATGCAGGAGCTACGGATATTCAGGTAGTGGTAAAAGATGCCGGAAGAACGCTCATTCAAATTATTGACAACGGCAAGGGTATGTCCGAAACAGATGCCCGGATGTCATTTGAAAGACATGCCACTTCCAAAATAAAAACAGCCAACGATTTATTTTCACTTAATACAATGGGTTTCCGTGGGGAAGCCTTGGCTTCGATAGCGGCGGTAGCTCAGGTGGAGTTACGCACCCGCCGAGAAGAGGACGAACTGGGAACGCTAATCGAAATAGCCGGTTCCAAAATCGAGAAACAGGATGCAGTAAGCTGCTCGCAGGGAACCATGTTTAGCGTCAAAAATCTTTTCTTTAATATTCCGGCTCGCCGTAAGTTTTTGAAATCAAACTCGACAGAACTGAATCATATCATTACCGACTTCAATCGTATAGCTATTATTTACCCGCACATTGCTTTTAGCCTTACCCACAACGACAGTCTGCTATATCAATTACCCAATAGCAACTTGAGACAGCGCATTGTCAATATCTTTGGAAAAACATTGAACCATCAATTGTTGACTATTGAGACGCAAACGAGCTTGATACAAATCTCCGGTTTTGTGGGCAAGCCCGAATCTGCCAAGAAGCAAATGCACAACCAATATTTCTTCGTGAACGGGCGCTATATGCGTCACCCCTATTTTCATAAGGCGGTGATGCAGGCTTTCGATCGCATGTTGGCACCGGAAACCAGCCCGAGTTATTTTATTTCCTTTACCATCGACCCTTCCAACATTGATGTAAACATCCATCCCACCAAGACGGAAATCAAGTTTGAGAACGAACAGGCCATTTGGTCTATCGTGTTGGCCTCCGTACGCGAAGCCTTGGGTAAATTTAATGTAGTGCCGGGTATTGATTTCGATCAGGAAGATGCCAGAGATATACCTATCATGACTTCTCAAACCAACATTGAGGCTCCTAAAACCATTTTCAATGCGGATTATAATCCCTTCAAACAGAACTCGGAATCTTCCGGTTTCAAAAGAGAAAATTTTAACTGGGAAAAACTATACGAAGGTTTTGAGAATGAAAAGGGCACAACCGAAAGTGAAGCCACACAAAGCGGACTTACTTTCTCCTCCAACATCTCCAACAAAAGTGTGGTAGATAATTTACACGAAAAAGATACTACCTGCGCTGAATATTTTCAATTCAAAGGCAAATATATATTTACCAGCGTGAAATCGGGTTTGATGATGATAGACCAGCACAGAGCGCATACCCGTGTGCTGTTTGAGCAATATCTGCGCTCTATCCAAATGCAAAGGGGCGTTTCGCAACAGGTGTTATTCCCCGAACTTATGGATTTATCGGCAGAAGATTGCTTGCTGCTGGAAGAAATCAAGGATGACCTTGCTTTTGTGGGTTTTGATATCGATTGTTTTGGTAAAAATACATATCGCATCAACGGCGTACCGGCCAATTTTGAAGGAACCAATGCCGTGACTATTATTGAAGAAATGATTGCTGCCAACCGCAACAAAACGGTGGATGGTAAAACCGCCATACACGAACGCATTGCCTTATCTCTAGCCAAAGCCACTTCCATACCTTACGGAAAGAATCTATCAAAAGAAGAAATAAGCAGCCTGATAGACCAACTTTTTGCCTGCGAAAACCACAACTACTCCCCCGACGGCAAAACCATTATTAATATTCTTTCTTCGGAAGAAATTGAAAATCGGTTTTAATCATCAGGCATTTGGCTGGCGCAGATATTTATCTGTGTCTTGCTTACCAAAGCAAACAAAATAAGACTAATCCACTAAAATAATATCCAACATCCCTTTTCCTTCGGCAGATATAATATTTCTTGCTCTAACGACCAAGGCACAGATAAATATCTGCGCCAGGGGGGAAAATCTGTTTTAAAATTGCCATTTCCAAACCTAAACCAAATCTTTTCACAATCTATAATTGACCATGCTTTCTAAATGCAGAAATAGTCTGGAAAATTCCATATGCAATTGCAATCTTTCCTAATATAAAAGTGAATATCATAAATAGTGAACTCCACCATACATGCAAATTGTTTTCCATACCTTCAGTTAATATATCGATGCCATGAGGAATCCATAAGAAATTAAAAGCATCAATCCAGAAAGATCTATCGGTTAATAGGAAAGTGTAATTATCAAAATTTAAGCCTTCAAAACTATCACTTGACATTGCAAATAATACATAAGAAACAAACCAAACTATTGCCGTAAAGCAAATTCCTCTAAACCATCCAAGTCCATGATTATTGGAAACTCTATTCAACCACAATACTATTTTCTCTTGACACTTGTTCTTCTCAGCTCTTAGTTCATTTGAATAAGAATTCATCTCATACCGCTTATATTCTAATGCATTAATTTTATCATTACGAGAAAGAGCTTGATTCTTTAACATACACCAAACGGAACTATGAATTGTCCCTGTAATCTTTTTATTTTCTTTATTTTTTTTAAAAGAATACCATGCAAAATGTTGAATATTTTCAATATTTATTGGAAGTAATATTCCATTTTGAAAAAGTGATTCTTTGATTTGAAGACTTTTTGCATAATCATCATCAAAAAGAACCAAATCCTTAAAAACGGTCTCATTAATCAGAATATTTTTATTTCCATTAAATGTTTGTCCTTGAAATAAAACTTCATTAGCAAAATAGCATCTGTTAAATTGAAACTCTGACTCCTTACTATCTTTAAATCTAAATGTTATTTTTTCTTTTGTTTGTACTTTTTGAAAAACTATTTTGCCCTTAAATTTATTTATTCTTACATCTTCTTTGACATCAAACTGGCAAAGATTAAATTCAATATTTGAATTATTAATTCCATTGCTTATATTCAAAGTATTCAAAATTGAGGCTTCATTTATTTTGAAGTCATTAAACCAACAATTACTAATTTGAAAATCATTAATTTTACCTTTTAACACGAATGTTTCTAAAATGAAACGAGAACTCTTGAAAAATATTTTTGAAATATCAGTACTAAATATAGCTACCGATTTTATTTCGGAATCTTCTATAATAATAGTTTTTATTTGATGATTATTATTAACATTAAACTGATCAATTTTACAATTTTCCGTCAATCGAAATTTAGTGTTAATGGTACATTGATCAATAATTAATTTAACAATCTGACAATTAGAAAAAGAAACCGAATTTAGAACAAGAGCTGATAAAGTCATATTCTCAATCTTACAATCTATAAAAGAAATATTCTCATTATATTCTCTTCTACCAATGCTTTCATGATCTAATATACATTCAGATATATTAGATCTATAAACAATAGTATTAAAAGATACTACGGGAAGTTGTATTCCGATGTAATTTTCAAAATCTATATCCGAACCCTCTGCATATAAAGAACGAACTTGTTTATGACTAAGTTTAGTAAGTCCCTTGGAAATTAAATCTAAAGGTGAAGAGACTCTCTCAGAAATATCATTATCAGTATATTCTATCCAGTATTCTGCCATAAATGGTTATTATAGTTTATGCTTTGCTCTAAGTAAAGCCGTTCGTTCTATTTTCTAATACTTTCTTTCCCCTCCAAAAATAACCATTTAATTTAAACCGCAACATTATTCCGCAAACTATTTATTTATAATCCCTTATTATTCAAAGTCTTCCCCATTTTTCTTTCGGGGAGGTAGAAATTTATTCGCTACCGGTAGTTAGTCATTCCCTGTGGGTAATTTATCGTTGCTGGTGGGTAGCGGAATATTTCCGGTGGGTAGTCCGTCGTAGTCGGGAGGTAGCGGAAGGTTCTGGGGAGGTAGTTTACCGTCCCCGGGAGGTATTTTACTGTAGTGGGGAGGTATTTTTTCATAGTTGCGAGGTATTCCGCCGTAGATGGGAGGTATTTATTCGTAGTCGGGAGGTATTTTGCCGTAGTCGGGAGGTAGCGGAAGATTTCCGGGAGGTATTTTTTCAATTCCGGGAGGTATTTTATGATAGTTGGAGGGAAGGACTCATTCTCGGGGGGTAGATTATGATTTCCGGGAGGTAGTTTTTCATTTCCGGGAGGTAATTTATGATAGTTTGGCGGGGAAACTTTTCCCAGGGAGGTAGCGGAAGAGTTTGGGGAGGTAGTTTCTCTTCCCAGGGAGGTAGTGGAACAGTTCCGGGAGGTAAATTATCTTCCCTGATAGGTATTTTACCGTTCTCGGGAGGTATTTTTTCATTCCTCGGAGGTATTTTTTCATTCCTCGGAGGTATTTTTTCATTTTCTACGGGTATTTATTCATTTCTGGTGGGTAAATCATTTTTTCAGGTAGGTAAATTAACTTTTTTCTAGCGGAAATTATGCATTTTTAACGGTGATTTAATGTTTATACGAGGCGAATATTCATTTTTTAGTTCTTTTTTAAAAAAATATACCGTCTATAACTGCTTATAATAGGCACCTGTAAAAAACTATATAACTTGTTTGTCACAAAAGCGACAACTAAGTTATTCTATTTTATATTTATTTTGTCTCGATTTTAAACTTAAAAAATATAATTATTATGTCAAACAATTCTTATTTACCGCCTGGCGATTCGGAAAGATCGGCCTGGTTAAAAAATTTCGCGGGGAAATTACCCCTTTACGCTTCAACATTTACTCTTTTACCGGCTGAAATTACCGCCGCAACAGGAGATTCGCTCATGGTTGTGTATGCACTGGATCAAGTGGGAAGTTATAAAAAGGAAACCGCCAAAAGAGTGGCGTACAAGAATGAACTCTTCAATGGCGAAATAGGCAGCACATTGGGTGCATATCCGGTTACGGGCACTTCGCCGGCTGCTCCTGCAACTGTTGCGGCCGGTGTCTTTAAAAGAACGGCGAAATTTGTGCAACGTATTAAAAACCATGCCAATTACACCTCTGCTATTGGTGAGGACTTGGGTATTGAAGCGCACGATACATTGAGATCGGGAGTGATTTTGCAACCCGCACTAAAAGTAACCTTAGATGCAGAACACCCCGTAATTAAATGGAAAAAAGGAAATACCACGGCAGCCGATTTATATGTGGATAGGAACGACGGAAGGGGTCGGTTATTTCTTGCCACTGCCACCGTACCTCATTATACGGATGTTTTCGAATTGCCTGCCGGCAACACTACCGGACTTTGGACCTATGTAGCCATTTATAAAGACGGTGACGACCAAACCGGCGTATTCTCTAACCCCGTAACTATTGCTATTAGCCGTACGGTGTAAAATTCTCAGGTACTCAACAATCCCAAACCTGCTAAGTCTTCGAGACTTGGCAGGTTTTTATGCAAGAAAAAGACTTCGTCCATTCGACGGGGTCTTTTTGTATTTGAGTGATGTCATTTGGAGAAGACTACTTTAAGATATTTCATTCTCTATATTGAGATGAAATGTCTGCTATTTTGCTACTATAACCTTCGTTTTTTTGAATAATAAAGCTAAAAATATCATTTCCACACACAAATAATATAAATCTTTTTGTATTTATACAATTAAACTAAATAGATATTATCCTATTTTTAGGACTATTTAAGGTTTTATTAAATAACCATTATTAGCTGATATTTAATTTACACAAATATTTAACAATAAATTTGTTATACTTTACGCTTTGATTAATAAATCTTTTTATAGCTTTGTAAAGACTTAATAGATTTTAACAATGACTTTTGATTATAATTTATATGATATGTCTCCATCCACTACCAGGTACTTAAATTTTAGCAATAATTTATTCTTGAAACAGGGCATGATGGTAGAGGAAAAAACTCTTTACACAAGAACAAATTCGTATCGTACAATCATTAAAAAATAAAAAAATAAAAACTGTCTTTCTTCCTCCCTTCTTTTTGGAGGGGTTGGGAGAAACTCCGGAGTAACCCGAAAATCCACAACAGAGTAAGGAGCGAAAGCCGAAAAGCTCACGAGTAGGCAACAAGTAAAAACAAAATTTTATTCATTATGAAAAAGAACTTTATTATTTTGGCAACATGCGGCATACTATGCTGCACAGCAAACGCTCAGACGAAAAATACACCACTCGGAACAAGTGCACTTTCGGCGAACACAACAGGAGATAAAAACACTGCCATCGGGTACAACTCCATGATAGGTAACACTACAGGTTTTTGGAATACCGCAGTCGGTGGTTTTTCTTTGAGGACACAAACTAACACAGCTGCAAATACGGCTATCGGCTATAAATCTCAAGAACAAGTAACCGGAGGGGGTGGTAATACATCTTTAGGGTATCGTTCTCTCCAAGTATTGCAAGGAGGAGGTGAAAATGTTGCATTAGGAACTGGATCTATGGAATATGCTACAGGCGGTTATTCCAATACCGCTGTCGGCTATCAGTCAATAGAAAGAGGAAGTGGTAAACAAAATACTGGAATAGGATGCTTTGCATTATCAAGTCTGACAACAGGATACGACAATGTTGCTTTAGGATACGAAGCTGGGAGTGGCTATAATACCGGAATAAGAAATATCAATATAGGTACTGATGCAGGAGGATCTAATAATACTAGCTATAATATAATTCTGGGTTACCGCACAGGTGCTACAACAGGTAACAATAATATTATCATTGGTAAGAAAATAACTTTACCTGCCGGTACTTCCAATGCTATGAACATAGGAGGTGTATTATTTGGCAGTGGTTTCCAATCGGCTTTACCAACTAGTGCAACTGCCTCACCTGCAAATGGCAAAATAGGTATCAATGTAGTAAGCCCAACAGCCACACTAGATGTAGCGGGTGATGCAAAGATTAGTTCGAATTTGACTGTAAGTGGAAATGTAGGAATTGGAACAACTACCCCATCTGAAAAATTAGATGTTGCAGGGAATGTAAATGCTCAATCTTTCACGATGCCATTTAATGGTGGAAAAATTGGAAGTAGCTTATCTGATCAGACAACATATGATGGAAAAACATTATCTCATTATTCCCTTGGTTGGTTTAGTGACTCATGGAATACTGGCGGGCCTACATTATGGCAAAGTGCATATGGTGGAATGAAATTTTTTACTTCAGGAATGCCTAGATTAAATATTGATAAAAACGGTAATGTTGGTATAGGAACAACTACCCCCCAAGCAAAATTAGAAGTTGATGCAGAGGGAGATCCGACAAATATTGAAGATAATCCAAATAATGGCATCATGATAAGGGGAACGGATCAGGTCTTGTATATGGGAGCAAAATCTAGTTCACATGTAAGCTATATTCAATCAGTTGACTATGGAACAGCTACTGCCCCTCTTTTATTAAACGCTCGTGGTGGCAATGTTGGTATAGGAACAACCACTCCAGCTTACACTCTTGATGTATTGGGAACCATCCGAGCAAAAGAAATCTATGTAAATATGGATGGAACTGCTGATTTTGTATTTAAAGATAATTATAAATTAAAACCTATTCAGGAAGTATATGAATTTGCCAAAGAAAATAAACACTTACCAGAAATCCCTTCGGAGGCAGAGGTAGTAAAAAATGGAATGAACATGGGGGAATTCCAAGTGAAACTACTTCAAAAAGTGGAAGAGCTTACACTTTATATGGCTCAACAAAACCAAATGATCCAAGACCAACAAGCTAAGATTAAAGAATTGGAAACGCTAATAAATAAATAGAATGAGAAAAAAATAATTTATTTGTGCTTGATGCATCTCTTTAATAAGTGAGATACATTTTAAAATCATAAATCTACTAACTCATTAAACTTATAAAAATGAAAAAAAAAATAAGAGCATTTTATTTGCTCATCCCTTTTTTCTTGATTTCAATGTCTGGCTATGGACAGTTGAATCAATTCCTAATAGGAAATTATTGTTATGATTCAGCAAATGAATTTAACAAAACACCGGCTTCACCACCAGATGCATTTACAAATTACACCCTTTCACAACAGTATTTTCAAAACATGATAGATGCTGGAATTAATACTTTAGGGGGGGGGAGTTTTAATGACACTCATTTTCATATTGCAGAATCCATGGGATTGAAGGTGATTCCAGATATATCAAGAACATATTTAACATCACCTAATATCATCGGGTTTAATTTGAAAGACGAACCAAATACTGCGGATTTTTCTTCGTTGGCTAATGCCGCTAATGATGTAAGATCCAGAAATTCAAACTATCTAATCTGGGCAAACTTATTACCTAGCCAAGCTTTTTCAATATACGATCATGTATATAGAGAAGAATACTTACAAAGGTATATAAATGAAGTTCGTCCCAATGTTTTATCTTTTGATGATTACCCAGTTTTTTATAATCTTTTATTAAACACTCCTGAAAGTACTGATAATTCATTTTTAAGAACCTTATATACTTTTGGTGCTAAAAGTGTAGAAAACTCAATACCCTTCTTTTATGTTTTAACACCTTTAAGGTTTAGGAACACAGGTTATTGGTGGGATGCTACACAAACCGAAACAATTGAAGAATTTAGATACTGTATTTATAGTGCATTGATATATGGTGCTAAGGGTATCAATTATTGGCCAGGATTTGAATGGATGCTAACTCATTGGGGTCCTGAAGGCGATGCCTGTCAGTTACCAGCCTGTAAGAATTATTATTCAATTAGATCACCGTTTTTAGCTAGTACTAAATCGGATCTTGTAGCTATTCATACAAAATTATCATCATCAAGTGAAACTCTTTTGAAATTAAATTTTGCTAGTGCATATCATTTCACTGTAGATGGTAAAATTGTTAAAACACTTTTATCAACTTGCACTGGATCTGGATGTTCGGAAGAGCTTCAAAGTTTTGAATTTTGGCATGGAATGGGAGGAAATACTACATATGTTGACAGGCCTGGTTTTGGGATACTAAGAGATGAGTATGCTAAGTTTGTTTTTTCAAATCCATTTATTCCTATTAATCTTATTTCAAACAATTTAGGTGTAGCAGCAGATAATATGAACGACTTTGCAATGTCTTTTATGACAGACTCTGATAATGGAATATATTTTTGGGTTATGAACAAAGGGTTGATATGGGGACACAGTTTCACATTAAACTTCAATTTGAATAAGGTATCAAGTTACATAGATGAATTAAATGCACCAAATAGTTCCTGCAATCCAAATTCAAGCATTTACCTTGCTCCCGGTGAAGCAAAGTTATTTAAAGTCAACAAAGTAAATAACAACGATAAAGTGATCGTAAATATTAGTAATACAGATTACGCTTTAAATTATCCAGAATTATCAGGAGATTATAATACTTCTCCATTGGTAACTGCTGATTCAATAAATATTGGAAATACAGTGATTTTTGAAGGTGGTACTTATTCAAGCTTTATGGCGCATAATATACATATCACTAACGGGACACATATGATGTCAGGCAGTCATGTGCATTTAAAGAAATATACAGATTGTAATGTTAGTAATGTTAGTAATGGAAGATCTGCACATATTGAGGACAGCAATCCTTCCCTTGAGAAACCGAAAGAATCGTTGGATGCCAGTGTGTATCCAAATCCAACCAAGAAGGACTTTATACTACAGGTTAATCTAAAAGATAAGGAAGAGATTAATGCAAATGTATATGACAGCATGGGTAAATTAATTCATACAATCAAAACCTCTACTCCTGAAACTACTATTTCTTTAGAAGGTCAACCTTCAGGGATATATTTGGTGCGGTTTGTAAGAGGAGATAAACCGTATAGTTTCAAAGTTATAAAACAGTAGTTTTGGAGCAAACCTGCCAAGTCTAGAAAACTTGGCAGATTTATACGCAAAAAAAAGACCTCGTCGAATAGACGAGGTCTTTTTGTATTGTTAGATTATCTCTACGCCTTGCGCTTCGCAAAGTTCGAGGCTCATTTCCCGTAATTTAAATTTTTGTATTTTACCGCTTCCGGTCATCGGGAATTGGTCGATAAAGAATACATACTTGGGCACTTTCTGCCGAGATATCTTTCCTCTACAGAAATCGCGTACATCTTCTTCGCTTATAGTGGCTCCTTCTTTAAGAATAATAAAGGCTCCCACTTCTTCCCCGTATTTTTTGGATGGCACGCCGGCCACTTGTATATCTTTTACGCCTTCCAAGTGATAAAGGTATTCCTCAATTTCGCGTGGATAGATATTTTCACCCCCACGAATAATCATATCCTTGATACGACCGGTGATGCGATAATTCCCATTTTCATCTTTTATACCCAAATCGCCTGAATGTAGGAATCCGTTTTTGTCAATAATCTCAGTCGTTGCCATTTCATTTTTATAATAGCCTTTCATGATATTAAAACCACGACAACACATTTCACCTTGAACACCTACGGGACACTCCTCGCCTGTTTCAGGGTCAATAACCTGCACTTCCACAAATTGGAAATCTTGACCTACCGTTGTACAACGCACTTCAAAGGAATCTTCAATGCGAGTTTGAGTCATACCGGGCGAAGTTTCGGTTAGCCCATACACACTGGTAATATCCATAAACATTTTATCACTCACCTTGCGCATCAACTCTATCGGGCAAAGGGAACCCGCCATAATACCGGTACGGAGGGAACTCATATCAAACATCTCGAACATCGGATGATTGAGTTCGGCAATAAACATGGTAGGCACACCGTACAAAGCCGTACAGCGTTCTTTATGTACAGATGCCAATACAACCAAGGGGTCAAATTTCTCTATCATTACCTGCGTACAACCATGTGTAAGACAGTTCATCGTAGCCAACACCACTCCAAAACAGTGAAACAAAGGGACACAAACACAGAGTTTATCTTCTTGAGTAAACTTCATGTTTACACCTGTAAAAAGACCATTGTTCACAATATTATGATGAGATAGCATCACACCTTTTGGAAAGCCTGTTGTGCCGGAGGTGTATTGCATATTCACAATGTCGTGGCAAGAGAGACCCTCTTTGGCTTTATCCAATACTTCGTTGTCAATATTATTTCCAAGTAATAATAGTTCCGGTGTATTATACATACCACGGTGTTTTTCCGGCCCGATATACACTACATTTTTCATGTAGGGGAATCGTTTGCTTTTGAGCTGTCCGCGTTGCGTAGTTCTCAATTCTGGTAGCATATTGTAGGTCATCTCTACATAATCACAATCCCATGTACCGTCAATGATACAAAGGGTGTGCATGTCGGAGTTTTCCACCAAATATTCCAACTCATGTTGTTTGTAATTGGTATTTACAGTAACCAATACTGCCCCAATTTTTGACACTGCATACAGGAAAGTAAGCCAGTCGGGCACATTGGTAGCCCAAATACCCACATGCGAACCTCTGGTTACACCAATGGCCAATAAACCCTTGGCCATGGCATCCACACGCTCATTAAACTTGCCCCAAGTGAAACGGAGATTTCTATCGGAATAAACAACATATTCTTTTTCCGGAGTTTCCTTAGCCCAATGTTCGAGCCAGCCTCCAATTGTTCTTTCGGTTAATTGCATACTAAGTAGTTACAAGTCTTTAGTTACAAGTTACAAGATTGATAATTTGAAGTTGATAATAATAAAAAGATTATAACGGAGAATATACGACTGCTAAAATTTTAGCTCCTTTTAAACAATCACCGTGAACATGATGTTCGACTATGGAATCATAAAAAATGCTATCGCCTTCTTCCAATACAAAATTATCTTTACCATAGTTTATTTCGATAGAACCTTCCAATACATAAATAAACTCTTCGCCTTCGTGAGAAGAAAGAATAAAATCTTTTTCCTGACAAGCCGCAATATTAATAATAAAGGGCTCCATGTGACGACCGGATTTTGCTCCTGCCAATGAAAAATAATTCATATGTTTGCGAGCGCTAGTACTACCATTTGAGAAACTAATACCGGCTTCAGATTTATCTTTTCGACAAACCACAGGTCCAATTGAATCATCATCATCTAAAAAAGTTCCCAAACGAACACCAAGTACCCTAGCTATTTTAATAAGCGGAGCCAAAGAAGGCATCACGCCATCTTGTTCAATTACAACTAATTGTTCCTCACTTAAATCAGCTTGCTTTGCAAGATCCTGAATTGTAATGCTTTTGGATTCACGAAGAGCCTTGATTTTCTCTCCAACAATTTTACCTTTTCCCATAAGTATACATTATTTCGATTCATAAATATTAATGGCAAAAATAAAGATTATTCGCAGAAAACAAGTGTTTTTTATTAATAATTGAAATTTTTTTAGCCAAAAAAACAAAAAGACGATTCGCTACCGAATCGTCTTTTAAATACCTTATTTACAGAGTTATAATTTTATCTCTTTTATAGCCCTTTGTATTCGAGTTATTGTTTCCTGCTTTCCAATAATGGTTGCTATATCAAACATATGAGGTCCTTTTAATTCCCCGACTAAAGAAATTCGAAATGCACTCATAACATCACCTTTTTTATAACTGTTTTTATTTATCCATTTATTTACAACCAATTCAGTATTACGAGGCGTAAATGTTTTAATTTTCGACAAAACTGTTACTAGTTCTCTCATCATTTCTGGCGAGTTTAATGTCCATTTCTTTGAAATTACACTATTATCGTATCTGACTGGTGACCTGAAAAAATATGATGATTGATTCCATAAATCTGGAATTAAATTACTTCTATCCTTTACTAAATCGATTTTTAAAGGTAAATCACAAACTATTTTTTTATTATATTTTTTCTGAATTGTAATTCTTTTTACACGAAGTGTCCCGTGTTTAGTATATATTTTTTTTGATAATTCATCTGAAATCCCAACATTCAGTTTTTTATAATAAACTTCTTTATGATTATTTTTTATATATTTAACAAAAGCACTTGCCAATTGACTATTTTTCTTTTTTAATAAATATTGATGATTAAACCATTTTGCTTTCTCGAAATCAAATTTAGCTCCTGATTTACTAACACGGTCTAGCGAGAAAATGGAAATTAATTCATCCATGCTAAATATTTCTTGTTCGGTACCGGAGTTCCATCCTAGAAGTGCAAGAAAATTAACCACCGCTTCGGGGAAATAACCTGCTTCACGGTAGCCGGAAGACTGTTCACCTTTGGAGTCAGTCCAATTTAATGGGAATACGGGGAATCCTAAGCGGTCGCCATCGCGTTTACTTAGTTTACCATTTCCTTCAGGTTTCAATAATAAAGGTAAATGTGCAAATTGCGGCATGCTGTCTTCCCAACCCAAATAACGATAAAGTAATACATGTAGTGGAGCTGATGGCAACCACTCTTCTCCACGAATCACATGCGAAATTTCCATCAAATGGTCATCCACAATATTGGCCATGTGGTAAGTTGGTAAACCGTCAGATGATTTATACAATACTTTATCATCAATCACGGAAGAATTGATTTTCACTTCTCCACGAATTAAATCATGTACAATGATATCATGGCTGGGTTCTATTTTGATACGAACCACATAATTATCTCCGGCCTCAACACGCGATTTTACTTCAGCAGCAGGCAATGTTAATGAATTGTTCATTTGTCCTCTGGTCGAAGCATCATATTGAAAGTTTGCTATCTCAGTGCGTTTAGCTTCCAATTCGGCAGGCGAATCAAAAGCGATATATGCCAAACCGGCTTCTAGCAATTGATCCACATATTTCTTATAAATGGCCTTGCGCTCACTTTGACGGTAAGGCGCATGCGAACCGCCCACTCCGACTCCTTCATCAATCTTGATTCCAAGCCAGTTGAGTGATTCAATAATATAATCTTCTGCTCCCGGAACAAAGCGTGCGGAATCGGTATCTTCAATACGCAATAACATATCTCCACCGTGTTTCTTGGCAAACAAATAATTGTACAGGGCTGTGCGTACACCACCAATATGTAAAGGTCCCGTAGGACTTGGAGCAAAACGAACTCTTACTTTTTTCATAATTCAGTAAACAAGTTGACGAGTAAACGAGTTGAATGTTTTAATTCGTCTTAGTGATACAATTGTTTTAACAAGGGCAAAGATAATAAAAGAAAGAGCCTTTTCAAACCGCCCTATTGGGCGAATGAAAAGACTCTTCATATTTTTGAAAAAATATTTCTATTTATCTTTTATCATCGTCAAAAGCATTTTGAATTTCTCCACCGCTTTTAATGCATGGGAAATTCCGGCTGGCATGATAATACTATCGCCTGCTTCTAACTGATATGGTTCTCCTCCAATACTAATTTCCACCTTGCCATCCAATACTTGCACCATAGCATCAAAAGGTGCGGTGTGTTCACTTAGTCCTTCCCCTTTGTCAAAAGCAAAAAGGGTTACATTGCCGCTTTCTTTTTTGATAATCTGTTTACTTACCACAGAACCCTGCGCATAAGCAATCAGTTCGTTGAAATTTAGTTTTTCCTTTATCATTTTTATTTACTATTGCCCCTAAATCCCCTAAAGGGGACTTTGGGTGTTGTTCATATTTATATTTTTCCACATTTATTCTGTTTTTTCAAGTCCCCTTTAGGAGAACCAACGGTCAATGACCGAAGGGAATTAATTAGGGGTACTTTATTCAGACCCATTTTTCTTCCAACACCTCTCCTTCTATAGAGATAACCGCTAGTTTGATTGGGATTTTATTCGCAGCGGCAGCAACTCCATCTTGAGCTACTTGTAATAAACCTCTACAACAAGGCACTTGCATAATAACTACGGTGAGAGTATTGATGTGTGCATTATCAACCAATGCCGTTATTTTATCACGATATACATCCATCCCTGAATCTAACTTAGGGCAAGCAATAGCCAATGATTTTCCTTTTAAAAATTTGGAATGAAAATTTCCCATAGCAAATGCTACACAATCGGCTGCTATCACAACATCTGCGTTTTGAAAATAGGCAGCACCAGAATTAACTAAATGTAGCTGTACCGGCCACTGACGAAGCTCAGAAGCTACAGCAACAGAACTTGTTGAAACCACTGAATCTTCAGCACGCACTATAGTTCGCGCTTGCGAACCCGGACATCCACCACCTCCATGTGCATGTTCATGCAATAGTTGAACAGGCTTAAATACCTGCGTACCATGTACCACATCAATTACTTCTTGTAAAACAAAAGGTAAAGATGCTTGCTGTTTTAAGAAACCGACACCTTCTTTTAAGTAATCAAATTCATTATGTTCTTTCAAGTGTTTTAAGTGTGCAATCACCGTGTTTTTTCCTTTAGGAATCATTAATTCCATTACCTTAACTTCATCATAGGCTTCTGCTTCACGCTTCTCAATTTCAATAGCTCCTACCGGACAATGTCCAATACATGCTCCTAAGCCGTCGCACATTAAATCACTTATTAAACGTGCTTTTCCATCAATAATCTGTAAAGCTCCTTCATGGCAGCCGGGTACACATTCGCCACAACCGTTACATAATTCTTCGTCAATTTTCACTACTTCTCTTTGCATATTTCCTTATTTAATATATTAGGTACTTCTATTCTTGTTTATATATAAAAAATAAACTGAAACGAATTCAGCTTATTTTTATATTGCTTTTATAAATAACTTGCCAGTGTTCTACTTTCAAGATATTGTATCACTTGTTTCGTCATTGTTTGGGTTACATTTTCCATCAAACATCTATCAAAAGCGCAAATCTCATGATCTAACGGACATTTTGTAATCTCAATTTTACCTTCAATACATTCATATATTTGAAGCAAATTAATCTCAGTCGGTTTTTTCTTTAATATAAAACCACCACTTGGACCACGCGTAGATGTGAGCAAATTATCCTTCACCAGACGCTGCATCACTTTAGCTATATGGTGTCTTGAAGAACCCGTTTTATCAGCTACAGCTTGCACATTCATACCTTCTCCCGATCTTGCAATAAGTACCATTGCATGCAGACCTATGGTTGAAGCTTCAGATAATGAAATTATTTTAGACATTATAATCTATATTTAAGTAATCAAGTGCCAAAATTATTGATAAAAAATGAGATAGCAAAACGTTTATGAATAAAAATACATAAATGTATTCACTTTTAACACTTTATTTTAATCGTTCACCTTTTTTATTTATAAAGAAAATTGCTCCATATCGTGTAACCCTTGCCTTTCCTTTAAAGAAGTTATCTGCAGCTGAATAGTCTCCAGTTATGATTATTTTTCCTGTTTTATCAATATAACTGAATTTTGAAGGATTTCCCTCTCCAACGGCAGCCAGATCTTCGCTAAACGGGTTCATAAAATCGTATCTGAATGGGGTTATTTCTTTTCCTGTTTTGTCTATAAATGCTTTTTTTTCCTTCATATCTACTATAGCAAAACCATCATAAAACAAATCGGCAGCATCATATTTGCAAGGAATAACGAGTTTCCCTTCTGCATTGATGTAACCCCATTTACCGCCTTTCACAAAATAGTCGTTGGTATATTCTTTATCAAAACCAAGTTTACCACCTATATTAACCGCAGCCATGCTATCAGAAAAAGCATAGGCAAAAATGTATTTACAAGGAATAACAGCTTTACCTGAAGCATCTTTAAATCCATAAAGGCTTGTCTTTTCATCTTTGAAGGGAACAAGAGCCGGTTTTGAACTTGTAATTACCAATTTACTTTTAGCTACCGGTTGTTGTGCAACGATCTGAATACTAGTAACTATATAAGTAAAACAGCATAACAAGAAAATTGTTTTTGATTTCATAGTATTATGGTTTATTAAGATAAAATTTATGTGGCAAAAATACATCATGAGATTTGAATTGCAAATTCATTCACAATATAAAAGCAAACAACGTTTTTTTCATTTATCATAAATGATTTTTTAAAAAATTCTAATACCAATTCTCATTCATCCTGAATTTTCCTTGTTCATCAATTTATAATTTACTTAATGATTAGTACAAGATACTTTTGTTGAGTAAATTTTAAAAACTTCCTTTTATGAAAAAGAAAATCAGTTTTTTAGTAATTATTTGCCTATCCATTGCAAATATAATGGCACAGCAATCGGTACAAACTATTAGAGGAAGTATCACGGATGCTGTCACAGGCTCACCTATACCCGGTGCGGTTATACAGGTTATCAATATAGAACCCAAAATAACTGCGATAGCTTCTTCTGATGGATCTTTTGAATTAGCGAATATCCCGATTGGACGCTGGGCCGTGGAAGCTAGTTCTGATGGTTATAAAAATTCAACTCTGCCAAGCATTATGATTAGTTCGGGTAAAGAGATGGTAATATCTATCAAGCTAGAAGAAAATATTGCGCAACTTAAAGAGATGGTAGTAAAAAGTACGCGACCAAAAGATAAAGCGTTAAATGATATGGCAATTGTAAGTGCACGAACATTTTCGATGGAGGAAACAGAGCGATTTGCCGGTAGTTTAGGTGACCCTGCTCGTATGGTAGCTAACTATGCAGGAGTAATGGCAGGTAATGATTCGCGCAATGATATTGTGATTCGAGGAAACTCGCCACTGGGTGTATTATGGCGAATAGAAGGAGTGGAAGTACCTAATCCTAACCACTTTGGGGCACAGGGCACTACTGGAGGTGCAGTGAGTATGCTTAATAGTAACTTACTTGCTAATTCTGATTTTCTCACAGGTGCTTTTCCTGCTGAATATGGAAATGCTACTTCGGGTGTATTTGATATAAATATGCGTTCCGGTAATAATAGTAAATATGAATTTACAGGGCAAGTCGGGTTTAATGGATTTGAGGCTGCCGCTGAGGGGCCTATTTCAATGGGGAAAGATAAACAAAAGGGATCATTTATTGCAGATTATCGTTATTCCACACTTGGGTTAATAAGTAAAATGGGGTTTGATCTAGGTACAGGCACTGCTATTCCTCAATATCAAGATTTCAGTATGTTAATAGATTTACCTACTCAAAAAGCCGGTAGATTTAAATTAATATCAATTATTGGTAATAGTTATATTCAGCTTGGTCGAAGTTTTGATATAAAAGAAGTCACTTCTCATAGTGATTTTGGAACAGCTATCAACTTTGGGGCTAATTTAGGTTTTGAAGCTTTAACACATACTTATTTTTTCAATAAGAATACTAAACTAAAAAGCGCTGTCTCTATAAATACATCTTCCTCAAATACTATTTTCGACACAATTGACTATGTTCATAAGGCTTATTTTACTGTATACCGAGGTGAACTAACGGAACATAAATATTCAGCCTCAACGCAACTAAAACATCGTATATCAAACAAGGATAATTTTACAACGGGCATTGCATTAGATATTTTTGTAGTAAACTTTGCCGATTCCTCCTGGATGAAAAAGTACAACAAGCGCATAGCTATAAGAAATATTGAGGGGAAAGGTTGCTCATTATTAAAATCTTATGCAGAGTATCAACATAAATTTTCAAATTCATTCTTGATTAACGGGGGAGTGTATTATCAATATTACGACCTCAGTAATGAAGGCTCGTTAGAACCACGAGCATCTACAAAATGGCAATTTGCATCGCATCAATCATTAAATCTTGGATATGGATTGCATAGTCAGATTCAGCCACGCATCATTTCTTTCGATCAAAATTATAATGGACTGACGGGCATTTATACAGAAAATAACCATGGGCTAAAATCAACCAAGGCTCAACACTTTGTATTGGGCTATGACAATTCCTTTACCAAAGATTTCAGGGTAAAAGTGGAAACCTATTATCAAAACTTATATCATGTTCCTGTTTCAAAAGTAAAACAACAATATTCCACACTGAACTTAGGAGCTGAATATTACATTGAATCACCCGACAGTTTGGTTAATACCGGAAAAGGATATAATTATGGCGCAGAATTTACGCTGGAAAAATTTCTAAGCCATGGTTATTATTTTCTTTTTACCGCTTCTATTTTCGATTCAAAATACCAAGGATATGACAAAGTTTGGCGCAATACTTCCTTTAATACTAATTATGTTTTTAATCTGTTGGGTGGCTACGAATGGAAATTGGGAAAAAATAATTTTCTTACCTTTGACTTGAAAACAGTATGGTCCGGTGGTCGTAGAGAAACTCCAATTGACTTGCAAGCATCTATTGTAAAAGGGGAAACAGTGTTTGACGACACGCATGCTTTCGAAAACAAGTTCAAAGATTATTTCCGTACAGATTTTCGCATTGGATATAAAATAAATGGAAAGAAAGTTACTCAAGAATGGGCACTTGATTTACAAAACATAACGAACAATCAAAATATTTATTCCGAAAGTTACAATCCTTATACTAAGGAAATAGCGATCACTTATCAACAAAGTTTTATGCCAATGATGTTATACCGTATTAATTTCTAACAGAAATCATCCATGAGTTTTAAAGAGACATTCCCTATCTACAGAAAAGGTACTATCATTATATTGGTAATGTTGGTTAGCATTTTTCTGTCATCTATATATCTATTAGCCTATCCGGAAAAGCTCCAAACCGGTATTTGGCAAATCTTGGCAAATGGTTTTATACCCACTATTGTTATTTGGGGCGGATGTCATTTTATTGTAAGCGGTTTATGGAAAAAATTCCCGTGGGAACAGCATCCGATTAAACATTTAATCTATGAAGTTATTTTCATATTACTGTACCTGACTTTGTTCTTTATATGGCAATTGTTGATGGTTGCCAAAACGGATTTTTGTTTATGGGGGCAATTATTATCCGAAAGAGTGTTGGAGATTTTCAATACAGTGCTTATCACCTTTTTAATTACCGCCATACACGAGGCTTACTATTTTTATAAACAATGGCAAGCCAATTTCTCCAAATCGGTAAGTCTAGAGAAAGACAACTTACAGGCACAATACAATACATTGAAAGCTCAAATTAATCCACATTTTTTATTCAATAGTTTAAACAGCTTAATTAGCTTAATGGAGAATAACCCCAAGGCCGAGAAATTTGTGCAAGATTTATCGGAATTTCTTCGCTTTGTTTTGTTGAGTTCCGATAAAGAGACGGTAACTTTAAATGAAGAAATTGAAAATCTGGATAAATATATACGCCTGATGTTCCTTCGATTTGGAGAGAATCTTACTGTTACATTTAATACAAAGGAAGAAGCGTTACAACAAGAAGTTCCTCCCTTAGTATTACAAATTTTGGTGGAAAACTGTGTAAAACATAATATTATAACACAAGCAAAACCACTACATATATCAATTGAAGCCAACGAAGATAAGGTTACTGTAACTAATAATTTACAGAAAAAACCCGACAGCGGATCTACCGGACAAGGATTAAGCAATATAAAAGGACGATATAGGTTTGCCTCTGCCAATGAAGTGGAGATTATAGAAACAGAGAATACTTTCTCGGTTTCTATCCCTTTAATAAAACAGAAAATATGACTCGCATATTAATTATAGAAGATGAATCTTTAGCCGCAAAACGCTTAGCTCGTTTAGTAACTGAGATTTTACCTGATGCTGAAATTATCGGTTTCTGCGACAGCATACAATGTGCCATTGATTTTCTGAGGAACAACTCTCAGCCTGATTTAATCATGTTAGATATTCAATTGGGAGACGGGCTTAGTTTTGACATATTTAAACAAGTGAAAATTGATTGTCCTGTTATTTTCACCACTGCATTTGATGAATATGCCATCAAAGCTTTTGAGCTTAATAGTATTGACTATCTATTAAAGCCCATAAATGTGGATACGCTGAAAAAGAGTTTAGATAAATTCAATACACTTCGTCAACAAGCCATATCGTTTGATATCAATGCCCTGCTCCCACTTATAGGTCAAGATAAAAAAAGTTATAAGAAACGATTTCTTATAGCTATTGGAGAAAAACTTATATCAGTTAATACCTCCGACATTGCTTATTTCTGCGCCATCGATAAATCAACATTTGTAGTGGATAGACAAAATATGTATTATGCTATTGATCAATCGTTGGACAAATTGGAAGAAATCCTCGATCCACAGCAGTTTTTTCGCATCAACAGACAATTCATCGTTTCGCCCACGGCCATAGAGAAAATGTTATTGCTTTCTAAAAGCCGCATAAAACTATCTCTTAATCCGCCCGCAAAAGAAGAAGTGTTTGTAAGTAATGCCCGTACACATTCGTTTAGGGAATGGATGGATAGGTAATTAGCTTTTTATATGTATAAAAAACGCCAAATGTGATACTCATTCGGCATTTTTTTAGCTTGCATAATATTGATAATTCTATTACAAAGGCTGTTTAAAGTCTTGTTAATGTAGAAATATTCCCGGTTGGTTTTCTAATCCAAATTTTATCTACATCCTTCTCTATAACTGTAAATCTATTAACTGACCCATCAGACAAAGTCTGCACCAAAATACATCCATTCTCAATAGAATAATTCCCTTCTTTAAGTCCCACATACATACTACCATCTGAATTGAAAGTTTGAGTATCTAGAGCAAAGTCATCTTCATACCATTCACCTTCCAAAAACGTATAGGTTAATTCAATTGTAGAAGGGTCTATACAATCCTCGTCTTCTTTATCACATGATGATAAAAGTAATGTAACGCCAATAACCGTACAACCGGTGAGTCTGATTGTAAAATGATTATTGATTTTTTTCATAATTAAATTATATTTGAGTTGTTATTAAAAAATGATTGTTGCTATAATGTAGAATAGATGATCCTTTTGCGAACAATGTTAAGCTACACCTAACTTTATTTAGTGCAAAAGTAGATGTCAACAATTATTTTAAAACGCATTTTTAGCCCTAATATGTCCTACTTTACGAAAGTAGGACAATCACATGGATGGATGAAGGTTGATTGATAAGTCTATAAACAGGGGGGTTCTTATCTTTTGAAGCTCTTAAGATATTCACTTGGAGTAGTATCGGTATTTCTTTTAAAAGCATTATAAAAAGCCGAACGGGAGTTGAAGCCAACTTGACCGGCTATACTATCGATCGTATATTTCTGTTGATTAGGGTCAGCAAGTATTTTTTTTGCTTCTTCAATACGATAGTAATTAATAAAGTCGAAAAAGTTTTTGTTGTGATGATTATTAATTAAGCGGGACAATGTATGTACTGATATCTCGCTTCTTTCGGCTAAGATTTGAATGTTAAGTTCTGAATTTAGATAAAGCTTTTCCTTTTGCAAGACTTTTTCAAGTTGGAAAGCCAGCATAATTCTTTCTTCATCACTTCCATCCGATTGCTGAACCCTTTCGGAATTTTTCTTATTATTCTCCACTTGCGATATTAAAGTCAACCTTTCGGGCGTAAACACGAAGGGCGAATTCATGTTCTTATATACCAGATATGTATAACAAACCAAGCATGCAATGGGCATATAGATGAGAAAACCCAAAGTATTGGCATTTATCACCACAGGGAAAAATGCCAAAAAACCCAATCCTGCATAAATATGAATAAACTCTAGGAGCCATCGTGCAGAAATACTTTTGTTGTCAGAAAAAGTTTGTTTGATAAGATCAATCCGCTTATGCATAATTTGATGAAAAATGCTTATATAAAGACAAAATTGAAAGAGGGACATGAAATCCAATACCTTAAACTGCCAGGGGTAGTTTTCCTGTTGAGTTCTAAGCAGCATATCGTGACGGTAAGGGTGAGGCTGAAGATTGAGCCATATAAAGAATATCAACGTGATGAGAAACGGGATATAGTGTACAAAATGCCTGTAGGAATATCGAAAAGGTTTTTGCAACATTAAATTAATATACCTTAAAAAGGACGGAGCCCAAAGATAATTGATTAAATAGCAGAGAAAAAAAATCCACCTGTGTTCTTCCACCATTTTTTCATAATAAATTATATTGAGCAACATGGTGAAGATAGGATACAACACAATTATGCCCAAGACACGGTTTGCTTGTGTTGTTGGTTTTTTTAATACTAAAATTACCGACAATAAAATTAAATTTGCAATAGCTAGAATATTGAATCCTATTAGCAACATAAGCGATTGACTTTTTATTCTTTCTTAGCTGTAAAAAATTAAATAAAGCGAATATGTTTTTCAACTCCTTCTATAAGTAGAAAAGCTTGGCAATATATGAAACTTTTATTTCATAAACAATATTATGGTACGCCATACCTTAAATAAGTTGTACTAACCTATACAAATAGAACGCATCTCTGCTGTATAAAGAAATAATAAAATCTATTTAATTCTTTGACTGCCTTGTCTTTGGGCTAATAACAAAAAAAGCCAAGGCAATGCCTTGGCTCTAAATTTAAAATTATTAAATATTACATTTATTGAACGATTAAAACTTTTTTAAAGCTACGTTCACCAATCAAAAGAACAAAATACATCCCTGTTGACAGATTGCCTTTTTTCAAAACAATCTTATTACTTGTGATATCAGTTACTCTTTCAATTACACTACCTGCCATATTGGTAATGATAAGTGTATACGGTTTATCTTGCGGATTATCAAATGAAATAAGGGATTCTGATTTAAGTGGATTAGGAGCTATAGTAATATCATCCGATGCTTTCATGCTTTCAATAAGTGCTGCTGCAGTTTGTATTTCATCAGCACCAATATCCACTCTAGATCCTGAAACTCTTGTTTGTCCATCTACATCTTTTTCGGTAGTTCCCGGTACAAATGTTGGATCACCGGCATTCACGGCAGCAGAAGTTGCTTGGATATGATAATCAGTTGTACTGACTAATTTTGGGTCAATAAAGAGCGAATGAGTATCATAACCTGTCGCTGTTTTCCATTCTGCGAAACTTTGATACCAATTGTTTTGCCATGCGAAACTCGTCATTGCTGTTCCTGCAGTAGAATAATACAGATTATAATCAAATACATTATTGTATGTATAGCTTGACGAGAACCAATTGGTAACTGCATCTCCTGTTTGAGTACCAAGATGAATGATGTTGTTTTTTATAATATTATCATGCGATTTCTGCATCATAATTTGTCCGTCGCCATTAGTAGGATCGGTAGCATTGTTGTACAAAGTATTATTCAGAAATTGGCAATTGATGGTCCACCCTCTGTCCGTGTCATATCCGCCAAATGCTATACCATTAACATTACAGTTGGAAATAAAGTTATCTCGCACAACTACTGAATCGGTCACTTTATTATTGTGTTCACTTGCTACTTCAACACCAATATTGCAATTGTAAATAGAATTTCTATCTATGATAATTTTTCTACCTCCATCCACATAAATTCCAGCGGCAGACATATCAGTACCATAAGCTGCATTTCCGTATGAATTTATATTATAAACATAATTATTGGTACAAGTACCATTTCTTGCTTGATCTTGTGCAGCATCAGAACAAGTACCTTCAAAACCGATAAAATCAATACCTATATTATTATTATCATGTACTATATTATTAGTAACAGTAAATCCATTAATGTTTCCATTAAGTACCATTGATTCACTCCATCCTGTTTGGCAATTAAATACTTCATTTCCGTCCACAAGTAAGTTTTGCATTGGAGTAGTACTTGTTCCATAGATTCCTATTCCATGGCAACCTGAATCAGCCAAGGAATTGACAATGTTGGAAACTTTATTGTTAAGTATTTGAACTCCTGTTCCTGAACCTACTATAAATATACCTGCTTGAAATACACTGCTAGAGTTATCCACAGCGTTCATGATTTGAAATCCTTGTATAGTTACATAGGACTTACTATCCATGAATATAAGTCCGCAAGGACTTCCATTAGTAGGAAATGCCAATCCCGTTCCGTCAATGATGGCTCCCGATTCACCTTTAATGGTAATTCTTTGTGTAGCTGTTCCTGAAGTAGGAATAGTAACCATTTCATTATAGGTGCCTGCTTTTACAATAACAGTATCACCTGCAACTGCCGCATTAACTCCGGCCTGAATAGTTGTATAATTACCACCAGACTTAGCTACAATTCTATTCGTAGCAAATGTATTGCCTATTGAAAAAGCAATGAGTCCTAAAACTAAAATCAGATTTTTTGTTTTCATAAAATTCATTAGATTTTTTGTACGGTTTTGAAATTTCTGCAAAAGTATTAAACAAAGATTAGAAGAACATTAGAAATGATAAATTCTCAAGGCAACATTAAAATAAATTCAGAACCTTTCCCTTCTTGGCTTTTTACTTCAATAGTGCCACCATGAAGTTCTATAATTGATTTTACTATCGCCAAACCCAAACCTGAACCTTTTATTTGATTAGAACGGGATTTATCCACTCGATAAAAACGATTAAATATATAAGGAAGTTCATCATTAGGGATTCCTATACCGGCATCTTTAACTCGAATTGCATAGTATGAATCGTTTCGTTCAATATAAATTTGAATAGAACTATTGCTGTTTGAATACTTGATAGCATTATCAATCAAATTTATTATCACTTGTTCCAAAAATGCTTTGATTGCAATAACTTCTACAACATCTTTTTGCATAATCTCACAAACAAGCTGTTTGCTTTCAAGCATTCTTGCAAATCTTCCCACAACACCTTGACATAAAGCGGTAATATCAAGTTTCTCTTTACTAATATTTTCCTTATTGGCATCAAGTCGGGTGAGCATTATCAAACTATCTGTAATTGCTGTAAGTCGATGCACTTCTTCCAAATTACTAATCAGCACTTGTTTGTAATCATCGGCATTTGCTTTGTCTCTCAAAGTAACTTCAATTTCGCCTTGAATAATTGACAACGGAGTACGCAACTCATGAGCCGCATCAGCTACAAATTGTTTTTGAGAAGTAATAGCTTCGTTCAGTCTGTTTAATAAATCATTGATGGTTATAGTGAGTCGGCCTAATTCATCTTGTGGATGCACCACCGGAAGTCGTTGGCTGTTTAATTCGTTAAACGAGATTTTCTGTGCAGATTCCGTAATCAAAGCAAATGGAGCAAGCATCTTTTTGGTTAGAAACTTACCAAGAAGAAAAGATAACAATAGCAAAATAGGTATGCTAATCAATATCCAGTGAATAACATTATCCAATGTTTTGGTAATTTCCTTTTCCTGTATAGCTACCTGCACAAATCCCAAAATCTTATTATTTGTCAATCCTGTTCCATTAGCAATCAACATATTACCATAAGTAGGACTATAATACTTCGTTAGTACTACATTATCAAGTTTGAAAACTTTATTCGCTAGATTAGGGCTTAAAGGCAAGGCTTCTTTTAAGTTATCCGTTTTGCCTATTACCCTCCGTTTCAAATCCGTAACTTGAATAAATATAGAAGCCTCTTGCGATTGCAGATACGAATTTACTTGAAAATTCATGTCTTTTATGCGGTAATCAATCCACCCACCCACGGCAAAGTTTTTATCCCGAATCAAATGTTCGGCATTGGTGTATAAGAAGTTATGCATATAGAAATAAAACGATAGACTCAAACCTACGAGTATTAGGAATAGGGTGGATACAAACCAAAGCAGCATCTTAGTACTTATGGAGCGTGGTCTAATCATTGGTTTTAAGTATATATCCTTGACCTCGGATGGTATGAATAAGCGGCTTGAATGGTTTTTTGTCAATTTTATTGCGTAGATAGTACACATACACATCCACTACATTAGAGAATTTATCAATCTCCATATCCCACACATGTTCCCAAAGCTGTGTGCGGGTAATCACTTCATTTGGATGACGAAGAAAATACTCCAACAAAGCATGTTCCTTAGCGGATAGTTCTATTATCTGATTATCTCTTTTCACTTCATGATTTAGTAGATTCAATGATAAATCTTCCAGACTAAGTATTGAAGCAAGCTCATTACTTCCTCTTCTTAGCAGTACTCGTATGCGTGCCAACAATTCTTCAAAGGCAAAAGGCTTTATCATATAATCATCCGCACCCATATTCAATCCATCCACCTTATCCTGTATCGTATCTTTAGCCGTAAGCATCAATACTTTCGATGGACAATTCTGTTTGCGTATTTCTCGCAACACTTCCAAGCCATTTTTCTTTGGCAACAAATAATCCAGCAGAATAATATCGTATTCATTCACCAATACTTTCTCCACACCTTGCGCTCCATCGTAGGCTACATCTACAAGGTAATTCTCCGCTTTCAAGCCTTTAGCAAGTAACGCAGCTAATTTCGGTTCGTCTTCAATTACAAGAATCTTCATGAATCAATAAATTGTGAATACAAGTGTAAATACTTAATTTTGAAAATACAACTGCTTACGTTTTTTAATTTTTCTATTAATAAAAAAACCTCCCATCGGAATTATCCAATGGAAGGTTTGCTTTATTAGTTATTTAACTCCTTTAGACAAGAAAAAATCGGAATACTTTCTATCCACATGTAAAATATGACGAACAATCTCATTTTCCAGCTCTGTTACAAAGAACTCTAAATTTATAGACGGTGAATTATAAGAATACTCTGCAAATTGCAAACCCACCTTTTTAATTATTGCATCATGACTTTTTTTATGTGGCTCAAAACCATCAAATTCGAAATGTGCCATCAGGGCTTCTTCATCCTTAAAATGTTGTTTTACATTGGCTATTAGCAAGGCAAAACGCTGCAAAAGATTTGATTTCGGTTCCTG
>Ga0265338_10001942_pt1 | contig 32269 bp, 27 predicted proteins | sample 42126metaG_FD_193579 | JGI IMG/M metagenome (GOLD analysis project Ga0265338, IMG submission 193579) | Rhizosphere microbial communities from Carex aquatilis grown in University of Washington, Seatle, WA, United States - 4-21-26 metaG | ecosystem: Host-associated > Plants > Roots > Rhizosphere...
GATAATTGCGTCAACATTATCGCGACGAAGCTGAAGGGAGTCCCGTTCGAGGCGCACGTCATCAAGGTGACCGATGACGAGATGCTTATCAGCGGCGGGGAGAAAACGGGCGAAGCGGTGGGCGACGTCTTTACCGTGTACAGCGTGGGGGAAAACCTGGTGGACCCCACGACGGGCGAACAACTGGGCGCGGAAGTGACCAAGAAGGGGACGGTCAAGGTGACCGACGTGAAGGAGAAGTACGCGAAAGCCAAGTCCGACGGCCCATTGACGGGCATCAAGGTTGGCGACATCGTCCGGGCGCAATAACTTCGGGAGAATTCGTCATGAGCAACAGATTGATTTCAGTAATGGCCGCGGTTGGATTGTTGGTTGCCTGCGGCTGTGAGAGCGTGAACCAGGGCGCCAATCAAGCGGGGCAAGGTGTTGGCGGTGCGATGCGCGTTCCTGATTCTGTCAGCGAAGGCGCGGCTCAAGGCGTAGCCGGCCAGCCTTCCCCAAATCCGTACGGCCGCTAGACGCGGGTTTGCAATTCGTGGTGCAGGATGCTGAGCGCGTAGATCGCAGCGGTCTCGGCGCGGAGCACGAGCGGTCCGAGGGAGAGCGGTAAACAGCCCGCGGATTTCGCGAGCCCGAGTTCGGCGGGAGTGAAATCGCCTTCGGGACCGACCAGGATCAATACAGATTTTGGAGTGGCCGCGTCACCGAGGATGGCTTTCAACAGTTTCGAATCGGGCTGGAGCGAGGCGATCAACTTCAGGTCGAACGGGCCGGGTGAATTGAGGAAATCGCGCGTCTTTCGCGGCGGCTGAATCTCCGGCAACCAGTTGTTGCCGCATTGTTTGCAGGCTTCGAGGGCGATTTCACGCCAGCGCTCGATTCGTTTGGAATCTTCATCGAGTTTCACGACGGAGCGTTCCGAAACCAGCGGCACGATGGATGCCACCCCCAACTCCGTCGCTTTCTGCACGATCAAGTCCATGCTCTTCTTCGGGATCGCTTGTGCCAACGTGATGCGACACGGAAGCGCGGGCGTGCTGGATTGCGTCAGCGTCTTGAGGCGAACCGCGTCCTTCGAGATTTCGGTAATCGAGCATTGCGCCTCGTGTCCGCGCCCGTCGAACACATTCAACATGTCGCCAACCTTGAGCCGTAGCACATGGAGCGCGTGATGTGCCTCCTCAGCGCTGAAAACAGGCTGCTGGAGATTCGGCAAATAGAATCGATGCATGGACTATCGGCCACCGAAGAAACGTTTGGCCTTGTCGAGGAAGGATTTGAGTTGTGGGTAAGAGTCGTCGCTGGCGAGGGCGGCGAACTCGTCGAGTTTCTCGTGTTGCGCGTGGGAGAGACGGGATGGCACTTCGACCATGACGCGGACATGCTGATCGCCGTGACCGTGGCCGTGGACGTTGGGCATGCCCTTGCCGCGGAGACGAAAGAGCGTGCCGTTTTGCGTGCCGGCGGGAATCTTCAGTCGCGCGGGGCCCGTGAGTGTGGGAACTTCAATCTCGCCGCCGAGCGCCGCGGTAGGAAACCCAACCGGCACGTCGCACACCAAATCGTCGCCGTGACGGGAGAAAATGTCGTGTTCGCGGACGTGGACGACGACGTAGAGGTCGCCCGCCGGGCCGCCCCGCATGCCCGCTTCCCCGTGGCCGGAGCTGCGCAGGCGCGAACCGTCCTCGATACCGGCGGGGATACCGACTTTCAGTTTATTGCGGTGTTGCGCGCGGCCTTCGCCGCCGCAACGCTTGCAGGGCTTCGTGAGAATCTGGCCAGTGCCATTGCAGCGTGGGCAGGTGGACGCCACGGTGAAGAACCCGCGGGAATGAGCCACCTGGCCCTGGCCGCGACATGTCGGGCAGGTCTCGGTCCGGCCGCCCTCAGCGGATCCGCGACCACCGCACTCGGTGCACGTGTCAAGCTTGGTGAAGGTGATCTCCTTCTCGGAACCGCGCGCCGCTTCTTCGAGATCGATTTCCAAATCATACCGCAGGTCGTTGCCGCGTTGTGCGCCGCTGCGGGAACGACCGCCACCGGCACCGCCGAACGCCTGCTCGATGAAGTCGTCAAAGATGCCGCCGCCCGCGCCGCCAAAGACGTCGCGGAATACTTCAAACGGATCATGGAACCCACCGCCGGAATACTGGGGACCGCGCCCACCGCCACCGGGAGCGAAGGCAGCGTGGCCAAAACGATCATACGCGGCGCGCTTCTGTTGGTCGCTGAGGACTTCGTAGGCTTCGCCGAGTTCCTTGAATTTTTCCTCGGCTTCCTTGTCGCCCGGATTCTTGTCGGGATGGTATTTGAGCGCCAACTTGCGATAGGTCTTCTTGATTTCCTCTTCCGAGACCGTACGCTCGACGCCAAGCACCTCGTAATAATCGCGCTTGGTCATTCGGGGGGTTCGGATTCCAGAGTGGATGTTTCAGGTTGACCTTTGCTGACAACGACGCGAGCGGGACGCACGAGACGATCGGCGAGTTTATAGCCGCGCTGCAGTTGCTCGATGACGTGGCCTTCGGGGTGCTCAGCGGACTCGACCTGGCTGACGGCCTCGTGGAAGTTCGCGTCGAATGGGTCGCCGGCGCGCGCGATCATTTCCTGGAGGCCGAACTCGGCGAGTGAGCGTCGAAACTGGTTATAGACCTGGGTGATCCCCTCGATCATCGTGGCGCCCTCTGCGCCGTGTTTTTGCGCGGCATCGATGGCGCGTTCGAGGTTGTCGAGCGCGGGCAACAACGCGGTCACGATACGTTCCGTGGTGAACCGGGCAAGCTCCTCCTTCTCGCGCGCGACCCGCTTACGGTAGTTGTCGAGTTCGGCGGCGGTGCGGAGATACTTGTCCCAGTTCTCGTCGGCCTTGGCGGCTTTGGCCTTCAGCGCCTCCAGTTCTTCCGTGGAAATGGAATCCACCGATTCGATGGGGGCTTCATTCGCGGAGGCTTCGCCTGTCTGGGACCCGGCTTCGGTTGCATCCGCGGGTGGCGTGTGTTTTGCGTGTTTATTTTTGGAGGTCATGGGACGTGTGTGTCGGCATCAACGGCAATGGATTGCAGCATCAGTCAAAAACCCTTGGGTGGCGGCGCGACGTCAAGCCAGACAACATTCAACTGCATCCGGTGATCCGGACGCGTGAACAGTTTCGCGAAGCGCGTGCCGTCCTTGGTCTTCCAAGTACGGGACGGAACCGAATTGTTGTCGGGCTTCTCCTCGGTTCGCGACCAGATTGACGAACCCTTGTTCGCATCGAGGATCGCGTCGACGGCGCCCTCGCTGAAGACCTGAGCGGCGGTGTAACTCTCCCACAGGGACAGGCCCGGCACCGGTTTGCTGTCGCGAGTTGTTTGAGCGGTGCCATAATGGACGGAGATATCCAGTCCCTGAGACTGGTAGTCGCACACCCGATAGTTCTCATTGGTCCCCGGGTCGTGACAGGCAGTCGGCGAGCCATACCGTTGGGCGCTCTGCTGTTCGATCTCGCCGAGTCGCGCCTGGCAGACCGAGCCGCAAAAAAGAACCGCCACAAACAGCGTTAGGTGTTTCATCAGGCCTACAATGGAGGAGAGCTAGGATTTTTTCAAGTATTTGACCATCCGCAGGGTATTGCCGGTCCGGTCATTGGAGCTGTACTGCACTTCGTCCATGAAATTGCGCATAATGGGGATGCCGTAGCCGCCCCGTTTCATCTCGCGCAGGCCGTTTTCCACATCGGTAGGGCGATAGTTGGCGAAATCGAACCGCTGGCCGTGGTCATTGATTTCGATAACAAGGCTGCCGCCTTCGGTGCGGATGTCGAGGCGGATCTCGGGGTCGCAGTGTTGCCAGCACCACTCCTTGTCGGGCGAATAGGCGTGCTTGACGACGTTGGAACAGGCTTCGTCGACGGCCATCTCGATCTTGGCGACTTCGCTATCGTCAAACCCGACTTTGCGGGCAAGGTCACCGACGATGGGGCGGATATAGGCGAGGTAACTGCCGTGGCCTGGCGTTTTGAGGAGCACTTTGTCCGCCGACTCTTCGCGGCGAATTTTGTCAGGTAGATCCATACGACGTGAATGACGACAGGTTACTTCGTTTCGAAACCGGCGATGGCTTCTTCCTCGGAATTGTGTACTCGGAGGACCTTGGTAAACCCGAGCAACTCGATGATTTTGTAGATGCGATCCGGGACATTGAGCAGGCGAACGTCGCCGTTGTGCTCGCGCGCCTGTTTGGCGAACCCAATCAGCGCCCCGAGGCCCGCGCTGCCGACATAGTCGAGATACCCGCAATCGAGGATCACAGAGTACTGGCCCTCCTGGAACAGGGCGTGGAGTTGACCTTCGAGGCGCGAGAACGAATACATATCCAACGAGCCGCTTAAGCGGATGATCTGCACGAGCCCGCGGGGTTCACGCTGGATCTTAAGTTCTTTCATTCAGGGTGCGTCCCTTTGCGCAGGCGACGGAGATTTTTTGGAAGAATCGTGCACGATGCCTCTCCCACAATTCCACGGAGGAACAGTACAACGAAACATGCACAAACAAAAGCGTGATTTTACTTCCCGGATGAAGACATTCGTCAACAGGATCAGGGCGAATCGGGCGGTTTCCGCTCGGCGGCGTGGTAGCCGATGCAGGTTACAAGATAGACCTCGCGTTTCAACCCCGTGTACATCGGCACCTGCACGTAACGGGGTTCTCCGACCCGGTCGAAATGCAAGCGAAGCCGTTTCATCAAATCATCGCGGGGCTTGGGGAACACCACCACGGCAGGTCGGCCCTCGAGCTTCCCGAGATCCGTCCAATACCGATAGCCCAACCCTTGGTCGCCGACAGCGTACATGTTGACGGTTTCGTCCGGCGCGTGCAGATAGAAGCCGATTTCCGCCGCGATGTTGTACCTCTCCATTCCCAGGACGAAGGGTTTCTGGTTTGTCCCGCTGGCCACTTGCGACCGCGCGGCATCCACTTCCTGGGCGAGTGCTCGCCAGCCGCCGGCCTGCTTATAGGCGAACTGTTTTTGAAATCCCCATGCCAGGATTGTGAGACCGAACACGATGTACAGCGCACAGATCCCGACCGTCACCCACGTGGCCGCACGCCACCGTTTTGCGCGCCGGGGCTCCGGGCTGCTGAACCCATCCAACGCGATGGCTGCCCCGCCGAGCGTCATCGACAGAAAGGCGGGAGCTGTCCAATTCACGTGAACCTGTGTTTTGAAACTGGCGGCGGCAAACAACAGGAATAGCGGAAGCGAGAAGGAAGCGACAAAATTCCAGCGGTCGTCGCGCTGCAACCAGCCGCAACGAATGCTGCGTGCCGTGGCATTGACAAAGAGAGCCAGGACCAATGGCGTAAGTATCGCGAGTTGATAGCCCCAGAATACCGCTACGTCCCTCGGCATATTCTTCGTTACGCCGGCTGTGCGCGTGGACTGAAAGAGGAACGACGCCCATTGATGCTGGGCGTTCCAGATAATTACGGGGCTGAACACCGCCAGCGCGATCGGCAAGGCCAGCCAGGGTTGCGGACGACGGAGCCAGTGGCGGTATTTTGGCGACAGCAGGAGGAACCACAGCAGCGACGGCGCGAGCAGCAATGTGTAATACTTCGAGAGCAGCGCGCCACCGAACGCGACGCCCGCCACCAGCCAGTAGCCGGCGCGGCCCGTGTGCAACGCTTTGCTAATCAGGTACAATGTTGCCATCCAGAAGAACAGTAGTGGCGCATCGGGAGTTACGAGCAACCCCGTCCCGACGTAGATTGGCAACAGCATGTAGAGGAGCGTCGCCATCAGCGCCACCCGCCTTCCGAACCACATCCGGCCTGTCAGAAACAGGAGACCGGCGGTGGCGAGCCAGAGCAAGACGGTCGCGAAGCGCACACCCAGGGGCGTGTCGCCGAACAGCATTGTGCCGAGCGCAATGACCCAGGCGACCATCGGCGGATGATCGAAATACCCGAGCGCGGGATGTTTCGAGTACGTCCAGTAATACGCTTCTTCGGGCAGAAGCTCGATAATGCCGCACAGTGAGAAACGCAGCAGGGTCAGCCCGCCAGCCATGGCAAGAACAGCAAGCCACAAGCCCTTGTCGGGTTCACGCGGTGTCGTGATGGAATTATCCATGGGCACAGACGTTGTCACGGTAACGAATGCAGTGGAGATTCTTGCACGGAGGTTTCGCGACGTCGAGGCGGAAACATCAGCTGAAAGAAGCCGACTGCTACTGCAACATCACGGCACGCGCCCTACGGGACAAGGCGGATGCGGTAGAAGCGGGACGGCATGTTCGTGGCGCCGGAGACGTCAAGGTAGTTGGTGATTGCGTCCCCACTGCCGCCGACGATGGTTTGCGAGGTGGCGATATCCGCAAAGTTATTCGTGCTGTAACTGCCGTTGGCGCCGCCGTTCGCGGCCTGCAGGATATTGGTGTGGCCGCCCGCCGTGGACCAGGTGATCGCGAAGTCCGCGCCCGACCGCACCAAGGATTTGATCCGCAGCACGGAGGCGCTGTTGGTCGGTATCGTGCCCGCCAGGAATTCAGCCAGATTGTTCTGGCCGTCGCCATCCGGATCCGCTGTCGCAGCTGCTTGCGGGCAATTGGTGCAGCCGAAATACTGCAACTGCCAGCAGATGAACGGATCCATGAGTGTCACTGTCGCGCTGCCGGTCATGGTGGTGGTGCAGCCTGTGGTCGCATTAACTGCCATCACTGTGTAGGCGCCCGGTTGCGTCTGGTTGCCAAGCGACAGTGCCACGCCCGTGCCCGGCACCGGCAAGCCCGTCGCGTTGCCGTTCAACAGTAATTGATAATTCACACCCGATTGCGATCCGTCGAGGCCAACAGCCACCGGGCTACCGGCGGCGCAGTAGGAGCCACCACCCGTTATATTAAATACAGTCGGCAACGGATTGACCGTGACCGAGAGAGTGGCGACCGTGCCGCTGCAACTGTTGGCATTGACGGGCGTGACTGTCACGAGGCCGCCGGTGGAGCCCCAGTTGATGGCAATGGAAGTGGATCCCTGTCCGCTGGCGATGCTGGCCCCCGCCGGTGCTGTCCAAGTATAGGACGTGGCGCCGTTGACGCTGGAAATCGAATAGGCGACTCCGTTCGACGCAGCGCAGAGGGAGGACAAGCCGCTGATGGAACCGGCGGCATCCACGCCGGTGACCGTCACGGCCAGAGTGGCTGGCGTGCCGTTGCAGCCGTAGGCGTTGGCCGGCGTGACCGTCACGTTACCAGAAACAGCCGCACACCCGTAATTGACCGTGATCGAAGTCGTGCCTTGACCGGTGGTAACGCTGGCTCCCGCCGGTGCCGTCCACGCATAGGTCGTGGCGCCGCTGACACTGGAAATTGAGTAAGTGATCCCGTTGTCCCCAGCGTTGACTGACGTCGAACCTGAGATGCCGCCTGCTGCTCCCACGGAATTGACGGTCACCGCAAAAGTACTAGGCGCACCATTGCCGTTGGTATTGGAGGGTGTGACCGCCACGTTGCCGGAGACGGCCGAACAGCCGAAATTGACGGTGATGGAAGTGCTCCCCTGGCCGTTGGCGATGGTGGCACCTGTCGGCACCGTCCAGGTGTACGTGGTCGCACCGCTCACGCTCGAAATCGAATAGGAGACATTCGTCTGCCCGACGCTAACCGGTGACGTCCCGGTAATGGGACCGGCGGGGGCGGTGAAGGCCACGTCCAGATTCACCTGTCCCGGCACATTGGTGTCGATGAGGTAGGTCAGGCCCGGATTCGGCGTCGTGCCAATGGTCACGCTGTTGTAGGTGAGCGCCCCAGTATAAGTGAACAGCTTGTAGGTGGCATTGCTGAACCCGCCAGCATCAGTGATATTTAACGTCCCGCCCAGCGTCAGGTTGCCGTTCACCGCCGTCAGATCACCGGTGGGATTGCCGCCGGTAATCCCCAAATCATAATTGATCGTCGCACCGCTCAACACCAAATCGTTGCTGGTAGTGATCATGCCAATGGAGAAACCGGGTGACCACGTGCCCAGAACAGTTGTGGGCCCGATGATCGTGCCATTACCGACTACGCTGGCGTTGTTTGTAACGACCAGACCATTGCCAAACTGATGGAAGCCGAGACCGCCCGATGTCAGCGCCAAGGTCGCCGCGCCGGTGCCGTCGCCGGCGACAAACACGAGGCTGTTGTTGACGAACGTATTTGCGCTGTTGAGCGCGCCGCCACCGAATTGGATGACGCCATTCAACGCATTCGTTAGAACCAATTGATCGACTGACACCGTGCCGCTGTTCAGAACGACCTTACCGCCGCGCACATCCAGCGCACCGTTGCCCTGGGCATTGGTTACGGCCAGGCTGCCGCCGGAAATGGTCAACAGGGTTTGTGAGGCGCCGGCGGTGGCACCAACGACCATATCCGAAGACAGCACCGCCGAGTTGCTGACCACGACGGCGCCGTTGGCGTCGATCATAAACTGTTGGAGTACGGACAACGGCGTGGTCGTGCCGGCGTTGTTCAGCCAGAGTGTATTGGTGTCCGGGAGGGAGGCGGCGACGGTGAGGTTGCTGACGACGAGCGAGCCGGGGAAGCTGCCCGAGGTCGTGGCGTCGATCGTGACCGTCTTGCTGCTGGCATTGGTGATCAAGTCCGCCGGATCTATAAGTGAAGGCGCGCTCCCCATCGACCAGTTCCCATCGGTCTCCCATTTTCCATCGGTACTGCTGCTCCAACTGTTGGTGGCGGAGGCGGGTGGAGGATTGGTGTTGAGGGTGCCATTATTTTCCAACGTCGAGAAGAATTGAACGATCCCGTTGGTGGCAGTGATCGTGCCATTATTGACGACCGCGCCGAGGAAATTGACGGTGGTGCCATTGATCGCATCGAGATCCCCGTTATTGGTGACCGCGCCCGAGAACGTCAGCGTCCCGCCGCAATCGGCCTGCACTGTACCGCCATTATCGACCAGCACGCTGCCGTTGATTGTGCCGCAGCCGGACAAGATCGCATTGGCACTGATGTGCAGGTCGTTGGCAAAGGAATGGACGCCCCCGAGCAGGTGATAGAGGGCCGTATCGGAGCCGTCGCCGACGAGGAACTCCTGGGTATTGGTCACGACGGTCGCCTTGCTGTTAAGCGCGCCCACGCTGAGGTTGACCACGCTGTTGGCACCGTTGGTGGCGACAAACGAGTCCACCGTCACCGATCCACCATTGAAGGTGAGGGTTCCGCGGCGGACATCGAGCGCGCCGGTGCTCAGACTATTGGTGGCGTAGAGGTTGCCATTGGCGGAGATATTGATAGCGTTGCCGACAGAGAGTGAACCGAAACCGATGTAGACGTTGCTGGCGACGACGGAACCGCCGCTGCCAATATTGAGTGTGTTGGTGACGCCCGAGAGGCCGCCGACCAAGAGATTGCCGCCATTCTGCCACGTCCCGCCGCTGATCCATACCGTGTTGTTTTTGCTGGGAGTCGACACGCCGACTTGTGCGGCACCGCTATACACGGCGGCGCCGTTGGTGATGGTCAGACTGGCGTTGGCGCCCAAGTTGCCCACCACGATATCGATGAAAGCATTGTTGGTGGCCAGCAACGCGGAGTGATTAACCAGGACGGCGCCATTGGTGTCGATGACAAGCTGTTGACGGAAGAACAAGGGCGTGGTCGTGCCGGCGTTGCTCAAGAACAGCGTATTGGACGCACTGCCGGGTGCGGACACGGTCAGGTTGCTGAGGATCATGCAACCATTGATGGCATTGGTCAGAACGGTAGTGGCATCGATCGTGACCGTCTTGGAGCCGGCATTGGTAAAGACATCAGCCGGGTCAGCAACGGACGGCGCGGCGCCCCGTGACCAGTTCGCGATCCCTTCCCACTTGCCACTGGAGGCACTGGCCCAGCTATCCGTGGTGCTGGGGGGGATGTTGGTGATGATGGTGCCATTGTTTTGCACGGTGGAGAGGAAATGGATGAGACCATCAATGCCATTGATCGTGCCGTTATTGACGACCGCGCCGAGGAAATTGACGGTGGTGCCATTGACCGCGCTAAACGCCCCGTTATTGGTGACGACGCCGGTAAAGGTGAGCGTCCCGCCGCAATCGGCCTGTACCGTGGCACCGGTATCGATGAGCACGGGGCTGGTGATCGTGCCGCAGCCGGTGAGGAACGCCGCATTGCGGATGCGCAGGCTGTTGGCAAAGGAATGCACGCCGCCAAGCAGATGGTAGATGGCTGCATTCGTGCCGTTGCCGACGGCAAACGTTTGGGTATTGGTCACGGCCGTGCCGCTCGTCTGGAGCATGCCGCTGGTGAAGACCATGGAGGACGCGGCGCCATTGGTTAGTAATAGACGGTTCGCCGTGACCGTACCGCCGTTGAGCACCAGGGCACCCTGTCGTACGACGAGGTTGCTGCCGAAGGAGTGGTTGCCGGAGAAGGCGACGTAAGTGGAGTTGCTAGTGGAAGCGCCGATGACGAAAGGTTGGCCGTTGGTGACAAAGGCGGAGCTGGGTGTGAGAGTGCCGCCATTGAGGGTCACGATGCTATTGAGGCCGTTGGTGGCGACGAGGGTGTCCACCGTCACCGAGCCGCCGTTGAGAATCAAGCTGCCATTGCCGCCGAAAGGACTGACCACGAGCGTGCCACTGCCATCCGGACTGGTCACCAGCAGGCTGCCGCTGTCCACACGGATTACGTTGTTGGAGGCGAGGCCCAGGAAGTCCGCATCGGACTGGCCAATGAACGCGTAGCTGGCGACGACCGAACCGCCCGTGATCGCCAGCAGATTGCTGCTGCCATATAAGCCGACAGTCAGCCCGGAGTTGTTTTCCCACAGCGAACCGCTACCGCTGACCACCACGGTGTTGTTGGTGCTGAAACTGTTACCGACAAACGCACTGTCGTCAAAAAGAGCGCCGCCATTGCTGATCACCAGACTATTGGCGCTGCCTTCGTTGCCCATTTGGAGGCCACTTTGATTGCTCCAGACCGAGCCACTCCCGGTGACCAGAACCAGATTGCTACTGGTTGGCCCGCCGAAACCAGCGCCACCCACAAGACCGACGTCGCTAAACACCGCACCACCCGCGCTGATGACCAGGGTGTTGCTGCTGCCGAGATAGCTTCCCACCGCGAGATCACCACTGACGTTCCAGACCGAGCCGGTTCCGGTGACCAGCACCGAGTTGTTGCTGGCGTTGTTGTCGTGGCCAAGAGCGCTGAAACCACTGAACACCGTGGCGCCGTTGCTGATAATCAAGCTGTTGTTCCAACTGTTACTGCCGTATCCCACATAAAGATCTTCTGAATTGTTCCAGACCGAGTTCGTACCCGTGATCAGCACGTTGTTGTTTTTGCTATTAAAGGCCCCGGTGTCCCCGGCCCCCACTTCGGAGATAGTGCTGAAAAGGGTGCCGCCATTGGTGACGACCATGGTGGCATTTCCGCCTCTATTACCCACCAGCACATTAAAGAAGAGATCGGCATTGTTGACCGCCGATAGCTCCGAGCTGTCGATTACCACGACCCCGTTGGTGTCGATGATCAGGCTTTGGAGGATTGACAGCGGCGTTATGGTGCCGGCACCAGTCAGCAGGAGCTTGTTGGTTGTGTTGTTGGGTCCGCCCACGGTCAGGTTGTTGATCGACAGGCAGCCGTTGATGGCGTTGCTGGCCACCGTGGTGGCGTCGACGGTCACCGTCTTGCTGGTCGCATTCGAGATCAACAGGGCGGGCTGAAGGGCTGTCGGCACGCTCGCTGACCAGTTCAGACCCAACTCCCATTTGCCGCTGCTCGCGGTCTTCCAGCTATTGGTAGCGATGATGAAGACGTTACCCGATACGCTACCGTTGTTCTGGAACGAGGAGTAGATTAAAACTGTTCCGTTGGTCGCGTTGATCTGCCCGTTGTTGACGACCGGCCCATAGAAATTGATAAACGTGTTATTGATGGCGAAGATATTGCCGTTGTTCGTCACCGCGCCGGTAAAACTCAACGTCCCGCCGCAATCAGCCAGGACGGTCCCGCCAACATCAACCAGCACATTGCCGTTGATCGTGCCGCAGCCAGTAAGGAATGCATTGGAACGAATGCGCAAGCCATTCTGGAAGGTGTAAATCCCTCCGAGTAGTTGAAAATTCGCCGCGGTGGAACTGTTGCCGACGGCAAACTGTTGGCCGTTGGACATGGTCACACTGCCGCTGGTGAACGTGCCGCCCGTGAAGACCATCGAACTGGAACCGGCGCCATTGGTCATCAGCAGTTGGTCCACGGTCAGGGTGCCGCCGTTGAAGGAGAACGTGCCGTGCTGAAAGTCGAGGACCCCGCCGCCGAGCGCGTTCGTGACATAGAGGCTGCCATTGGTGATAATGACGCGGTTGCCGAGAGCGGACGCGCCACTGCCGACGGCGGCGTTGTCGGCGATGACCGTGCCGCCGCTGCCAATGATGAGCGTATTCGAATCGCTCCCATTGAAACCGATTTGCAGAGTGCCCGCGCTCTGCCACAAGGCGCCATTGCCGCTGACCGTCACCGTGTTGCTCTTGCCGCCCGAACCCACCAGACTGTTGCCATCATACACGGCACCGCCATTGGTGATGGTCAACGTGTTGGCCGAACTGGCGTCGCCGATGCTGAGTAGGCTGGCATTGCTCCATATCGAACCACTGCCGCTGACTGCCACCGTATTGTTATTGCCGCCGGAGCCGACCCCGTTATCACCCACATAACCGGTGGTATCGAACACATTGGCACCATTGCTGATCACCAAGCGGTTCCCACTGCCAGACTTACCGACATATAGAGAATTCAGGACACTCAAGGCCGCATTGTTCAACGTAGCCACGCCGTTGGTATCCAGCACCAGATTGTTCACTATGGTCAAGGGCGTGACCAACCCGGACCCGGCTAAACTCAGCGTGTTGGACGCGCCACTGGCCGCGGATATGGTCAGGTTGCTGACCGTCATGCAGCCGTTGACGGCGTTACTGGCCACCGTGGTGGCATCGATGGTCACCGTCTTGCTGGCGGCATTAGTGATCATCTCTCCCTGCTGGGTGATCGACGGCGCCCCCACCGACCAATTGCCTGCGGTCTCCCATTTCCCACTGGCGGCGCTCACCCAGACGTTCGGCAGGAGATTGGTGAGGATCGTGCCGGTATTCTGGAGTGTGGAGAGGAACTTGACGTTACCGTCGAGGGCGTTGATCGTGCCGGTGTTGATGACGGCGCCGTTGAAATTGACGGTGGTGCCGTTGGTAACGATGAGCAAGCCGTTGTTGGTGATGGCAGCCGAGAACGTGAGCGTCCCGCCGCAGTCGGCCTGCACCGTGCCGCCGGCATCGACCAAGACGCTGGCGTTGATCGTGCCGCAGCCGGTGAGGAACGCGCTGTTACGAATACGTAAGCCGTTGGCGAAGGCATGAACGCCTCCATCCAGGGTAAAGGTTGCCGGGTCGGTGCCGTTGCCGACGGTAAATTGCACGCCGTTGGTTACGAACGTACTGCTGCTGATGAGCGTGCCGCCGGTGAAGATCATCGAGCTGGCGGTGCCATTGGTCAGGAGCAATTGGTCCACGTTGATCGTGCCGCTGTTGAAAGTGAAAGTGCCACGGCGAACGTCGAGCAGGCCGTTGCCGGCTGCGTTGGTGACGTACAGGCTGCCGCCGGAAACATTAACGCGGTTGCTGGTGCTGCTGGTGAGGAAGCCAACGGACAGGTTGGTGGCGAACACGGAACTGCCGTTGCCGACGTTAAGGATATTGTTGGTGCTGGAGAAACCGACCAGAAGGAAGCCGGCACTTCTCCAATAGGAGCCGTTTCCGACCACCGTGACCGTACCCGTTGTTCCAGCCACCGTGCCGATGGCCGTAACCGCAGTGGATGTAACCACGCCCCCGGCCTGCACCGTCAACGCGGCATTGATCGTATTGCTGCCGCCCAATACGCCGTCTACGAGCAGGATCGAATTGGTCACTGTCACCACGCCGCCGTTGGAGATGACGAGTGAGTTGAGGATGTGGAGTGGGGTGGAGCCGACACTACTAATCAGCAACGTGTTGATGGTGTTGACCGGCCCCCAGATGAGCAGGTTGGTCAGAACCATTGAAGAACCCGCTGGCGAAGAGGCGTCAACGGTCACCGTCTTGGTGGTCACGTTGGTGATCATGTTTACGGCGTTGGAAAGAGCGACGTCGCCTGTCGACCAATTGGCCGCCGTTTCCCATTTACCCGAGGCCGTGCTTACCCATCGATTGGTCAACAGCACGGCGAACACGGATTGTGAGAAAAGAAGGGCGCCAACGAAAACGGCCAATTTCGTCATAGCCCTGGATTGTGACGTGGAAACCATGGTCACCCACCCCAAATAGCACGACCCGTGCCCTACAACACGCCTCTCGCCTAAAGGCAGTTAGGATAGCAAAAGGAGGCACCGGAGTCAATAATTAGCTGGCTTCTGGCTATGGGAGGTTTAATGCCGCCCCCAGCCGTTGACGAAGGCTTCCACACACTTCGCGAATTCACGCGAATAGCCCCCCTCCAACACCGCAAAACATGCGAGCGCAGGGGTGGAAGGGGCTGGCTGGGTGAGATCGGCGAGGCGGCGGCCGATGTCATGAAACGTCTCAACCTCCAGTCCCATGTGCGTGATCGGATCGCTCTTGTACGCATCGAACCCCGCCGAAACCGCGAGCAAATCCGGTTGGAAAGTAGCGATGCGGCCGAGCGTCTCGTCGAGCGTTGCGAGAAACCGTTCCGGTCCGGTGCCGGGTGGCAGGGGGTAGTTGAGACAGTTGCGCTCCGACACGAGGCCGGTGCCCGGGTAACAAGGGGACTGGTGTAAGGATACAAACAAGACGCGTTCGTCGCCCCGGAAAATATCTTCCGTGCCATTGCCATGATGGCAATCGAAATCGAGGATGGCGATGCGCCGCATCTTGGGGGAGGACTCGAACGCCTTGGCGACGGCGATGGCGATGTTATTAAGGTAGCAGAAACCCATGACACGATTCCGCTCGGCGTGGTGCCCGGGGGGGCGCATCAGCGAGAAGGCGGGCCGGCCGGCCAGGGCGTGTTCGGCGGCGAGCATGGCGCCGCCCGCCGAGAGCTTCGCGATCTCGAAGATCTCGGGGAAAACCGGTGTATCGGCATCAGCAAACGTACCGGTACGCACGGCGTTGAGCAGTTCGCGGGTATGGACCCGTAGAATATCCTCGTCGGTGCACGGCGTCGGAGTGATCCATGTATGGAAATCCTTGTGCAACTGGGCGACGGCAGAACGGACACGATCCGGGTTTTCGGGATGGCCGGCGGCGGCGTAGTCGAGACAACGAGGCGAGTAGACGATGACCATGCTCATCATCATCATACCAGCACACTGCGGCCGCGCAAACCTATCCTGTTGCAATGCCCCGGAGCGTGTGCTAGGTTGCCGCGATATTTGTGACCCAGTAGACTGGCTCCCAATGAGGTGAATTGTTTCGGATGTAGCGTATTTGTTATGGAAGATGACGACAAAAAGAAGACACGGTTACCCCGCTTGAAACGACCGGCCGATGGCCGCGACCCACGGTTCCCGACACGGTTTATCCTGCTGTGGGTGGTGATCCTGATCATGATCCCGCTGTTCCTTAAGTTCCGGCAGGGCATGACGGACAATGTGGAGAAGGTCGATATCACCCGGCTGCGCAGCCTGGTGGAGGAAGGGGTGGTCAAGAAAGCGGTCGTGATCCGCGGTGGGGACACGATGGAGACCATCGAAGGCGACTACGAGCAGACCGATCCCAGCGGTGCCAAGAAGACGACCAAGTACGCGACCAAGGTCATCTGGAGCGACAACACCGAGAAATTTTTTAATGACCACAAGGTGCCGATCGAGTTTCAGCCGGCGAACCAACTGTGGATGAGCCTGTTGATCTCGGCGGCGCCCATCGTGTTGTTCATCGTGCTCCTGTATTTCATTTTCGTTCGCCAGATCAAACTGGCCGGCAAGGGCGCGATGAGCTTCGGCAAATCGCGCGCACGCATGCTGAGTCGCGACAAGAACAAGGTGACGTTCAAGGAAGTCGCCGGCATGCAGGAAGCCAAGGAAGAGGTCGAGGAGATCATCCAGTTCCTCAAGGACCCGAAGAAGTTTCAGCGCCTGGGCGGACGCATCCCGAAGGGCGTATTGATGGTCGGCCCGCCGGGCACGGGCAAGACGCTATTGGCGAAGGCCATCGCGGGCGAAGCAGATGTGCCGTTCTTCAGCATTAGCGGTTCGGATTTTGTGGAAATGTTCGTCGGCGTCGGCGCCAGCCGCGTGCGCGACATGTTCGAACAGGGCAAGAAGAACGCGCCCTGCCTGATCTTCATCGACGAAATCGATGCCGTTGGCCGCTCGCGCTTCAGCGGGATCGGTGGCGGCCACGACGAGCGGGAGCAGACGCTCAATGCGTTGCTGGTAGAGATGGACGGGTTTGATACACAGGAAGGCGTGATTATTATCGCCGCGACCAATCGTCCCGATGTGTTGGACGCCGCGTTGCTGCGCCCGGGTCGGTTCGACCGGCAGATCGTCATTGACATGCCTGACCTGGTCGGGCGCGAAGAGATTTTGAAGGTTCATGCCCGCGCGGTGAAACTCTCGAAGGACGTGGATTTTACGGTGATTGCCCGCGGCACTCCCGGGTTTTCCGGCGCCGACCTTGCCAATCTGATCAATGAGGCGGCGCTTCTGGCCGCTCGCAATGACAAGAAGGGCGTTGGGATGGAGGAGTTGGAAGAGGCGCGCGACAAGGTGCGTTGGGGCCGCGAGCGCCGCAGCCGGGTGATGGACGAGAAGGACAAGAAGGTCACCGCCTACCACGAAGCGGGCCACGCGTTGGTGATGTACAAACTGGATTTCACCGAGCCGCTGCACAAAGTCACCATTATTCCCCGCGGTATGTATCTGGGCGCGACGTTCTCGCTGCCGCTGAAGGACAAGTTCCACGAGAGCAAGAAGCAGTTGCTCGATGAAGTCGCCGGGATCATGGGTGGACGCATCGCGGAAGAATTGATTTTCGGGGATAGCACCAGTGGCGCCTCGGGCGACATCAAGCAGGCGACGCACATTGCCCGCAAGATGGTCACCGAATGGGGTATGAGCGAAAAGATCGGGATGGTGAATGTCAGCGAGCACGAGGAGCATATGTTCCTGGGACGCGACCTATTCAAAGGCCGCGAAGTCAGCGAACAGACGGCGCGCGATATTGACGGGGAAGTGCGTCGCATCATCGATGCGGCCTACTCCCGCGCCAAGGAAATCCTCGAAACCAACAAGGACAAACTGATCGCGTTGGCCGAGGCGTTGCTCGAATACGAGACGCTGGACGGCGCGGAGATCGAGGAAATCATCGATACCGGCAAGCTCCAGAATCCGCCAAAACGACCACCCGGATTGTCTTCCTCTGCTTCGACGCCGACGCCGCAGCCGGAGAAGGCCAAGACGGAGTTAAACGCTGAGCCGTTCCCCACACCCGGGATCGGACCGTCGCCCGCGAACGCCTAAGCGTTCACATCAATCACCACGCGGCCACGAGTTTTTCCGTCCATCATCTGTTCGCACCACGCGGGCAGGTCATCCAGTCGCGTGGTTCGGGTGATCCGCTCGAGTGTTTCCAAGGGGAGTTCCCGTGACAGCCGTCCCCAAGCAGTCTGGCGTCGATCGATGGACGCGTTTCCCGATGAAACCCCGACCAGGCTCACGGCCCGCAGGATGAACGGGTACACCGTGGTGTGGAGTTCCGCGCCGCCCGCCAGCCCGATTGCCGCCACGCATCCATCGCGGTGCATGTGCCGGAGCAATCCTGCGAGCGTTTCCCCGCCCACGGAATCGATTGCCCCGGCCCAGCGCCCGGATTCGAGCGGTTTGTCGCTTGGCGCGGCCAACTCGCGGCGGTCGATGATCTTCTGCGCGCCAAGAGATTTCAGAAACTCATGCGCATCCGCCTTGCCGGTCGAGGCGGCAACGCGATAACCGAGTTTGGCCAATAACATTACGGCCACGCAACCCACGCCGCCGGTCGCGCCGGTGACCAGCACTTCGCCTTTGTCGGGACGGACACCGTGTTCCTCCAGCGCCATGACGCAGAACATCGCCGTCAGACCCGCCGTGCCGATGCTCATCGCAGTTTTCAAGGTCAGTCCGTTCGGCAGGGGCAGCAACCAATCAGCCTTCACACGGGCGAGTTGCGCAAAGCCGCCCCAATGTTCCTCGCCCACGCCCCAACCTGTGAGCACGACCGGGTCGCCGGGGGCGAAGCGGGTGGATTTGGACTCTGCCACGACACCGGAGAAGTCGATGCCCGGCACCATCGGGAATCGACGCACGATCTTGCCGCGATTCGTGACCGCGAGTGCGTCCTTGTAGTTCACGCTCGAATAGGCAACGGAAACCAAGACGTCTCCCTCCGGCAGGGAACGTACGGGAAGCTGCCGGATAGCGGCATGGATGGTACCGCCGTCGTTCTCCAGCACCAGTGCCCGGAATGGATCGGGATGCGGCATACAACTTGAGGGTAGCAGGCGACTATGGTACAGCAAAGTTTTTCCCGTTTGTGTCCGCCGTGCGTTGGCGTAGAGTGGAAGTGTGAACGGGCCATTCCAGTGGGACACGAAACGGGCGCTGATCATGGGCGTGCTCAACGTGACGCCCGATTCATTCTCCGACGGCGGGAAATTCCTGGGCACGGATCGCGCGGTCGAACACGCGCAGACGATGGCACGCGCGGGAGCCGACATCATCGATGTTGGCGGCGAAAGCACCCGGCCCGGAGCCGCCTCCGTAAGCGCGGATGAGGAGATGCATCGCGTGCTGCCGGTGATCGAACGTCTGCGGGACTTGGTTGTCTCAGTGGATACAACGAAAGCGGCCGTTGCGGAGCGGGCGCTGGCGGCAGGCGCGCGCATCATCAATGATATCAGCGCACTGCGGTTCGACCCGCGAATGATTGAAGTGGTGTGCAACGCGGGCGCGGGCGTGGTGTTAATGCATATGCAGGGCATGCCGCAGACGATGCAACAGGACCCGCGTTACGACGATGTCGTGGCCGAGGTCCGGACATTTCTGGCCGAGCGGATCGCTTTTGCCGAGTCGCGGGGGCTGAAAAAATCGCAAATCGCCGTTGACCCCGGTATCGGGTTCGGCAAAACTGTGGCACACAACCTGCAAATACTTGCGCGGCTGGGTGAATTCGGTTCACTCGGTTGTCCGCTGCTGGTGGGCACGTCGCGCAAGTCATTCATCGGCAAGTTGCTGGCCACGCGGAAAGCGGGGCCGGGGCGCGAGACGGACGGGCGGCTTTGGGGAACGGCCGCAACGGTCGCATGGGCGGTGGCGCAGGGCGCGGGTATCATACGGGTACATGACGTGGCTGAAATGACGGACGTGATACGAACGGTGGAAGCACTGAAACAGGCCGGATAACAATCCATGGAACTCGTTAAGGATTTTGTCGGCGCATATTGGAAGCCGGTCTTCGAGATCGGGATCCTGTCGGCGTTCTTCTATTACATGTTCCTGTTGTTCCGCGGAACGCGCGGGGCCGCCGTGCTCACCGGGTTCGTCATTGTGCTGCTGTGGATTGTGGCGGTGACCCAGATTTTCCAACTGGATGTGATCAGCTGGATCCTCAGCCGGTTCCTCACCTTCCTCGCCATCGCGGTGCTGGTGATCTTTCAACCCGAACTGCGACGGGCGCTGGCAGAGGTTGGCAGCCGCCAATTCTTCACGAGCCCGAAACAGCGCGGCGAAATGATCGAGGTACTGGTGGAAACGGCGCGATCGCTGTCGCAAAAGCGTTGCGGCGGGTTGATGGCCGTGGAGCGCGAGATTGGGTTCCGTGGCGTGTCCGAGACCGGCGTGCCGATTGGTGCCAAGGCGACCCCTGAGTTGCTGACGACCATTTTCTTCCCCAACACGCCGTTACATGACGGGGGCGTGGTGTTGCGCGGTGATCAGATCGTGTCGGCGGCCTGCGTGTTTCCGCTGACGCAACGAAAGGGCTTGAGCGCGAGCACGGGGATGCGCCATCGCGCGGCGATGGGGTTGACTGAAGAAACGGATGCCGTCGTGGTAGTGGTCAGTGAAGAAACGGGGGAAATCTCGGTGGCGCACCGTGGACACCTGGTGCAGGGACTGGATCCCGACGGATTGAGCGCGTTTCTCACCACAACGCTGACCACGGTGTCCCGGCGCGGCAACTGGTTGACGGATGCGATGCGGCGCGTGTTTGGCAATCTCCTCATGCGGGAAACGGGTCCCAAGGAGAACGGGAACAGTGCCCCGGCGGAAGGATTCGAGGATCAGGCGGCGGGCGATGGGGCGCAACGCACCGAGCAACGACGCGAGGGGGCGCAGCACTAATGCGGTGGACGCCGAATGATACCACCCTCAAGCTGGCGTCGTTGGTGCTGGCGACGTTCACGTGGTTTTTCGTAAAGGGAGTGACCAGCGACTCGCGCGTGATTGAAGGTGTGCCCGTGGAAGTAAAGGCCCGACCCGGATTGACCGTCCTGCAGACTAGCGCGGCGACGACCACCGTGACGGTTCGCGGCACGCCAGAAGATGTTCGGCAGGTGTCACGGCAGGATTTGTCGGCGGTGGTGGATTTGACGGACGACTATCATCTCGGGCCGATCACCAAGAAACTCGTACCGAAATCGGTACGCCACTCGAAACGCGTACAGATCGCGGAAATCGATCCGGCAGAGGTTACGGTCAACGTCGACGAGATGATCGAACGCGAACTGCCGGTGCAACCGCAATTGGCGGGCGAGATGCCTTCCAGCCTATCTATTGAACGCGTCGTCACCGATCCGGAGACGGTAAAGGTGAAGGGGCCAAGAATGCTGTTGAACGGGATGACCAGCATCCCGACGTTGCCCATCGACGTGACCGGGCGACACACGTCGTTCCGTGAGCGCGTGGAGTTGACACCGCTGGCATTTCCCGAAGGAATGGCGCAACGGCGTTGGGTGGAAGTGGACGTGCGGATCGGTGCGGGTCGCTCGGTTGACATCACGCCGGGACGGGGTGTAGAACAAAGGCCCTAAACCTTATGGGGAACGCCAAGAAGCTCTTCGGCACGGATGGGGTGCGCGGTGTCGCCAACGTCGAACCGGTCACTTCGGAAACGGCTTTGAAACTCGGACGCGCCGCCGCGCATGTATTCCGGTCCCGCGCGCCGGTGGCCAAGGGACATGGCCGGCACAAGATCGTCGTCGGCAAAGACACGCGTCTGAGCGGGTACATGCTCGAGAACGCCATTTCGGCGGGCATACTCTCAATGGGCGTGGACGTACTGCTGATCGGGCCGTTACCCACGCCGGGGGTGGCCTACACCACGCGTTCGTTGCGCGCCGACGCGGGTATCGTGCTCACGGCCTCGCATAATTCCTACGAAGACAATGGCATCAAGTTTTTCCGGGATGACGGGTATAAACTCGATGACGCCATTGAAAAGCAGATCGAAGACCTGGTGTTCAGCGGCGAGATCGAGAAAGTCCGCCCGACCGCCGACGAGATTGGCAAGGCGATGCGCATCGACGACGCGCTGGGGCGGTACGTCGAGTTTGCGAAGGCGGCATTTCCGAAAGGGATGACACTGGAAGGTCTCCACGTCGTGGTGGATGCGGGCAACGGTGCGACGTACAAGAGCACCCCGTGCGTATTGCGCGAACTGGGCGCGAAGGTCACGGTATTGAACAACACACCCGACGGCGCGAACATTAACAAAGATTGCGGCAGCACGTATCCAGAGGTGGTTTGCGACGCCGTGCGCGGACACGGGGCCGACATCGGGATCTCGCACGATGGCGACGGCGACCGCGTGCAGTTGTGTGATGAATCGGGGAACCTCGTCGACGGCGACGACGTGCTGGCGATCACGGCGTTGGATTGGCTGGCGCGTGGCGCGCTGCGGAAGAGCACGCTCGTGGCCACGGTGATGAGCAACCTGGGCCTGGACCACGCGATTCGAGAGGCCGGCGGGCAGGTCGTGCGCACGCAGGTGGGCGACCGTTATGTCATCGAAAAGATGCTGAAGGATGACCTGAACGTGGGCGGTGAGCAATCGGGCCATATGATCTTTCGCGATTTCACCACGACAGGTGATGGCATTGTGAGCGCGCTGCAAGTGTTGCGTATCATGATGGACACCGGCAAGTCACTGAGCGATTTGCGCAAGGTCTGCACGAAGTTCCCGCAGGTCGTCGTGAACGTGCGGGTGAAAGACAAGCCCGCATGGGACACGCTGCCCGACGTGATGAAACTGGTGAAAGACGTCGAGGCCAAGCTCAACGGAGAGGGCCGCGTGCTGCTCCGCTATTCCGGCACCGAGCCCAAAGCCCGTCTCCTCATCGAAGGTCCTGACGGCGACAAGATCAAGTCTTATGCGGACGAGATTGCAGGACGGATCCGCGACCGCATTGGCGCGGCCTGACGATTACCAGAACAGGCTCGGATCCTCATCCGAGTCGAGGCGGCGACTCAAAACGGAGCGAAATAGTAATTGCTGCCCTGATCGCCGGGCCAGCCGATGAGAAATCCCTGGGAGATACTGCCGTCCGAGCGGGTCATGGCTTCGGAAGAGGCGTGACCGTCGCACCAGACAATGTTGGCGTGGTTGCGATGCCGAAAGTGGATGGATGGCGCAGGCTGGCCGTACATCATGCCGCTGGCGCTGAGGAACTTGTTGGGTTCCATGAAGGAATACTCGATCAGATACGACTGGCCGGCGCTGTATTGGGCGAAGGCGGCATCACCGAACATGACAGTCGTGCTGGGACGACATATTTCTTCCGGACGCATACCCGTTTGGCCGGCCGCTTCCGTGTAGCCGACGACATAACTGCGCGAACCGACTCCGAGATAGTTGTAGCCGTACCCACCGCAGCCGGCTTCGAACGCGGCATCTCCGTTGGTGACAAAACCCCATTTGCCCATGGAGAGGCACGAGCGAATGGCCTTGCTTGCTGCCAGGTAGGGAGATAGCGGCCCGGTCCGTGAATCAAAGGGAACACCGATGCTGGGGCGGGTGCCGTACCAGCGAATCAGATTGTCACCCCAGATGTCCGGGGCGGCAGGGGCATAGCCACCATGGTCGCCGGCATACATCAGATTGGCGAGATAAAGCTGTCGTAGATTACTCAGGCAAGCCGCCTGGCGGCCATTCTCACGCGCTTGCGAGAGGGCCGGCAACAGCGTTCCTAGCAGTAAACCGATAATCCCGATGACTACAAGCAACTCGACGAGGGTGAAGCCGCCGTGCGAAAGAATCCGCCATCGCGGCGCTGCAGTTCTCGGCGGTGCGCAAATCGATCTCATTGGGCTGGCCCGATGCGGTAGAACTCTTGCATCACATACCCGGTATTATTGGTGAGCGTCATCGAGTTTCCGCTGGCGGCGAATGTTGATTCGTTAGTCCATGTGCCAGTAACCAGATTGGTGCTGATTTGCACTGTGTACGTCAGGCCGCTGATGAGCCCGCTCACGTCGATTAGGAAATTGGCCTGCGCCATCCGCACGCCGCCAATTGTCGGGATAGGCACATCCAGAACCGCCACGCCGCGCAGGCAGAAGCCGTCCGTGGCGGAGTCGGGGGTAGGAGCGAGCGTGGGCAAAGCCGTACCATCATAGTAGGGTGAATAGATGGGATTACCATACTGATCCGTGGCGCTGCCGTCGCCGATCACATCGGTCAGGCGGATGTAGCGGATATTGTTCAAGTTCACCAACCCGCTAATCACCTTCGGATCGTTGGTCAGGATGGAAAGTGAGAACGGCGTGCCGTATTGCGAGATGACCTTCCCTGCCAAGCCGTCCATCATGGTTGCGTCCTGACTGAGCCAGTGATCGGGACCATCCGGGACAGACGACTGAAACAGGACGTCTGTGTTTAGATAGGTGACGGGGAAACGGGCCCAGTTGGTGGCGTCCGAAGAGGCGTCCACGAATGCCGGCTTGGTCCACACGAAATTGAAGCCACGCGCCACGGGCACCAGATTCGTGCCACTGTTGTAGTAGACATAGTTCGTCCCGCCACCGCGGCCGGCGAGGGCGGAAGAGTTGTCGAGGAACGAGTTGTTGAACACGGCGAAATTCGAGCCCGAATGATTCGGAATCGGCCCGCCAAACGTTAGCGTAATAGAACTGGCGTGACCCAATGCCAGGACGTGTTTCGTGGTGCCATTCATGGTGAAATCGGCCGGAGGGCCGAGGATGGCATTGTTGATGGAGTCGCTTTGGCCGCTGTTATTATGAGTGTACCCGCCGCTGGATGGGTCCGGCTGGATGTAGTCCTGCCAGCCGGTGGCCCAGCCGACGATGCGCGCGTCATTGGACAGAATCCCCTGGTTATAGTCCGGAAACGGGCCGGCGGCAGCGTTGAGCGCACCCAGCGTTACCGCCGCGATGATTGCCAGTTGCTTCTTCACGATAAACGCTGTGATTTGCGGCGGCACGCGGCGAGCAGGACCAACCCGCCGAGAGTGAGGCCAAACGTTGCCGGTTCGGGAACGGCCTGATAACCGTAATACAACGGCGTACCGCCCTGGAACGGATTAGCCTCGTCGGTGTAGGCCACATACGCCTGGCCGCCGACGGAGAACGTGGTGACCGTGTAGTTGGCATTGGTCAGGCCGGGGATGACGGTGGTTTCCGTGTTGGATGCAGGATCGTACAGTTGCAGGCCGTTGGCGAGAAAGCCAGCCGACCAAATTCGGCCCGATGCATCGACGGCCATTGATCCCAACGAATTGATGGATTGATAGACGAAAGTCCCATCGGCAATGGTCAGAGGCGTGCCAGAAATGGCCAGACTCAACTGGGCGGCCGTAAACTTGTAAACACTTTGATTGTCATTGTCGCCAATGTAGAGATTTCCAGCCGCATCCCTCGCGAAGCCGGTACTGTATGTCGAGATATCGTCGATGATGACCTTGGTGGTGTGCGTGGTAAGATCAACGTAACTGATGGCATGCGTGGAATTCGTCCCATTGCCACCGCCGACGTAGAGGCTGGTGGCATCCCGAAAGACACCCGAGTAGTTCTGCAAGGACAGCCCGTTTGCGGCGAAAGATGGGGCGGTCGAGGAGGACGGGTCGAAGCTATACAGGTCGCTCGCGCCGAATCCGCCGCCGCCGGCGATGGCGTGAGTGGAGTCCCAGACGCTGATGAAAGAGGGGTCGGCGCTATTTCCCGGTGACACGTTACTGTATGCGGTGTAGCTGGAAGAGCCAAACGCGTCCTGGAGATAGTAATTGCCTTCATTGGCAAAGATGTAACGGCCGTCCGGCAAATTGGCGATCGCGGTGGGCGAAAAGGCGTCGACGAGATTGGGAAGACTGAATTGCGTCCAGTCGGCGAAAACGTTGGAAACGGCGAGGACGGTGGCGAACGCGGCAGCCAGAGCGACGACGGACGATTTGGATCGGAACATGACAATTCTCCTTTGGTTCGAAGGACTATTGGATTACGCGTCGGCCGTTATTCTGACTTCTGGCTTCAGACCTACTCCCTCGCCTTCTCCGTTTGGATGGCTGATGAGGTTTCGTAGCCAGTTACAGCAGCGCCACTGTCGCCGAATTTCACGGCGTTCCCTGCACCGACGTGTTGAGACGTAAAAGTCTCAAAGAACTGGGCGGACGCTAACAGAGTTTCGCCGCCAAGAAAAGCGAAAAGTGCTGTCTGTTATTTATGTGAGAACTCACGGCCACGGTAGTAGCCACTCCAGACCGTGCCGTCCTTTTCAAAAATATTGAACAAAGTGGAGGCGCCGTAATCGAGGCACTTGTAATGTTCACCTTCGCCTGTTTCCGCAATCCTGATTACACACGGCTGCCCAAGCCTATGGATTAGTTCCTCCTCGCTGATTCCGATAAAGGCGTTCGCTTCTTCCTGAGAGTATCGGAATTCTGCATCGACGTCCTGCCTAATAGCGCTGGAGTTTCTCAATTCAAGGATGTACCGGACGTAATTCGGATTGCCGACGCTGTAACGTTCTTTAGCGTACTTCTCAACCTGTGCTGATGGGGTAAATGATGGTGTCTTTTCCAGATCGTGTATTATTATGGGCTTGGAAGGTGCCGATGCCTGCTGCGACAAGAAAGTAACGAACACGGCAAGCAGAATCAGGATCGCAGAAGCGCCGAGACAGATTTTCCACCCAGGGACTTTGCGCTTGTTTGCGACTGGCTGTGAAATCAGTGGTGGTACGGCGGTTGGAACTGGTCGCGGCGGCGGTGGTAGTGAAGGTCCGGCAGACGGCTGCGTGACGCTTTCGTTTTTCGAGTCCGGCAGTGCCTGTGGAACTGCCAAGTCAGCGTGACATTTTGGGCACTCAACGCGAATTCCCGCGCCCGCCGCGTCAATCACGATATGCTGTCCGCACTTGTTGCAGTTGAACTCGATGTCCATGACCTGCTCCTTTGATCTGGCCGTCACCCGCGCCCAGTTGCCGCGAACCGCGCGCTAGCGCGGGTCGCGGTTATCTCCAGCGGATGGTTGAACCTCCTCATGAGCCACTCAATGGACCTCCTTGTAAATGGTCTTGCAGTCTGCGCGCACACAAATCCAATCACCTTTGGGGCGGCCGGAGAGCGGAACGGCCTGCTGACGCTGATACAGACAACGAGTACACACGCGATCACCGGTAATCTTGTGATAGGAAATACCGGAGGGAGCATCGAACCGATAAAGATGCAAGAGTCTGGTCTGACGATGGAGGTAAACAACCCATGCTAATAGCAGAACTGATACTAGTAGCAACAAGCAGCATAGTGACAGCAGCGACTTGGTCGGTATGGCGGGAGCGATGTGCTGCCAGAATGGGTCTGCAAGCGGCTGAACTGCCCGCCCGGCAAAATATGCGAGTAGCCCTGCAAAACCTCCTATTAGAATTGGCGGCAGGTGGCTACGTATGGCTTCTGGAACTTTCAATCATCAACCTTTTTGCAAGGAAGCCCAAGGCTCAAGATGAGCTACGGTACGCGTCGAGCGCACCGTTAGCTCCATCGGATGGATAGGCTCTATGAAATAGGAATACGGCATAAACGTCTGGTCAATCTGGTGTGAAGAGAATAAGGCCAATCAGAGGGAGAACGTCCTCCTGACTGACCTCGCTGGGATCGAGAGGCGGGACGCCGAAAAGGTGGCGCACATGCCGGTGCAAATCTCTACCGGAATCAGTCCACTCAAAGTATCCGCGCCCTGTCTTGGAATCGAGAATGTGCCGCGTGGCAAAGCCTCGCGCTACAAGAATGCTGCCAAAATGCTTCGCCTTGTCTTCGGGTTTCTTTTTCATAACGCAGTAAGCCTATCTCAAATAAGACGACCAGCAGTCGGCCGTTTCTAGTGGGCCGATGCATAGATAGAAATTAGCTCTGTGCAAGTTACCGGACAAGAACAAAGGGCGCGGGAGACGGCGGGCTGGGCCAGCCCGCCCTACCAAACGCGTAACAGAGACCCTTCGACAAGCTCAGGGTGACACCGCTGCGCGGCGAATCACTTGCGAGCGGGGCTGGCGAGGGCGGCTTCGACGTGTTTGGCGACGAAGTCGATCATCATCGGGTCGGCCATCATGGGCTGGCTGATTTCATAGGTGACGCCGGGATATTTCTTGAGCGTCTGCTCGAAGATGAACGGGATGTCCTCGCGCAGGTGTGAGCCGGGCACCAGAAAGAACGCGTACCCGAAAATGTGGGTGGCGCCGCGCTGGACGAGCTTCTTGATGGCGACCGGGATGAGCGGTTTGCCAAGTTCCATGAAGCAGGGCTCAATGAGGTCGCAGCCGAGCCGGCGACGGACCTGGTCGACGAGTTTGACCATGATCTCGTTGCCTTCCTTGAGGCGCGAGCCGTGGGTGAAGATGAGCACGCCTGTTTTCCGTTGCATCGCGAGGCCAGTATAGCATTAAATAGGTGGCGGGCAATCATGAGCGACGAGATCAAACGGCAGTACGTTAACTATCTGTTTTTCAAGACCAATCCGGGATGGCGGCTGATGGCCCGCGAGGACCGCGACCGGGGCCGGAGCGAGTTCGAGGGCGTGGTGAAGGACTGGAAGGGCCGCGCCATGATCATCCCATTCACCACGGTGGGCACGCGGGGCGACACGGATTTCGTGTTATGGCGGATCAGCGAGCGGCTGGAGGATTTCACCGAGATGAGCACGCAGTTGCTCGGCACGGGTCTCGGCCAATGGTGTCACACGCCGTACAGTTACCTGGGGATGACCAAGCGCTCGATGTACGTGGACCATCACGAGCACGAGGGGAGCGAAGGGCGTCGCGGCCGGGTCGTGCCCGGGCGCAACAAGTACATTTTCATCTATCCGTTTTGGAAAACCAGCGAGTGGTATCTGCTGTCGAAAGAGGAACGCCAGCGGATGATGAACGTCCACATCGAGACGGGGCATCGTTACCCGAGCATCAAGATCAACACCATCTATTGTTTTGGGTTGGACGACCCCGAGTTCGTCGTGGCGTTCGAAGGCGACAAGCCCGAGGATTTCATCGATCTCGTCATGGAAATGCGCGAGCACGAAGTCCGCAAATACACGCTACGCGACACGCCGATTTTCACCGGCATCCGCGGCAGCATCGGCGAAGTGCTTGCCACGCTGGGATGAAAGCGGCGCCATTTTTGGCCGCTTTTCTGGCATCAGCATCCTGCGCGTTGGCGCAGGAGACGGAAATCCACAAGCCATTACCCGAAGAGTTGGCAATTACGCATTCGATCACGCTACAGGACGCCGATGAACTTCAGAGTTCTGTCGACTTCGATCTATACAAGTTCAGCCAGCCATCTTCCGAACGGAAATATTCCGTGGCGGCTGAGTTTGAATATGGACTGACCGACCGCTGGGAACTCGACACCGAAGTGCCGTACCGATTCCGAGATTTCAGTCACGGGCGTTCTGTCGACGGCATCGGCGACGTCGAGACAGGCGTGCGCTATGGGGTAATCCCGCTGGACAAAGGGCCGGTGGCGCTCGATGTCGGCCTTGCCCTGGGAATCCCGGCGGGTAACCGCACCCGCGATCTCGGCGAAGGACGGCTCACGCTGGAGCCATCGTTCACGGCGAGTACCTGGCTGGGTCCGTGCAACGTGCAGGTTAACGGCGGCTGGCAGCGGGCGGTCACCAATGCGGGTGACGAACCACAGGACGAATTTGAATATAATATCGCGATTCTCTACCCGGTCGACCGCTGGTTTTTCGTGGTCGAAGGCAACGGCATATCAACTCGTGATTCGACCGAGTATTACGTAACGCCTGAGCTGATTTGGAAAGTGGTGAAGAATGTACAGTTTTTGGTGGCGGTTCCCGTCGGCATCACGCACGAATCCGCCGATTACGGCGTTGTCGCATCCGTGACACTGGAATGGGAAAGCATCACGCGTCGCAGTTCTGATAAGGATTAGTGGCGGGCCGCGAAAATTTCTGTGGTTTCTGATGGATTTCCCGCGAGGATTTTGATAGGTTTTCCGCTGCAGCTAGGCGAGACATGCTCATCAGTGTCATCATTCCGACCCTGAATGAAGAGGGAAACCTCAGTGTAGCGTTGCGTCAACTCGCCGACCGACCCGACGTGGAATTGATCGTGGTCGATGGCGGTTCGGTCGACCACACCGTGGAGATTGCCCGGCGATCCACCCCCTATGTGTTTTGCACGCAGGCGGGGCGGGCCCAGCAGATGAATCTGGGCGCGCGTCATGCGACGGGAGACATCCTGTTGTTCCTGCACGCCGACACATTTCTCCTGCCCGGCGCGCTGGAAGAAGTGCAGCGACACATCATCAGTGACGGAGCGGTGGGCGGAGCGTTCGACCTGCACATTGACTCGCACCGGCGGCTGTGCAAGTTCATCGCCCGGGTAGCCAATCGCCGGTCGCGCTGGCTGCGGTTGCCGTACGGCGACCAGGGGATTTTCGTGTGGCGACAGGTGTTCGAGGCACTCGGAGGATTTCCCGAGATTCCGATCATGGAAGACATCGCGTTCACGCGGCGATTACGTCGGGCGGGGCGGCTGACGTTCATCCATTCCGGGTTGGAGACGAACGAGCGGCGCTGGAGCGTATCTGGTGTCGTGCGCGCCACGCTGGTGAATTGGTGGGTGACGATCCTATTTTTCCTGCATGTGCCCCCCAGCGAACTCCGCCGCATCTATGATGGCTGGCTGGACTTCAACAAGCCGCGTCCTGAAAAGGGCAAACAGGTCCCGCCCAAAAAGAAGAGCCTGCAAGAGCGGACGTAGTTGATGTGCAGGGCACGCGCCTTGCCGTATCTTTTTTCCCCCGACCCTGACCACCCGGCGTTGCGACCTAGTGTTGATTGATCACGTCGATCAACGAGCGCAATCGGCCGAAGTTGGTGCGATTAAACGGGAAGACGATGCGGTGCAAGTCCTTCAATTCGGCTTCGTTTTCCTCTTCGGGCAGGGGGCCGGAGGCGCTGAAATGTCCGCCGTTAAGGCAGGTGTCAGCGAAGCGGGCATTGAGTGTCCTCAACAAATTCTCGGTGACCGGATATTTTACGCGCAACACCATCGCATCCTTGACGTAGCGGCACGAGTGGTAGTTGCTATAAAACTGCGTGATCTCGCGGCAGGCTTCTTCCACGTCGTCGGTGACCTTGAACAAGGAGAGGTCTTCCTTGCTGATCAGCGCTTCGTCCAGCAACTGGTCCTCGACGAACCGCCACCAGGTTTTCCAGTAATTGCCGCGGGGACGATCGACGAACACCAGCGGTTTGGGCTGGCTCTTGCCCGTCTGCATCAGCGTCAACGCCTCGAAACCTTCGTCGTGCGTGCCGAACCCGCCGGGGAACAACACAATGGCGTCGCTCTCCTTGATGAAGCAGAGTTTGCGGGTGAAGAAATATTTGAAATTGATCAGTTTGCGGTCGCCCGCGATTTCGACATTGGGATCCTGTTCGAACGGCAGGCGGATATTCAGGCCGAAACTGTTTTCGCGGCCCGCGCCACGTTGCGCGGCGCCCATGATGCCTTCGCCGCCGCCGGTGATCACCATGAAGCCGTGCTGGACAATGGCTTTACCGAAAGCGACGGCCTGCAGGTATTCGGCCAGGTCGGGTTTGGTGCGGGCGGAGCCGAACACAGTGACTTTGCGCCGGCCGCGGAACGGCGAGAAGATTTTTGATGCGTACCGCAGCTCCTTCAACGTGGACGTGAGGACTTTCATGTCGAGGCGGTCGGCTTTGTCGTCGATGAGGCGCAGCGCGGTTTCGATGATGTCCTCGACGAGGTCGGCGTTATCGAAACTGCCGTGTTGCTCGATGAGTTTTTGGATGAGAGGTTGGTCCTGATTCGATTGGGACATAATACTTCCTTATGGATATTGAGCGGGGAGCACTGCTTGAGTCGAACTTCGAAGCTTCACTTCGGGCAAGTCGAGGGCCGACTCCAGCGTTGCGCCCCGCACACGTTTATTTCTATTGGGGTGGAGTGTACTCCGTGCCACCCGTGTGTAAAGGTTTATTTGGTGGACGGCCTGGGAAACGGCTTGCGGCAGCGGGCCGGGTCGTGTAGACGGGCGGAGGCATGACTGCGGACGAAATCATCGCGTTGCTGAAGCTCAAGCCGCATCCCAAGGAAGGCGGTTTCTACTCGGAGACGTATCGCGGGGGAGAGACGATCCCGGCAACTGTGTTGCCGTCGCGATATTCGGGGCCGCGCGCGTTCGGCACGTGCATCTATTATTTGCTGACGGCATCGACGTTCTCGGCGGTGCACCGGCTGCAGAGTGATGAGATTTTTCATTTCTATCTGGGCGATCCCGTGGAAATGCTTCAGCTTTGGCCAGACGGTTCCGGCAAAACCGTGATACTGGGCTCTGATCTGTCAACGGGTATGCAACCGCAAGTCATCGTCCCGCGTGGTGTCTGGCAAGGTTCGCGGTTGGTTGTGGGCGGCAAGTTCGCACTGCTCGGCTGCACCGTCGCGCCCGGTTTTGATTTCGCCGATTACGAAAGCGGACGGAGAAGCGACCTGATTGGCAGTTATCCGGAATTTCGGAAGAAGATTGTGGCGTTGACGGTGGAATAGGGCGGACGACGAACCGCTTGCATTTTTTGGCTCGAAGGAGTGTAGTATTCGACGAGGTTGACGGAGGTTTGTGATTGCACCAACGGATAGCGTCAAATGCAAAATGCGAAGATGTGATAAGCATCTAAAGGTGAAGACGAAGAAGGCTCCGGTTGTGGCAGACTGGCACCCGCCATTAACCACAACGAAAGGAGCCAATCATGCCGAC